>ERZ779869.4070-NODE-4070-length-10762-cov-9.352947_pt1 | contig 10762 bp, 8 predicted proteins | sample MGYA00511557_ERZ779869 | MGnify/ENA primary metagenome ERZ779869 (study PRJEB29588, sample SAMEA2154620) | human gut metagenome | biome: human gut; feature: human-associated habitat; material: faeces | place: Denmark | collected 2008/2010 ...
TTGAAGAAAGGAGTGTGACGGCCACCCTCGTCCTTGGTCAGAACGTAAACCTGGCCAACGAACTTGGTGTGGGGATGAATGGAGCCGGGCTTGGCCAGAACCTGGCCGCGCTCGATCTCGTTGCGCTGCACGCCGCGCAGCAGCACGCCGCGCCGCAATACGCCGCACCTCAGCAGAATCCGCTGGCGGAGGCTTCGTCCGTACCATCTATGCCTCCGATGCCGGCTGTTCCGACCATGCCTCCGACACCGTCCATTCCACCGATGCCGGAAGTGCCGGCCCAGTTCCAGCATCCGCACGAGCAGCCGAATACCGACGCTCCGGCGGATTCGGACGCTCCGGCAGTACCGAATGATCCGGCGAACGGCACCGATCAGCAGCTCTGATTTCGCTCTGATCCCCGCCTTATCGCCACACAAAACGTGGCACACCATAACGAATAACGAATAATCCCGGTATCCTGTGCAATCGCAGGATACCGGGATTATTCGTTTCAGATCATTCGTTACGGGTAGTGACGTCGTTGCGGATGTAACGCGTGGGATAGGCGACGGCCACGCGCAATTCGAGCGCAAGCACAAACGCACGCAACGCAAGTACACGCAAAGCCTTCACCGTCAGACGTCACACGACCGCCCGCAACACTTATTCCTCGGTCGGCTCCGAACCGGCCTCTTCCGACGAGTCCGAATCCTCAGACAAATTCGAGTCTGCAGACGAATCCAAATCCGCGTCGGAAGCCGCGTTATCGCCATCGCTCGTCAAATTGTATTTCTTTGCGAGCGCTTCCCTGCTTTTGCGCTCGTCCTCGTCTTTGGCGTCCTGTTCGGCCTGCTTCGGGTCCCACTCCAGGAACCTCATATGCCGCAGCCATTCCTGCCCCGCGAAGAAAGCGAGGTACTTGACGGTGGTGGAGAACGTCAGCGGGTTGAACGAGCTGTCGAACACCGACTGGGGCCGTCCGAACTGGCGGGCGGTGTCACGCAGACCAAACAGGTTGATGAGCTGTTCGGCGTTGATGAAAGTGGGCGGAATCGACAGCTGGTTGCGCATGGCGTTGACGAACAGCAGCACCGGCAGCACGCGGATGGCCTGCTCCTGCGAATCGTCGGTGCCATAGCACATGAGGTTTATCAGCGCGTCGAGAACCGTCATCGAGGCGAGGTAGCGTCTTGCGAATTCGTTGCGGTCCACCGTGGCCGACTGGCAGATGCCGACGTTTTCCGCCACGTCATCGTCGACTTCGAATCCGGAGGCGCTGCGCATAGTGCGTGAGAGGTTCTCCATGAGGTCTTGGATTTCCTTTTCGATTCGGGTCTCCACGTCGATGCCGAGTATTCTGGCGGTTTCCATGAACAGTTCGATGCCGTCGACCCCGTGGTAGGAGGCCATCACGTCATAGGCGTGGTTGGCGTCCATCAGCGTGCGGATGATTTCCGGATCGACGCCGGGAAGCACATTCATGCCTTCGTATACGGCTTCCGCAACCGACTGGTCGACTTCTTCGGAGCGTTTCAGCAGCACCTGCGTCATCATGCCGGAGAACATCACCTGCAGGTTCTCCGCATATTTGACGTCGTTTTCCAGTTCCTGGTTCGTTTGCAACGGCCACATCTTGACCAGATCGACACCGTAGTCAACTGCCATGGAGACCACGTGCGAGCCGTACATCGAGTCGACGACCTTCTGGTCGTATACAAAAGACATACTTTCTCCTTGTATATCGTGCGGCCGGCCCGAACCGCAGTCATCCCCGACCGCGATTGAGCCACCGCATGTTTTGGTTCACATTATTCGACGTCCGCCGCCGGATCGGCGTACGTAATGGACATTATTTTCCCGGTATTGCAATCGTAAGTGATGGAGGTGATAGAAGCGAGCGCGGTGTGGCGCAACAGCATGTTGTGTTCGGGGTGCCCCGTTTCCAGCATGTGCCGGTAGCTCCAAATCGGCGATTCGTGGCTGACCACCACGATCTGTTTGCCGGGATATTCCGCCACTTTCTCCAAGGCGAAGTCCTGCATGCGATGCGCGATCGACTGGTAGCTTTCGCCCCAGCTCGGCTTCCACAGGTTGCGTACCAGCTTCCAGTTGCCGTTCTTCCACAGCGCGCCTTCGCCGAAGCCGATACGCTTGCCGCGAAATTCGTTGCGCGCTTCGATGAGGCGTTCGTCCGTCTGCAGCTCCAGCGGTTCCTCGCCGCGCAGTCCACGTACCGAATTCAGCGATTCGAGGATCTCCCCCGCCGTTTCGCGCGTGCGTTCCAGCGGCGACGAGTAGACGGCGGATACGGTGTTCAGCTGCGGGCTGACCGCGATGTAATGCGCGGTGGCCTGCGCCATGCGCACGCCCACGTCGGACAGGTGGAAACCGGGCAGCCGCTCGTACAGCAGGTGCCCGGGGTTCTCCACTTTGCCGTGGCGCACGAAATGGATGGTTGTCGCCGGCATATTGGCCGCCTTTCTTGCGTTTCGGACCTGCCGGCCACGTGCTGGCTCAGCACGTTTCGCCGGTCGCCGGCCCTGTGAAAAAATTCGTCGATTCGAATATTGGTTCCTGCCCTAATGTACCGCGTGTCACGACGGTACCTGCGCATAAAGTTGCCTTGGTCAACAAAGACACACAAACAACACGCACCATCCCACCTTTCTCCCCGTGTGCGGCATGTCAAACATGTCAATCGATTGACGTGTTCGGACGACTGGGGCAGCGAGCTGGTATCGGAAGCGGTTAACCAATAATTCAGGGGAACCACCACCATCAGTCCGCACGCGACGCAAAGCTGCGGACGTCACGAGCGAAACCGTGAGCGGAAAGGAGCGGCAAGCATGACCAACAATGTCCTCGTCGGCGTCAAAGACATCGGCCAACGTCTTTTCGGAGGGTATGCGGAGCTGCTTCGCATACCACATACCGCACGATTCTCAATCGGATCGGTAATCGCCTGCATGCCGTTCCCGATGGTCGGCATGACGATCACGATTTCCGTGCAGCACTACTACGGCAACTACTCGCTTGCCGGCGCGTTGACCGCAGTGCAGGCGATCGCGCTGGCCGTGACCAGCCCGGTGCTCGGCAAGCTGGTAGACAAGTTCGGCCAACGGCAGGTGTCGATTCCGACAATCATCGTGTGGATGGTCGCCGCGGTTGCACTGGTGTCCTGCATCACCGCCCGCGTGCCGTCGTGGATTCTGTTCTGCATCGTGCCGTTCATGGCCGCGATTCCGCCGTGGGGCGCGATGAGCCGTCAACGTTGGACGACGCTGCTCAAGGGCGATGCGGAGAAGACGAACCGTGCGCTGTCGCTGTCCGGCGTATTCGACGAGTGCATGTGGGTTATCGGCAATCCGCTGGCGTCCACATTGGCCGTGATCTCCGGACTGCTGGCGTTCTCGTTCACCGGCATGTGCGTGGTGATCGGCGCGCTGATGTTCCTCACGGAACTTTCTACCGAACCGAAATCGCAGACGCAGTTGGCTCGTGAAGCCGGCATGACACGTAAAGAATACCGAGAGCGCGAGGCTGCTCGTTCCAAGGCTTTGCAGACCGAAGCGGCAGTAGAATACGCGCGCGACAAGGCTCGTGCGGAAGGCAAGACGGCCGCTGAGGTGAAGGCCGCGATGCAGAAGGCCGCCACGGATATTGCGGCAGGCAGCAAGGAATCGATTTGGGGTCCGGGCCTGATTGCGGTGTGCGTGACGTGGTTCGGTTTGGGCGCGTTCCAGTCGGCCGCAGGCATTTCGATCGTCGCGTTCGCCACAGAGGCGCATATGAAGCAGTTCACCGGTTTCGTATTCGCCTGCTTCTCGTTCAGCTCTCTGATCGGCGCGCTCGTGTATGGTGCGAAAAATTGGACGATTCCACTGTGGAAGCGTTTCTACTTCTGTCTTGCGGTGGTGAATCTTGGAATCGGTTCGTTCATGTTCGCCAAGCATTTATGGGTGATCATGATCATCTACCTGTGCATCGGCGTCTGCCAGGCTCCGACGTGGGTGAACGGCAACCAGCTGATGCTGCACCTGGTTCCGCCCACACGTTTCACGGAGGGTATGGCTTGGATGGGCGCAATGAATTCGATCGGCGGTTCGGTCGGTTCCGCGATCGCCGGACAGTTCATCGACCGCATGGGCTCGCGGGGCGGTTTCATTGTGGTGACGGCGTTGGCGTTGACGTCGCTGGCGATCGCCATGCTTGGATTCAAGCAGATCAAAGAATCCACCGAACAGCCGACGCTTACCAACGTGAGTATGTGAACCGTATAACCGAGCCGGCAATCCCAGGAAACGTACGCCAACCGCAGAAAGGCGCGTCCGAATCGCAATAAAAATCCGATTCGGACGCGCCTTTTCGTATGCCGTATACGAAACGCCGCCAGCTACTTCGGCCAGCCCTTCGGCGTATGTTCCAGCGACCACACGCCCAGCTTGTGCGAGAAACTGTTCTCCCACTTGGCCTCCAGCTCCTCCGGGCTCAGGCGGTTTTCCTTCTTCTTCAGACGGTTCGTGGCGTTGGTATGCGTATCGTCCAACAACCACTTGCGTGTCACGAAGTTCCACACCATCACCACGGCGGTGGCGATAAGCTTGCCCACGTTGGTACGGATCAGATATTCGGCGCTTTGAGAGACATACGCATCATGGTTCATGCCGTACGTGGAAATCCAGATGATGGCGTCGTTCATAAACAGGCCGATCACCGCGCCGACCACGAAGATGACGATCTCCATCCAGCGAGCCATGTCCTCACGATGCTTGAACACCATCTTCATGCTGGCGACATAGTTGAAGATCAACGAGATGATAAACGAGATGGTGGCGGCGAGCACGTTGTGCATGTGGAAGGCGCCGACGAGAATGTTTAGAATACCCCAGTCGATGATGAAGGCGATCACACCCACAATGCCGAATTTCATAAGCTGTTCAATCAGTTTTCTCACACGGGATATTTAACACTCGCGCGCAGACCACCTAAACTTGGGTAACGAAGAACAATATATTTCAACGATTGCAAGGAGCAGCAATGCCAGTCATCCACACGCACGTTTCCGTATCCACCACCCCTGGGCAGCGCGAGGCGCTGAAGACGGCCTACGGCAAGGCGATTTCTGCCGTTCCCGGCAAGTCTGAAGGCTGGCTGATGTGCCCGTTCGAAGACAATATGCCGATTTATTTCGGCGGTGACGATTCCAAGCCGGCCGCATACGTGGAAGTGAATGTGTTCGGCCGTTCCGTGCCGGGTTCCGCCTGGGAGAAGCTGACGGAGCAGATCATGGCCGCGCTGGGCAAGGAACTGGGCATTCCGGCCGACCGCACATACATCCGCTACACCGCCACGACTGACTGGGGCTGGAACGGTGGAAACTTCTGACGAAGTTCCACCGTTCCTTCGAGGTTTGCCCATATTGCAAACCTCTCACCTCACCTACGGGAAGCACGTCTAGGAAGCTCGCCTGACTACGGCAGGGAAATCGCAATATCAGCACCCCCGACCGCTCACAAAAGCGAGAAACGGGCCTTTTCTACGGGACGTGAGCGAAAAGGGGTATGAAAACCGGCAAAATCGTCAGTAATCATACCCCCTTTTGCTCATAAGAGAGAAAAATCGCCCCATTCCGCAACTCGTGAGCAAAAGGGGGCGCACATGCAAGCACGCCCGCACCCACAAACGGACAACGTAAAGGTATCACCCACGAAAAAAGCCGCCGGCCCGAACGGGACCAGCGGCTTTGTATTTACGCCGAATCAACGATTAGCGAGCGCCCTCGACGGTACGGGACGTACCGCCACGCGGCGCAATCGCAAGAAAATCAGACGATCTTCGGCATCGGGGTGGTCAGCGACGTGGTGAGGTTCACGTGCACCAGGCCCGCGCCGGAATGCACTTCGACCTTCTTCAGCGTGACGGTGCGCTCGGCTTCCGGAGCGCGGTCGTTGTCGGTCATGGTGGCCGGAGACTTCACCGCGACCAGAGCAAGCGAGCCGAAATCGATGCCCGCGCTGGCGCACAGACCCTCGGCGGCCTGCAACGACTCGGCGAAACCGTCCTTCAGAATCACACGGTCGGCCGGAACGCCATACGCATGCTCGGCGACCCAACGCACGTTCTCCACCAGAGCCATGCCCTTGTGGCTGTGCGGTTCGGCCGGCATAGAACCGTTCGTCACGGCATCGACGAACGCATCGAGCTGCGGGGCGAGCGCGTCGCCACCGTCGCGGTACAGGTTGCCGATGATCGGGTCGCGGAATTCCAGTTCCTTGGCGGTGTCCTTGAGCGCCGGAATCTGATCATCCTCGCCATCCCACAGGTTGATAAGCGGGAAGGTAGGAATATCAAGACCTTCGAGGCGCTGGACGTGGAACGGGTAGCGCCATGCCAGATCCGGATCGTCGCGCCACGTGGAAGCGCGGGTCACGACGATGGCTGCGGACGGCCACTGCGCGTCGTATTCGCGGCAGGCGATGTCGAGCCACTTCTGCGCACCAGCGTCGGTGCCGTAGCCGGCTTCGACGATGACCACGTCATGCAGCGCGCACGCCATCTCCACGGAAACCAGCGTCGGAATGCCGATGGACACGTTGGCGAACGGGCCGCCGTGCACGTACACCGGAGAGCCGTTCACGGTCTCCGTCTTGGCTGGCTTCACGGCGTCGCCGAGGATGCCGGTGATACGCCACAGGTCAACGAATTCGCCGAAGGTCACGGCCTTGCCATCCTTCGTGCCGGCGACCATCTTGGCAACGCGCTCGGAGATCTCATCCATGGAACGCGACAGCACAACGATCTGCATGAGCTCGCAGGTCGGGGTGAGCACCACACGCTCAGCCACGTCGCCCTTTCCACGGTCCACTGCGATCTGGCGCAGGGAACGGGACGGCACTTCGGAGACGCGCGGTACGAGGATGGTGTCCAGCTTGCCGTCGTCAACAGCCTTCTCCGCAAAGGAGACCAACAGGTTCTGGGCGGCCTCGATGGCTCCCATTTCACCGCACAGACCCCAGTCGATCAGCTCCGGGTGGGTCAGGGAGGCCTTGCCGCCACCGGAGGCGCCACCCTTGGAACCGGCTGCGGTGATGCCCATGCTCGGCTGGCGCAGCACGGCTGCCGCGTCGATGCCACGTTCGCGCAACGCGTCGATCAGCGCGATCGTGGTGGTGGTCTTGCCTTCGCCGCGGGACGCCTTCAGCGGGGTGTCGGCGGTGACGAGGACGACCTTGCCATGCTTGCGCGGCGCATCAGGATTCTTCTTCAGGTAATCGAGATAGCCGAACGCATCAATCTTCTGCACCAAGCCGTACTGGCTGGGGGAATCCTCAATGCTGGTCACTGGGTTCCTTTCTTGGGAAAGCATTCCGCTGTATGGCGCACAACGTACGCGACAGACATCGCCTATGCAACGCGCGCCGGCACGAGCGGAAAAGCAAAGACGATCGCCATTCTAATAAGCACGCGCCACCAAAGAAAACCGGCTCCCGCACAGCGGACGCGCGCCGACCGTCATACGGAACTGTTTGTGGCGAACGCTGTGCGGAAGCCGGTTGCTACGCGGGTTTTCGTAGAATTTCTTGCGATTGCGCAATCGCAGAAAATATCAGAAGTCGGACATGTGGAAGCCGTTCTTCATGTTCATGCTGGTGGTGTAGAGCACGGAGTCGAGCAGCTTGTCGGTTTCCTCCTTGAGCTGCGCGGCCATGGTCTCGTTGGCGGCGGCGAGCACTTCGCGGGCTTCGCCGTTGCGCACGGCTTCGATGATTTCGTCCGGTTCCATCGGCTGCACGTCGCCAGTCTCGTCGTCCGCGTCGAATTCGTCGATGACGTCTTCCACCAAACGGTCGATCTGCCCGTCGGTGGCGGCTACCATGCGGTGGCCCATCGCGCCGGTCTTCTCCTGGTAGCGTTCCACCGCGTTGGCGGTGTCGGCGAAGCTGGCGTCGCACAGGGCCGCGATGATGCGGTTCTCCCAGTAGAAGTTTTCGGAGGTGACGCGCGTGGTGGTGTCTTCGAGGTACTTCGGCGTGGAGTCGACGTTCGGGAAGAACGGCACGAGCGTGTTGAACGGGTTGGAACCGTAGGCAATCCACTGCACGGCACGGTTGACCTGCGGGCGGTACGGGCGAATCTGCATGACGGACAGCTGGCTCTGACGGTTGATGCCGATCGGACGGAACATGTGGCGCGAATGCTGGTCGCCGAGCTTGCCGTACGGATCGTACGGGGTGCCCTGGTAGTGGGAGCTCAGCACGTACTTCACGTCTTCGATGGTGATCTTGCGATCGGGCTGGCGAGCCCATGGAATGTCGTCCGAAGTCGGCTGGTGGTCGGCGTCCTGACCGTCCCACTGCTCGTCGTACGGGTTGAGGAAACGCTGCATGTACCAGGCGCGCGGGGTGTTGTAGACGTGGTCGGAATCGGAGTGGGAGCCGAACGCGTCGCGCGGGTTGAACGGGGTGACGTTCTCCACGGCCAGGTCCAGATGGTTGCGTTCGATGAATTCACCGAGGTCCGCGGAGCACATATGCTCCTCCTGGTCGCCGAGGGCATCGTCAAGGTCGAATTCGTCGATGCCGAGCTGGTTCGGCATGGTCACGTATGCTTCGTCCGGCACGCGCTTGGCAATCCAGTGGTGGCCGCCGACGGTTTCAAGCCACCAGATCTCATCCACATCGGAGAAGGCGACACCGTTCATCTCGTAGGTGCCGTACTGTTCGAGCAGCGCGCCGAGACGGGTTACACCTTCGCGGGCGGTCTTGACATACGGCAGCACGAGGGTAAGGAAGTCCTCTTCGCCGATACCGCCGGGCACTTCCGGCTCGTAGCCGTCTTCGCCTTTCTTGCCTTTGGCTGGGGTGAGTTCCACGAACGGGTCGGCGCCAAGCACGCGCTCGTTGGTGGTGAGGGTTTCGGTGGCGCTCATGGCCACATTCGCCTCATTGACGCCGGCTTCGCCCCAAATGCCTTCCTTCAGATCCGCGTTCGGCACGGCCGTGTACTGCAACGGCTCGTCCGGCAGATCCACTTCCACATGGGACAGCACGCTCTTATAGTGGCGCGGCTGCTCGTCCGGCTTGACGACGATGAAGCGCTTCGGGCAGAATTCGCCGTTCGCGCTGTCCTCATTGCGGGCGATGATGGTCGATCCGTCATAGCTTGCGTCCTTGCCGACCAGAATCGTGGTGCATGCCATATATGTAGGTTCCTTTCGTTTGTTTTGTTTACGTTTGCGGTATTCTTTGGTATTTTCTTGCGATTACGCGGTTTGCGCCTTGCCGGCTGTTCTCGCCGGTTTCGCCGGTCACGCCTTGCCGGTCAGGAAGATAGCGCCTTGGTCCGCGATCGCACCGGAATTACGCAACGCGCGTTCCATCTCGTTGAGCCAGAAGCCTTGATTGAGACCATTGAGAGGCGCGGTGGTGCCCCATACGTGCAGGTAGTATTCGTGATCCCGATCAGGCGGATACGGACCGTTGTAACGCATGGTGACGGCGGGATCGTCGCTACGGCCTTTCAACAACGGCGATGCGGCGGACGTGCGTCCCTGCACCGTCTCGGGAATCATCGCGGAAACCGTGCGGGAAAAATCGGCCGGAATCGCCAATGCATGTGAATCGTTGAAATCGTACATCAGCGCGTCCACGGGCAGATTGGCGAGCGACCAATGGTTCCACTGGAAACCGCACACCGGAATGGAATCGGGATCGACGAATTCCCAATGCAGAAACTGCACGGACGGGTCGAGCTCGTCGATATAGAAGGGGAAGGAAACGATCGGAGTGCCGTCGATGCAGTTCTCAGGCGGCGCCGCCTTGGCGAACGCGTCGGGAATGACGGTGAAATCTGCGGAAATCTTCATGCTTCCAGTATCGCGCATGCGCGTGACGCGACGCGGCCGTATGACGCGTCTACGCCGGTGGCGCAATCGACGCAATCGCAGCAATCGACACAACCCGCAACCGAAACGACCCCGTCCGCGCGGCGATCGCACGAAACGGGGTCATTCCGGGAAACAGGGCCCATCAGAACCGAATCGCTCTCATAGGCACATTTGCAGTGGCGGAACCCTGCGGCCGCGATGACGCAGCCGCAAAGTCCGGAATAGCCGAGCGAAAGAAAGAAGGGGGAAAAATCACTCGGCCGGCTTGTAGAAGTCGCCGTTGAGGGCTGCGGCCGCCTTGGCCTTGGCCCGGATGGACACATCATTACCATAAGTAGAAAGCAGCACCTGGCCGATGTTCGCGCCATAGTCGCCCAGAAGGCCCTCCTCTGCAATGGCGTTGTTGTAGCGGATCTGCCGTTCCAGCAGGTCTGCCACGTCCCGCAGGTCGGCGGTCTCGGCAAAGTCCCAGATGTCCTGCATGTTCAGCAGGCTGCGGTCGGCGCGGGCATCCTCCTGCACGGTCTCGTCCAGCAGGGGCACCTCGTACAGCACCGTGCCGTTCTTCTCGATGCGGCAGATGTTGGTGTGGTAGTCCGCGATGCGCACCCGGGCGTAGTCCTGCCCGCAGCGCTCGGTGACGACGATGTCAAACACATGCCCCTGCTCGGTGTGCTCGATGGTGATGGGCACCGTCTGCAGATAGTCCCGGATGGCAGACTTCTTTTCCTCGCTGACCTCCGAGATGACCTCCAGCTCCTTCTCGGCGGAACCGGCGATGATGCCTGCCGCCACCGCCGCCTCCATGCCCTTCAGGTGCCCGGTGTTGGGCACGATGACGCTTTTCACGTTCTTGATGATGCTGCCGCTCACCTGCAGCTGCACGCTGTCCGG
>ERZ779869.4078-NODE-4078-length-10747-cov-3.651796_pt1 | contig 10747 bp, 9 predicted proteins | sample MGYA00511557_ERZ779869 | MGnify/ENA primary metagenome ERZ779869 (study PRJEB29588, sample SAMEA2154620) | human gut metagenome | biome: human gut; feature: human-associated habitat; material: faeces | place: Denmark | collected 2008/2010 ...
CCCCCGACGCTCGCGCGTTCGCGAAAAGCGCTGTTCGACAGCCTCGGTCCCTTTGCCGGACGCCGGGTGCTCGACCTTTTCGCCGGATCCGGCGCTCTCGGGCTCGAGGCGGCCAGCCGCGGCGCCGAACAGGTGGTTCTGGTCGAACGGGATCCCGTCCACTTCCGCGTGCTGGAGGACAATGTCGCCAGAATCCGGAAAACCGGCGTCGAAAGCCGCATTATGACCTTCAATGCCGACGCGCTCGATCCATGCCGCTACGCTTCCGCCGGCAGCGCGGACCTCATCTTCGCGGATCCGCCCTACGCCGGCTCGACGGAGGCGTTCCGGATGCTGCTGTGCAATGCCAAATTCCGTTCCGCATTCGCCGGTGCACTGCTGGTCTGGGAGGTCCCGGACACGCCGGGCGCCGCCGGCACGCTGCTCGAAACGGCGGCATCCACCGAATGGAACATCCGGAAGTTCGGAAGCGTCATTTTTCTGCTCGGGAGGATCTCCGCATGAACTGTCGCACGTCCCGCTGGCGCTACGCAGACTCCGCCGCAGAAAAACTTCTGGGCGGCACTCCGGAATTTCTGCTGGAAAACGCCGAGATCATCAAGAGAAATCCTGTGCGCAAAGTCTTTCGCAGCGGGGAGTTCTACCTGAAAATCGACTCCCGCCCCGGCCACCGGCTCCACCGTGAGTTTTACAGCGCCCTCCGGGCCGGAGCTTCCGGAATCCCGGTCGTCGATCACCTCGCCTGCGGAAGAATCCCCGCTGGAGAGGTGCTCGTCACCCGCGCTCTGCCGGACGCCGCATCCGTCGAAGAACGGCTCATACAACTCGAAGCCGCCGATGAAAAAAAACGGGAAGAGTTCCTGAATGAGTTTGCGGATTTTGTTCGCAAAGTGCTTTCGTCCGGAATGTTTCACCCCGATTTTCACATTGGGAATGTCTTGCATTCCACTTCATCCGGTTTCGCTCTCGTCGACCTCCACGGCGTTCGAAAAGCCGGCTGGATGGATCGCATGTTCCGCAGTTATCGAATGCAGCGGATCATTCTCGAAACCAGACAGCTCTGCTCCAGACGCCGGATGATCGAACTCGTCGGGCGGTCCGGCATCGCCGATCCCGAAACCTTCTACCGCAAGGGACTCCACCGCGAAGCTCTCGCCCTCTGGCGGGAATGGCCCAAACGGAAAAGACAGATTCTCTCCGGATATCCCAAATTCTGCATTCGGAACGGAACACGGCTGATCTCCGTCATCCCCGGAACCGGACAGACGGCGGATGTTTCGCAGTGCGAGGTGATCTCCGCCCCGCTTGAACGGCTTGAAAAACTGTTTCTGGCTCACTTTTTTTTGCAGCTGACCCGAATTGCGCATCGGCAGGTCGCCGCGTTCGACCCGGAATGCGGGAAGCTCTGGATTGCTCCGGTTTCCCCTCTGGCCATGACCGGCGCCCCCGCCGACTTTCAGGAACGGCTGGAGGCACTCGATATCCAGACCGAACCATCGGATTGGATTGAAGATCGGCGTTCCATCCAGATTTTCACCAATCTGGACCGCATTGCAAAACATATTTAAATCACTTCGGAGCAATCAGTAAAATGCTGTCGAAAACCTTCTCAGCCGCAGTGATCGGAATTGACGCCCATCCGGTTGAAATCGAGGTCAACATCTCCGCGGCCTCCACCGGAGAAAGTGCCGTCTCCATCGTCGGGTTGCCCGATATGGCGGTCAAAGAGAGCCGCGACCGGGTCCGTTCGGCAATCATCAGCTCCGGCTTGACACCCCCGCGGGGAATCACCGTGATCAACCTCGCCCCCGCCGACCTGCGCAAGGAGGGCGCCGCTTTTGACCTTGGAATCGCCCTCGGCATCCTCGCCGCCGCCGGCATGGTCAATCCCGAACACCTGGCGATCTGCGCCGTACTCGGAGAACTCGGCCTCGACGGCACTGTGCGGCCCGTCCGCGGAATTCTCCCCTGCGCCGACCGACTCGCCAGAGAAAACGGAATCCGGGCTCTGCTTGTTCCGGCCGCCAACGCCCGGGAAGCCGCCATCGCCGCCGGAAAGCGGCTCGCAGTTTATCCTGTACAGAATCTCACCGATGCGGTCGAACTGCTCAATCGCGGCGGCAGGCGTCCGTTCCACAATTCCGAAGCCGGAGGGGAACAGGAAACTTCCGCACCGCAGGGTCCCGATTTCTCCGACATCAAAGGACAGGCCATGGTCCGGCGCGCCCTGGAAATCGCCGCCGCCGGAGGACATAATCTGCTGATGGTGGGGCCTCCCGGATGCGGAAAAAGCCTGAGCGCCTCCTGCCTGCCCTCCATCCTGCCGCCGATGAGTTTCGAGGAGGCTTTGGAAACCAGCCGCATCCACAGCGTGCTCGGAAAACTCCCGCCCGACCACCCCCTGCTCTCCCAGCGCCCCTTCCGCGCTCCTCACCACACGGTCAGCGACGTCGGACTGATCGGCGGCGGACGCGATCCCAAACCCGGCGAAATCAGCCTCGCACACAACGGCGTGCTCTTCCTCGATGAACTGCCCGAATTCAAACGCAGCGTCCTCGAAGTTCTGCGGCAACCCCTCGAAACCGGCGCCATCACCGTCAGCCGCGCCGCCGGAAGCTGCACCTTCCCCGCCCGTTTCATGCTCTGCGCCGCCATGAACCCCTGCCCCTGCGGACGGGGCGACGCCGAACTCGGCTGCAACTGCCGGCCGGAGGAAAAACGACGTTACCTCAAGCGGATTTCCGGTCCGCTGCTCGACCGGATCGACCTCCAGGTCCCTGTCCGGCAGCTTTCGCAGGAGGAGCTGATGAGCGCCCCCTCCGGAGAATCCAGCGCGACCATCCGTGCCCGCGTGGTCAAAGCCCGCACGCTGCAAATCGAACGGCTTCACCGTCACCATATTCACTGCAACGCCCAGATGTCCCCGCGGGAACTCCACGAATACTGCATCCCCGATGCCGGATGTCTCGCCCTCCTCCGACAGGCGGTCACCCGATACAAACTCAGTCCCCGCGCCTACGACCGGATCCTGAAGGTGGCAAGAACCATCGCAGACCTCGCCGGAGAAGCGAAAATCGGAGAAGCACACGTCTTCGAAGCAATTCACTACCGGAAATATGAAGATTAATTTCATTACGGAACTATAAAGTTTGATAACTGGGAAAGGATGTTGATCGAATGACCGCGGTAATGTCATTTTGCGGATTGTGTTTTCTGCTGGTGCTCGGCAAACTGATTCGGACCGCCGTTCCGCTCCTGCAGCGGCTCTACCTCCCCGCTTCCGTGATCGGCGGCGTCATCGGGCTGATCTGGATCTCCACCGTCGGCAGGGACTTCGCTCCCGAATGGCACGCCCAGTGGAACGCACTGCCGGGATTCCTCATCAACATCGTCTTCGCTGCACTCTTCATTGGAGCGAAAATCCCCCCGCTGCGCAGCATCTGGCAGCTTGCGGCTCCCCAGCTCTGCATGGGACAGATGCTCGCATGGGGACAATATGTGATCGGACTCGGGCTGGCCATCGTCATCCTGATCCCCGTCTTCCACGTGAACCCCGCATTCGGAAACCTCCTCGAAATCGGTTTTGAAGGCGGTCACGGCACCGTCGCCGGTCTCGCCTCCACCTTCGATGAATTCGGCTGGCCCGCCGGAAAAGACCTCGGATACACGGTCGCAACCGTCGGAATGGTGCTGGGAATCGTGCTGGGAATGGCTCTGATCAACCTCGCAGTCAGCCGCGGATGGGTCAAAAACGTCCGCCGCTTCCACGAACAATCCCCCCACGAACGGCGCGGCGTCTATCCCCGCCATGCCCAGCCGCCCGCCGGACGGCAGACCGTCCTCAGCGACTCGGTCGATTCCCTCGCCTTCCACATCGCAATGATCGGAATCGCGGTTCTCATCGGCTACGGCATCCAGCTGCTGCTCGCAGCACTCAACAGTATCGCTCCAAACTGGATCCAGGAACTCAAGGTGCTCCAGAGTTTCCCGCTCTTTCCGCTCTGTCTGATCGGCGGACTCATCCTGCAGAAAATTCTGCTCGCACTTCACATCGACTCCCTGGTCGACCACGGCCAGATCCAGCGTCTCGGCGGCGCCTCCCTCGATTTCCTGGTGGTCGCGGCAGTCGCATCCATCCGGCTCGATTTCGTCCTCGCCTACTGGTTCCCGCTCCTGCTGCTGGCAGTGGGCGGCGTCGCATGGAGCGTGATCGCGGTGCTCTTCATCGCTCCCAGACTTTTCCGCGAAGCGTGGTTCGAACGGGCAATCGCCGAATTCGGCCAGTCCCTCGGCGTGACCGCCACCGGTCTCCTGCTGCTCCGCACCGTCGACCCGGAAAACAAGACCGACGCAGCCGCCTCCTTCGGATATAAACAGCTCCTGCACGAACCTTTCATGGGCGGAGGTCTCTGGACCTCGCTTGCACTGCCGCTGGTGATCACGCACGGTCCGCTGCCGATCTGGTACCTATCTGCCGGCATGCTCCTCTTCTGGGCCGCTTTCTGGGTCTTCGTGCTCAAAGTCCGCAAGTGCCACTGATCCCGAAAACAGAAGGGGCGGGAGGGAATTCAAAACCCTCCCGCCTCTTCGCTAACACTTCATCCCATCCGGAGAAACAGGATTCCGCCCGCTCCCCCTTCCGGAGGCCGCGCCCGGCTATTTTTGTTTTATCCGCAGCTGCTTTTGACGGTTGACCGAGGCGAGCAACGCGTAACAGCACTCCATCGCAGGAACAGGAATGGAGTGATGACGCGCCAGACGCACCGTATTGCCGAGAATTGCCTCCACCTCCAGGGGACGGCCACACTCAAAATCCTGCAGCATGCTGGTCTTGTAGGGGGGGAAGTTCCGGGTATACTCCATCTGAGCATCCGCATTTTTGTCCGTCAGCGCCACCCCGCAGGCGTTTGCCACCGACAGCACCTCGTTCATCAGCCGGCGGCAGAGGGCTTCCAGTTCGTCACGCTGCGTCATCCCGCGGGTATCCACCCCTCCGGCCAGAACCGAAACCGGATTGAAAGGAAGATTCCACAACAGCTTGTTCCAGCGTACGAAACGAATGTCCTCGCAGAGTTCGCACTTGACGCCCGCAGCCGCAAATGCCTCGGACAGACGGCGGGCGGAATCCGAAATGCCTCCCGGATAGACGCCGCACTTCAAATCCCCGCTCCCCTGATGCAGCACCTTTCCCGGCGCCGGACGGGAGACTCCGATATAAGCGATCGTACTCAGAAGTTCATTTTCCGGAAAGGCTTCCCGGATCGGAGGCTCAATATTGATCCCGTTCTGAATCAGGACAATCGACGTCTTCCGGGACCGGATCGCCGGACGCAGCAGAGAGACGAGGTCCACCTCCGGCAACACCTTGGTCGCCACCAGAACATAATCCGCCTCCCCCCGGTACTCCGCCGCGCTGCGCAACACCTCGGGCGAAAAATGAAAGTCCCCCGCAATGCTTTGAATATCGTAACCACCGTGGACGGCCGTCTCGTAATCGCTGCGCGCCACAACGGCGACTTCCGCTCCCGCCTGCGACAGGCGTCCAGAAAAATAAAGACCGACCCCGCCGGCGCCGATCACCAATACCCGCATCGATTTCATTCTGATTTACCGCCTTCCGAATATGGAACTGCCGACCCGGATCAGCGTGGCGCCTTCCGCCACAGCCACCTCGAAGTCTCCGCTCATCCCCATGGAAAGAAGCGGCAGCTCCCGATTGAATTTCTCCGACAGCCGGTCGCGAAGCTCCCGCAATCCGGCAAAAACCGCATGCAGCTCCGACTCCGCCGCCCCGTCGGGCGCCATTGTCATCAGCCCCGCCCATTCCAGATTCCTGCAATTTGCCGCAAGTTCCGAAACCGCAGCAAGTTCAGCCGGGGCAAAACCCGCCTTGCTCGCTTCCCCGGAGACATTGACTTCAAGCAGAAAACGCCGGGAAAGCTTCTCCTCTCCCGCAATCCGCTCCAGACGCTCCAGAAGCGACGCCGAATCCACCGAGTGTATCACCCGGGCCAGTTGAAGCGCACGACGCGCCTTGTTCGACTGCAGCCGCCCGATGAAATGCCATTCGATGTCTCCGGGCAGCTGTGACGCCTTCTCCGAAAGCTCCGGAATCCGGCTCTCTCCGAAGGAACGGACCCCGCAATCGTACAACTCCCGGATCGCCTCCGCCGGAAAAGTTTTACTGACCGCAAGAAGCTGTACGCCATCCGGGTCCCGCGAGGCGGCAACCGCCGCCGCCCGCGCCCGGCGGAGCACCTCTTTGTAACGTTCAAAGATCGCCGACATCTCAGGACCGCTCCGCCGCATACTTGAACCGGTGCTCCGGCGGACGTGCAGTGATTTTCGTCCCGGCCGGCAAACTTTCAGTCAGCCAGACGTTGCCACCGATCACCGAGTTGTCTCCAATCGAAATATCCCCCAGCACCGACGCCCCCGAGTAGATCGTCACGTTGCTGCCGATGGTCGGATGCCGTTTGTTCCCCTTGATCAGCATGCCGCAGGCATCCTTGGGGAAGTTGCCCGCACCAAGCGTAACTCCCTGATAAATCCGGACATTGTTCCCGAGAACCGCCGTCTCCCCGATCACAACTCCAGTGCCGTGGTCGATGAATATCCCCTTCCCCAGCGTCGCGCCGGGATGAATGTCGATCCCGGTCAGACTGTGAGCATGTTCGGTCATCATCCGCGGAATCAGCGGAATCTTCTCCAGATAAAGCACGTGGGCGAGACGCTGGATCGTGATCGCCTTGATCCCCGGATAACTCAGAATGATCTCATCGTAACTGGTCGCAGCGGGATCCCCCACGTAAGCGGCCTCCACGTCCCGCTTGACAATTTCCCGAATCTTCGGAAGCGCATTCAACAGCCGGAACACCGCACGGTTGGTCCGCTTCTGAACGCCGCATTCGCAGAGTTTCTGCCGATCCTTGCAATGGTAATGGATCGCCCGGCAGATCTGATCGAACAGATCCGAATAAATCTCCTTCAATAGTTCGGAAACATCCTCGCTCACCGTCGACAACCGGGAGTGGGCGCGGTTGTCAAAACCGGGGAAAATCACCTCAAGCAATTTTGATGTAATCTCCACCACCTCCGCCCGGCGCGGCAGATTGCCGCCCTCGACATGGTTCACCCCGAATCCATCCCGGTAAGTTTCGCCGATCTCTCCGGCAATCCGCTTCAATTCGACCGACGCAGACGCCTCCACGTCGGAAAAATCATGCTTGAACTCTCTCATACTACTCCACATTCTGAACTTGTTCGCGCAGCTTCTCAAGCTCGCTCTTGAATGCGACCACCAGCGGAGACACCCCGGGAATCCCCGCCTTGTTTCCCAAGGTGGTGATCTCCCGGAACAGCTCCTGCATCAGAAAGTCGAGACTGCGTCCCACCGGACCCGGATTCTCCAGAAATCCCCGGAACTGGGCAAAATGACTGTGCAGACGGGTGATCTCCTCGGTCACATCCGATTTATCCGCGTAAAACAACACCTCTTTAAGCAGCCGATCGTCATCCGCTGCAACCGGCAGGTTTTCCGCGGAAAGCTTCTCCAGCAACCGCCGCTTCGTCATCTCCGGAATCTGGACGACCTGCGGCTCGATTGCCGCAAGCAGCCTCTCAAGCTCCGCCAGCCGCGCCTCGAAGTCACGCTTCAACGCCGCGCCTTCGGCTGTGCGCATCGCCTGATAGTTTTCCAGAGCCGCCCGCACCGCCTGCTCCAGCATCGCGGAAAGTTCCGGATCCGCACTGTCCAGCCGGGGCGCCTCAAGCACTCCCGGCAGCGAAAACAGCGCCTCCACATCCACCGTCCGCGGCAGCTGATGCCGCTCCCGGCAGGCCAGAGCCTCCTTCACCAACGCATCCAGACGCCCGACATTGACCCCGGCACCGGCGGAAAAGGAGGCGGGGAGCACACTGCTCACCCGGACCTGCACCGCCCCCCGCGTCACCACCCCGCCGATCCATTTGCGGATCTGCGTCTCGAACTCCAGAAGCTCCGGCGGCAGAGAGAGGCGGATCTCCAGCTGTTTGCGGTTCACGGAATTGATCTCCACGAAGAAACCGCCACCGTCCGGCAGCTGCACCCCACCTTTCCCGAATCCGGTCATGCTGAGCATGTGATGATCCCCTCTCACTTCTTCACGTCCGGCGGCAGGAAGGGCTTGTAGGCCTGGTCGGGCGTGCGAACCACCTCGACAATAGACGCCTCCGCCTCCTGCACGGAAAACCGGCCGGTGAAATTCAAACTCCAACCCTGAAAATTCTCCCCCGCGGTCCCGCAGAACACCCAGTAGCCTTCGCCATCCGGCAGTTTCCAGATCAGCGAATACTGTTCCCGGGCAGCAAGCTGCTGCTCAACCTTCTGCTGCTCCTCTGCACTCAAATTGCCGGCAGGATCGATGACCAGCGGGAAACGGCTCTTCACCACCCAGGGGAAGGTGAAGCGCACGAAATTATACTCCGCCGTCGACATCTGATCGAACAGCGCATTCTGCATGAAGGTCCGTGCCGACTCCGCAGCAGTGACAACCTCGGTTGAGATCTTTTCGTATCGCCGGCGCAACAGCTGCACCGGATGCCAGTCGTCCATCCGCCCGCTCGAAACGCCGAAGACCATGTAACGCTCCGCCTTCCCGGGAATGCTCCAGGTCACGCAGATTTCCTGTCGTTCGCTCTTGAGCATCTGATCCCCCGGCATCAGCGCGGAAGGATCCCCCAGAACCGGCATGGTCAGCAGTACCGGCTTGTTGAATTTCACAAAATAAACCTGGTCAGCGGAAAGTTCCGGCGAATTCTCCAGCAGATAGTTCCGCGCCCGCTCCACCGCCCGGTTCTGGTAGTACAGGTCGGACCGGCAGCCGCAGCACAACAGCAGCGGAACCGCACAGAACAGCCACAACTTCCGCCACGGCGTTCTTCCGTCACATTTAAACATAACCATTCTTCTCCCGACTGGATTGATTCGCTTAAACTATACCTCTACTTTCCCCGATCGTCAATCTCGGAAGCACGACTTTTCCCAATTTCCCCTTTGATTTTTTCGGAATCCGAGTTACCTTAAACCCTGGAGGAGAGCCGCGGCAGGAAACGCTTCCGGATGAGGGAAGCCTCCCCGGCTCCCCCGGAGACCGGTTTGCCTATGACAAGAACAGCTTTTTACGGCGGCAGTTTCAATCCGCCACACCTCGCCCATCTCGCCGTGGCGCGCGCAGCGCTCGCCTCCGGGCGTACCGACCGGGTGCTTTTTGTTCCCGCATTCGTCCCCCCGCACAAGCCCGGACGCCGGATCGCCCCCTTCGAAGACCGATGCCGGATGGTCGAACTTCTGATCGAAGGCGAAAGCGGAATGGAACTTTCCGATTTCGAGGGGCGCCTGCGGCTGCGCCCCTCCTATACGATCAATGTTCTGAAGGCCCTGCGCCACGAACGGCCAGGTGAAATTCTTCAGCTTCTGATCGGCGGAGACAGCCTCCGGAATCTCCACCTCTGGCATCGCGGGAAAGAGCTGGCCGAATCGTATGAAATCCTGACCTACCCGCGCGAAGGTGAAACCCCCGAACTCCATGAACTGCTCCGCAACTGGACACCGGATCTGGCGGAAAAACTTGCGGCCGGCATCCTTGACGGTGTTTTTTTTAAAATATCTTCCACGAATATTCGAAACCGGTTGGAAAATTCAACAGGAGCGCACCATATTAATAATGAGGTGCCACGGCGCATCCTGGAGTATGCGCGGAAGAGAAAACTTTACAGCAGGGAAAAAGAAAACATGACGGATTCCCCGAAGAAAATCGATCCGGCCGAACTGGCCGATTTCTGTTTGAAATGCGCGGAGGAAAAACTGGCCGAGAATGCCATCAAAATTGCCCTCGGCGCCAGCTCCTCCATCGCCGACTACCTGGTCATCTGCACCGCAAAATCGGAACCCCAGCTCAACGCACTGCACAGTTTTATCGAACGGCAGGTGCGCGAAGTCTACCAGAAACGCCCCCTCTCCGAAAGCCATGTCAGTTCCAGCGGCTGGATGCTGATCGATTTCGGTACCGTCGTTGTGCACATCATGACACCGGAAACCCGCGATCGCTACAATCTCGAAGGACTGTGGGGGGAAACGCCGAGCGCGGAAGCGGTCAGAAATCTGGAAGCCCGTCATCCGTAACGGCCTGTAACGAGGAGGGATCCTCCAGCTATGGCGGAATATAGACGACCCGATGAAAATTGGAACGAGTTCCAGTGGGAAAATGAAATCCGACGCGACGAACGCCGGATCAGCTGCTATTTCCGCGAACTGCCCGCCTGCCTCGACCTGCCCGGCGAAGAGGAGATGATCTTCGACTCCCTGGCATCCCGTCCAGACCTGGTCCCTACCGGCAGTTCTCCCGAGGCGCTGCGCGGCTGGTTCCATCAGAACGACGAGGACGAGGATTTCGACGAATCCGACGACACCAGAAGGCCTGGTTCCGATATCGTCGACCGGATCGACCACCTCGCCGCGGAATGGAACGTCGTCGCCGCCTGCCGCCTCCGCTCCAACCTCGACCTGCCCGGTCTCGGCGTCTGCTGCGCCTACGCCAAACTGCTGGCGCGCACCGCCGATTTCCTCGACACCGCCGACCGGGAGCGCGGCCTCAAACTCAGTCTCGGGAAACGGGCGCTCGCCGATCTCAACGAACTGGTCGGAATGCTCGCCCGGATCGGAAGCGAACAACATTCGCTGCGGCCATGGCTGGTGGGTCAGCAGGAA
>ERZ779869.4081-NODE-4081-length-10727-cov-2.682065_pt1 | contig 10727 bp, 4 predicted proteins | sample MGYA00511557_ERZ779869 | MGnify/ENA primary metagenome ERZ779869 (study PRJEB29588, sample SAMEA2154620) | human gut metagenome | biome: human gut; feature: human-associated habitat; material: faeces | place: Denmark | collected 2008/2010 ...
TTATAAAAAATATTAAATTATAGTGTTGCGGAAATTAGATAAAAGATAAACCCATTTGACGTTGTGTTTTACAACGTCAAATGGGTTAACTAATTAATAACCAGCATATTAAGTTTTTCAACCAACGATAAAACTACCCTCTACCCTTGATACGGCGAAACACCGTACCAAGTATTCAAGTAGCTGATAATCAACATTTTAACTCTTATCAAAAAGAGCAGAGTTTTCCTTGATAATCTTATCCTTGCACTCTTCCATCAGCCACTTCGGCGTACTGGTAGCACCACAGATACCTACCGTTTCCACATCCTTGAACCAGTTCATATCTATTTCGTCAGCACTTTCTATCTGGTAGCTGTTGGCATTCACGCTCTTGCATTCCTTGAAAAGCACCTTGCCGTTCGAACTCTTTCTGCCACTCACAAAGAGGATGACATCATGCTTACTGGCAAAGGCAGCGATGTTAGGCATGCGGTTAGCCACCTGACGGCAGATGGTATCGAAACTCTTGAAGACAGCGCCCTCAACAATATGCTCCTGGCAATATTCGATGATGCGGTGGAACTCATCGAGACTCTTGGTAGTCTGGGAGTAAAGATAGATATCTTTAGAGAAATCCAGCTGACCGGTTTCCTTCAGCTGCTTCACATCCTCAAACTTCTCTACCACGATGGCATGACTCTCCGTCTGCCCCACCAGTCCGAGCACCTCAGCATGCCCGTTCTTGCCGAAAATCACGATCTGTGCCTCCGGATTGTTGACATACTGCTTCTTGATGCGGCGCTGCAACTGGAGCACCACAGGACAGGTAGCATCGATGATTTCAATGTTGTTTCGCTCAGCAAGGGCATAAGTTTCAGGCGGTTCACCATGAGCACGGAGCAAGACCTTTACGCCCTGCAGTTCCTCCATCTGCTCATGGTCTATCGTGATGAGTCCCGCTTCATGCAGGCGCTCCACCTCCATACCGTTATGCACAATATCGCCCAGGCAGTAAAGTTTACCGCCCTTAGCCAACTCCTCTTCAGCTTTCTTGATGGCAGTGGTTACGCCAAAGCAGAACCCACTGCCGTTATCTATTTCTATCTGCACGATATTCATTTTTAAATCATTGTACATAAATCTTCACCACCACCTTAGCATGGTCAGGGTCATTCGTAATTATGAGGATACGAGGGTGTCTGACACGCGATTTCTTCAAGTCGGCAGCCACAGCCGTCACCTTCATCTTAACGGTCTCTCCTGGCTGAATCTTACTCTTCTTCAGTTTCACCTGCAAGCCCATCGTAAACATCTGCATGCTGCGGATATCCAGTTCCGACTTACCCTTATTGGTAATCAGAATCTCACCCTTCAGCTTCTTCTTTCCATTGAAACTACCCAGATTGAGATCGGTGGCAGACATCTCTATCTTCGGAGCCAGTGCCTTCTTGGCTGGAGTCATGTTCTCGAAACCAGGAAGAAGAACGGCTGATACCACGATTTCCTTCTCTGGCGCAACCTTATCGCCAGGACGCTCACCGAGATAAACCGATGTCTGGTTCAAGCCCAGGTCGCGCAGTTTCTTGGAATCCAGCACGAAACTGATTTCGGCAGAATGACGCGGAGCCACCTTGGAAGGCGATACGAAAGCATGAAGATAGGATGGCAGATGCATCACTACCGGCTCCAGCACTTCGTCGGTAGGATTGAAGATATGAATGCGCTGAACCGGACGGTCGCCACGGTTCACGTCATCAAACTCCACCTCCTGGACATCACTCTTGATGACACCCAGCATCTCATCGTAAGAACCAGCGAAATCTACTACGCTGCCCACTACCCTTCCCCTCATAGAGAGGATGAACGGCTCTTCATCCGCATTGGTATAGAGGCAAACCTGCTTGGTGAAAGTACCCATCTGCTTGGCATCGTATACCGCCTTGATGACGAAACTTTCGCCGGCAGCTATGCTCGTCTTCGGATAATCTACCTCCGTACATCCGCAGCTTTTCAATACATTGTTGATAACCAACGGCTTGTGCCCGTCATTCTTCAGCACGAATTCGGCAGTTACAGGCTTGTGGAACACCACCTGTCCGCAGTCTACCACCTCGTGCTGGGTTGTAATCTTCTGTGCTGATGCAGGCAGCGCCAACAGCGCTGAGAGCATCCATATATTCATCCGTTTCATACTATTCTATTTTAAATTATCAATCTATAAACTTTTAACTATCAATTATTAACTTTCAATTCATAGGTCTCTGTGCGACCACCAAATTCCGGACTGTAGGTACACTCAGCGATGCAAGTTCCGCTCTGATAGTCGCCCTTTCTATCCACGTAATACTCCATTTCTACGATGTGCTTACCTTTAGATAAACAATCGAAATAGAAATTTGTTGCATGGTCTCTTGGAGAAACATAGCAGCCTATGCCCCACTGATAACCACTCTTCTGGTTGACCGGCTCCAGACATGCCGCACGCTTATCCGTAATCTGCACAAAGTCGTAGTCGCGGTCGGCGGTGATGAGGAGTGTTACCTTCACCTTCTCGCCTACCTTCGCCTGCGCCTTGCCCTTGCCCTCAGATTCGGCAGGAACGATGACACGGCGCACCTTGATGCCTGACTCCATAGAACCGATTTCGCTGATAGGCTGCTTAAACTCTGCATAGACGGCTCCCCAACTGGTATAATCGCTCTTTTTGTCGATGCTCAGCCTAGATGCCATGCCCGGTCTTTCGGTCTTCACATAGCCCAAAGTAGTGGAATCCTGCGGCATCGGCAGCAGCTTGCCGTCCAGTTTCAGAACGGCATTCTCAGCCTTCCTGTTCCAGTTGTTCTCATTGCCCTTCATAAAGGCGTAGACAGCATCCACGGTGTTCACCGGCGTATCCCAAACCTGGGTACGTTTCGACATCAGTAGCCAGCGCTGCAGTTCCTCGATGGTCTGCTTGTCGTTCGGCTTCAGCATCTGCATCGCCTCTATCACGGATACCTGGGTTGGTATCTTATAGTTTCTCCAGCTGTAGAGTGCCTTGCGGGTATCGTAGTAGCGGCCCATCTCCTCGCGGTAAACGGCATATTCGTTCACGCTTTGCAGATATTCGTCTGCCTTCTCGCGGTAAGCAGCATTCTGCTGGCTATTTCTGGCGAGAACCACAGCAGCACGCGCATTGCCATAGATGGAGAAATCACCGGTCATCTTCGACATCTTATCCAGCAGATAAGCCTTGTCAGCTTCCAGATTCTGCTTCATCTTTCTGCCATCCATCGAAAGGATGTAGAGATAATGCAGCGCCTGTTCGCTAGGATTCACCTTCTGCTTTTTCTCCTCCTGCTTCTTCATTTCTCTTACTTCCCGAGCGGTCTGCAGAGAGAGATAGTTCAGAGCCGAAGTCAGCATCCGGGCAGTTGATTTCTGCACACCTGCGATGGCATTCAATCGAACCATCATTTCGGCTACCGACGTTGTCATATATCTGCTGCCCTTCATTCCCTTCCACCAGGAGAAGGAACCGTTAGGGTTCTGCAACTTCTTCAGCTTCTCCACCTGATTCTGCAGGCGGATGCTCTCCTGAGTGAGATTTTCCAGCGAGAGATGCTTCTGTACATGGTTTGTGATAGTATTGGCGTAGATGGCAGACATCAGCGAGATGGCGTTCTCCTCATCCGGATTACTGATAGCTGGCAGCGCCTTCACCATCAGCCAACTTGGGTTATTGGTGTACTCGATGGTTACCTTTGCATCTTCAGCGCCCTTCGCCTGCTTGCCCTCCTTGTTCAGGAAGAGTTTGCTCAGGTCGAAGTTCTGCTCACCCTTCTGATGCAGGGTGATAGGCAGGGTGTTCACCACGAGTTCACGGTTGCTCAAAACCGGCAGATAGTGCTGCTCGCCATCGCTGTAGCCATTACCGGCAGCCACCACCTTATTAATATATACGCCTTCTTTCAGTCCCTGTACATCAAAGGAGATGGTAGCAGAGCCCTCGGCATCGATGCTGTAGTTCTGCGTCTTCTGCCAAACCACCTTGTTGGTCTCCGGGTCGAGAATCTGCATACGGGCGTTGCCGCTCACCTTCTTGTCGGAAGTATTGAAGAGTTTCACCACGATGGTGCTCTTATCGCCCTCACGCAGGAAGCGAGGCATGTTAGGCTGCACCATCACGGTCTTCTGAGCCACAGCCTCATCCACCAGCAAACCGTTGCGCATCTCCTTGTCATGAGCCAATCCCATGAACTTCCAGGTAGTCACGCTCTCAGGCAGGGTAAATCTGATGGCTACGTTGCCATTGTTGTCGCTCTCCAAGGCAGGATAGAAGAAGGCGGTCTCGTTCAGGTTCTCGCGCACCTGCACCTGGTCGAGGAACAGTTCTGCATCTGAGCCAGAACCACCTGCAAACTGCGGCATCTCCTCTACTACATCAAAAACCTTGTTGGCAGATGGAGCAGCCGCTGCAACACGGGTCATATTACTCCCACGAATTTTCATGACTTTCGCTTCCTCTCGAACCAGTTCGTCTTTCTGTACACGAACAGCCTCAACGGTTCCGCCAGAAGAACGTTCCAACTTGCTCAGCTCTACCGCTTGCATATAAGCATAATAGCTAAAGTATTTGCCATCAAACTTATCTACATCCAATTGCTTCTCATCATAATACTTGGTAGGATAAACGCCATTCAAGTAAAATGGACGGAAAGTGAGGTTGTGCTTCCAGTAGCAGTTTGGCAAACTCTGATAAAAGCCCAGGGAGAGATTCCAGAAATGCGGGGCTATCTGGTCGAGCGACTTGTCATAGAGTACGCTCATCAGCTGCGCCTTGGCTGGCTTGCCGTCAGGGGTGGTAATCTTCAGCGTCCACTCCTCCTTCTGTCCAGGGGTCAGACGGTTGCGGAAGGTTTTCCAGGCGATATTCAGTTTCTTCTCAGGCAAAGGACGGTCGATGCTCATCATTCGGGTATAGCACTTGCCTTGCTTCACGAAACTATAGTTCAGTACGATGCCCGACGCATATTCCTCCTTGTAGGTGAAAGGCAGGGTCACGATACTGTCGCCCAACTCCCAGGCACCTTTCTCCAGCAGTTTGTTGCCGGCGATGATGGAATATACGATGTGCGCTCCGTTCTCCGAAGAGCCTACCTGGATATAGACCGGCTTGCCATCACGAGGGAAGGTCTTCGCCGTCTGATAATACCATTCGGTAGTTGGCTCCACCGGATGGGTATCCTTCATACTGAAGAGCGTGAACTTCTGCTGTAGGGTATCCTGTCCGCAGATTGCCTCCAGCTGATGAACGCCAGATTTCCAAACGAGGGAAGAAGAGGCAGAAGAAGCATATTCCTTGATAGAAACCGGTACATTCGCCTCGGCATCCTTCCATTCGCCCTTATCAATTCGATATTTCAACCTACTAGAAATCGGCATACCACTGGCATTGCGGTAAGCGAAGGTCACCGTCTTCAGACTGTCTGTTTCGATACGCTTAGGAAGATTCACCGTGAGGATGGTTGGCTTGGTGCCCAGAGGCAGACTCATCACGCCCTCGTGGCTCTCACCACTGATGTCGGTAACGATTGCCGAGACCTCGAAGTTGAAGAAACGGGCGATGCGCATGAAATCGCTCATATCAGCCTCGTCTTTTCCTGACAAGGAAGCCTCTAGCGGAATCTCTACGTCGAAGGTTCCGTCCTCACGAGTCACACAACTGTCAGTCTTCACCAACTGTCCGGCAGAGCCTGCGCCCCACCACCAAAGCTGGTTTCTGCGAGTCACCTGATACTCCACCTTGGCACCCTGCACAGGCACACCAGAGTAGGTCTTGGCTGTAGCCTTCACCACTACAGTATCGCCCCAGTTATATTTCTCGTTCACCTTCGGGAAGGTAATCTCGAAGGTTGGACTCTTGTATTCCTCCACACGGAAGAAGCGGTTAGCTCGGTCATCCACGGCTACATGATACATACCAGTCTGTCCACCCTGAGGCAATTCGAAATCCACCGAAGCCGTGCCATACTCGTCGGTCGTAGCCTTCTGCTCAGCCACCTGCTTCAAGTTGGCATCTCTCAGGATAAACTTCAGTTCCTTGCTCTTGCCTGGCACATTGGCATCCAAGCCCTTCTTCACGATGTAGGAAATGGCTGTGGCATGCACCTTCTGTCCCGGGCGATAGAGAGCTCGGTCGGTATAAACCTGATATTTAGTCTCATTATCTTTCTGTTCATAATAGCGGGTACGGCTGAGATAGATGTCCCTGGCTGGCGTAAACTTGTCATTGTTGGTAGAAATCAACACCATTCCATCCACATTCTTGAAGTAAGCCTCACCGATCTCATCGGTTGTCAAGCGGGCATGAACTATTCGCTTGTCCTTCTTCGTCTTGAAATCATACCGCTGGTCGTAGAGTTCTATCTTCGCCCCGGCGATAGGCTGTCCGTCGGTAGCATTCACCACCACATAGCGATGCCTGTCATCAGGCAACTGCTGGATCATCACCGCCAGATTGCTGACATAGAAGAGTTCTCGCTGCGGAGCGATGCCGGTATTATCCGAAGTTACCTCCATCAGATAGGCACCCAGCGGCAGATTGCCACCGATTTCGATGGAATCCTTCACCTCTTCGTAATCCGGACGACCATAGTAGTTGCGGCTGAAATCCTTCTGATGCAGCTTCGTGGTCCTCTTCAGGAGCATCTTATAGGTAGCCTCATCCTGGGCATCATATTCATTATCCGCCGTGATGTTGAGGCGGGAGATGCTGATTTTCAGGTTCTGAAGATTGCGCACATCAAGCTGCACCCACGCCTTCTCCCCAGGTCGCAACACCTGCGGCATATCCTTCACCCGGAACATCGGTTCGGTGAGTCGCTTCTGCGCATTTCTCAGTTCGTTCATTCTCGACCATCCTCCCCAGCGGCTCAGCGCATAGTTGATATAGTTGAGCTTATCCTGCGGTTTGGCATCGGTAGCACCTTCCATGAAGCGGAAATGCTCCACGGCAAGTTCGCCTGCCTCCGGAATATCCTGATAAACCTGGATGAGCGAGTCGATGGTCTGCAGATACTTCGATTTCTTCACCTCTCTCACGTCGTCCTGGCGGTATTTCTCGATGAGCTTATAGGCACAGAGACAAGCCGCACCCCGATTGCCCACCTTATTATAATAGGTGTACAGCTGCAGATACGCCTCCTTGCTGTCTGCCTCGAATCCGATGAGATGCAGCAAATCATTCTTGAAGGAACTTCCGTCCACCCCTTTTAGAGTCAGCGGCACATACTCAGTAGAAGCATGCTTGGCAAGAAGCTCTGGGTGCGCCATCGCTTTTTTGAAGAACTCCTGGCTCTTCTTCAGGTTTACCTTTCGCTGACTTTGATAATAAGAAGCATCCTCCCTTTGTTCCAAAGAAGCCTCATCCACTTCTATTCCATACGGATTATCATGATATACCTTGCCGAGCACAGCATATCTCACCGCTTTCAGCATCGGGTCATTTGTCTTCAAAGCTTCAGCCTCCATCCGCTTCACATTCGGCGTCAGTGAGTCTGCAGAAATCTCTTTCCAGAGCATCACCTGCCTCATCTCAGCCGCCAGCAGCTGACCGTAGTCTTTAGCCGCAGAAGCCTTGGAGATGATTTTCTGCATCACCCCAATTTCGCTCTTCGGCTGGTCCTTCTGAGCGATGATGTCAGCTTGCTTCCACAAGTTGTCATAAGTTTGAGCCGTAGCTTGCAACATGGCAAACACAGCTATGATAAGTGATAAAATGTTTCTTTTCATAAGCCAACTGTATAAAATGTTAATAGAATGATGATAATCATCAAACTTTTCATTGCAAAAATACAAAAAAAAACTGTTTTCTAACCCCGAAACTTAAACTTTTTACTATCTTTGCACCAAAATAGTATATTTTACCAAGAAATAACATTAAAAAAACAATGGCAGAAAAAAAGTATGGTCATTTTGATGACGCCAATCGCGAATACGTGATTACTGACCCAAAGACCCCATGGCCTTGGATCAATTATTTGGGTAACGAGGATTTCTTCTCGCTCATCTCAAACACAGCAGGTGGTTATTCCTTCTACAAGGATGCCAAGTTCCGTCGCATCACCCGTTATCGCTACAATGGTGTGCCGATGGATAACGGCGGTCGCTATTTCTATATCAAAGATGGCGATACCGTATGGAACCCGGGATGGAAACCTTGCAAGACACCGCTCGACAGCTACGAGTGCCGCCACGGCATGAACTATACCCGCATCACGGGCAGCAAGAACGGCGTAGAGGCGAGTGTGCTTTTCTTCGTACCGCTCCATACATGGGCTGAGGTGCAGAAGATGACGCTGAAGAACCAGACTGAGGAGGTGAAGACCCTCAAGGTGTTCTCCTTTGCAGAGTGGTGCCTCTGGAATGCTGCTACCGACATGGAGAACTTCCAGCGCAACTTCTCTACGGGCGAGGTGGAGGTAGAGGGTTCTACCATCTATCACAAGACCGAATACCGCGAGCGCCGCAACCACTATGCTTTCTACACAGTGAATACCGAGATTCAGGGCTACGATACCGACCGCGAGAGCTTCATCGGACTCTATAACGAGTTTGCCGAGCCTGAGGCTGTGATGGAAGGCAAGCCACGCAACAGTTTTGCCCATGGCTGGAGCCCTATCGCATCTCATTATATCGAGGTTACCCTGCAGCCAGGCGAGAGCCGCGACCTTATCTTCCTTTTGGGATATGTGGAGAACGAGCAGGACAAGAAGTTCAGCGCCAAGAAGGTAATCAACAAGGAGAAAGCTCATCAGCTTATCGCCAAGTTTGATACCACCGAAAAGGTGGATGCTGCCTTCGCAGAACTCAACCAGTACTGGGATAACCTGCTGAACATCTTCACCGTGAAGAGCGGCAACGACAAGTTAGACCGTATGGTGAACATCTGGAACCAGTATCAGTGCATGATTACCTTCTGTATGTCGCGTTCGGCAAGTTTCTTCGAGAGCGGCATCGGTCGAGGCATGGGCTTCCGCGATTCCAACCAGGACCTCGTAGGTTTCGTTCATCAGATACCTACCCGTGCCCGCCAGCGCATCATCGATATCGCCAGCACCCAGTTCCCAGACGGTGGCTGCTACCACCAGTATCAGCCGCTCACCAAGCGCGGCAACAACGATATCGGTGGCGGTTTCAACGACGACCCATGCTGGCTCATCTTCGGTACCGTAGCCTATATCAAGGAGACGGGCGACTTCTCTATCCTCGCTGAACAGGTGCCTTTCGACAACCAGCCAGGCACAGAAGTAAGCCTCTTCGAGCACCTCAAGATTTCGATGAACCATGTTATCAACAACCTGGGTCCGCACAAGTTGCCACTCATCGGAAGAGCCGACTGGAACGACTGTCTGAACCTGAACTGCTTCTCCTGGGACCCTAACGAGAGTTTCCAGACCACCGAAAACAAGGGCGAAGGAAGCAAGGCAGAGAGTCTGATGATAGCCGGTCTGTTCGTGGTTACCGGCAAGGATTATGTGGCTCTGTGCAAGCAGCTTGCCAAGGAAGCTTTAGAAAGCAAGGAGGGCGAAATAGCCGGTCTTGCAGAGGAAGATTATTTGACAGAAGCCGAGCGCATGCAGCAGGCTGTAGATGAGATGAACGAGGCTGTGAAGCAGCATGGATGGGACGGCGAATGGTTCCTCCGCGCTTACGATTTCTTCGGCAACAAGATTGGTAGTGATGAGAACGAGGAAGGCAAAATCTTCATCGAGAGCCAGGGCTGGTGTACGATGGCTGGTATCGGTCTGGAAGAAGGACTCTGCGATAAAGCACTGGACAGCAGTAAGAAACGACTGGAATGCGAGCACGGACTGGTGCTGAACAACCCAGCTTACACCACCTATCATGTAGAAATGGGTGAGATTTCTTCTTATCCTGAAGGTTACAAGGAGAACGCCGGTATCTTCTGCCACAACAATCCTTGGGTCATCATCGGAGAGACTGTAGCCGGTCGAGGCAACGATGCCTGGAGCCATTATACCAAGATTCTGCCTAGCTATGTAGAGGAAAAATATCAGACACTTCACAAGGTAGAGCCTTACGTAAACTGCCAGATGGTAGCCGGTAAGGATGCAGCCAAACCGGGCGAAGGAAAGAACTCCTGGCTCACCGGTACAGCGGCATGGATGTGGTATACAGTATCAGAATTCATCCTCGGCATCAAGCCAGATTATGAAGGTTTGCTCATCGATCCTTGTCTCCCAAGCACCGCTAAGGAGTATGAGGTAACCCGCAAGTTCCGTGGTGGCGAATACCATATCACAGTAAAGAATCCTAGCGGAAACCAGAAGGGTGTGAAGCAGATTACAGTGGATGGCACTCCTATCTCAGGCACCATCATTCCTTGCTCTGAAGGCAAGCATGAAGTAGTGGTTGAGATGTAAATCAGCCAGATTTCATCAAGTTACGATTTGAAAGTTCAATGTAACGAAACTCCTTTTCATACCCATACGTCGTGTTTCACGACGTATGGGTATCACAATAAACACTTGACGCCCTATTTTAGGGCGTCAAGTATCTTATCTATCTGATAATCTAACACTTAACTTTTAATACAAGCACATATTCAACAGTATCAAGAGTAAGATTCTAAGTCTCTATCATTGACTCAGTTCCTCAATAACTCAGTTCCTCAGTTTTTTCCTAGGGGTATATAGCCCTTATAGTTCAAAGTTGTTTGAAATTGTTATATATTATATATT
>ERZ779869.4085-NODE-4085-length-10714-cov-8.113894_pt1 | contig 10714 bp, 10 predicted proteins | sample MGYA00511557_ERZ779869 | MGnify/ENA primary metagenome ERZ779869 (study PRJEB29588, sample SAMEA2154620) | human gut metagenome | biome: human gut; feature: human-associated habitat; material: faeces | place: Denmark | collected 2008/2010 ...
TGTCCTTGGCCTGCGGCTTGAATCCAGAAAAGCTCAAATAAGCGATCAGAATCCGGATTTAAGCGTGAATCGTCAGTTGAAGCTGCTTCAGGTGCCTCATTCGAGCTTTTATTACAAAAGCCAGCGGGAGATTTCCCGGGCAGCTTCCGACGAACGGGTCAAGGACGAAATGATGGAGATTTATATGGAGACACCATTTTACGGAGTTCCCCGTTTGACTGCGGAATTGAAACGTCGCGGATACAAAGTAAACCATAAACGGGTGCGCAGACTGCAGAAATGCTTGAATCTGCGGACGGTCTATCCGCGTCCGCATTTCAATACCTCGGAACCTCATCCCGGACATGAGAAATTCCCGTATCTTCTGCGTAAATGCAAGATCGAGCGCCCGAATCAGGTCTGGAGTACGGACATTACTTACACGGCGGTTGCCGGTCATCGGGCATTTGTGATTGGAATTGTCGACTGGTTCAGCCGCAAGGTTTTGGCTTATAACGTAGTGAATACAATGGACGCGTTTCATTGTGTCGAAACGTTAAAAACGGCAATGGATTCCTACGGGAAACCGGAGATTTTTAATTCAGATCAAGGCAGCCAATTCACCAGCTCGGAGTTCGTAGCGGAACTCCGGGCTCATGGCATTCTGATCAGCATGGACGGACGGGGACGATGTTTGGATAATGCAAAAATGGAGCGTTTCTGGTGGGCGTTGAAATATGAGGACATCAAAATCAAAGAGTATGTCAGCTTGCCGCAGCTCCGCTTCGGGGTACAGCATTATGTGAATTTTTACAACTCCAGGCGGATTCATTCGGCTCTCCAATATCGGACGCCGGATGAAGTCTATTTCGGCACTTGTAATCGGCAAGCAATGGGATATAGTAATTCAAAGGCTTTTACACCAATCTTTCAATAAAATGTTGTCCAAGCGGGGGGAGAAGCGCAGAAATTTACTCCTTAATCGAAAGAATGGAGATGTGTTATTAGCTTGAAAAAGTTGAAAAAAAGTTTGGAAATCCTCTGTCAAAATCCAACCATAACAGGTACTTTATAGGTATAGCAGGCTCCTTTCTGGGGCACAAATGGGGGCACAAATGGGTCACAATTGCGGGATTTTGGGACCTGAAAACAGGAAAAACAGCCGTAAAAAGAAATTTTTGAGGGAGAATTGAAGAAGAGGGTTCGACTCCCATTGGAGATGCCATTTTTATTTTTCCCCTCAAGAGTTTGTTTGGAACAGCTTTTTTCCCGTGACGGCGCGTGCCGGGCGGGGGAAATTTCAGACCGCGTTCAGGCCGCCGGCGTTCGGAAGGTGGCCCCCCTCCCGTCCTGATGGCCGCATGCGTGAGGGAGCGGCATGGCGACCCGCGTTTCCCGGATGCGCTGGTCCGCTATTGCCGGGATGAGGCCGGAAGCTTTTCCGCCCGGACGAATACGTCCAGCCGGTTCAAAACAAGCCGGTCGCCGTCCCGGAAGAAAACACTCCGGAACCAGAGCGAATCCTCCTCCTTGCACTGGTTTTTCAGAAAAAGCCGGTTGTTCTTGACTTCGAAACTGCCGGCATATTCCGCATTCAGGCGCTCCGCGTCCTTTCCCGTGAAAGAGTAGCTGCCGTCCTCGGAGAATACAAGGTGGAACGGCGCAACTCTTTCTTCCCCGCTTTTGAGGTTTTTCTGGATCAGAGACCAGCTGCCCGTCAGCCAGTCCGGAGTCAAGCCGTTGCCGTTCCGGCGGCGTTCGAGACGGAATACCAGATCGGGCTGGAAATCGTTGCGGAATTCGATGGCGTCTCCGCTGCTGGAATCCGCGATCAGGCCGCGCTTCTCCGCCTGCGCCTCTTTCCCGTTTTCGTTCTCCTGTTCGGGGAGGAGAAGCGTGAGTTTTTTGTCGTGATAGACGATCCTGCCCCAGACCTGTTTCCCGGCTGAACCAGGAGTGATCAACTCCGCTGTGCCATCGGGCTGAATTCTGCAATGATAATCCGCCAGCAGGTTTTTTTCTTTCCGGTTGACAATGTAGACATCCCATTCCCCGGCAAAACCTTCCGGCATGGCTTCCGTCGGCGCCTGACTGGCCGCAGCGGAAACCGCAACCAGCAGACAGAAGAAATAGCACAGGAGTTTCATGACACCGTTTCCCTTTGCGATTGACCGAAAATCAAAAGAGTGAGGTTTCCCCCACTCCCGACCCGGATGCGGGCTGGAAACACATCCGGGACAATCTCTTCTGTTGTTTAGAAGAACCAGCAGCCCGATTTGGTGGCCGTCGCATCGAAGAGTTTGTAGGGAACCACAAACTTCTCCATCACGACAACTTCACCCTTGCCGTTGATGTAGAACGGCATCGGCTTGACGATTTCCACTCCGGTCAGGGTGGCGGGAAATCCGGTGACCTTGACGTTCATTTTCTTGAACACGAAGTAATCGTCGGTTTGGATCTCATAGCGGGCGGCGACCACAGCATCGCTCTTGGAGGAGGTGCAGGCGTTGTAGAACGCCGCCTTGGCGGCGATTTCCTTGGCGTTCGGCAGCCAGGCGAAGAACATCCCCCAGATGCTGTCGCTCGCGGCCAGAGTCGCGTTGTCGGCAAAGGCCGAGGTGTCTCCCCAGGCAAAGATTCCGAACAGGACATTGACCTGCGCCTGTCCGCTGACACGTTCTTTTTCATTGACCTTGTACAACGGCCGGTAGCTGTCGACGGGGCCAACGGTGGCGGGATAAACGTTCATGCTGCCCGCATCACTGGTGTTGATCGAGGTGCAACCGGAGAAGAGCAGCGCTGCAACCGCGAATAACGCGAGAGGAACAAATTTCTTCATTCTGAATCTCCTTGTTTATCCAGCCTGTTTCCGGTTCCCGTTTTGTCTGGAACCACTAAAAAAAATATCATAAAATAAACATATAGATTCGGCAATTAACATTACTTGTATTTTCTGATTTTTGGTGTATAATATTTACCATTATGAGTAATTACACTGCCCATCAAATAAATTCCGTCGCACTTGCCGAAAGGCGAGAGCAAGCCGTTCGCCTTTATCAAAGCGGAAAATGTAAAAGTTATACAGAAATAGGAGACATTGTCGGAGCTCACCCCATTACCGTGGGGAAGTGGATAAGGAGTTGGAAAAAATCAGGACTTCGACAACTGAAAAACGTAAACAAGGGAGGTCGTCCTGTCGGAAGTTGCCGTCATTTGTCGCCGCATGAGGAAGCGCAGATAAAAAAAGATTTGATCGATCATTGTCCGGATCAGCTGAAACTTCCGTTTGCGCTCTGGACTCGTCAGGCAGTAAAATTGCACATCCAGTCATTGTTTGGAATCGAAATGCCGATCCGTACGGTTGGCGAATATTTGAAGCGCTGGGGTTTCACCCCTCAAAAACCGGTAAAAAGAGCGTATCAACGAAACGACGTTGCTGTTCAGAACTGGTTGGAAAATAAATTTCCGGACATCAAGAAACAAGCCAAAACGGAAGGCGCAGATATTTTCTGGGGTGATGAAACTGGAATTCGAAACGATGAATCGAAAGGCAGAAGTTATTCCCCCAAGGGGAAAACTCCTATTCAGAAAGTGAATCCAGTACCGGAGAAAATCAACATGATAAGCGCAATCTCAAACCAGGGCAAGGTTCATTTCATGTTCTACAAGGATACAATGACTGTTCAAAAACTGATTGAGTTTATGGAGCGTATCATAAGTTGCAATGAACGGAAAGTATTCCTGATTTTGGATAATTTACGAGTTCACCACAGTAAATTGCTTGATGACTTTCTGCGTGAACATGCCGCTTTTATCAAAGTGTTCCATCTGCCAAGCTACAGCCCTGATCTGAACCCGGATGAATATCTGAACCGGGATTTGAAGTCAAATCTGAACAATAAGCCGCTGGGACGCGCAAAAGGGAAAATAGAGGAACATGCAAAAGCATACATGAATGATGTTTCCCATGATCCCGGTCATATCGCCAAATTATTTCATGCAGAAAGCGTCTTATATGCAAGCTAAGTTAATTGCCGATACAATAAAAACATTTCACTCTCTCGTCCTTTGGGGCTTTTGTGTAATTTTTCTTCTTGCTGAACATACTCAAATGATTGTAAGGAGGTGTTGCCATTACACCTCTTCTCGCGTCTTGCAATCACAAGGGATCGGCAGTATAGTAGTCTATAAAGAACTTTTCCAATAAGAATGCATCCAAGGAGTTAATAATGAAAACAATTCCTCCATTTAGGCTGAAACCGGAGCCGCTGAATGAAGCAGCAAAGAACTTACCAAAGTTCAAATGGGCTGGTGATAATATTGGCACAAGACACCAATTAGGCGGAGAACCAACATATATTCAAGCCAAAATTCATCCTGTTTGTCCTGATTGCAAAGAAAAAATGACCTTCTATGCTCAGCTTGATTCGATCAATGACGAATTCTGCATTGCAGATTGTGGTATGATTTATGTTTTTGTCTGCCTGGAATGTAATACCGTAGAAGCATTTATCGAGTCGTTTTAACCAGGTGGAGAGTAACTCCAGAAAGTTACAGTAATTTTTTTATAAAATTGTTCTACGATGGAGTCTTCCGCCTGTTTCAGCGGGAAAATATAAAACGGAATTTTGACGGGACCGGAAGGTCAGTTCAAAATTCCGTATTCACTATAATGTTAAATCTTTTTCTTTCTTATTTTCATCAACATTATAAAGCAATATAAAGAAAGAAAAGAAAAAATCATAAACATTAAAATAGAAAAAACTTTTAGCATTATTGTAGTAATAGCAGAATACTGATATTGTATCATTAAAAAAGATATCATTGTCAATATTGACATGACAAGGAAAAATAAAAATAATATAGAAAAAAGTGTTATAAGATTCTTCTTTTCTTGCTTTGTTGTAATACCATCAATATAATTATCAACAGTAATATTATTATCTGTTTCAGATTTCATATTACGCAACGACTGAGGAATTTTTATAATGCAATAAATTATTATAAATGGCAATATCCATTTGTAGTTGTAAGCAGTACTATCATTATGTGGATCAAAATACATTCCTATAAATAGAATTGTACTACTTAAACAAATGAATATCATCATATATACCGAAGGTGAAATTCTATCAAGAGAGTCAATTAACCTATTTAATAAAGCTTTTTTTGGTGACAACTTCATCACATCCATCCTCAAGGTTAAATATTTTACCGTTTCTAACAGGCAAAAATAATCAGCCTGTCAGAAACGATAGCATTCAGTCGTTATCAACTAAGGCTTCTCGGAACTTGTCGACAATATCCAAGCACCAGGAAATAATTATCTCCAAGGCCTCCTTTGATTGCTTAATTCCAGTAAGTTTTTTAATTGTCATGTGCGGGAATAAATGGTTCTGTTTTTCTGTAAAAACAGGTGACGTGTCTCCCGGTTAATAAATTTACAGTCAAAATGATGGAACATTATGAGAGAATTCGCCCTGGGAGTAAAATAGCATGACCTAAATGTGATTGCAAACCGGAATTGAAAATTGGCTGACGCAGGAGGATCGGCATTCAAAGGAAGCCGATCCGTAAGCACCGGAAGTGTCTGGAAAAGGTAGTGAAGGCGGGTGTCTTTTTGATTCATGCCATTCCCAACCGTTACGGAGATGCGAGTTTTGTATAGAAAATATAGGGGGGCAGATCACTGGTTTTAGAAATCCTTTAAACCATTTTCCCGCAGTTTAGTAGAACAGCTTTAAAATATCATCATATTCCATTCCTGAAGTTATTTTAGATACCTTTGCAATTATTTGTGGAGTAAGCTCCTCATTTTCCAATATTGATGTATGGCGAAACCATTTTTGGGCTTCTTGTGGATCTTTAGGTACATAAACTCCTTTTTGATAGTAGTTGGAAATTTCAGCCTGATATTGAATTCAGACTGTTTCTTATCGTGTTCTGCCAAGTCAGAGACACGCAGAAGGTACTGTGTACCGTTTTTATCGGTTATACAGTATTTTTTATCATTTGACCAGCCTTTGTTTATCGGTTCTTTTGTTAAAAAATTCATCTGCGGCCTCCTCCCGGAAACTCGCCCTTATTGTTTAACCCACACATCGATTTCCTCTTTGCTTGGTTTCTCAAATAAATCTCCAAATTTAGCGGCAAGATTATCATCAACATAATAGGCACTTGTTTTTTCGGCTAATATTGCACTGTTTCTTTTCTTTAAGCGTGCCCTCCAAGTCTCATCGCCAATATCGATGTAATGGAATTCGCACTCTATATTTCGGCTATTGTAGAACTCGCGGGCATAATCCCGTTCTTCTTTCATCCAGAAGCCCCAATCAAGGACCACATTGATTCCGGTCTCAATGAGCTCCAATGATTTATCGAACAAGTAGTTCTGTGTTCTTTCCACGTAATCATCATGATTATCACCGCAATGCTGACCGAACAAAGCCAGGGTTATTTCATCTACAGAGAGCAGAACGGCGTGATTCTGAATGCGCATCTGCTCACTATACCGGAACGATTTTTGTAGAAGAAATGAAGGCCGAAGATGTCCCAGAAACCGAACGCTGGATGTATAAAGGCGGTGCAACGTTTTATAGTGTTGTTGATGGGCAGCAGAGGCTCACAACTATTTCGATTCTTCTGTTTGAGCTTTTAAAGGCGGAAAACGTGGAATATAATGAAATCAAAATTGAAAAACTCAGAGAACAATATGTTGTTGAGACAAATGCCTCTGGCAAGAGCAAAGTTTATCATTTTTCTTATATCGGTGATCAAAATGATCACCTTTCCTGTGTTTTTGAGGATAAACAAGTCGTCGTAAAGGATAAAAAACAAACAGCATATACGCACAATCTGATGGAAGCAAAGAAATTCTTTGCACAAAAGATAGCTTGTCTATCAAAACAAGAGCGTGATATCCTGTTCAAAAAAGTTACGACAGCGTTATCCTTTGATTTGCACAAAATTGATGACGATCTTGATGTTCAAGCTGTTTTTGAAACGATGAATAACCGAGGAAAACCGTTGACCGTTTTGGAAAAACTGAAGAACAGGCTGATTTATTTGACGGAAAAACTCCAAGCTGAAGATTCCGATAAAAAGACTCTTCGGAAAAATATCAATAATGCATGGGGGCGGGTATATACAGATTTGGCCATGAACCCCGATAACGTTCTTGACGAGGATGATTTCCTTTCGGCGCATCTCTCTCTTTATCGAAATCCGCCCGAATATGTTTTTTCTGAAAAACAAACAGAGACTAAAATATTCCAGATGTTCTGCAATAAGGCGGATAGGTTTGATGAGTCGCTTGTTGATTTCAATAAAATTAATGACTATGTGCGTGATTTGTCCGATTTTGTTTCATATTGGGTCAAAGTCAATAATCCGGACAATATATGGTTGCAGAAAATTTATCTGCTGGAGACGCGAAAAGAAATTAAGATTTTCATTTGCGCATTAATGAAGGCCCTGCATGGAACATCTTTAGATAGAGATCTCCAGATTCTTGAAAGTATTATTTTCCGGGCAAACACTCCTTATGCTTGGGGTGGTCGGGATATCCGCACGTTCGCAACATTGGCAAGAGACCTTTATGCCGCACCAAATAAACTACAGGAAATTCGAGAGTCGTTAGAACGCGAACTCCACACTCCCGTCAATACCGCCGGTGTCGTTGATGCCTTTTCTGGACTCTTCACTTATGTTCGCGGTAATATCGGCTATCACCGCTGGGGGGCACTAAAATATTTACTGTTTGAGTATGAAGAATACTTGCACGGAAAAGAATTTTCTCAAGATGAACAGAAAGTTTTTATAGGTAATTATCATTCCACGGCAATAGAGCACATTATGCCCCGCGATCTTACATATTGGGATGATGAAATTTCTGATTTCTTGACCAGCTTTTCCGAAGAACAAACACCCCTGGCAACTCGAATCATTCTTAACACGTTAGGCAACCTGACCATTTTGAAAGACCCCAAGAATTCATCTGTCAGCAACCATCCTTGGGTAACCACTCCTGAAATTGAAGGAAAAAGAGACCGCTACGCTTCGGGGTCGTTCAGTGAAATTTTGATTTCTCAAAATAACTCGTGGAACAAACAATCGATTTTGGCCAGAGGGAAAGAAATCCTTAATTTTCTTTTGAAAGAAAAACTTGGTGTTGCCGAAGATTTGTCTGAAGATCAACTTGAAAAAGCGCTGTTTTATTCTTCCGAATACTATCGCCTCGGGTTCGGGGTACATGAAGAAACATCTTCCCTGCAGCCAACCCCTATCGGAGGAGCCGATTACAACGCAGAGTGAAGCCATTCATGATGGTGAGGTTTTTCGTAAATGCCGAAAAAAAAACTTTCCCGCTGATGCTCTCCGCCCCTGTGTGGTTACCCGTCACCAGTCAAGTTGATTGCAGCAAAATAAGACCGCCCGATGCCATCCCGTTCCTACATCGCCATTGACCTGAAATCCTTTTACGCCTCGGTGGAGTGCGCCGACCGGCAGCTCGACCCGCTCACGACCAATCTGGTGGTGGCCGACCAGTCCCGGACGGACAAGACGATCTGCCTCGCGGTCTCCCCGGCGCTGAAAGCCTGCGGCATCCCCGGCAGGCCGCGCCTGTTCGAAGTTGTGCAGAAGGTCCGACAGGTCAACGCCCAGCGGCAGCGCCTCGCGCTGGGACACCGCTTCAACGGCAAATCTACGAGCGCACCGGAACTGGCGGCGAACCCGACCCTGGAACTGGACTACATCGTCGCCGTTCCGCGCATGGCCCGTTACATCGAGGTCAGCTCGCAGATCTACGGCATTTACCTGAAATACGTCTCGCCGGACGACATCCACGTCTATTCCATCGACGAGGTGTTCATCGACGCGACCTCTTATCTGAAACTTTACAAACTCTCCGCCCATGATTTCACGATGAAGCTGATCCGGGAGGTGCTCGCCAATACCGGAATCACCGCCACGGCGGGAATCGGCACGAATCTGTATCTCGCCAAAATCGCAATGGATATCGTGGCGAAACACATTCCCGCAGACAAGGACGGCGTCCGAATCGCCGAACTGGACGAGCAGTCCTACCGGGAAAAGATGTGGTCACACCGACCGCTTACAGACTTTTGGAGAGTCGGCAAAGGATATGCCAGCAAACTGGAAGCCGCAGGGATGTACACTATGGGCGATGTCGCCCGGATGTCGGTCAAAAATGAAGATCTGCTTTACCGGATGTTCGGCATCAATGCGGAACTGCTCATAGATCACGCTTGGGGCTGGGAGCCTTGCACCATTGCCGACATCAAATCCTATCGTCCGGAGAACAGTTCTGTCAGTTCCGGTCAAGTGCTGCAAGACCCATACGAACACGATAAAGCTCGGTTGGTCGCTATGGAAATGACGGACATCCTTGCCCTTGACCTCGTTGAAAGGCGGATCGTGACGGATCAGCTGACTTTGAATATCGCTTATGATGTCCTCAACCTGACAGATCCGGAACGGCGGCAGAAGTACACCGGCCCGATCAAGAACGACTCTTACGGCAGGCAAGCTCCCAAGGATGCTCACGGCTCAATCAATCTGCCTCGGCATACCTCTTCTTCAAAAATCATCATTGACCATATGATGCAGCTCTTTGACCGGGTGGTCGATCCCAATCTGCTGGTGCGGAAGATTACCATCGGGGCGAACCACATTCTGAACGAAGGCGATGTTCCGGAAGAAGTCCAGGAGCAACCGGATCTCTTTGCTGATCACGAGGCATTGGCAAAACAGAAAGCGGCCGAAGATGCCGAGCTTGTCAAAGAACGCCGACTTCAGGATGCTCTGTTGAGTATAAAAAAACAGTTTGGCAAAAACGCCGTACTCAAAGCTATGAGCTTGCAGGAAGGTGCGACAGCCAAAGACCGAAATCAGCAAGTGGGAGGACATAAGGCATGAGCGTTCTCAAGAAAATCCTGCTTTCGCTTGCTGTTCTTGTCATAGTTGCAACCGGCACAGCTTTGTCATTCGTGCCATTTTACAACAGAACACCATTTCGTATTGGCGTTGGAATTATTCTGGCGTTAGTTTTGTATATTGAGCTGCTGAAAAGTCTTGTGTGGAGGAAAAAGAAATGAGTCGCTACGATGACATCATAAATCTTCCACACCACGTTTCTCCGACCCGCCAGCGGATGTCCATGCACGACAGGGCTGCACAGTTTGCGCCGTTTGCCGCGCTGACGGGCTACGAAGCGGCGGTAGGGGAAACCGCCCGGCTGACTGCCGAAAGGCGCGAACTGGACGCGCAGGAGGCCGAAGAACTGAACCGCCGTCTTGCCGCGCTCATCGCCAATCTGCCGGATCGCCCGGAGGCGACCATCGAATATTTCGTTCCCGATGACCGGAAATCTGGCGGTGCGTATGTTACCGTCACGGGGCGGGTGCGGCATATTTCCGTTCCGGAGAAGACGCTGGTCATGGAGGACGGGACGGTCATCGGTTTTGAGGATATTGCCGCGATTTCTGGATTTCAGTTTGAAATATGAATAAAAGGGGGATATATTACTGTCAACGGGTGGAGAACCATTCTGAGTCAGAATCCTGCCGAGTGAAGCGTTTTTTAAACTCATTTCACTCGCCAAATTCTGAGTTTTGTGAGGCTAAAACGGGGTTTCAGACACAGGGGGGTCGAAAGTAACTCTCTCCGCCATTTATTTTTCCCCTTCCAATTTCTGGTAAAAAGAGAATCTTTT
>ERZ779869.4091-NODE-4091-length-10690-cov-3.875223_pt1 | contig 10690 bp, 11 predicted proteins | sample MGYA00511557_ERZ779869 | MGnify/ENA primary metagenome ERZ779869 (study PRJEB29588, sample SAMEA2154620) | human gut metagenome | biome: human gut; feature: human-associated habitat; material: faeces | place: Denmark | collected 2008/2010 ...
TTAAAACTCTTTATTAAAATCTCTATTGTAATATGATTATGCAATAATTTTAAATCTGTAATTTTTTCCAATTCTTGACCTACTGTCATTTTTCCAACTGCTTGCGGACCTGTTATTAGCACAAATTTCATACTACCACTCCCTATTCCAACTCAAATGCACCAGTATATAATTGATAATATTCTCCTTTTTCAGCCATTAATTCTTCGTGATTTCCTCTTTCAATAATCTTACCGTGATCCATACCATCTTGAACTATTTTTTCTGTTCTTGTATCAATACTTGAAGTTGCCTCATCTAAAATCATTACAGGTGGATTATTTATTGCAACTCTCGCAATAGAAATAAGCTGTCTTTGACCTTGTGACAATTGAGCTCCATTTCCAGAAAGCATTGTATTATATCCATTTGGCAATCTTTCTATAAATCCATCTGCATTAGCAAGTTTGGCTGTCTGCTTTACTTCTTCATCTGTTGCACTTTGATTTCCATATTTGATATTTTCTTTTATTGTTCCTGTAAATAAATTTACATCTTGTAATACCATTCCAAGTGATCTTCTTAAATCACTTCTCTTTATTTTGTTTATATTTATTCCATCATATCTAATTTTTCCATCTTCGATATCATAAAATTGAAATATTGTCAAAATGAAAATTTGGTAAAAAATGGAGTTAGCCTTTTTAAACTAACCCCATTTTTTGCTAAACTATCAAAATTCTATTTGTTTCATCTTCAACTGGTAAAGAAACAATCATTGTAGTTCCTACATTTTCTTTACTATTAACTGTTATAGTTCCACCAGATAAGTCAACAATACGTTTTGCAATAGCAAGTCCTAAGCCACTTCCTTGTTCTGAATGTGATTTATCTATTTGATAAAATCTCTTGAAAATTCTATCTTTTTCTTCTTCTGACATTCCTATTCCATGATCTTTAATTTGCACTTCTATTGTTTGATTTTTTTGTTTCAAAACAACATCTATTTTACCTTTTAAATTTGAAAACTTAATTGCATTATCAATTAAATTAATCCAAACTTGAAAAAGTAATTCTTCATCACCATAAAAATATTTTTCATCTAAACTTACATTAAAAGCAATCTCTTTGTCTTTCCACTTTGGCTCTAACAATGCAACTGCTTTTCTTAATTGTTCAGCTACATCTACTTGTTTTTTATTGACTATTTTGTTTTGGTTTTGTAATTTTGAAAGTTTTAAAATATTTGTTGACAAATTCAATAATCTATTTGATTCTTCTTTGATTATTTCACAATATTCTTTTCTTTCTTCATTTGTTATACTATCATCTTCTAATAATTGACTAAATCCTTGAATTGAAGTGATTGGCGTTTTTATTTCATGTGATACATTATCTATAAATTCCTTTTGTAAACATTCTATACTTTTTAAGTCTTTTACCATCTTGTTAAAATTTTCTGTCAATTCGCCTATTTCGTCTTTTCTTTCAGTTTTTAATTCTACATTAAAATTTCCAGATGCAACTTTTTGCGTAGCTTCTGTTATTTGCTGTATTGGTTTCAACATTTTTTTACTTGCAAGCCTCATAACTATTTCTCCAATAATTATTGTACTAAAGGCTAAAAGTGCTGCACCTCTTCTCAAAATTGTTAAAATTTCTTTAATTTGTTCAGGACTACTTGCATTTATTTGTATTAATTTTTCAGCTGCAACATTACTAACAAATAGTGAAAAACCACCTATTGATATTATTACAACAATTACTGTTGCAATAATAAAATCTATTACTAAAGATCTTCTTATTGATCTTCTTTTTCCAAAAATCTTTTCAAACATAGTTTACTCCTTTTCATGAATTATACTTTTATATCCAATTCCTCTAATTGTAACTATTTCAAATTCTTTTGCATCAGCCATTTTTTCTCTAATTCTTTTGATATGAACATCAACAGTTCTATAATCTGATTCACTTTCTAGTCCCCAAATTTCTTCTATCAATTCTTGTCTAGTAAAAATCGTATTTGGAATACTTAATAATTTATATAAAAGTAAAAATTCCTTTTGAGCTAAAGAATATACTTTTTCTTTTCTTGTTACACTCATTTGATTATAATTAAGCACCAAATCTCCTATTTGTATTCTTTTTTCATTAGCACTTTTGCTTCTTTTTAATAAAACTTGTACTCTTAAAATTAATTCTTCAATATCTATTGGCTTTACCATATAATCATCTGCACCAAGTAAAAATCCTTGTTTTTTGTCTTGAATATCACTTTTAGCAGTAATTATTAAAATTGGTACTTTATAATCACATTCTCTTAATTCTTTTATTAATTCAAATCCGTCCATTTTTGGCATCATTACATCACTTACAATCAAATCTATGTAATTTCTATCTAGTACTTCTAATGCTTCTTCACCATTAATTGCTTCATATGTATTATAATGATTTTTCATTAAACATGTTGTTATCAATTTTCTTAAATTTTTATCATCTTCTACTACTAAAATATTAAACATTTCCATCAACTTCCTTTGTTTGGAATATTATATATCTTTAAAATGAATTTTATATGAAGATATTTGTTCATATTCAGTTCATAATTCTATATTATCACACATAGCAGAAAACTGCAAGCTGAAACAAATCAACTTGCAGTCTCCCGATTAGTGAGTAATCAATGCATATAAACCATTATGCACCAGTGGGGACATAAATTTCGAATATGCCTCAATCATCTCTTCAAAAAATTCATGATCATCAATAACCCAGCTCTTGATATCATCAATTGCTTTAGGCTCATTGATAAACAGTGCTTCCAGAGCTTCTCCAAAAACTTTAGGAGTCAATTTAAGCTCTGCTCCCTGCGGGTTCATCCGATAGAACTCTTTGGTCCCATCATTTTTCTGAATCCACACACTGTCCAAGAATTTTTTGCCCGCTTCTTCCTTTGCTGCAAAATAGAAAATTCCTTTAATGGTCTCTGCAGTATAAGAAAGTCTTTTCATTTGTCTTACCTCCATAATAATGTGGTGATATCGTACAATTGCTCTTCGCAATCTTTCTTAATTATACATCTTTATTTACATAAAGTCAATCCTTTTTCTGCAAATCATATACTATATCCACATTATCACAAACATTTTGAGAGTGTGTAACAATAATGACACATTTATTTTCATCTTTAGAAAGATGTTTAAATATCTTTAAAATCTCATTTTCTGTATCTTTATCCAAATTACCATTTTGCCTTCTTCAAAGTCATAGTTTATATTTTTAAATACATAGCTATCCTTTGGTGCATCTGCTAAACTATATTCATCTTCTATTATTAAAACTTTCATTTTATCATCTCCATATATTGATTATATAGAAATTTTATTGAATTTTTATTGAAATTACAATTCAAAAATATTTGCTTTCAACATCATTTGGGAAATTTTAGTTTTTTCACTAAATGGAACTTCCCAACAACTACCTATAATAGAATTACCTCTGATATCTTCTCTTTTTGGCTTTCCTAATACCTTTTTGAGTTGTTTTTGTAATTCAATCTTATTTGTATATATAGATATCAATTTTTCATCATATAACACATTTATTGTGGTTTCTGTTTCTTCTTTATTTATTTCTTTATATGCTCTTCTCATTATTACACCTTAATTATTTAATATTGATTTAACTACTTCTCCAGCTATTATTAAACCTGCAACTGATGGAACAAATGAAACACTTCCTGGTACTTGATTTCTTATAGTACATTTTCTTTTTGTTCCTGGTGGACAAATACAATTATGTTTACAACTATTTTCTGTTGTCTCATTTAATCTTACTGGTTCTTCTTTTGAATACACTACTTTTAATTTTTTTATTCCTCTACTTCTCAATTCTTTTCTCATTACTTTTGCAAGAGGACAAACACTGGTCTTATAAATATCTGTAACTTCAAATCTAGTTGGATCTAATTTGTTTCCTGTTCCCATACAAGAGATTATTGGAATATTTAATTTATCTGCTCTTACTACTAATTCAATTTTGGCTGTTACTGTATCTATACAATCTACAATATAATCAATTGAATTGTCAAGTATTCCTTCTGTTTCTGGCATAAAAAATTCTTGATGTATTTCTACATTTGCATTTGGATTTATATCTAGAATTCTTTGTTTCGCAACTTCTACTTTAGGTTGTCCAACTGTTTTTCTTGTAGCTAATATTTGTCTATTTAAATTTGTTAAACAAATTTTATCATCATCTATTAATACAAAGTTTCCAATTCCTGCTCTAACAAGTCCTTCTAAAACAAATGAACCTACTCCACCTAAACCAAATATTGCTACTTTTGTATTATTTAATTTTTCTACTCCTTCTTTACCTATTACTAGTTCTGTTCTTGAAAATTGGTTTAACATATTTTGCCTCCTCCTAATACAATGTCTCCTACATAAAATACAGCTGATTGACCTGGTGTTATTGCTCTTTGTGGTTCGTCAAATATTACTTTTACTTGATTTTCTCCATTTTGCTTAATTGTTGCTTTTGCTACTTTGGAAGAATATCTTGTTTTTACTTCTACTTCTATTGGTTCTTTTATTTCATCTATTAACAATAAGTTTACATCTGTTACATTTATTTGTTTTTGATATAATTCACTTTCTTCTCCAACTATTACTTCATTTTTTAATGGATTAAATCCTATTACAAATAAAGGTACTCTATATGATATTCCTAGTCCTTTTCTTTGTCCAATTGTATAATTATATAATCCTGTATGTTTTCCTAAGATTTCACCTTTGCTATTTACTATGTTTCCTTTTTTAGGTCTTAAATCTGAATTATTTTCTAAGAATTTTTTGTAATTTATTCATAAGACTATTATGAATGAAAAATAACTAAAAGAAAACCCCTAATCCCCTCAAGAATGAGGTCCTTTTTCTTTTCTGGAGAGCAGGTGGATACTATGCAGTTTTTGAGGAGTGTGGTAAAATGTGATTGTTTATCATGTTAGGAGATTAGGAAGGTAGATGAAATGAGGACAATTTTGTTATTGGAAGATGATGAGAATCTGAACCGTGGAATCGCGCTAAAACTGCAGAAAGAAGGGTATCAGGTTTTTTCCGCTTTTCAGATTTCAGAGGCAGAAAAATTGTTTGATGAAAATAGAATAGATCTGGTAATCAGTGATATTACTCTGCCGGACGGAAACGGACTGGAGTTTTGCAGGAAGATTCGAAATAAGAGCAAAGTCTTTGTACTGTTTCTCACGGCAATGGATTCGGAAATTGATATGGTAAACGGCTATGATGCAGGGGCGGATGATTATATTACAAAGCCATTCAGCCTGATGGTACTGGTTTCAAAAGTTCAGGCATTTATGAGAAGAATGGAAGGAGTCTGCGGACACAACAGAATCTTATCGGGAAATATCGAAGTAAATTATGGAGAAATGAGAGCGTTAAAACGAAATGCTGATGGAGTGACTCCTTTGACATTAAGTAAAAAGGAACTTCAGATAATGATTTACTTTATGGAAAACGCAAGGCAGATTTTATCAAAAGAACAGATTTTAGAGTATGTCTGGGATGTTGACGGGCAGTTTGTAGACGATAATACAGTTCCTGTAAATATCAGCCGATTGAAAGGAAAAATCGGGAATGATTATATACAAAATGTAAGGGGGATGGGATATATATGGACCGAAGAAAGCGTACAGGAGTAGCTCTGGCAGCAGGGCTGCTTTTTCTGTTTGTGACAGAGATATTGTTGCTGTTTCTGGCAGGAAATAGTTTATACAAGGAAGAGCAGGGGAAATTAGGGGCGTTAGTGCTGTCCCATCCGGAACAGGAGACGGAGTATATAGAGTTATTTGACAGAGGAAAGCAAAGAAATCGTCAGGAAGAGGAAGCGGGGAAAGAGCTGGAGGAGCGTTACGGGTATACTCCTTTTGATGGGAGAAGCGTGAAAACTTTTGCTGCATATGGAATAGGAATGGCGATGGTTTTTGTGGCAGGACTTGGAGTTTCATGGGTTTTGTTTTTGCGAAATAAAAGAGACCGGCAGCAAGATGAAAATAACCAGGAAGAACTTCGGGAAAAATATATAGAACTGCAGAATCATTTTGAAAAAGTAAGAGAAAAACTTTCCAGAGAAGAAAACAATACAAAATCTTTAATTACAGATATTTCCCACCAATTGAAAACACCGATTGCTTCATTGAAGATGAGTTGTGAACTGGCGGGGTCTGCCGATTTAACCTGGGAGGAACGGGAAGAATTTTATAAAAAGGAATGGGATGAAATTCAAAGACTGGAAAATCTTTTGGATTCACTGATTCATGTGTCCAGATTGGAATCTGGGATGATTCAGATTCAGCCAGAGATGGGCAGTCTGAAAAATACATTGGTACAGGCTGTAAACAGTGTGTATATGAAAGCGTATGAAAAATCCATAGATATTTCTCTGGATGAATTTCAGGATGTGCAAATTGTACATGACTCGAAATGGACAGGAGAAGTGTTCGTAAATATTTTAGACAACGCAGTAAAGTATTCGCCGGAGCATACAGAAATCCGAATTCGGGTAACAGAGCTTGCTACCTGCATGATGCTGGAATTTATCGACCAGGGAACAGGTATTCCGGCAGAAGAGGCGCATCGGGTATTTCAGCGTTTTTACAGAGGAAACCAAGAGTATGTAAAAAAACAGGAGGGCTCTGGGGTTGGACTTTATCTTGCCAGAAAAATTTTGGAGGAGCAGAAAGGCACGATTTGTGTAAAAGTAGCACCTGAAGGCGGTAATAATTTTGTGGTGACATTACCAAAGAAATAGATTTCTGAAAAAAAGATTTCTTACAAAATTGTTATGCTTTTTGTAAGCCTACTGTAAGACTGGATTGATAGAATGACATTAGCAAAGAAAAAGGAGGCTTCAAAGTTTATGAAAGCAATATTAGAAACAAGAGATCTTGTGAAATATTATGGAAAAGGCGATAATTTGGTGAAAGCTATTGACCATACAGATTTAATAATCGAACCAGGTGAATTTACAGCAATTGTAGGACGTTCTGGATCGGGAAAAAGTACTCTTCTTCATATGCTGGGAGGATTGGACCGTCCTGATTCCGGAAAGGTTTTGATAGAAGGAAGAGATATTTTTAAACTGAAAGATGAAAAACTTGCAGTGTTCCGCAGAAGAAAGATTGGGTTTATTTTCCAAAGTTATAATTTAGTACCATCCTTAAATGTTTGGGAAAATATTGTGCTACCCATTGGATTGGATGGAAAGAAAGTGGATACAGAGTATGTTATGGATATTATCTGTAGAATCGGAATGGAGGATAAATTGAAATCCTTACCGAATACTCTTTCTGGTGGGCAACAGCAGCGGGTTGCTATTGCAAGAGCGTTGGCATCCCGCCCGGCGATTATTTTAGCAGATGAACCAACAGGAAATTTGGATTCCAAGACGGAGTTAGAAGTGATTTCTATGTTGAAATCCTGTGTTTCAGAATATGGGCAGACACTGGTTATGATCACGCATGATGAGACCATTGCGCAGATGGCTGACCGTATGATTGTCATTGAAGACGGTAAGGTGGTGAGAGCATGAAAACAGTAACAAAAACAGCGCTTGCCAATGTAAAACAGAACAAAGGAAGAAACTTTTTATGTGGATGCGCCATTGCACTGACTACGTTTCTGATATTTGTTGTTTTAACGGTGGGATATGGAATGATCCGCGTACAGCTTGCATCGGTGGATGCTTATTATCCAACTTACCATATTATGTTCCGCCAAGTTTCCGAGAAAAACACCAAAGCACTTCAGGTGCATAATGATATAGAAGAAATTGGTCTGAGAATGGATTTGGGACAGATTATAGATGATGATGCCACAATCATTATGACCGCTATGGATAATAATGGGATTCGGTTGAACAAAGCGGAGTTAGAAGAAGGAACTTTCCCAAAAAATGAAAAAGATATTGTTGTTTCCAAGGGAGTTTTAGAGGAACTGGGAATTCAGGGGAAATTGGGTGATGAAATCACGATTCCATACCAAATTTACGAAAAAGACGGTATGGGATATGCGAAAGAAGACACTTTCCGCATCTGTGGCTTTATGGAATCTTCTGATTTGAATAAAGAAAAGAAAATGTATTTTGTGATGAATTCCATGGAATATGCGAAACAGATGATACCGGAAGCAGACAGAGAATATCGTGTGATGTTCCGTCTGGCAGATGCAGAGCATATGACAACAGATGAAATCGAAGAGAGGGGAAAAGAAATCGGAGAGGATTTTGGTGTACCTGAGGGAAATGTGGTAGAAAACAGAGAGTATTTGGTTGCAAATTATACGGATCCGTCATTTGTAAAAGGAATGATCGTGGTAATCGTTATGGTTGTTTTAGCAGGAATCCTGACTATTTACAGTATTTATTATGTGTCTATGATACCAAAAGTACAGGAATATGGAAAATTAAAAGCCATAGGCTCCACCAAAAGACAGATTCGGCAGATGGTATTCCGTGAAGGAATGCTGGTTACGGCGCTTGCCCTCCCTGTAGGATTGCTTATCAGTAGTTTCCTGTCCAGATGGATTATGAAACAGATGATTACTTTTATGGCAGGCGAAGACCCTCTAATGCAGGTAGCAGCAGAACTTGTAAAAAATGGTGAGGTATCTTTGCTGCACTGGTGGATTTATGCGATTACCATTATGGCGGTACTCTTTACTTCCGCAGTTTCTTTGGCAAAACCGATGCGAATTGCTGCCAAAGTTTCGCCCATTGAGGCTATGCGTTATCAGGGGTTAGAAAAACGTGGGAAAAAAGTACGGAAAGGCTATCAGAATCTCACGATTTTTCGTTTGACAAAAGCAAATATGGCAAGAAATAAAAAGAGGACTGGGATTACGATTGTTACATTAGGAGCAACTGGTATTCTGTTCATGGTTGTGGCAACTATTTTATCTTGCGCGGCACCGAAAGAAATTGCAAGAAAGGATATTGAATCTGATTATAAAATTGAATTGGAAACATGGGGTGGGGACAAAATGAATCCGGACAGAGACTGGAGACAGGTTCAGCAGAATAACCCTTTGACGAAAGCGTTTATTGATCAGGTTCGTGATGTAGACGGTGTGGAAGAGGTAAAGGTAAAAACATTTATGAATGGCGAAATTCCGAAACTATCTATGGATGGTGAAATTTGGGGCGCGGATATTATTGGACTGGATGCATCTTATGCAGAAACGCTGGAAAAAGGAGAGATACAAGGACATGTGACATATGAAGAATTGGAAAAAGGAGATAAAATCCTCATGTCTGCTAATATGCTATACTGGTTCCCGGAACTGAAAGTGGGAGATTCCTTGAAGATGGTTTTGAATATGGGAGATGATCAGGTAGAAAAGACTTTTGAGATAGGAGCCATCGGAGATTACTATGAAAGCCTTGGCGGAAGTTCATTTTATCTGCCCCAATCAGTGTTGGAAAAAATGAATCCCAATAATCTGAACTACACACTGGAAATCACAGTGAATGATCAGAAAAAGAACAGTGCATATCAGGAACTTCAGGCACTTGCCGACAACAGTGAATACCTGGTGACAGGAAGTTATGAAGAGCAACTTCAGAAGTGGGAAAAGAATATGCGGTTGATGAGCGTTTTGTGTTATGCATTTCTGATTATTCTGGGTGGAATTGGAATCATGAATCTTGTGAACACTATGATGAACAGTATTTACACAAGAAGGCGGGAGCTTGGAATGATACAGGCGATAGGAATGTCTGAAAAACAGTTGATCCGTATGCTGCAACTGGAAGGAATCATCTATACTTTGGGAACATTGGCAGTTTCTGTGGGCATTGGAAGTCTTGTAGGATATGGTGCATTTCTTTATGCAAAAACCAAACACATGTTTCAGATCAGTGAGTATCATTTTCCAGTGGTCCCAGCAGTGCTTTTGATTTGTGTGGTTGCCTTTTTACAGGTACTGCTCACATATGGAGTATCTGCAAATTTCCGAAAATTGAGTTTGATTGATCGGATACGATATGCAGAGTAATATATTAAAAACATCATATATACAAAGGGAAACGCTATAAAAAAACAGAATTGCCCAATATGATTAAAAGGACCGCCGTGCCATAAAGAAATCCCTTCTAAATAAACAAGATTTTATTATTTCTCTTGTCTACTTAGAAGGGAGCATATCAATCATTGATGCGACAGCCCCGACTATAAGGAGATTTCCTTAACCTTCAATGGCAATATAACCATCTTTTTCTATTTTCTCAGGTGCTTTCTTTGGCACGGACAGTTTCAGAATACCATTTTCATATTTTGCATGAATGTCTTCTTCGCTTACTGCATCGCCTACATAAAAGCTTCGGCACATGCTGCCCGCATAGCGTTCACGCCTGATATAATTACCTTCTTTATCTTTTTCATCTTTATCCAGTCCCTTTGCAGCAGAAAGTACCAGATAACCATCTTTCAGCTGTACCTGAATCTCGTCTTTCTTAAATCCCGGAAGATCGACATCCAGTTCATAGCTACCGTCTGTTTCACGGATATCCGTTTTCATCATGTTCTGCGCATGTTTACCATAAAGCGGATTCTTCTTGCCCCAAAACTCATCGTTAAACGGGAAGTTCATCCAATCATCATCAAATAAGTTTTCTCCAAAAATACTAGGCATCA
>ERZ779869.4096-NODE-4096-length-10684-cov-4.333145_pt1 | contig 10684 bp, 13 predicted proteins | sample MGYA00511557_ERZ779869 | MGnify/ENA primary metagenome ERZ779869 (study PRJEB29588, sample SAMEA2154620) | human gut metagenome | biome: human gut; feature: human-associated habitat; material: faeces | place: Denmark | collected 2008/2010 ...
CTTTTACATGTAGGTCATGGATGCCTCGGGTGAAGTCAAAACCCGTGTAACCTCGAAAATGAGTTTCTCGTTGTTTCTCGTGGGTTTGATTTACAGTTCCAAGGGCAGGAGGAAGCATGCGTTCCCCTTCTTGGTACCATGCCACCGCGGTTAATCGGCTGTAAGGAGATAAACGAAAATATCCCTCTTGCATGGCTGCCCATTGCGAGTAATCAGCGTCTTGGCGTTTTTCTCGGAACGGTTCGCTCGTTAATATTTTGTTCTTGTAGGTGTAATTGTTGTCCGAATGTTGGTGGTATAGGCGAGTCTTGAAGTTTGACTTTTCTCCTCCCGTGTTTATCTGTGCACCAACGGTGTACGTGCCGTATGAACCATATTCGCTCAACACCTTACCACTAGCGCCTTTCCGCCAATCGGGATCGGTGAATAGGTTGACGCTTCCGCCGATCGCCCCGGTTCCGTTTTTTACGTGACTTCCTCCATAATAGAGGTTGATGTTGTCCGTGAAGAATACCGGAATCTGCGAGAAGTCAAATGTACCGGACATGGGTGGCGTGATGTTTATTCCATTCCAGTTTACTCGGGTTTGCGAGGGACTGGCTCCCCGAAAGGAGGCTGTTGACAAGGCTCCCATGCCCAAACTTTTAATGTAAATGGCCGTATGTTCGGTTAAGAGTTCGGCTAATGAGCGGGTTTTATTTTCTTGCATGATTCGCGGATCTATGCGGCTTACTTTGGCTCCCGCGTTGGCCTCGTTGGCATGTCGAATGCGTTGACTGACCACTTGAACGGTGTCAATGATTCCGTACATGGCAATGGAGTCCCGATGTTGACTTTTGGCTTGAATACCGCTTCCCAAGGCAAAGCAGGTGCATAGTCCTGTGATTATTTCTTTTAACATGGCTCGCGTGTTATCGTTGATTTCTTGGGAAATAAATTTGATTGGGGTAAACTCCTACTCGGTGGCTGACAATACGTCCATCTCTCAAATAATGACGGATGTACCCCCTTTGACGGGTGTAGTCCAAGCAGTCGCACAGGTAAATCTCTCCTTCTGGATTGACCGCGAAACCGTACATCATGCTCACGCCGGGAAGATCCTGATAATGTTCGAATACTCCTGTTTCAACATGCATCCGATACACGCTTTGTTGTTCTGTCAAACCTTTTTCGTCGGCTTCTGCAGAACGGGTTTTCACGTTGAAGTATATCCACGTTCCCGTGGGATCGATATCCGTTCGGTTGTAATTGATGGCACCGATGATATCTCCCGGTTTTTGTGAATCCGGATCTCCGAAAGGCAGCGTGTAGGATTTTACGACTTTTTCCCGTTTGGGATCCACGCATTTCAATGTAATTCCGGTAGTCATTCCCCCTCTTTTTTGGTTGATCAATCCCCAAATCATGCCATTTTTGTCGATCATCAACAGGCAGGTCTTGGTGTTTTCTTCGTTGTACACCTCTTTTATGACCCGCGCGTATTCTTTGTCGATATGATTTGCGTCGAACACGTAGAGTCCCCCTTGCGTCATTCCGAATATTTTGTTCTCCGCGAACACCAAATATTCAACCCACCGGGGAATGGAAATATATTCTAAAGGTTTTCCATAAGGAGGGACGGTTCGGATGCGCACCAATTGTTGTCTTAAATCGGATACAACAGCCTCGGTTTCCGAAATGGGAACAATTTGACGCGGGCTACCTGCTTGTTCGTAAAGAATAGTTCCCACCGATTTGAATGTTACGGGGTCAACCACTTCGACTTTTTTGGAATTATCCATGGCTACGAAGTATTTCCCGTTAATCATGGCGATTGATTGTGCCACGTCACCCATCGGGCGATGATTGACATCTTGAAAGACATCCACGATTACAGTGCTGTCTTTGTATATAACGGAAATACCACCGGTATTGGAATTGATACCTCCCTCGTTTACAACAATCGCTTCAATCTCTTCATCTCCCAACACACCCTTCGGATAAGGCATCCCTTTTTTGTCACATGATAAAAATGACACACAAAAGAGCATCAAAAGGTAGAGTAATCTTAATTTCATTTCTTCCTTTCATAAAAGAGGGAAACAGAATGAAAAGACTTGACTCCTAAACGTGTATCTGCGTCTACGTTCTCCTTCCCCTTGAACGTTAAACATATTTATGTGTAGCAAGTTTTCTGACTTGTTTCCCTTTTGAATCTCCCTTCCACGCTTGCAAGCAAGAACGGTGGATTTAATTATTCAAAAAGTTATATGAAACTTACAGCAGTGGATCTGTTCAGGATTTTCACCTGATTCCCTTGCATTTGATTATAATTTATAAATCAACACATAGCCTATTTTATCAAAAAATCTTCGTTTTTTAGGCATGCAAAAATAAGCAATAATCTCTATTTCTCAAAAGGAAGAATAATAATTTAATCTTTAGTAATCAAGGCCCTTTTTTATAAACTCAAATTATGATGGCATTGTTTTATCAATATCATTAAACGAACATTTATTGATAGGACAAAAGTTTCTAATTTTTAAAGTGTTAGTAGTTGTTTGTAAACGGGGAAAAACATTATTTTTATCATGAATGAAGTTTCACGAACCTCCCGTTTTATTTATCAATCTTGTTTACTCCGGTTTTCGCAAACATACCGAATCGGAAACATCTTTCCCGTCAGCATTTTTGGCAAAAACGTAAATAATGAGTTCCTCGGCAGTGGCATCTTGGGGAAAATCCACGGTTGTGTTCAGCGTTTCACCCCGTTTACCCAGTTCTTTGACAAGGCAGCGGTGTTTATTATCGTAAAGGAAAACTGCATAGATGCTATCATCCATGAAACAATCCACGGACTCGAATTGGACTCCAGGAGAGGTGAAAGAAACTTTCCTGTTTTCAGCATCAATTTCCGCGTTGACCATCGGAATAACCAGTTGGCCTGCAGCAACCCGTAACTTCCCGTAATCGATGGTGCCTTGAAATTCCTGTGTGGCTCTTTTCTGTCGGTTCACGGGGACTTCCGGATGTATTTTCTCCACCGTGATGGCATGTGTTACGTTAGCGCTTGTAAACCCGTAGAAACCTTGTGGGTAACCATTCCCACCGGGAAACCCCAGTCGGATGACCGGGGTGAGCCATCTTTTTCGACTCGTTGTAGTCCCGAATGCCACGGATTGCCGTTTCTGACCTTCTCCTCCAGCCTTACGTTTTAATGATGTTGACCGACAATAGTTTTTGCCGTTTTTCCCCACGTATGGGATCACGTTTCCAAACTTTCCTCGTATTTTTCCAATGGGATTTATAAATTCTGCCATGTTTTCTGTATTACGATTTGTGGTGGTGAAGGTACGGTTTTAAAACCGTATTCTCGTGAATTTCAATGATTATTTCAGGAATAATTCATTGTACTTTCCTGAAAATGGTTGACTCGGATTAAACAAAAATTTTAACAAACACCCTAACAATGTATCAAAGATACGACATATAAATAAAACACCCTATAAATTCGGGTACTAAATTTTCCTAATATCTTCGGTTGGCTGCCTTCCACGGGCATGAGCCAACCGTTCGCGTAGCGAAAAACCGGGAATTCCTTCCTGGACTAGTACATGTGGAAGGCGAACTTTCCGGTCAAGTCCCGGTAAATCGAATCAGGCGTGTTCAGCCCTATAGAGAAGTGCGGTCTCTGCCCGTTGTACAACGCGACGACCTTCTCCACCCTCACCCTGACCTGTTCGATGTTCACGAAAACCTCCTGTTCCAGCCACTCCCTCTTGAGAATCCCGTTCACCCTCTCCGCGATAGCGTTATCGTACGGAGATCCGTCCTGGGTCATGCTCGTGTTCATCCGCTTCATCCCCAGCGTTGTGTTGTACTGGTAACTACAATACTGCACGCCCCTGTCCGAGTGATGTATCGTGCCCTCGATCTCGCTTGCCCTGACCAGCAAGAAGGCCCTGTACAAGGCGTTCAACGGTCCTTCCGTGTTTAACTTGTCGTGCACGAACCACCCCATGATCCGGCGGGAGTAGGCATCCGTCACCAGGGAGAGAAAGACGAACCCCGAGAGCGTGTCCACGTAAGTGATATCACTGACCCAAACCTGGTTGGGGCGCTTGATCTCCAGCCCTTTCACCAGGTTTGGGAACTGCCGGAACCACCCGCTGGAATCCGTCGTTACCACTCGCCTTTTCTCGTGCTTGACCATCAAGTCGTGAGCGCGAAGCAAGCGGTAAAGCTCGTCACGCCCGACCTGGACACCGCTGGAATTTAGCTTCTTCCATAGTTTCACCCCGCCGAGGTTTGGCATGTCCTCGCGGATGTCCCGGACGAGCGATAGAAGGTAACACTCCCTCTCCAGTTTGTCGCCAGCCCGCTGCCCGCGGTAGTAGGCCTGCTTGCTGTAGCCGAAGTGACCGCACAACAAGGCTACTCGTCGTTGCCCTTTACGCCGGGCACTTCCTTCAAGCACCCGCCGGATAACATCTCCTCGTAGTTTTTTTTTATATCGATGCCGAAACGCTCCTTGGCCATGTCGATCATCAGCAGGTTCGCCTCGTGTAGTAATTTCAAGTCCTCGTTCTCGCGGCGAAGGCGAGTGAGTTCATTTTCTTCTTCCGTGGTCATGGTTTCCTGGTATTTAAGAACGTATAAAGGTAAGTCTTTTACCGGGAAACGACGAAGAACTTCAGCTTTATATTTCTTGATCCAAACGCTTAACGTCGCGCTACAGATCCCGTGACGTTCCTGGAGTTCTCGGAAACTACTCTCTTGAAAAATTCGTTGACGCACTGCCTCTATTTTTTCTTCGATCGTGTGGCGAGACAAACCACTGGATTTTGTTGCTACTGACATAAGTTTACTTGTTGAACAAGTCAACTTTTTTAGGATAAGACACGTGTATAAAATTTTTAATAAGCTTATAAAATAGTTTCTTATCCATAATAACAGCTTCTCCAACAGAACAGATATTTATTTCCTTCTTTTCCTGTTTATTTCAGATTAATACGAAATCTTCGTTATTAATAGATGATTCTTCTCTAATCTTAAAATAACTAGGAGTATTTTGTACACATTTTAGTTGTATTCCTAAAGGTAGTTTTTGTTCTATATCAATTAAATCCTGTTTATTATCATCTGCTCTTTTACTTTCAGATCTTGAAGTTACTATTCCAGTAAATCCTAGTTCTCTTAACTCCTTAGCTATTCTAACTTCATACGAATGTCCTTTGACTCTAGAATATCCTTTAGATCGTTTCCTCTTTGGTTTTATTTCTTCTGATACTGTCTTCTTCATCAATATATTGTTTTGCTATATTAATTAAATTAATTGTTTTATCTAATCCGTACTTTTTATAAAAATCTGAAATATCTTTACAATGATACTTTCTCGGAATAAATATAATAAATAAATCTGGATATTTTTTTCTAATCTTATTCATACTAGAAATCCCAGCAATGTCCGAATCATAGAATAAAACAATTTTCTTAAACTTGGCTTTTAACCGTTGATATTGAGAATCAGTTATAAAACAGTTTTCAGAAATTGGAGCAATAGCTGGAAGATTACTACATTCATATATAGTCATTACATCTTTTAGAGACTTTGTAATAACTAAATATTCTCCGCCATTTCTTGGAAGTTGTTTAGCACCTTGTAATTGAATTTGTTTTCAATTAGAAATAAACTTATATTTTCTATTACCTGGATAGTAGATTCTTCATTGTTCTATATCATCTTTTATTCCTCCAAAATATCCAAATACTAGCTGGTTTTCTTTATATAAGTGGAATATTTCTCCATTTAAAAACACATTTTTACATGAGTAAACTCTAAATTTCTTTAAAGTTTCCTGCGAGATTCCAAACGATTGTCACCAATCTAATTCAAATCTATTTCAATCTTTTAACTCTACTTGAATAATAGCATTACCTTTATCTTCAAACTTCGTTTCAGAATATTTCTTAATTTTCGATGGATTAATGGTTAAATCTTTTCTAGAGATTATTCCAAAATCATTTGCAATTATTTGTAATGCTTTGTAAAAGGAGCAGCCAAATTTATACATTACTACCGATACACAATCTCCAGAAAAATCTCCTCGAAAATCTTTAAAGATAATTGTGCCTTTTTTATTTCTGTAAAAAGCACAAGTTGGACGAGAATCAACTCTAAGTGGAGACTTAAATAAGCCTTTTTTGACAGGAATACCTAAATAATGCTCCATTAGAGTTTCTTCTCGCACTTTTGATAAAATCAATTCTTTGGTAACTGTCGGTTCTAATGTATAATTCACTAAATATATTTAAATACTAGAAAGGAAGGTCGTCATCTTCATTTGCATCTGCTGCTCCAAAATCTGATTTCATATCACTTAGTACGTTATCAGATTTTGTCATATTTGTTGGAGTTGCAGTCGCAGCAGCTTGAATTCGAGACATTTCATATGAAGAAAGAGTCAAATCCTTGCCAATTACTTTAGAACTAATATAAACAATCCCCTCTCTATTAATACTAGCTACATAACTAGGAAGACTTGCGTATCCATTTTTATTTGGAAGCAATTTAATTTGAGTTTGCGTACCAACTTTTGAATCAAGAATCTTTTTCAAAAGTTTTACGATACCATCAAACGAACTTGCTTTAAACTGAGCCTCTCCTTTTTCAATTTTTTCACCAGCTTCAGGATTCAAGGCCATAATAAGTTGTTTACATTTAGCCATAAATTGTTCAGCAGGAGAAGCCTGTTCACGTTCAACTCCATTACGATCAGTTGTAGTCTTACGTTCAGCCGAAGTTGGCTCAAACATCTTATCATCGAAAATACCAGAACCGTCTACAGCTTCAAAATGAATATCAATAGTACCTACTGCATTAGGACCAAAGTCCTCTCCACGTTCAATCCCTTTAAATATTACATCATGAATTCCACATTTAAGACGATTATTTTCTACCACTCGTGCAGTTGCAACTGCACCCATATCAAACATATTTCCCATAGTATATTAATTTATAATAATTTATTAATTTTTCTGTATTAATTAAAACGGAAGAGAATCTTCTTCATCAGAAACTGTAGAGTTAGTAATAATTTCGTTTGCAATATCTTCTAACTCAATTTCTTCATCTTTTAATTCTTCTGAAACTATTTCTGAATCACTATCGTTCAAAGGAGCTAGTTTAAATATATGTTCTTTAAATGGTTGTAATTCAAAAACAGTTCCATATTCTAATAATATTGTCCTTTGATTTCCTCTAAAAGACACAGTATTAGATTTTGTTAATTTATTTCCTGCTTTTTTATCTGTAAAATATTCAGATTTAGCAATTACAGGAAATGTTTTTTCTTTTGATTCCTGAAAATAATTGATAGATATTCTATCTTCAGGATTAGCATCTAGGAAAGCTAAAGCAGTATCTGAAATAATTAATTTATTTGCAGTAACTTCTACAATAGCTTTTCCAGTAGTATCTCGTTTAACAGTAACAGAAGTCGAATTAGTAACAGTTAAATTTGATACCTTTTTAGTTGTTTCATCAAAATCAAATGATATTTTAAGCATTTCTTAACGAAGGATAAATTTGAGTCCAATCATAAACAACTGTTCCATCTTCTTGATATTTACCTAAAACAATATCTTTATTTCTAAGATGAGCAGGTCTTGCTCCACATTCAACAAATTTATCATTAGTATTGAAGCTTAAAATAGTGTTAGATTCATCATCGCGATACAAATCATTTATACTCGGTTTTTAAACCTATTTTTGAACCAATTAATAATAGGCTCTTTTTGTTTATAAGATAATTTATTAATATACTTTTGCATTTCTCCGTTAATGACTTGCACAGGAGATAATTGCTCTAATAAATATCTTGCAAAAACAGCTTCTTCATATGTAATAAACCAAGGGCTGCGATATGTTTTACCTTTTATGGTAAACCTAGCCATAAAACGTTTTGTTCTATTTATATCAGAATGTTGATCGATCCCTTTAATATCAAAACGTGTATTCTCTCGACAATGTTGATTATGGTTCTGTACAGTTTGATTTGCAAATCTAAGATTAGATTTTCGATTATCAAATGTATTTAAATTAATGTGATCAATCATTTGCCCTGGTTTTGCATCCATTATATATCTATGATAATAACCAACGTCATTACTTACAAGATATATTAGTTGAGTAGATTTCGTAGGTTTAGTAGAATGCCATTTATATAAACTAACTCTATTTATATCTTCTAAATCTATTTTAAATTTATGAAGAGGTTCATTATTAATATTATATGTAACAATTTCGGCATAATTTTTATGTAAAATTATTTCGTTTGGATCGTACTTGCTTCTAGGATTTGAATCAAGAAACTTTCCATATTGTTGTAGTTGTGTAGCGTGTTTACGACACAATGTGCCTCTCCCATAAAAAATTTTTCCACAATGCTTACATATGTGATTTTTATAATATTTTTTATTCATGTTTTTGGTTCGAGATTAGACTATATCATATTCCTAATTTTAGGAACCCTCCTTGTAGTCGTTGAGGCTATTTTAATCGCCTGCTGATTGTCCAATCTTAATCATTTTTACCCTTTGGTAGATTAAGCTCTAAGGAGTTTCCAGCATATACGAGGTTTTCGATAATTATTACTAATTAAAGGGGCATTCTTAAGTTAACCCAATTGCATCACTTTTAGAAGCTAAAATACGTCCTGTTTTCACATTGTTATCGTAAAGGCTTTTTATCCTTTACCTCTTATAGTTTCCTATAAGGTCAGCATATGTTTTCACCCCCACAACTTTATTTGTTAAGGGCATCGGACACTCGTGGGAAAATTATATTCTTAATTTAAGTTTCATTTCCTATGCGTTACGATACTAAAGATTCTTTAATTTCTTTAGTTATCTCGGCGTTAGCATATTCTTTATCAAAATCTATTTTAAAATAGTTATTGATCCAAAACTTAGCCTTCGCCGATATTGCCCGATCGTTATCTATAAAATCACTTTTATAGACGGCAAAATTTGAATCTTGTTTAAAAAATAAATAACGTTGATATTTACGTTCAAGATAAATAGTAGCATTAGAATATAATAAATTTAATAATTTCACACTATTTGATTTATTGTTATCTATGTTCATAATAACTTCGTTATGATGTTTATTATGTCATTCATTAAACTTTATATTATATTCTAATAAAATATCTTGTAAACTTTGCAAGAAAGATTTAGTTCCAATAAAATTAGTACTAACTGTAATTTTTGTTTTTCCTTTATTTGTATATTGTAATCGTTCTGTTTTTCACGTTAAATTTGATATCGGTTGCTTCTGAAATCATATCCAGTACTTTTTCGAGGGGCATGTCTTTATTTATAACACCCCTGAATTTATGTTTCTTTATCATCGAATTCTGGTAAAATACGTCAATATCATACCAACGTTGCAGCTGACACATGATAAGCTCCAGGCTCATTTCATCGAAAATGAAACGTCCTTCCCTCCACGAGATATAATTCTTCACGTCTACTTCTCTAATACTCGTGTTACCCGTGATCGTGTCGGTGACACTTTGAGTTCCGGGTTTCAGCGTGACTTCCTGCTTATTCTTGTTGGAAATGAATTTTATGGAACCGTTGACAAGAGTGGTGTATATACACTGGTTATCCGCGTATGTATTCACGTTGAACGTTGTTCCCAAAACCTCGATAGAAGCGTTGTTTATATTTACAATAAATGGTTTTGTGCTATCTCTTTTTACGACGAAAAGAGCTTCTCCTTTTAGGAATACTTCTCGTTTCCCGGATAAAAATTTAACAGGGAAACGTAATTCCGATTCTGAATTAATCCATACTTGCGTTCCGTCGGATAATTCAATGGGATAAAATCCCCCGGCAGGAACAACTAACGTGTTGTATATTTCAGCTGCAGACAGGTTACTGGTATCTATTTTGACTTGAGAATAACTTAGACCTGATAAAGAATCATTTTTAACTCCTTCAATAAATTGAGTCTCGATAGTTCGCGTGAGATTGTCGAGTTCTTTCACGTTCCCGTCAGGTAATATCAAGCGGGCTTGAGGTCTGCCGGGAGTGATGATGGCAAATTCTGTTTTAGTGTTAATGGCATCTTGCGTATCAGGAAAACCAACACTGTAATAGATAAATAATCCGATGATAAGTATGGCGGCAACGCTGGAACTCCAGTAAGCTATCAGGCGTCTGTTCCGGTCATTTCGTATCTCCTGTCTGATGTGTAAACCGACTTCTTTTTTCATTTTCTTGTAATCTCTATTGGATAACTTTTGTCGGATTACAGTAATGTCGGTCATTAACGCTAGGTGAGCAGGATCTTTTAACCATTCTGTAACTTCTTCATCATCCAACATTTCACGATGATTCAAAATGGTGAATGCAAATTCTATATCTTGCTTGTTATAATCCATACCTTCTTTTTTGTTAATAGAACAACCTCCCCCTTAAAATGTATGACATCGTTTTTTTATTTTTTTTAAATAGAAACAAAACAAGGTTATGAAGAGGATATTATTCCTTATTTTTACCGCTCAAATACGAAGTATGAGATATTGGCTGCAAAAATATAGGGAAGATTATTCGGCAACGATCAAAATCGGTATACCGATCGTGTTGGGGCAATTGGGGATTGTGATTGTCGGGTTGGTGGATAATATCATGGTGG
>ERZ779869.4099-NODE-4099-length-10679-cov-5.047722_pt1 | contig 10679 bp, 8 predicted proteins | sample MGYA00511557_ERZ779869 | MGnify/ENA primary metagenome ERZ779869 (study PRJEB29588, sample SAMEA2154620) | human gut metagenome | biome: human gut; feature: human-associated habitat; material: faeces | place: Denmark | collected 2008/2010 ...
CATTTATAAAAAGAAACAACTGGATAAACGTATTTTATCTGAGAATAATACAAAAATCAAGTAAAATCGTTCGACAAAATTCTGCATTTTGCTACATGCAATAAAAAATCCACCAGCAGAACCTTATTAAGATTCTACTGGTGGATAACAATTACATTATACTCTTTTCACTCAATAAGAGTTTTTTTAATTGTGCAAATCTTAAAGATCTCTCGTCAAGCTCTTTGTGCTATCTCAGCCATCTTTATGGCATCTTCTCTTGTTTCTGCTGTACAAATAAAACATGCATTATGGCAAAATTTTGCTGTTTTTATCTTTGAAACTTCTTGTAGCTTTTCATCTCTTAGTCCTGCCCATTCTTTAGGTAAACTTTTTCTATTTTCGAAACTTCCAAGTTCTTTTGGCACTGTATGTACACAAAATCCCCCTCTATTAGAAGGAAATACTACAAAATTTATTTTCTCAGCCTTTGGATTTGTTGATGTTAAAACCGCTTCTTCCCATGGCATAAATTGTTCAAGTATCATTATTCCTTCTTTTGAATTTTCTATAGCATTTTCAACTAATTCTTTTGCTTCATTTTTAGCAATTTCTCGTGCAATAAAACGTTCAAAATATTTTTTTACAATTTCATAAGCCTGCATGAAGCATTCATCGGTATCTACTGTTTCGTTCCAGCATGGATTAAAAGCAGAAATTACACTCGCTAATTCGACAAGTTTATAGTCTGTATCAATCTTGGTAGACTGTCCATTATCATTAGCATCTATGTATTGTATTAAATCTTTATCAATTTGTAAACATAATTCTTCTATATGTTCTTTTTTTACATTACATTTTTCTAAATATTTTTTTCCATAACTTTTCCATATTAATCCACAAGATGCATATTTTACTCCATTATCTCTTTGTCCATTTCCACCTGCTTGGTGTTGGTCAAACTCACCGCCACCAATATCATATACTAATTTGTTAGCAATACTTTCTCTCATTGAGTCTGTTACTTCATTTACTCTAATTAACTTTATGTTAGTTAATATTTTAGATAATATAACCGTTGCAAAAATTTCATCAGAATGGAACTTACCTCCATGAGTTACACAATTTGCTTCTTTTAATTCTTTTACTATCTCTATCATGCACTTTCCCTTTCATATTATTTTTTCTATAAACGTTATCAAACCAAATTTCATTTTGATAAACAAGGTCAAACTCGCCTTTTGAGAAGTCCTAAGGGGTTCCTACCAAGAGCGATGTGCCGAGGTTTAAAAAAATGAATTTGGTTTGTATAAATGCTTACATTACATATAACAATATTGATAAAAATTGCAATACACTCGCTAGTACTATAAATAAATGAAATATTGAATGTATATATTTTTGTTTTTTTCCTACTCCATATAGAACTGCACCTATTGTATAAGCTATTCCGCCCGACACTAATAGAACCGTCCCCGGAATGCCTACTAATTGCACCAATAATGGAAGTTTTATTATTATGCACCAGCCCATTGCTAAATAGCAAATCATCGAAAATATTTTATATTTTTTTAAATCTATAGCGTTTAATACAATTCCGAGAATCGCAACTCCCCATATTATTCCAAACAATGACCAACCTAAGGCTGTATTGTATTCTCTAAATGTGCATAAGGCAAATGGTGTATATGACCCTGCAATTAGTAAAAATATTGTACAATGGTCTAGTACTTGAAATACTTTTTTTGCATTGTTTCTATGTAATCCATGATATATGCTAGACATCGTATATAAAATTATCATCGAAGCTCCATAGATAGCTCCAGATACGACACCATACACATTATGATGAATTGCTGCAAACACCACGCATAGAACCGTTGCAATAATTCCAAATGCACCACCAACAATATGTGAGGTCATATTAAATATTTCCTCACCTTTAGTATATGTTGGCAAAATTCTTTCCGAAAGTTTTGTTCTTTTCATATAATATTTCAATTAAATAGACTTCTATTTAATTGCACCCTCCTCAGCTAAAATTTTACTCATTTCTTCGTGTCTTTTTATCTTGGCTGTTGATGTTTTAATCATTGGCTCATCTGTTATTATTAATTTTTTCATATGCTTGTAGTTTGTAAGTCCGCTATTTATTTCTTTAATATCTTCCCATATTTTTTCTTTTAATTGTTCTTGAGTAAATCCTGCAAAATTATCTTTTACATAGTCTTTGTTATATACAATCTTTACAGAAATCACCAAATCATCATCTTTTGGATAGCCAAAAACCATACATTCATCCACATATGGAAGTTTTCCTACTAGTGTTTCTAGTTCCTCTGGATATATGTTCTTTCCATTTTTCAATACTATAACATTCTTTTTTCTACCTGTTATAAAGAAATATCCATCTTTATCTTGTTTTGCAAGGTCCCCTGTATGAAACCATCCATCTTTTATGGCTTCATTTGTTGCTTCTTCATTCTCGTAATATCCAAGCATAACATTTGGTCCTTTTGCAATAAGCTCTCCTATTCCTTGTTCATTTTGATTATCAACTTTTAGAGTAACCCCTGGCATAGGAAAACCAATTGAACCATACCTTATGCAATTTTCGTTTTCAGCAGCTAAAACTGGTGAAGTTTCTGTTAATCCGTATCCTTGAATTGTTAATATACCAAAGTCATTAAAAGCCTTTGCAACCTTTGGATCTAATCCAGAAGCTCCACTTATAATTGCTCTTAATGCTCCTCCTAAATTATCTATTACACTCTTGAACACTTTTCTTCTAATGTCTATACCGAACTTCAATAAAAAATTACTAATCGGAGTCACAAATTTTATTAATTTATCTTTTCCTTGTTTTTTTATCTCTTTGTCAATTTTCTTGTACATTGACTCAATTAAAAGTGGAACACAAACAAAAATGCTTACTTTATATTCCTTCATATTTGCTTGTATATGTCTAATTCCATCACAAAATACATTTGTGCAACCATGGTTTAAAAAAATTAAAATTCCAGTGCTACCAAAAGTATGGTGAAATGGCAAAAAAGCCATATTAACATCAGTACTCAAAAAATGTTCAACTCTATTCATGGCAGAAATATTTGATGCTATATTTCTGTGAGATAGCATTACAGCTTTCGACTTAGAAGTTGTTCCTGATGTAAATAAAATAATACTCATCTTGTTATCATCAATTTTTGCATCTATAAAATCTCTATTGCCATTCTCAACTAGTTTCTTTCCTTCTTCTATTAAATCTCCTAAATACAAGAAACCAGCTTCTTTTTCTTCATCACTAATCTGATCCATACAAATAAATTTTGTAACATCTGTTGCTCCAGAAGACTTAAATTTTTTCATTGTATCCATATAGTCATTTGCAAAAATTATAGCCTCGGCATAACTTCTTTGCAAAGATGACTCTGTCTCCTCTTCTGGCAATCCTTTATCTAGTGGAACTGCAATTCCTGTGCCATTTAAAACCGAAACATATGATAGAATCCACTCATATCTATTTTTGCTAATTATAGCAACTCTTTTGTCTTTTAGTCCTAAATTAATTAAAGCTGTTCCAAGAGCATTTATATCATTTTGAAAATCTTTGTACTTTATTTCTTTATAAGTAACCTGCTTGCCATTTGTTTCTTTTAATTTGAATGCAACATTATCAGGGTAATTTGTAAAAGCATTATCAAGAACCTCTCTAATGTTGTTATATTCCTTCGATTCATAAATCTCATATTTTTTTCTATTCATTTTATTTTACTCGTATAATTGTACGAATGTCTCCTTTCTAGGGATTTTCTCCTTTGTTTTTTGCTAACTCCCACTCCCTATTTCCATTGATAGAATACCATAAAAAACAAAATTATACAAGAGCTATGACCGAGTATTCAAATGACAAAATTCTACAAAATCAATTTCTGATTTTTATTTGCAAATCATTGCTCTCATATACCCTTGTATTATTTTTCTCGACTTATATTATTATAAAAAACTTCCCATGACTTTTCTGTTCAATCATGAGAAGTTTTATTTCTATTTTGCATAATTGTTACTAATTTCTCTAAATTTTTTTAAAACATTGTAGACAGTCTAACATGCACACTATCACTAAAATATACGCTATCAACTCTTCCACTATAAAATAAACATGCCCAAGAATAATCATCATTAATATATGATCCCCAGTAACGATTTTGCAAGCCATAACTTTGATAATTAGATGAAGTTATCCCTAACAATCCTGCAAAAGCAGCCCATTCATTTCTTGAAGGAACTGACCAACCATTCCCATTAAATTTTTGTGCTTCTGTCCACGCCCAACCACTACTACTTGCATCTGATAAAGCCATTACATAAAATCTTGCATTTCCAGAACTTTTAGCGGACAGTACATTTTTTGTTCCGAAAGCACCTTTATAATTTGTTTGACTTATATAATATTCCTTAAGTCCCGTTTTAGTTGAAATACTATAATTTCCATCTCTGTTTCCCCAAGAACCACTTGCGCCTTTTTTTCTATCCCCAAATATTATGCCATCTACGCTACCATTATCGTCAATATCAGCATAATATCCTATTCCTGAATCAAGTGTAAATGTTTGAAGTTTAACTGTTGCAGTATACGTTACTGTTTTTTCATTGTAATTCGATGTTGCAGCGCTCTTTACTGTTATAGTAGTTGTTCCTTCTGTTTTTTAGGAGTTATTATTACTGTTGTTCCATTTAAACTTACTGTCGCCACATTAGTATTAGATGATGACACGCTTAGAGTTCCAGTATTTCCACTTATAGAAAACGTTCCAGTGTTCGGATATGTTATTGTTCCGCTATATGATGATAATGATATGCTTCCTGTTGCTTTATTTACTCTTGTTGTTTGTGTTGTTGTCTGTGTTTTGTATCCTGCCTTGCTTGCTCTTACTGTTACAGTGAATGATGAAGTGTTTGTTATTGTTGGCATTGTTGTGCTATATGTGCCTCCATTTATTGAATATTCTAATTTTGCATCACTTGGATTTGCACTTACATTTGTTAATGCATTATGTGCTTTTCCATCATATGTTCCATTATATGGTGTTGCACTTAAGCTTATTGTTCCATTATTTACTGTTGCAGTATATGTTGCTGATTTTGCTGTATAATTGCTTGCTTCTGCACTTGTTACTGTTATTGTTGCCTTTCCCACGGTTGTTCCCGATTTTACTGTTACAGTATTTCCACTTACACTTGCTGTTGCTATATTGTTATTATTTGAAGAAACACTTAATGTTCCTGTATTTCCACTTACTGTAAAAGTTGCGTTACTTGGATATGTTATTGTTCCACTCGTCGCTGACAATGTTAATTTTCCTTCTGCCTTATTTACTTTTACTGTTTCTGTTTTCGTTTGTGTCTTGTACCCTGCTTTGCTTGCTTTTATTGTTACTGTAAATGATGAAGTATTCGTTATTGTTGGTATTGTCGATGAATAACTTCCTCCATCAATTGAATATTCTATTGTTGCATCACTTGGATCAGTTGTTACGCTCGTAAATGCATTGTGTGCTTTTCCATCGTACGTACCTGTGTAAGGTGTTGCATTTATTGTTATTGTTCCATTTTGTACTGTTGCTTCATGAGTTGCTGTCTTTTCTTTATAATTGTTTGCTTCTGCACTCGTTACCGTAATTGTTGCTTTTCCGGCTGTCGTTCCCGGCTTTACTGTTACTGTATTTCCATTTATACTTACTATTGCTATATTATCGTTATTAGAACTAACACTTAATGCTCCTGTATTTCCGCTTACTGTAAACGTTCCACTTGTTGGATATGTATATGTTCCATCTGTTGATGATAATGTTAATTTTCCTTCTTCCTTATTTACTCTTATTGTTTCTGTTGTTATTTGTGTCTTATAGCCTTCTTTACTTGCCTTTACTGTTACTGTAAATTCTGATGTATTTGTTATTGTTGGCATTTTTTCATTATATTCGTTTCCATCTAATGAGTATTCTAATTTTGCATCGCTTGGGTTTATACTTATACTCGTAAATGCATTATGTGCTTGTCCATCATATACTCCCTCATATGGAATTGCTTCTAATTCTATTGTTCCATTTTCTACTGTTGCTAAATGTATTGCTTTATTTTCTGCGTATTCTCCACTTGCTGCACTTCTTACTATTATATTTGCTTTTCCTGCTGTTGTTCCCGGTTGTACTGTTATTGTGTTTCCTTTAATACTTGCTGTTGCTATGTTTGGAGCATCTGAACTTACGGTTAATTCTCCTCCTGATGTATTATTTGTTACTTCAAATGTTCCACTATTTGGATACGTATATGTTCCATTTTTCGGAGATATTGTTAAATCACTCGCTTTTGCTATTCCTTCATATATTATTTCTACATCTCCATTTTCTTTATCTTTTACTAAAAATTTATGTTCATCATTTATTATTATTTCGGCATTTTTTTTATCTATTTTTTCTTTAGAACTTAAATCATAATTCTTTTTCCCTGTACTTATCTGCTCCAAATAATTATCCAAATCAACTGTCTTACTCTCAACTTGTATATCCACCTTTTCAAGCTCTAGCGCTTCTTTTATTCCCGCTACCGTTTGTATCTTTTGTGTACTCCTTGCCTTATCAAACAAATTGTCATTTCCAACAACTAAATCAATGGTTACTCCTGCGAGTATCAATAAAACTACTATTGTTATAATTAATGCAATAATTGTAATTCCTTTATTTTCCTTTGTACTTTTCATATTTTTTCCTTTCGTGTTATCATTAATCTACTTACTTAATGATAGTTTCACAATAGTGTTTTTATGTATATTTACTTGAAATATTAATGTAACTTAAAATTATTTATGTACAAATAAAATCTAAAAAAATTTAACAAAACTATTGCTTTTATTTAATCTTTTGATATAATAAAAGCATGAAATAGTATCATTAAGTAAGTAGATTAATGATACTATTTTCTATCTGTTAATCAGACATCTACTTCTTATGACATACATTTTTTCTTCTTTTTCAAAGTATATTGAATATTTTTAATGAATATGTAAAACTCCAAAAAACGTTTGCCACATGTATTACACGTAGTATGATATAAATTTGTAATTATTTCTTAATTTCTTCATATAAATATAATGGTGATTTGTATGGATTGTCGTGAATTTTCTTCTTTTTTATCTACCCTTTCTGGCTGTGAACTTGTAGCTCTTGCTGGGCTTCTTTCTGTTGCAATTTCTAACAATCTTAGTAATGATGAAATAGATACTTTAGGGAACTTTTTTTCAGCTTTAGGTTCTAATCTTTCAACAATAGCAACAACTAACGGGTTTGGAAAAAATGGCAATATAAATAATAACCGGGCAAAGCTTTTTCACTTGTTAATTAGCTGTATCGTTTTTGAACACCTATGTACATTTTTTTCTCCGTCTCTAAATTGTATTTTGCTACAAAATTTAAAAAGACAGAATTACTTCTGCCTCTTTATTTTGTAATTTGTTTTTATATTCATGTACATTTTTTTCTCCGTCCCCAAATTGTACAGTTTTTCTTATAATATTATGCAGATTAGTCCTCCGCTTCCCTCGTTTATTATTCTTTCTAATGTTTCTTGTAATTTTTCTTGTGCATCTTCTGGCATTTTCATTAGTTTTGTTTGCAAGCCTTCGTTTACTAGCTCGTGCAGGCTCTTGCCAAATATATTTGATTCCCATATTTTCTTTGGATCGTTTTCGAATTCTGAAAGTAACGATTCTACCAGTTCCTGTGATTGTTTTTCGCTTCCTACTATTGGAGATACTTCTGTTTCTATGTCTGCTCTTATCATGTGTATTGATGGTGCTTTTGCTCTTAGTTTTACTCCATAGCGTGTGCCTTGTTTTACCATTTCAGGCTCTTCTAATATTAATTCGTCTATTGATGGGCTTACTATTCCATAACCTTTTGTGTTTACTTCTTGCAATGCTGTAGATACTTTGTCATATTCCTTCTTTACATTTGCAAATGATATCATGCTAGAGAATAGTTCACCTTCGTTTGTTATTGGAACTCCAGAAATTTCGGTTAATACCTTATAGAATAAGTCATCTAATAAGTTGATGGTTATGTTTATGCTTCCTGTTCCTAGCTGTATTTCGTTTATTATACTTGTTGATATTACCTCAGTATTCTGCAATTTGGTTATTCGGTTGTCTATCTGTTTTAGAATTTTTATGTCTTTAAACGCATCTTTGATTTCGTCATATAATTCTTCTTTTAGCCAATGTGTTTCTGGTAGTCCATCAACCCATCTTGGGAAACTGATGTTTACTCGCTCTATTGGAAATTCATATAATACTTTGCCAAATATTTCATCAATTTTATCTACAGTTAAATTTTCACAATCTGTTGGAATTACCTGTGTATCGTATTTTTCTTGAAGTTTTTGAGCTAATGTTTGTGTATATTCAGAATCTGGTTCTACCGAATTTAATACTATTACAAAAGGTTTATTTAGTTCTTTTAATTCCTTTACAACACGTTCCTCTGGTTCTATGTAATCTTCTCTTTCTATTCCAGTCACACTTCCATCAGTTGTAACCAATATTCCAATTGTAGAATGTTCTTGAATTACCTTTTTAGTTCCAATCTCAGCTGCTTGTTCAAATGGAATTTCCTCTGTTGACCATGGTGTTTTTACCATTCTTGGCATATCATCTTCCAAATATCCAATAGCATTATTAACCAAATATCCAACACAATCAACCAGTCTTACGTTCAGCTTTATATTATCACCAACAGTAATTCCGTACCGCTTCATTTGGAATAAACTTTGGCTCTGTAGTCATAATTGTTCTGCCACCGGCACTTTGAGGCAACTCATCTTGTGCACGCTCTTTTTTATACTCATTGTCTATGTTTGGAATTACTAGCAAATCCATAAATCTTTTTATGAAAGTCGATTTACCAGTTCTTACAGGTCCAACAACACCAACATAAATATCGCCATCTGTCCTTTTTGCTATGTCTTGATATAACCTATTGTCTTTCATTAATTTTATACCTCCTTATACATCTAATGTATATTTCAAATGTGTTATGTGTTTGTACAATAACTTTATTTAATGTATATTATCTAAATTTTAAGTTATGACTAATTAATTAAAATTTGCAAAAAAATTTAATATGAGAAATTATGGCTTTTCCCTAATTTTTCATTTATATTTGCCAAATTTATTTTATTGTGATAAAATGATAGCGTTTAGTAACAAAAAGCATAAAATATTACTAAAACAAACAATAAAAGGAGAAGTGATTTTAAATGGAAAATAATATTATGGCGATAGTAATGGCTGCGGGGAAAGGCACCAGAATGAAATCCAAAAAATCAAAATTAGTTCAAAAAATATATGGAAAAGAAATAGTTAAAAGAGCTGTAGAAAATGCACAAAAAGCGGGAGTTCACAATATAGTTGCAGTAGTTGGTTATATGAAGGAACAAGTAATGGGAGTATTAGGAGATACTGTAAAATATGCTGTACAAGAAGAAATGCTAGGAACAGGTCATGCTGTTATGCAAGCTGCTAAATACTTAGAAGGAAAAAAAGGAAAAGTATTGGTATTAAATGGAGACGTTCCAATACTAAGACCAGAAACATTAAATAAACTACTAAATAAAAGTATAGAAAATAAAGAATGTGCTACACTATTAACAGCTATTTACGATAATCCAACAGGGTATGGTCGTATAGTAAGAGACGAAGGCGGAAATATTCAAGCTATAGTAGAAGAAAAAGATACAACAGAGCCAGTAATTACAGTACAAAATGAAGATCCAAGAATAAAGATAACAGTTACGGATGATACAGCTTTAGATTACATCATTTATAAATATGGTGATAATGAAGAAGTGAAAGTAGAGGCTTCAGAAGATGATCCAACAAAAATAGAAGCATATATAGATAATGTGTTAGAAACACAAGTTACTTTAAAAATAGAAGCAGTAGATAAAGCACAAAACTTTGCAACAAAAGAGCAACAAGTAAAAGGTGCAACAAAACCAAAAATAGAAGTTGTATCAGACCCAACAGATCAATCTTATCTAATAATAAGAGCTTCAGATAATGAAGGATTAAGAATGGTAGTATTTTATATAAATGAGGATGAGTATAAAACAGATCCAAACACTTCATTAAATATGAAAAACTTTGAGTATAGACAAAAAGTACCAAAGGGAGAAACAACAATTAAAGTACATGCATATAACTTAAGTGAACAAGTTAGCGAATTTGAAGGAATATATACATATTAAAGGAAGAAGGGCAATGTCAATAGATACAATAGTATTACAATATATTTTCTACTTTATAATATATTCAATATCTGGGTGGATGTTGGAATCAGTATATAGATCTTTTTGTGAAAAGAAATTAATAAATAGTGGATTTATGACCGGACCGTATTGCCCAATATACGGTTTTGGTGCCATATTTATGCAATTATTATTGAAGAACTTTAAATCAGATATAACTTTATTATTTGTTATAAGCTTTGTGGTATTAACATTTTGGGAATATGTGGTTGGAGTGTGTATGGAAAAAATATTTCATACAAAATATTGGGATTATTCAGATCAAAGAATAAATATACAAGGAAGAGTATGCTTAAAAAATTCTATATTTTGGGGGATTTTAGGAGTTATATTTA
>ERZ779869.4101-NODE-4101-length-10672-cov-3.328341_pt1 | contig 10672 bp, 8 predicted proteins | sample MGYA00511557_ERZ779869 | MGnify/ENA primary metagenome ERZ779869 (study PRJEB29588, sample SAMEA2154620) | human gut metagenome | biome: human gut; feature: human-associated habitat; material: faeces | place: Denmark | collected 2008/2010 ...
CCTCCTGCCAGTCCGCTTGCAAGACCAGCTGCGGAATTGCAAACCAGAAGTGCGAGAACAAGGCTACTGAGGAAAGCAAATAATCACAGCCGACAGGCTGTTGCCTTTGGCATCAGCCCGTCAGAAGCGGCGGCTTTGTTCCGCCGTTTTTGCGAAACTGGGGGCGGTTTGGGCGCTTTTTGCTTAAAATCTGCATAAATAATGACGCCGGAACAGTGGCTTGCAGGGTCGGCATAATGCCGGGCAGAGGTCACTTGAAACCAGTTTTGGGGCTGTTGCGCTTTTGCAACAGCCCCTGCATTTTTCTGCCGTACACATTGACTCCGGCAGCCTTGCAAAGCTCCCGGCGCATGACGCCCCGCCCCGTTGACCGCAAACTGCTGTTTTGACGGTCTGCCGTAAAAAACACAACGAAAGGACGATTCCCTTGATACATCAATACAAACTTGGCGGATACAATATTGTTCTGGACGTATGCTCAGGCTCTGTTCACGCGGTGGACGATGTGGCATACGACATCATATCCATGTACGAAAGCCACGGGCGTGATGAGATAATCTCCGCCATGAAGGAAAAATACGTCGGCGCGGATATATCCGAGGCTGACATTGAGGAATGCTTCGGTCAGGTGGAGGAGCTTGTGCGCGAGGGCAGACTGTTCGCGCCGGACACCTTTATGCCGATGGCAGGTGAGCTTAAGGAGCGCACCGCCGGAGTGGTAAAGGCGCTTTGCCTGCACGTGGCGCACACCTGCAACCTAAACTGCTCGTACTGCTTTGCCAGTCAGGGAAAATATCACGGCGAGCGCGCGGTGATGAGCTTTGAGGTCGGAAAGCAGGCTCTGGATTTTCTTGTAGCCAATTCGGGCAAACGGCGCAATCTTGAGGTCGACTTTTTTGGCGGCGAGCCGCTGATGAACTTCGACGTGGTAAGGCGCCTTGTAGCCTATGCGCGCAGCATTGAAAAACAGGCGGGCAAAAACTTCCGTTTTACGCTGACGACAAACGGAATGCTTATTGACGACGACGTTATTGACTTTGCCAACCGCGAGATGAGCAATGTGGTGCTGAGTCTTGACGGCAGGCGCGAGGTTCACGACCGCTTCCGTGTGGATTATGCCGGAAACGGAAGCTGGGACAGGATCGTTCCCAAGTTTCAGAAGCTGGTCGCGGCGCGCGGCGGCAAAAACTATTATATGCGGGGTACATTTACGCATGCCAACCCCGATTTTCTTAAGGACATTCAGGTCATGCTTGACCTCGGCTTTACCGAGCTCAGCATGGAGCCGGTAGTGTGTGCGCCCGGAGACCCCGGAGAGCTGACCGAGGACGACCTGCCGATAGTTCTTGAGCAGTACGAAAAGCTCGCGCAACTTATGATCGAGCGCGACCGCGAGGGCAGACCCTTTACCTTCTACCACTACATGATAGACCTTTCTGGAGGTCCCTGCATATACAAGCGCATTTCGGGCTGCGGCTCGGGAACCGAATACATGGCTGTGACCCCGTGGGGCGACCTTTATCCCTGCCATCAGTTTGTGGGCGAGGAAAAATTCAGGCTCGGAAATATCCGCGACGGCGTGACAAACAAAGCAGTGCAGGCTGAGTTTGCCTCCTGCAATGTTTATGCGCGTCCCGAATGTCGGGACTGCTGGGCAAGGCTTTACTGCTCGGGCGGCTGCGCCGCAAACGCATACCATTCCACCGGCTCTGTCAAGGGCGTTTACAAATACGGCTGTGAGCTGTTCCGCAAGCGCATGGAATGCGCCATAATGGTTGCGGTCGACCGCGCCTGCCGCGAATGAGCATGAATACCCCCATTCTTGATTTCGTGCGCCGATACGGCAGCGGGGACGCATTGCGGCTTCATATGCCGGGTCACAAGGGTAAAGGTCCGCTTGGTATCGAGGCGGAGGACATCACCGAGATCGACGGTGCAGACAGCCTTTACGAAGCATCGGGAATAATCCGGGAAAGCGAGGAAAACGCCTCGTCTCTCTTTGGCTGCCGCACCTTTTATTCGACGGAAGGATCTTCCCTCTGCATCCGTGCAATGCTTTACCTTGTCTGCCTTGCCGCCGGGAAGAACAGGGAAACCTCCGACCGCAAGCCGCTGATCTTTGCGGGCAGGAACTGCCACAAATCGTTTCTGAGCGCCGCGGCACTGCTTGATCTTGACGTCCGCTGGCTTTACGGGGACAGCCCCTCATACCTTTCCTGCCATATAACACCTGCGGAGCTTGACGCGGAGCTTGACCGTTCCGACCGTCTTCCCGACGCGGTCTATCTGACCTCGCCGGATTATCTCGGCAATGTGCTTGATATCTCCGGGCTCTCCGCCGTTTGCCGCCGACGCGGTGTGATGCTTATGGTGGATAACGCTCATGGTGCGTATATGCGTTTTCTGAAACCGACACGACACCCCATTGACCTTGGAGCGGATATCTGCTGTGACTCGGCGCACAAGACTCTGCCGGTGCTGACCGGCGGAGCATATCTTCATATTTCCCCGTCCGCTCCGGCATTTTTTGAGGACAATGCCCGCGCGGCGCTGGCAATGTTCGGCTCAAGCAGCCCCTCTTACCTTATACTTGCCTCTCTTGACGCGGCAAACCGCACGCTGTCGGAGGGATACGGCGAGCGCCTTGCGGAATTTTCCTCCCAAGCGGAGGCACTGCGCCAAAGACTTGCCGCGCACGGCTTTCATTTGTGCGGTGACGAACCGCTGAAGCTGACGCTTGCCGCAAAGCCGCGCGGATATACGGGCATGGAGCTTTCCCGTCTGCTTGCCAAACGTGGAATAGTGTGCGAATTTTCCGACCCGGATTTTATCGTGATGATGCTGACGCCGGAGATCGGATGCGTTGGCTTGTCAAGACTTGAGGACGCACTGATGAGCATTCCACAGCGCGCCCCGATAGATTCCCCTCCCCCGCTGCCCTCACGTATGCGGAGCGCAATGAGCATAAGACGCGCCGCCATGTCGCCGCGCGTGACTGTCCCTGCGTGCCGCGCCGAGGGCAGGATACTTGCCGGAATGAACATCGGCTGTCCCCCCGCCGTTCCGATAGCCGTGTGCGGAGAGGTCATTGACCACGCCGCGCTGCGTTGCTTTGAATACTACGGTTTTACCGAGTGCACGGTGGTTGACGAGCATCAGTGACAAGCCCCTCTCAAAGCTTGACAACACCCCGGAAAAAGTGTATAATTTATACACGAATATATGTTTTTTATCTCTTATCCGCCCGCGGATGGAGGCGTCACCCCAAAAAAGGAGGTCGGCATGGACAAAATTGCCGTTTTGATTCCCTGTTACAACGAAGCCCAGACAGTAGGTAAGGTCGTTGCGGACTGGCGCACGGCTCTGCCCGAAGCAACAGTTTACGTTTACGACAACAATTCCACCGACGGAACAGACGAAATAGCCCGAAGCGCCGGGGCGGTCGTCCGCTATGCCAGACAGCAGGGCAAGGGCAATGTAATAAGACTTATGTTCCGTGAGATCGATGCGGAAAGCTATATAATGGTGGACGGCGACGACACCTATCCCGCCGAATACGGCAGAGAAATGGTCGACCTTGTGATAAAAGGTCAGGCGGATATGGTGGTCGGCGACCGGCTTTCCTCCACATACTTCAACGAAAACAAAAGACCCTTTCACAATTTCGGCAATTCGCTTGTCCGGCGCACGATAAATATGCTGTTCAAATCGGACATCAAGGATATCATGACCGGCTTCCGCGCCTTCAGCTTTGAGTTTGTAAAGACCTTTCCGGTGCTTTCAAAGGGCTTTGAGATAGAAACCGAGATGACTATCCACGCGCTGGATAAAAACATGAGGACGGAAAACGTGGTGGTAAGCTACCGCGACCGCCCCGACGGCAGCGTGTCAAAGCTCAACACCGGCAGGGACGGCGCAAAAGTGCTTCTTACTATTGCAAAGCTGTTTATGAACTACAAGCCCTTTAACTTTTTCGGACTCATTGCTCTGGTGCTGTTTGTACTTGCGCTCGGATTTTTCATTCCGGTCTTTGTCACATACCTGGGAACCGGCGAAGTTCCGAATTTTCCCACCCTTATCGTCTGCGGCTTTGCCGTTATTGCGTCACTGCAATCGCTGTTTACAGGACTTTTGCTTCATAACATCGTTCAAAAGAACAAGCAGGATTTTGAGTTTGAGCTGATAAAGACCAATCGTGTTTTCCGCGAGCTTATGGGTGAGAAAGGGCAGAAAAAGGATAAATAATGAACACTGAAGCTCAGAAAGCAGGGCGACTGAGACCTTGCGTGGTATTTTATATCATACTCGCCGCCGCGGCGGTGATATTTCCGACGATCTTCTTTGTGTCCGGACAAAAAGAGGCAGGAGTCGGGTTCCTGTTCTGGTGCTGTGTTGTATTTGGTCTGTTTATCAGCCGTCCTTCCTCTCTGCTTCATAAGCTCAGGACAGACAACATGGGCGTATGGGGGCGTGTGCTGACACTTGTTTTACTGATCGCAACCATAGCCGTGTGTATACTCCCGATGTCGCTTTCCCCATACTGGAACGGAGAAATTCCGGGACATCGCAACCAGTACGAAAAGCTCGCCGAGTCTATTCTTGACGGACACGTTTACCTTGACTACGGGGATGACACCAGTGCGCTTGAGGCGCTGGAAAATCCTTATGACCCTGCAAAGCGTACTGCCGCTCACGTAAGATTCCGTTGGGATCACGTGTGGTATAACTCTCATTACTATATGTATTTCGGGGTCGTTCCGGTTTTTCTGATCTTTATTCCATTCCGGCTGATAACGGGGCAGTCGCTAACTACCTACCACGCAACGCAGGTGTTTGTGGCGGCGGCGATAATAGGTTTCTTCATGCTGTTTTATCTGCTGGCAAAAGCCTTTTTCCCTAAAATGTCGCTTGGAACCTACCTTGCGCTTTCCTGTGCTTTCTCAATTCTGTCGCTGTGGTACAGCACCTCCGCGCCGGCGCTTTACTGCACTGCCATCACCTCTGCAATATGCATGGAGATATGGAGTCTTTACTTCTTTTTCCGTGCGGTCTATGCCGAGCAAAAGGAAAACAGGCAGATACTTATGGCTGGAATAGGGGCGCTGTTCGGTGCGCTGGCGTTCGGCTGCCGCCCGCCTATCGCGCTTGTGAATATAATTGTTGTTCCGCTTTTGTATGTGTTTCTGCGTCAGCGCAAATTCAGCGCGCGTCTGCTTGGCAAGCTGGCGCTTGCGGCAATGCCGTATTTTGTGATAGGCGCGGCGCTGATGTATTATAACTATATAAGATTCGGCAATCCGTTTGAATTCGGTCAGACATATCAGCTTACCGTTGCCGACCAGACTCAGTACAGCAGCTTTGCCGATGCATTTGACCTCAGCAAGCAGCTTAACGGTATGCTTGAAAACTTTCTTGGCCTGGGGCAGTTTACCAGTGAATTTCCGTATGTCCGTTACAGCGGCGCGCTTATAAACTTCCCGATCCTGTGCCTTTCCGCGGGGGTCATCCGCGCGTCTGTTTTCAGACAGCTTAAAGAAAAAAAACTGCTGCCGGCTGTTATCGCGCTTTTCATGCTCCCGCTGATAATCACCTTTATAGATGTGCTGTGGTCACCGTATCTTATGGAGCGCTATCGCCTTGACATTTATTTTATCATGTCAATACTCTGCTTTATCATCGTTGGCTTGTGGTATAACGGCGTAGAGCCGCGCCGTCAGAACGCCTTTGGCTGCTTCATAATGATAGCGTCAATTATCACCGCCATTTATGCGTTTATGCTCTTTTGCGTCCCTTATGACGGCAACGCGGCACAGCAGTGCGAGGGTATGCTCGAGGGCATTGAACAAACGGTGTTTTTCTGGAGATATATTAAATAATTTTTTCACAATATGCGATGAGGAGGTTTTTCAATGATCAAAGTAGGAATGTACCCGATGAAATCCTCACAGTTTTCCGATGAGGAATGTCTTCGGATAATAAAATCGGTAGGTTTTGACTTTGTGTGCCTTGGTATGCGCAAGATAGCTGATGGCGGACTCGGCGACATACTCAAGGCGTGCGAAAAGCTCGATCTCCCCGTGGACAACATCCACCTGACCGGAAACGGGACGACCGATATCTGGGAGGAGGGGCAGGCAGGCGAGGATATTACCGCGCGTTACTGCCGTGAAATTGAATTCTGCTCCTCTATGGGCATTCATGTCGGCATTACACATGTGACGTGGGGACGTAAACCGGTATGTCCTGTAGATGAAACAGGACTTTCCCGCTTTGAGCGCATTGCCGAATGTGCGGCAAAAAATGACTTTCTGCTTGCACTTGAAAACTCGGTTTATCCGGAGCATCTGTACGCCGTTATGGATCGCCTTGCCGATTCGCCGAACATCGGATTCTGCTTTGACAGCGGACACCGCAACGCCTTTGCTCCCACCGAGGACTTCCTCGGGCGTTTCGGTTCGCGTCTTGCCGCAACTCATCTTCAGGACAATAACGGAAAGAGCGATCTGCACGTTATGCCCCTTGACGGCTGTGCGCCGTGGCAGGAGAACGCAAAAAGCCTTGCCGCTACGCGGCTCGGCAGCAGCCGCATAACCGCCGAGGTATCGGGAGATCCGCTGAAGAAGATGCCGGGTCTCAGCCGTGAGGAGATAGCGAGGGTCATATCCCCCATGGCGGTCGCGGGAGATGAAAAAATAGTACATATATACGACGGAGCGGTAACCTTCTACGAGGACTTCAGCTATACGCAGAAGATAGAGCGTCTTTACGCGGCAATGAAGCGCGTTGCCGGAATGATCGAGGAAGAGTTAAAGAATACAAACGCATGAGCCTCTCCTTCGGTATACCAAGCCATGACCTTCGCGCCGTAATAATTCGATCTTCGGATATATGAAAAGGAACTGTCACAGACGATGAATAACATAAGTATAACAAAAAACATTCCGGTAGTCGGCAAATATGACGTTGTGGTTTGCGGCGGAGGACCCTCCGGATGGGTAGCCGCCACTGCGGCGGCAAGAAGCGGACGGCGCACAGCCCTTATTGAGCGCTTTGGCTTTCTTGGCGGCGCACAGACCGCGTGCTTTGTGGTCCCGATAAGCGGATTTTTCAAAAACGGCGAGCGTGTAGTGGGCGGCATCGCCTGGGAATATGTCGAAAGACTTATTGCCGACGGAGCGGCGCAGGTGGAAATGCCCAAGGGACACGTTTCGGTCGACACCGAATTCTGCAAGCTCGAATCCCAGCGTATGGTGCTTGAAGCCGGTGTGGATATCTACACCAACTCATATATTTCCGGCGCTGTGCGCGATGGCAGCCGGATAAGCGCCGTTTACTTTGAAAACAAAAACGGAACCGAGGCACTTGCCGGTTCTTACTTTGTTGACGCGACGGGCGACGGCGACCTTTGCGCCGCTGCCGGCGTTCCTATGATAGTTCCGACCTCACCACAGCCGCTTTCGTTCTGCTTTGAGCTGAGCGGGGTTGATGTCACCACGCCGCTTTTGCGCGACTGCATACATCACAACGGCTACGGCGGAAAGCCCTCCTGCAACGCCGTCATACATGACTATCTCGACTCACTTTACCGCGAGGGAAAATCGCCGATGTTCGGAGGTCCCTGGTTTAACACACTGCTGAACGGAGACAGGCTTATCGTCAATGTCACCCGCAATCCGGCAAGCGTGCTTGACAACCGCGCCTACGCCAAGGCGGAATGCGATATGCGTGAGGACATTTTCCGCATCGTGGAAATTCTTCGTGAAAAATTCCCGGAATTCAGGAACTGCGTGATCTCCGGCACTCCGGCTAACGCGGGAGTGCGCGAGGGCAGACATCTTATCGGACTGCACTGCCTTACCGGAGACGAGGTGCTTTCCGCAGTCAATTTCCCCGATTCAATAGCGCGCGTGTCGCACCCGATGGACGTTCACAGGATCACCGACGCCGAGCAGACGCTGGTTCAGCTTGCAAAGGCGGGATACGTACCCTACCGATCGCTTGTATCGGCTGACTGCGACAACCTTACGGTAGGAGGAAGGATCTTCTCCGCTGACGATATGGCGCACGCCACCGCCCGCGTACAGGCAACGGCAATGGCTATAGGCGAGGCGGCAGGACGTGCCGCGGCTTTGTGCGCCGCCGACGGAACTCCGGTACAGCAGCTTGACACGGATCTTTTGCGCCGCACACTGCTTGAAAACGGCGCCGTGCTCTGATACCGTTACCGGCTAAGCCAAAAGGGGGACGCAGAAGATACTACTGTGTCCCTTTAGAAATAAGTAAACCTCCCCCTGCACAGTCGGCAGAGGGAGGTTTACTTATTTACGTTTGATTTACGCTATAAATGTTCCGATAAGGTTGGACGCGAGCACTACCAGCACCAACGCAACTGGGTAGGTGGCGGCGTATGCCGCGGCAACATCGTCGGTTCCCGACACTCCGATAAGAGTTCCGAGCGCGGGGGTGCTTGTCATTCCGCCGGTAAGCGAGCCGAGGCTGTTGAGCATCGGGAGCTTAAAGACGTATTTGGCAAGTATGTATCCGATTATCATGGGTATTATGGTCATGAGCGCTCCGGCGATGAAACCGAAGAGCACCAGCATCGCGCCGTATTCGGACGCGGCGACCTGTGACACCAGCTCAACGCCGCCCTCAACGCCTGCGCCGATGAGGAAGAGCATGAGTCCCAGCTCGCGGAATACCTTGAGCGTGGAATCGGATATTTTAAGGCTGAGGCCTCCGATGTGTCCGAAATGACCGAGAATGAGCGCCATGATGAGCGGACCGCCGGTCATTCCGAGCGAGAAGCAAGCCCCGGAGAAGCCATCCTTGGTCAGCGGTATTTTGATAGAGCCGAGCAGGATGCCCAGTACCACGGCAAGTCCGAAAACGCCGAAGCCGAATTCGTCAAGCTGAAAGCGTTTTTTCTTTTCGGTCTTTGCGGTTTCTTCAGTCTTCCCGGTTTTGGTTATGCGGATGGCATCGCGCTCACGCGCCATGTCGACGTGTGTGATCTTTGGGATTATCTGAACGAACAGCACAACACCGATGACTCCGAAGGGGTATGCGATAGCATGACCCAGCGCCACAAGTCCCTCTTCGGAGGCGACCTGCTTTGCAGCAGAAAACGCGGGGGTAGAGGTCAGCGCGCCGGAAAGCACGCCGTTGGCGAAGTCAGAGCCGATGCCGGGGATCAGTGCGAACACAACGGTCAGAGCCGCGCCGATAATGATAATTATAGCACCGAGCGGAACATATGATTTTGCGTTCTTTTTCAGATTGCGGAAAAAGTTAGGTCCGGCAATATATCCGACGGCGGTTACAAAGAGAACAAGCCCTACGTTTTCAAGGAACTTGTAGCTGGTGACAGCCGACGATTTTGCGCTTTCAATATAGAAGTTGGAAAGCACCGGAATATTCTGAAGTCCCGGCAGGGTAAAGAGATATCCGAACAGCAGAGCCATGATGAAAACTCCGGCGGTGCCAAGGGATACTCCCTTGATTTTAATACTTCCTATGGCATACCCGATAAGGCAGATCACAAACGCTCCGCAAAGCACCGTGGCAGTGCCGCTCATTCCGATGAGTTTGTTTATGAATTCCATTGTCTTTCAGTTCTCCGGATTATTTTGCTTCGTATCTGGGATTGCCGTGTGTGTAGCGCGGAAGAAGCATGGGAGACACCTTGTCGGTAACGATTCCGGCGGCTGGCATTTCTGCCTTTTTGTGCATATTCAACAACCTTCTAACTTTGCCATTTCTTCGTTGAAGCGGTCAATGTGGTCCAGGGTCAGCTTGCCGACCTCGACTTCCTTGGCGGCTTTTGCGGCGTTGACTCCGGCGTTTCTGCCGAAGACGATGATGTCAAGCAGAGAGTTGCCCATCAGACGGTTCTCGCCGTGGATACCGCCGACTGCCTCTCCGGCGACATAAAGACCGGGAACGTCGCTCTGACCGTTGGCAGCTATCTTTATTCCGCCGTTCTGATAGTGCAGTGTGGGGTAAACAAGGATCGGGACCTTGCGCATATCGATCCCGTACTTGGCGTACATACGCATCATGGCGGGTATGCGTTTTTCAATCGTTCCCTCTCCGCCCTTGGCTTCGATCATCGGGGTGTCAAGCCAGACACCGTATCCGCCGTCGGGAGTGGGAACACCCTTATGTCTTGCACGGCACTCACGGATGATGGATGCCGCGGCAACGTCACGGGTCTCAAGCGGATGCATAAAGGCTTCGCCGTCAACGTTTACAAGCATTGCGCCGATGGAACGCACCTTCTCGGTTACAAGAGCGCCGAATATCTGAGACGGATATGCAGCTCCGGTGGGGTGATACTGGAGAGTATAGGCATAAAGCAGAGGAGCGCCTACGCGGTAGGCAAGCACCAGACCGTCGGCGGTCGCGCCGTAGTGGTTGGAGGTCGGGAAGCCCTGATAGTGCATTCTTCCTGCTCCGCCGGTTGCAATGACAACTGTTTTTGCTCTTGCAACGGAGTAATCTCCTGTTTCCATGTTGAGAAGAACGGCTCCTGCCACCTGTCCTTTTTCATCTTTCAGAAGCTCTACAGCAGAGGTGAACTCAACCACCGGAATTCCCAGATTCAGAACTTCATCCCTGATGGTACGCATGATCTCAGATCCAGAATAATCCTTTGCTGCGTGCATTCTCT
>ERZ779869.4104-NODE-4104-length-10668-cov-7.993593_pt1 | contig 10668 bp, 5 predicted proteins | sample MGYA00511557_ERZ779869 | MGnify/ENA primary metagenome ERZ779869 (study PRJEB29588, sample SAMEA2154620) | human gut metagenome | biome: human gut; feature: human-associated habitat; material: faeces | place: Denmark | collected 2008/2010 ...
TGTTCACATGTTTCTTCTGTTTGTTTTGTTGCTCCACATTTACATTTTCCATTTTCATCATATGCATGTTCTGCTATACTATCTGCTTTTATAAATCCGCATTTTGAGCATTCTTCCCAATGGTATGTTTCATCTTTTTGAGTTACATATGTATGTTCACATGTTTCTTCTGTTTGTTTTGTTGCTCCACATTTACATTTTCCATTTTCATCATATGCATGTTCTGCTATACTATTTGCTTTTATAAATCCACATTTTGAGCATGTTTCCCAATGATTTGTTTCATCATATTTTGTTATATATTCATGTTCACATGTTTCTTCTGCTTGTTTTATTGCTCCACATTTACATTTTCCATTTTCATCATATGCATGTTCTGCTATACTATCTGCTTTTATAAATCCGCATTTTGAGCATTCTTCCCAATGGTATGTTTCATCTTTTTGAGTTACATATGTATGTTCACATGTTTCTTCTGTTTGTTTTGTTGCTCCACATTTACATTTTCCATTTTCATCATATGCATGTTCTGCTATACTATTTGCTTTTATAAATCCACATTTTGAGCATTCTTCCCAGTGATTTGTTGCATCATATTTTGTTGCATATTCATGTTCACATGTTTCTTCTGCTTGTTTTGTTACTCCACATTTACATTTTCCATTTTCATCATACATGTGTTCTTCTTTACTATCTGTTTTGATTACTCCACATCTTGAGCATGCTTCCCAATGATTTGTTTCATCATACTTTGTTACATATGTATGTTTTCTTGATAAAGTCCTTATTATTCCACATCTCTGGCACCTCATTTTCACCATACATTTCGTTCCATTATTAAAATAAGAACCATAAGCCCACGTATGATTTCCGAAGTTTACTTGGTTGATGTATCCACATCTCTGGCACCCCATTTGCACTACACACCCGTCTCCTGAACCCACATTAAATCTTACAAACTTATGTCCTAATGCTGAACCAGTCTGATATCCACATTGTGGGCATGTTGCTGGTTTCTCACATGTAGCTGCAGAAAGCGTAGGGTGTGATGTACATTCTGGGCAAGTTGCTGCTGCAACTTTACCATTTCTAACAAGAACCCCTATAAATAATGCAAATACTAATATGCATAAAACCGTAAAAATAATTAATTTTCTTTTTCTTCTCTCAATTAAATTCATTTTTTTAACATTCCTTTCATTAGTTTACTTTTTTATATGCATTTATTATAACATTTATCTACATTTTTTGTGTTACAGGCGCATTACATTTTTATGACAATTATGTAAAAAGCTGCCGAAAATTGCGGCAGCTTTTCTTACATTATTACTTCTATCTCATTTATGTTTCCATCATCTACTAATTTTATTTGTAAATCTTTTATTTCTTTCCCATTCAATAGCATTTTTTTTACTCCTGTGTTTTTTTCTTCTGGATTCTTTACTTTTATATTATAAATACTGTTTCCGAACTTATATCTTATGCTATATTCTTTCCAGTCCTTTGGTATACAAGGATTTATTCTTAATACTCCATTTTCTATATTTAATCCCAAAATATTTTCTAAACCTATTTTACAGAACCAACTTGATGAGCCTGTATACCATGTCCATCCCCCTCTTCCTTCTAATCCTTTTGCTTCATATATATCAGCAGGTATTACATATGGCTCTACTTTGTATTTTTTTGCAGAATCTTTTGTTCTTGAGTGTTCTATTGGATTTATCATTGTGTAATATTCTACTGCTTTATCTCCAAAACCTAGTTTTGTAAATGCCAAAATTGCCCACATTGCTGCATGTGTGTATTGTCCTCCATTTTCTCTTACTCCTGGGAGATATGCCTTTATATATCCTGGTTCTATTTTAGTTTTTTCAAATGGTGGGTCTAATAATTTTATTAAACCATTTTCTTTGTCTATTAATAAATTTTCTAAACTTTCCATTGCAATATATTTTTTATCGTTGTCTGCTGCACCTGAAATTACGCCCCAACTTTGAGATATGCTATCTATTCTGCACTCTTCATTTTCTACACTTCCTATTGGGTCGCCATTATCCATATATGCTCTTCTAAACCATCTACCATCCCAACCATTAGTGTTTAATGCTTTTTTTAATTTTTGTTTTACTTCCTCATATTCCTTTATCCTTTTATCATCTTTTTTTATTCCACAAATTTTAGTAAATCTATCTAATATATTATAAAGGAAAAATCCTAGCCATACACTTTCACCTTTTTTATTATTTCCTACTGTATTTAAACCATCATTCCAGTCTCCGCTTCCTATTTTTGGTAAACCATTTTCCCCAAAATCTAAAGATTTTTCTATTGCTCTTATACAGTGATTGTATATTGGTTCTTTTACATCTGATATTTCATATTTATCATATTTTTCATCAATTCCTTCTGGTAAAATTTCTCCTGCCAAATATGGAATTTCCTCATCTAATATAGTAATCTCTCCTGTATAATCTATATACTCGCAAACTACATATACAAGCCACAATAAATCATCCGAAAACCTTGTTCTTATTCCTCTTCCGAGTTTCCTCGTGCCACCAATGTTCTACATCTCCTTCTATAAATTGGTGTTTTGCTGAAGTTAATATTTGTTTTTTCATTAAACTTGCATCTATATATTTTACTCCTAAGGTATCTTGAAGTTGGTCCCTAAAGCCTATTGCTCCTCCAGATTGGTAATAACCTGATTTTGCCCATAGTCTTGAAACGATACTTTGATAAGCAGACCAACCATTTAGCATAATATTCATAGATTCTACTGGAGTATTTACATGGACTTTATTTAATAATTCATACCAATATTTTTTTGTGTTTTTTAACAAATCTTCACATTTTTTTGTATCTCTATAATCTTCATTTAAAGGTTCGTTTTCTTTTTTTATTCCTAAGTTTAATAAGATATCTTGTGCTTCATAAGCTTCTAATGTTACATTTATTTCTATTGCGATACAAGATTGCTTATAAATTCCACTCGTATTTCCTAGACACTTTTGGGGATTTTTTAGATCCATATTTCCAAGGAATAAATTTTTATCTCCTGTAAAGGAATTTATTTTTTTATTAGTTGTAACAAAGACCTCTTCGTCTTTCATCTCTTGTTTATACATATTTGTTGCTATTACGAAATTTCCCTTTTTCTCTACTTTTATAAACCCAGAAGTCTTTATTTCATCTTCTCCTAAAACTGGTTTGATATAATAAACTATTTTTAAATTTTTTTGCTCATTTGAAGTATTTTTTAATCTTAAAATATTTATCTTTACTGAATCTTCTAATGGTACAAAAGTATCTAATTCATGTAATATTTCATCTTTTAGAGTTTTTAATTTTACATACCCAAATCCATAAGTTATATGATATTCTTGGATGTTACTTATATTTTCTGAAAGGCTCCATTTTTTGCCATTATCTAGGTTCTCCAAATAAACTATTTCTGATGGTATATCCCTACTTGGTGTATTATTCCAAGCTGTTATTCTGTTTAATCTGCTATTTTTATACCAAGTAAATCCGCCTAAATTTTGTGTTACTAATGTTCCGAACTCTGGATTTGCTAAAATTAATGACCATACTGTTGGAAGTTTTTGATTATCAGAAACTTTAAATTTATATTCTAATCCATCTTCAGTAAATCCGCCATATTCATTATAATATTTTAAGCTGATGTAGTCCTCATTTAAGGTTTCTATGTTATCATTTGTTAATGGTAAAAGTGGATTTCTTACACTGTTTTGCTGTCTTCTGCTTAAAAATTCCTCTTCTAGGTCTTTTAGCTGAGTTTCAACATTTCCTAAACTTGCATCTAAAATTAAATTTGCTCTAAATTCTAATAATTCTAAGTCTTCTTTTTCTAGTTCATTTTCATTTATTGTAAAAATTCCGCCAAATATATTTTTCAAATACAATAATTGCCTGTTTTGTATTTCGCCATCAATTTCATTTTCTAAATAATGTTCATAAGAATTAATTTCTCTATTTAAAATTACTAATTCAATTTTGATATTTTTACTTCTAAAAAATTCATAGGCTTTTAAAACATCTTTTAGAATATATTTTTCATTTATATCTCTAATTTTAACTAAAAGTATTGGTAAATCCCCTGATATTCCAAATTTCCATAAGTCACTTTGTGAATATACATGATTTGGAACAACATCTGTTTCTAAATGTTTCATTGGATTTTGGAATAAAAGTAATGATAACATTTTTTGATATTTTTCAATATCTTTTCCTTTAAGGCCTAAATAAATGCTTTCCGCTTCTGTTTTTGCTCTTGATAGTTCAAATACTTTTGTAATTGCATTTGTATTTTTGTATTCATTTAACATATTGGTAACATTATCTTTATTTTCGGACACACATATAACAAAATCCACTATTGCTTTCTTTTTTGGTTCTAATTTTATTATTCTTTTTGTTGCTAAAACGCTTTCTGTAACTTGTGATAAAGTGCTTGTAAATGGTTGATTTTTTAATATCATTTCCGGAACTCCAGATATATTACCTTGCCCGAAAAATTTTTCCTTATTAATCTCAAATTCCAAATTTCCTATTGTTTGGTTTTCCGTGTATAAATTTACTCCTAGAAATATATCTCTTTCCTTAAAGCCTCTTTTTTTCCTTTTTACAATTATTTCTCCAGTTTCTTGCTGGGTGTAAGTCACAAACAAATTATTAAATGCTGGGTGACTATACTCTTGTTCTTTGCTTGATAATACTGGTTCAAAATAATTTATGACCTCAAAATTTTCTGTTTTATCTCCCTCATTTGTTATTTCAAGCCTTCTTATTTCTACTGGTTCATCTGGAGCAATTACAGTACTCGTTTTTATTTCTATATTGCTAACTGCTTTTATTGTTTTTATGCAGTCTGGTGCAAAAATTACTTTTCCCTCATCATCTTTTTCAATATTTGCACTTATAATTTGGTTATTATTTAAATTTTTAATGTAAAAAAAGTTTCCTTGTTTATAGTCATCTGTTTCTTTAAATTTATTGATAAGTATATTTTTATATTTACTAAATCCTTGCCCATCTCCTAAACTTAAGACCATATAAGTTCCATTTGAAATAACATCTGAAGTTGGCAAATCCTTATTTACTTTTGTATAAACTCTTTCACTATAGTTTTGATAATCTTTTGTTTTTAATTTTTCTATTTTCTCCTTTTTCTCTTTTGTAACAATTGCTTTTGGAGGCATTCTTTCTTGAAGTAAGATATCTATTGCCTCTATTTCTGGATTTTGATAAAGTCTATTTATTAGTATTTTGTTATTTACACAATTGTTTATTGAAAGCAGTATCAAACCTTGATGATGTGCCATATAAGTTTTTACAATTTGTTTAGTTTCATTTGGTTTTAGTCTTGAACTTGTGTAGTCTACAGATTCATAAAATCCATATTTTCCAAGCATACCTTCATTTTCTAATCTTCTTATATTTTTTATGCTATCATTTTGAGCATATATTAAACTTAAAAATACTGAATAAGATGATATAACTACGTCTTCATCTAATCCTCTTTTTAATCCTAGCCATGGTATTCCAAAGGCTTTATATTGGTAGTTATTATTTAAGTCTTTTAGGTTAAATGCCGCTTCTGAAATTCCCCAAGGTACATCTAGTTTTTTTGCATATTCCTTTTGGCTCATTATCATAAACTTACAAGATTCATCAAGTAAACTTCCTTCATAAGATTTAATATTTATACTTGGCATTAAATATTCAAATGCTGTTCCAGACCATGATATTAGCCCTTTATATCCATTTAAAGTTGTAAGTGTTCTACTTAAAGCATTCCAATGCTTAGATGGAACATCTCTTTTTGCTATTGCAACAAGACTTGCTTGCCTTGCCTCTGATGCTAATAAGTCATAATAAGAATCTGTTAGTTTGTTTTCTTCTATATTAAATCCAATAGAAAAAATTCTTTTTTTATAGTCATATAAAACTAAGAAATTTGTGCTTGTAATTAATTTATCAATTATTTGAATTAGAACTTCTACTCTTTCTGTTTTAGAAATATCCTTTAAAAAACTTTTCAATGTATATAAATATCCTACAAAATTCCCACTATCAACTGTTGATATATAACGTGGCATAAGTGGCTCTAATGTTACTGTATTATACCAGTTATAGAGATGCCCACACCATTTTGGAAGTTTTTCTATTGTAAACAACATTTTTTCTATTAAATCTATGCATTTTTTTTCGTCCATATAGCCTAAATCATAGGCAGACACAACTGCTAAAAGTCCCAGTCCAATATTTGTTGGAGAAGTTCTATTAGCCACCTTTTGTTTTCTACTTTCTTGATAATTATCTGGTGGCAAAAAGTTATTATATTCACTAATATTATCTTCAAAATACTTCCAAGTTTTACGCCCTATTTCTACTAAATAGTTTTTATCTTTTTCATTTAAACTTTGTACATCAGTGTTATTTTTACTAATATACCAAGCTACAATTGGAGATGCTAGCCAAATTGCTCCTATAATTAAAGTTACAGTTTTTGCAAAATATAGTCCAGCTATAATTCCTATAACTCCTAAAAGTACATTTGCTTTCATATTTTTGAAATATGATGCTAAATCTGTTTTTGCTTGCTTTTCTACTTCTTCTGATGTAGTCCATTCTAATAAATTTTGTTTTGATATTTTTAGTCTATATATACTTTTTATTATTGCATTTATAATTTTGCAAGCTTTATCTGGCAGAAACATAAAGTCTAGCAGTCCCCTTAAAACACTTGCATTTAAGTCTCCTATAATTTTTGTAATACTCTTATGTGCGACAAATAAAGAGTTTGGTGTACTCTTTTTAAACACAATATAATTTCCAAGGTCTAATATACTTGGAAAAATTACAGATATAATTCCAATGGCAAAACTTACTTTTGATTTGAAAGCTAAACCTATAGCAATTAGTATTAGTGCAAGCACTGGCACTAGGCTTCTTCTTAAGTTATCTAAAATTTTAAATTTTGAAAGTGTATTTAATGGGTTTTGTTTCTTTTCTCCATTTTTAGTTACAATTGTACTTTTAAGCCAACCTAGTAGTTGCCAATCTCCTCTTATCCACCTATGAAGTCTTTGCATATAACTATTATATTTTCCTGGGCAACCATCTAATAAAAAAATGCTAGTATCTAGACCGGCTCTTAGATAGCTTCCTTCTAGTAAATCATGGCTTAATACAGTGTTTTCTGGGATTTCGTTTGATAGTACCTTATGGAAAACTTCTACATCATAAATTCCTTTTCCTGTAAATATTCCTTCTCCAAAATTGTCTTGGTATACATCAGATATAGCATTTGCATAAAGGTCTGTTCCTCCCATACCAGAAAATATTTTACTAAATAAACTCTGTCTGCTAGATTCTAGGTCCACCCCCACTCTTGGTTGAATTAAGGCGTGACCCTTTTCTACAATTTTTCTTTTATTTATTTGTGGCTTATTTAAAATATGTGCCATACTTCCTATTAATTGGCTGGCTGAGTCTAGAACTAAATTTGTATCTGAGTCTAATGTTATAACATATTTTACTTTATTGCTAATATCACTTTCTACTAAAGTATTTATATTAAAATCATTTTCTCCTGTAACCAAAAATTTATTAAATTGGCATAATAGTCCTCTTTTTCTTTCCCATCCCAAATAGCACTTTTCACTAGGGTTCCAAATTCTATTTCTATATAGAAAATAAAATTTATCACCATATTTCTCATTTAAACTTTTAGTTTCTTTTATTCCGGTTTCAATTACTTCTTCATCAAAACTTTCTTTTTCATTTTTAGATGATGTGCAATCTCCTAAAAGTGCAAAATATAAATTTTCCGATTTATTTGCTAAATAATAAACCTCTAATTTATGCATTAATTCTTCTACTTTTTTCTTGCTGTTTATTATTGTTGGTATAACTACTATGCATGAACATTCCTCAGGAATTCCGGTTACTTAAATCTAGTTTTGGAATTAATTTAGGTCTAACAGCTTTTACTAAAATATAATTTATAATTTGTATTAGAATTTCAGAGATTGGAATAATTGCTAAAACTGAAATTATAACACTGTAAATTACTGAATTTGTGTTTTTATGGATGCATAATCCACAAATTATTGTAAATATTGTGGTTAATATATAAATTACTCCAATATATGTTGCTGCTTTTGCTTTATCTGTTTTATGCATAAGTTTAGGATTTGCATTTAGCCTTTTTATTAATTCATTATATCCTTCATCAATTAAATAATATCCAATATGTGATTTCTTTTCTTCTTCTAAGTTTTCTCTTGCAAGTTCTAATACTTTATTTGCAATATAATTTTCAGAAATTTTTGTTTTATTTGCAAGTTTTTTTATTGCTTCTCTGTAATATGCTTTTGTTCTATAATCCATTTTAGAATAAACATTTGCTGGGTCTTTTTTTAGTATTTCTTCTACTCCATTTATTTCTTCAAATAGCATTAAAAAATTAATTCTAGAGATTTCTTTTATACTTGTTATGCTGTTCCCAATTAATACTTTTTGCATTGCTATATCAAAGTGTTCTTTTTTTATTGCTTCTGGAATTGTAATGCCTGTTTTTTTAACCTCTTCTTCTAAAATATTTAAATATGCAATTCCTTTTTTACCAAATCTTTTTAATTTATAAGACATATATTCTATAAATGGATATTTCATTTCATTTTTTAAATAATTTGATCTAAAACTTATTTTTGGAGATTTAAACCTAGTTTCTTCTTTTTTTTCAACTAATCTTTCTATAATATTTTCTACTTTGTATTTTTGGATTTGTGCTTGCATTATTTTTTCACATACTGCACGTATATTTTCTATTATTGCTATTTCCAAGAAAACCCAAAGATTCCATATTTCCTCCATATTTAAGTTTTTTTGCTTTTGGTATGCAAGTAAAGCTATTTTTAAGGTTTCATCATCTATTTTATTATCTGTATATGAAGCTATTTCTGATGCAATTAGGTATATTCTTGCAAATCCTTCATATGTTCCATTTGCAATACCTGGAAGTTCTTTATATTTTTTTAATGGCATTTCTTTTTTTATTTTTTTCACTGTTTCTTCTATTACATAAAAATTATCTAAAAGCCATTCTCCCGCTGGGTGAATTTCTATATTTTTCTTTATATGTTCATTTAATAAATTATATACTATTTTGATAATATTATAATTTTCCAATAGTTGAGGTATTGGATATGTTAATTTATCTGATTTTTTTCCAATATTATGTTGTAATGATATCTTTTTTAAATATTCTTCTAATTGCTTTTCATTTAGGATTGCCCCTTCTATCTTCAAATTTTTATATTTTTTCACAGAAAATCCACTCCTTGCGCTTTTTATTACTATTATTGGCAATGGTGAATTTTTTTATTCAATTCTTGGATATTATGATTTTCTTTTTCAGTATTTGTTACTTCTTTACAAATTTCATAAATTATTGTAAAATATAGCTATTGAAAGGATAGAAAAATGAAAAGTATTAGATATATTTCACATAATGAAAATGAAACAAAAAAACTTGCTGTACAAATAGCAAGTAAATTGAATATAGGTGATATAATTGTTCTTACAGGAGAATTAGGTTCTGGAAAAACAAAATTTACAGAAGGCTTTTTAAGTTATTTTAACCTTGATAAAGAAATTTCAAGCCCTACATTTACTATAGTAAACGAATATAAAAATTCAAATATTTCAATTTTCCATTTTGATGTTTATCGTCTTGAAGATGTTGATGAATTTTACGCAATAGGTGGAGATGAATATTTTAATTCTGGAATTTCTATTATTGAATGGGGAGAATTGATAAAAGATGCTCTTCCAAAAGATTATATTGAAATTGTTTTTCATAAAGATGATAATGATGAAAATTTACGAATTTTAGATATATATCTTCATGGAAACAAATATGAAAATATTATTTAAACAGCAACTGAATAAATTAATAATTATATGTTAAAAACAGAAACATAAAAAACACAACTATCTCATCTATCGGAAATACCGCATAATACCCCAAATACTCCCCAACAAAAACATCGGAAATAGATAAGTGTTCTTTCTAAATTATATTAGTCATTTTTTGTACGATTTTCCAGCATCAGATCATAAATATACACGAACAGGAATCATCTTATTATTAGGACAATTTCAATCATATATTTATTCCTTCGATTATGCATTTAAAATCCATAAGCCTCTTTTTCAATTTTCCATAAAATAAAAAATGATGTTAATTCCATTTTCAAACTTCGAACTATTTTTTTTAATCCCGTGTTTTTTTCATACAGTAGGAGCTTAAGTACATTTCGGATGATATAACAAAAGTAATATAATAAATCGGGGAAGTGTAATAGAGTAAACCTACATATTTTTCTAAAAAAATAAGTTTTAAATATTGTTTCATCAATAAAATCTACAGCCATGAAAAGTATAAGTTCAAATTTATGGATCAGATTAATAGTCAGTTCTATCATAGGAACAATAATTTATTGTTTATCAAGTATGAGACAGCAAACAAGCTGACTATAAAGATGAATATTCTAGCGATATGAATAAATATTTTTCCATTCAACAAGCAAAATATTTTTCCTTTATAAACTGCGCTGCGTCATACATCCCGCA
>ERZ779869.4105-NODE-4105-length-10663-cov-5.155732_pt1 | contig 10663 bp, 10 predicted proteins | sample MGYA00511557_ERZ779869 | MGnify/ENA primary metagenome ERZ779869 (study PRJEB29588, sample SAMEA2154620) | human gut metagenome | biome: human gut; feature: human-associated habitat; material: faeces | place: Denmark | collected 2008/2010 ...
AAAGACCAACTTCGGTGATCTCAAAGGGCTTGTTGTCCAGATAGACGGTATCGCCTACCGAATAGGAGAGATTGCCTTTCTGTGTTGAGGGCGCAGATTCAACTGTTTCAGGCGCTTTCTCAGTCGCTTCCTCGCCCTTGTGCCAACGGTATTGCTCTATATCCTCATCTGAAACATGAGTAAGGTCGCTGAAATCAAGGATTTCCAACTCGTTGGCAATAAGGGCTTGCAGGGAACCGTACTGCCTGGTTTCCAAATGCTCACCATTCAGATACCGTTCCAACCGGAAATTTACGAGGTCGATGTTCACTTGAACAGGAATCTCATCGTCGGTGATGGTGGTGTAAGCAATACCGATCTTCGCTGGGTCGCTGAAATCCGCTTCGGAACTGTATTCACTTTGGCAGAAGTCAGAAATCAGACCCTTTGCCTGTTCCATAAGTGCCTGGTTTTGCAGCTTCAGCCGGTATTCTTCCGCCTGCCATTCGCTTGTAAATTCCTCCGTAACACCGTCTGTATCCACGTAGTAGCCGTCAGTCTTATCGTCCCATATGGCGTACCGGATGCCACGCCTTTGTCATAGTCATGATACTGTTCCAGATACGATCCGTCAACGATGCCGAGAATGTCCTGCTCATGGGCAAGGAAGTATTCGGTAACCTTCACCGAACAAATCTGTTCCAGTTGGTCGGCGAAATCGCCGGCATACCGGATACTGTATTGCTGCTCCAAAGCATGGGAAACAACCCGCTCATGCTCTGGGCGGAATTCCCAGAGGTAGGGGCTGCGGGAGCGCTCTGTGCCGCGGGTGTCCGCTACATCAAACACATACCGGAGCCTGGGAGCATCCCCGGAGTGGTTGATGAGGGCGATCCCCTTTGCGCCCTGCCGAATGTAGCGTCCCATGCGTTCGTTCCACAGGTCGTACTCGGCGCAGGCAGTAGCATCTGGCCGCTGGGCATAAATCATAAGCTGCTCATGGTAAGGATACTTGTATAGGCGGGCGGCGGTGGTGAGAAAGTCCGTCCAGCTTTGGTAGCTGCTGGTTATCTGGGTGGCCATGTGGTCCGCCAGCTGGTGGTATTGTTGCAATGCGGATGCCATTGTGGTTCTCCTTTCTGAGAAAATAAAAAAGGCGACCCAAAGGCCGTCTAAAAATGGGAAGTACCGAGAAATACGCTCTGACCAGATGACCAGGGCGTATTTCTCAAGTTATATCCCAAAAAATACGGATGCGTGGTGCGAGAGGGTAACTTACAGACAAATCGTCATATACGGCGGAATGCAAAGAATATCATCATTTACAATCAGATTTCTGGGATGGATGATATAGCAGCCGCCAATCCTGGCTTTGTATTTTTCCCTGAATTTCAGCAGAGAGTCCGTTGTGTAGCGTGTGCCGGATTTGACCTCAATGGGGTACATTTTGTACTTTGTTTTGCTGTTATTGGAGATAATGAAGTCAATTTCAATGTCGTTGCGCTTTTTCTCCTCGCTGTAGTGGGTATAGAAGAACAGCCTATGGCCATTGGCCGTCAGCATTTGTGCAATGACATTTTCATACAGCATTCCCTCGTTCAGACCCAGCTTGCCGTCCAGAATTTGTTTGTAGACTTCATCCTCCAACAGCTCGTTTTCATCGAAAGCGTGGCTGACAAGCAACCCCGTGTCCCCCAGGTAGCACTTGATATAGGTATCGGATTCTGTCAGGGACAGACCCACGTTGGGGTCGCTGGCTCGGCGGCATTCGTTGGCAACCATGGAATCGGTCAGCCAGAAGAAGGTTTCCTCATACTGGTCAGAAGAAGAACCGGCTGCAATGCGATTGAACACCACCCGCTTTTCGTGCCGGGATAAAAGGCCGGGAATCTGGTCAAAAATAGCCAGCACCTTGGAGCGGTATTGTGCCTGAATCTTCATTATATCGTTCCGGTACAGTGCCAGAATGTCCCGCTTTTCCAGATCGGCCTTGCCAAAATCCTTCCGGCCTTCCAGGAACGCAACAATGCTCATGGGCATTCCGCCCACCAGCATATATTGCTTGAACAGGAGCATGGCCTTATTGTGGAGCGTCCGCTCCAAAGGCTCCCGCTTTTCAAAGCAGGTCTTGATATAGGCCACCATGGGCTTTTCCCCCAGCGCCCAGCAGAATTCCTCAAAGTCCAGGGGGTACATTTTCATCTGCCGTTCCTCGGAGGGAATCACAATGTCCTTCACGTTTTCCTTGATGGAAATGAGGGAGCCAGTTTCCATATAGTCATAGCGCCCATCGGCAACCAGGTACTTAATGGCCTCTCTGGCTTTGGGGAACAGCTGCACTTCGTCGAAGATGATCACACTGTCCCGTTCGTGCAGTTGGACACCATACTGGACAGACAGCAGCATGAAGAATGTGTCCAGGTCATTCAAATACAGCTGGAAGTATTCCTTTACATCACTGGATGCTTTCGCAAAGTCAATCAGAATATAGCTTTTGTACTCGTTCTTTGCGAACTCCTCTACAACTGTGGACTTTCCAATTCGCCGCGCGCCCTCAATCAGCAGCGCCTTTTTACCGGCACACTCCGTTTTCCAGGCCAGGAACTTGTCGTAAATCTTTCGCTTGAATAGCATACTGTTCACCTCTACGGGTATTTTAACACAGGTTTCTACAATACGCAATATTAGAATTGCAAGAAGTTTCGACAATACGCAGATTTACGGCAGCAGGATTTTCCGGTAATACGCGGGTTTATCACATTCAAAACTCCGGGATCAAATCCAGTTTCTCAAAGGCATCGTCCGAAATTCGACTGAGCTTGCAGACAGCACTATCCGTGAGCGTTCTAAGTTCCTGCTCATCTTCATCCAGATAGGTACGCATTTCATTGAGCGCCTGAATCAGACCCAGGCGGGTGCCAGGGTTGTAGATTGCCATAAGCTCCTGTTCTTCAAAGGTAAAATCCATAGTCAAATCTCCTTTTCTTTGGTTTTTCGTGGTTTTCGTTCGCTTGCCGACTGCGGTGGTTGCTCTTTCAGTTTTTTCAGGACAGAGGGCTTCTTCTCCTGCGGGTTTCTTTCTGTCCCATCCATAAGGGAAATGGGTTGCTTGCCGTTGTTGATGGTGCCGTCGATCATGCTGTAATCATCTTCCAGCGACATTTCAGCCGCTTTCAGATAATTTTCGGACATGAAACCGGGAAGCGCCTGGAAACCAACGCTATCGCAGTAGTGGTACGATACCACACCGTCCTGTTTCAGCGCAATGATGTCACTGACGGACAGACTGTGGCCGGTAAAATCCCCAGGGCGGTTTATGTTGAAAATCTCAAACAGGTTCTCCAAAGTAGCCGACTGGTTCTGAGCGCAGGCAATCGGGCCGGTGTATAGGATATCGTAGTTGCCGGGAGAAGGGGGCTGGGAAAGATAGTTCAGTCCTGTATAACGCAGCTCGGCAGGCGCACTCCCTTTCAATTGCATCACGGCAAAGGCATCTCCGGGAGCTTCCAGAAAACGCCGGTAAACGTCACGGGCGGGAATGGTGTCATGGATATTTTGCCAATTCTCACAGGTAATGCCGAAAATACCGTCATGGGTCACAATGTCCTCGGCATCAAATACCATTTCAGCCGGTTTGTCCGGGTACAGAGTGAAAATCACCACATCCTTTTCCAGCAGCTCCATGGCCCGGTCTTTGGATAGCGGGTACATATCCGGGATGGTATACCCGCACTGTTCCGCCATGTCTGGGGTGATGGTCGGATCAGGAAGTGGAAGCCTATAATCCGGCTCCTGTTCTTTCGGCGGTGCCGGAGATGGTACAGTTTCCGGTGCGGATTCCGGGGGTGAAACCTCCGGGCCGGTTGTGGTATCCTGCTCCTGTGTTTCCGTCTGGATACCCCGTTCCTTACAGATTTCCCGGTAATGCCTTTCAATCCCGGTAATCAGCTCAGAGGAAATCGGACAGCAGCTTCTTGGCTTCCTCGCCGTAGGTGGCAAGGTCTGAGGGAAGAATATCCATGTCATATCCCGCACGGACGGCTTTCTTTTGCTCCTCGATTTTCGTCTTGTCCAGGTCGGTGATGGTGCGCTTGATGGTCTTAATGGCCCTGACTTGATCCACCGATTGGACATGGATATTCACAATGACATTGCTTTCAATGTCCAGGAAATCTTTCAGCACACGGTCACTGAGTTCCGGGGCGAGAATCTGTAAAAAGCTGACCGTTGCGAATTTCCTGCCCATGCGGAAATCTCTGGCCCTGCCAAAGTAAAAGGAACTGGGAGCGATATAGTCCTTCGTAGACAGGCCGGAACGGGGCAAATCCTCCCAGCGGAACAAAAACGACTCCGGAGTGTCCATGCGCAAAATGTCATGGCAAACCTTGAGCCGTTCCTTACCCGTAAGCACTTGGGCGCTGACACCAAGCTTTTTGAAGTTATTGAGAATATCCGTTTCGATTCGTTCCAGCCGGGGCTTGGCACTGCGTACACTGTCAGCATCAATCCCGAAGGTCAGATACTTGGTTTTGACAATGCCGTTATTGCCTTTTTCCTGCCGATTCTGAATAACCCCGGACAGCTCCCGCTGGATGCTCTCAAACCGGTCTGTGCGTACCGGGATCGTCCGCAGGGCAGCGCCCCGCAGGCCGGTCAGGTTGATAAAGGACAGCTGAAAGGAAACGGAGCTGTCGAAATAATTGAGGAAATCGCACCAGCTGTCAAAGATGGCCTGTTTGTCCTCGTTGTCCGAGAGCTGGTAGTTGATGTCCCGGAATTGGATGGTTTTTGTGTAGTGATTCTGTGTCACCTGACAAATCCCATCCTGCCGCATGAGCAGATACGGAATGCTGTCCTGAGAAGACTTCTTCTTTTTATCTGTGCGCTTTGCCTTTGAGATAGCGGCCTGCACCGCTTTTTTCTGTTCTCGCTTTTTGCGATGGATGAACAATCCAGTATACCTCCTTGTCTAAGCTGTCCTGCCGTTCCAGAACGGCATAGAAATTGTTGGTTCGGTAGGGCCGCTCCTTTGGCCGGAGGAACAGCACCCGAACCATATTGCGGATGATGACTTCCAAATGCTGCCCATTTTTCTCGTACAGCGCCAGCAGAAATGCAGGGAGCATGGTGAGGATCATAAGCAGGGCAGCGGTGGAGTTCCCCAGCGGCTCTTTCGTGAGAAAGAACAGGGGAACACCCACAAGCAGTCCCGCACTGAAGCATATCAGCTGCCGCTTGGTCAGGTTGAACAGCACCTTGGTTTTGACCTTCGTCAGATCTTTGGGAATGGTTACATAGGGCATGGACACACCTCCTTAGTGGGCATTGAATACGGAACGGGCAAGGCTGCTGGTTTTGAACAGGCAGAAGCAGAGCAGCACCGTGTAGCCCATGCAGGTCCAGATGGCGGCGCTGATGTCGCCGGACACAGAGATATTCTGCACCAGCACTGAGTAGATCGCCACGCAGACCACAATGAGAAACGCCTGGAAGCCTAGGGAAAAGAGGGTGCGCAGATAATTCTGCCCCATCTGTCCCCATTCCCGGTTGACCATGGTTGCCATTGGAATGGGCGCTACGGAGGTGACGAGGAACACTTCAATCATTCGTCCATAGGTAATGATGAAAATGCAGATGGTGATGGCCCAGGTGCATAGTCCCACGAACAAAGATTGGAACCAAAGTCCAAACAGCGGTCCCAATTCCATTTCATTCAGTCTGCTTTCCAGTCCGCCGACCACAGAGGAAATGTCGATGTTGGTCTGTCCGACGATTACTCCGGCAGCGCTGCTGACAACGCTTTGGGAAGCCTCAAAAATGCCCATGACAATATCCCAGGTGTGGGTGACGATGACCACAGCACAGGCGGATTTGAATACCCATTTGAAGAACATCCAGGTATCCACATCGTTCAGGTTGTTGCGGTCTGTGACCAGCTGGATCAGCTCCAGGGTCATAACGATAGCCAGGATCGCCCCGGCGATAGGAAGGATCACGGTATTGGACAGATTCTGGATCATGGTAAAAATCCCACTGTTCCAGCTTTGGGGTGTCATGCCCACCTGACCGATGATGTTGCCCACCTGTTCATTGGTGGAATCAAACATACCGGACAGGTTGCTGACAATGCCGCTGATGAGGATTTCTTTCAGCCAATCCGTGATACTTTCCCAGATAAAATCCATAGAGTACCCTCCAATCGATTAAGATGTGGGAAATGTGGTCAGTTCGGAGCGCTCACAGTAGACCACATATCGCTGCCGCCCCCCGGAGGCATAGGGGTGACAGGTGAGCAGTGTCAGAAGCTCCCGCCCAGGCTGAATCAGGATTTCCTCCACATCACTGGGGTCGATGATCCGAATTTCACTGACCCGGTAGGTCAGCGTTTCCCAGAGATTGGTCACGGAAACCGTATCCCCAACGTGGAGCTTGTCCAGATAGCGGAAGTAGCTGGCTCCGCTGTAGCCCCGGTGGCCCGCAATGACGCAGTTGGTATCCATGCCGCCAATGGGCAGGCTTGTCTGGCTTAAATGGGCAGCTCCATTTGCCATATGCTGTTCCGTGGCTCCCAGATAGATGGGCATTTTCAGATCGATGGCGGGGATACTCAGGACACCGAAAATTTCATCCGGGAGGCCGTAGTCTGCAAGCTGAAAACTGGCTTTCTGATAATCGTAGGCGCAGGATAATCCAGACTGTCCTTGGGTCGCAATGTTCTGGTTGTACCGCACCATATCTTCCCAAAGCTCCGGGTAGGGTTTGACTTTCTCCGGCTTGATAAAATCGATAATGACGGTGGTAGCGGGCAGTTCCGGTTCCTCCCGTTCAAGAAAGTCTTTTGCGGTGCTGGCAATAGAGCTGTCCACGGCGGCACCCCAGATATAGGGGTACAGAATGGAGGCTAACCCAGCGAGGAACACCAGCAGCATAACCGTAATGAGCAGCCCCCGCAGTTTACCGTTTCGCATAGCGGCCTCCGTTGCGGTGCCGGGGGTGCTTCTTCCAAATTCGTGTGGCAGCAAGCATAAGCAACCCGGCAATTCCAGCGGCACCACCCCCGACCAACAACCCTTGCAGATACTTGGCTTCCCATGTGGATGCAGCCGGTTCCACACTGGCAGTTTCTTCTTCCATTACCGCCGCTTCCTCGTAAGGAATCCGGGAGCCGCGTACCAGGAGCCGGTGGGTGTTGATCCCATAGGGAGTGCAGGTGACGAGGGTACACAGGTCCTCACCGGGGACGATACCTAAGAGGTCTGTTTCATAGGGCAGAACGGTGTTGATTTCCGTTACCTGATATGCCATCGTTTCACCCAGAACATTCAGATAGAAAACATCCCCCGGAACCAGCTGTTCTAGGTCGGTAAACATCTTTTGACTTGCCATGCCGCTGTGGCCGGAGAGAATGGTGTGGGTGTTTTTGCCGCCTACCGGTAGGGAGCTGCCCAACAGATGCCCCACGCCACGATCCAGCACCTCCGCGTCCGTGCCGTGGTAGATAGGCAAATTTACCTGGATTTTGGGAATTATGACATAGCCTATTATCCCGTTCCCGGCGATGTCCAGCTGGCTATTGTAATTCTCGGCAGCAGATAACAAAGCATCTTCGCTGTAAGCATTCGCTGTACCGGGGGTAATTGCCAGATTATAGGCAATGGCCCGCTGCTTTGCCTCCTGTAAAACAGAATCATCTGTCTGCCGGATAAGCTCCTGATAGACTGTCTGGATTTCGGAAGCACACTTTTGGTTGACATAACTTGAAATGAGTGGGTACAGTGTCAGGCCAAATGCCAGCAGGAAGAGCGCTGCGGCAACAATAGTGACAATGCGTTTTGATTTCGTTTGGTATATCCTCCTTCCACAAAAAACGAGCGCCTGGTCAAAACCAAGCGCTCGCTCATGCCTATAAAATTTTAATCTTTCAGGCAGCCAAGAGGGACAACATAAACGCCATCCTGGCGTCGGTATGCGTAATCCCCCGTGCCTGTCAGAACCATCAGGAAAGACGGCTTTTTCATTTTGTCGGTATCGATTTTTCCTCCCAGAGTTTTCAGGTTGGCAGCGCCTTCTTCAATCAGTCGATCTCCGCCCAGCTTGATTTCCACCAGCCCATAGGAGCCGTTCCGCAGATGAACAACCGCATCACATTCCAGCCCCTCTTTGTCCCGGTAATGGTAAACTTCTCCATTCAGAGCATCGGCAAAAACGCGAAGGTCACGGACACACATGGTTTCAAACAGGAATCCAAAGGTTTTCAAATCCGAAACCAAATCCTGCGGGCCAATTCCCAATGCTGCCGCAGCAATAGAAGGATCAATATAATACCGGGTATCAGAAGAACGGATTGCGGTTTTGGAGCGCAGATTCGGATTCCAGGCAGGCATATCCTCCACCACGAAAATCTTGCGCAGAGCATTCAGGTAGGAGGCAACAGTTTCCGCATCCATGGAGCTTTCATCGTTGGCGGTAATATCCTGGGCAATCACAGTATTCGGAATCTGGCTGCCCTGATTTCTGGCGTAAGAACGCATGAGCCTTTTGACGCGCTCCGGATTTTTCTGGACATTATCCACACGGTTAATGTCTGCATGAACAACGGCATCATAATAGTCGATTGCCTGATCCAGCGCGATTTCGTCCCGCATCCCCACTGCCTGGGGCCAGCCGCCCCGGCATACCAAAAACGCAAGTTGGTCAAAGGTCAGTTTTGATTCCCCATCGATTTCCTCCGGCTGGGAAAACAGCGCTTTCAGGCTGACCTCTCCGGTGGATTCCCCGGATTCAAACAAACTCATAGGCCGCATGGTAAGCCATGTGAAACGCCCCGTACCCGAATGGGTGATTTCCTTTGTGTCCGGCGGCACCGCAGAACCTGTCAGCACAAACTGGCCCAATTCCCCCCGGTGATCTACTTCAAACCGGATTGCATCCCACAGCTTGGGAGCCAGCTGCCATTCGTCAATCAGCCTGGGCGTTTCCCCTCGCAAAAGCCGTTTGGGGTTTAATTCCGACATGGTGATATTCTGTTCCTTTTTTTCCGGGTCGTCCATGTAGAGAATACTAGCTGCAACCTGCTCTGCTGTGGTGGTTTTCCCGCACCACTTTGGACCTTCAATCAGAACTGCCCCTTTGCCTTCCAGCTTCCGTTTCAGAATATCATCGGCGATTCTTTTTCGATAAACCTTCATTGGGTACACCTCGTTTCCATTCGTCTACCGGTATTATACTCTTATGATTTCTCAGAATCAAGAAAAAACCGACGATTGGCAAAATATTTTTCCGATGATTGGCAGTAATTTGTTCCGACACCTGGCGGAACAATGCCCTGATGTTCTTGTCATTGGGGATAAAACAAGGCAGCAGGACGAAACAGCCTGCTGCCTTATATCATCAGATTGTGTTATTTTTTACAGTGTTCTCAGTAAGAACGCCATATACAGTGGAAGCGTCAGAACTTGCCCCATACGCCCAACATTGTAATCTCCCAGCTTGATTGCGCTGCTTACATGGTACTTCTCCGGATGGTTCAGAATTGTCTTTGTACTCTTGATATTTCCGGTTGCCGCCTTTACCTCTACAAGTGTACACTCGCCTTTATAGCGAATCACAAAGTCCACTTCCAGCCCAGAATCCTTGTGGAAATAGTAGAGCTTTCGCCCCATTTTGGAGAAAATATCTGCAATCAGGTTCTCAAAGATAGCGCCCTTGTAGCCATAGAGATTGCCTTGAAGAATGTCGTATTGGGTGCCGTCCTCCAGCATACTGACAAATAGTCCCATATCCCGCATATACACCTTGAATGTGTCCTCCTCGGCATTGCCATCCAGAGGAAGTTCGGTGATGGAAAGGTTATAGCAGCGGGCAATGATCCCCGCGTCCTCGATCCATTGCAGGCTTCCGGCATATTTGGCGGCTGTGGAGCCTTTTCGGACAACGGAATACTGAAATTTCTTGTTCTCCTTGGCGAGCTGTCGGGGAATGGATTGAAAGCATTCCTTGATGCGGGACTTATCCTGCTTTTCTGCGTACTTCACCATGTCATCCTCATAGGAGCGCACAATGTCACGCTGGATACGGAGGACCTCATCCATCTGCTTGCTGTCCACAAAGGTCTGCACCGCATCGGGCATCCCACCAACGACGGCGTATTGCAGCAGGAGCTGCTTCATCCGGCTGTGGAGTGCTTCCGGTACCGGCGTTTCAGCGTCCAGTGCCTTTTGCAGCATTGCAACTACCGGCTCCGAAATGCCATTGGCCCACAGGAATTCCTCAAAATCCAAAGGGTACATATCGATCACAGTTTCCGAACCCACTGGGACCGACTTTGGCTCCTTGCCGTAGCCTTTTACCCCCAGCAGGGAGCCGGTGCCGATCACATCGTACCGACCGTCGATTCGAAAGAATTTCAGCGCGGTTCTTGCCTCGGGACAATCCTGAATTTCATCCAGAACCAAAACCGTTTCTCCGGCCTCAAAAACGGCATTCTTGCCCAGCAATGCGGAAAGCAGCATCACAATATTATCAATTTCCAGTGATCCCGCAAAAACAGATGCGTAATCCGGATTTTCAAAGAAATTCAGGTAGACAACGTGCTTGTAGTTCTTTTTTGCGAAATCCAGTACAGAAAACGTCTTACCGCACTGTCTGCACCCTTTGACGATCAGCGGCTTGTGGCCGGAAGTGT
>ERZ779869.4113-NODE-4113-length-10650-cov-3.081170_pt1 | contig 10650 bp, 14 predicted proteins | sample MGYA00511557_ERZ779869 | MGnify/ENA primary metagenome ERZ779869 (study PRJEB29588, sample SAMEA2154620) | human gut metagenome | biome: human gut; feature: human-associated habitat; material: faeces | place: Denmark | collected 2008/2010 ...
CTGAGCCGGGCCGCCACAGTGGCATAGTCCATGCGGGTGGGGCCTACCACCCCCACAAGGCCCCGCATATTCTCGCCTATATCATAGCTGGCAATGACCACACTGCTGTCCTTCAGGGCATCGTTTACATTCTCCGGGCCGATGAGAATCTGCATAGGGGCCCCGCCCACGGGAACAGGCAGATCCTCCTTGCTGTCGGAAATAAAGCTCATAAGCTCGTGGGCCTTGTCGGCGTCCCGATACTCCGGGAACTTCAAAATCTGGCTGGCGCCGCCGGTAAACACCTGCTGGGTCTGGGCCTGGGTGAGCAGCTCTCCGGCATAGTCCACCACTTGATTGAGCAGCAGGAACCACTGGCCCTCCACCTGATCACTGAGGTTCATCAGGTGTCCGTTCATCTCCGGGGCGGAGATGCCGATGAAGTGGGTGTTGAGCAGGTGGCTGATTTGGCGCAGATGCTCCTCCTCCACCAATAATTGCAGGTGCATGAGCTGGCTTTTGACCCGGCTGTCGGACAGCATCACCACGGCAATAAAGCTATCGCTGCTGACGGCAATAAGTTCGAAGCGCCGGACCGTAACGGCCTGCTTATGATCGGCCACGGCATAGGCCGGGTAGCCCACCAGAGTGGAAGCCATCTGCCCCGCCCGGGCCACCACCTGATCGATCTGCTGTATCCGGCCGCCCAGAGCGGAGGTGATCTTCTCGGCCTCCTCGCTTGTGACGGTCTTGTGCTCCATGAGCTCGTTGACATACAGCCGGTAGCCCTTGGCCGACGGGATACGCCCGGCGGAGGTGTGGGGCTGCTCCAAATAGCCCATTTCCTCCAGGTCCGCCAGCTCGTTGCGGATGGTGGCGGAGCTGATCTTGCCGGGCATCCGCTCCACAACGGTCTTGGAGCCGATGGGCTCGGCAGACTGGATGTAGCCCTCGGTGACGATCTTCAGTATTTGCTTTTTTCGATCTGTCAATTCCATAATATTCTCCGTTTTAGCACTCCATTTCCCTGAGTGCTAAACGCAGTTTACCACCAGCATCTGCGATTGTCAAGGGCTGGCAATGTTAAACTATTGTGAACAAACCAATGTTTCCCTTCCGGGAAAAGGCATCCCGAAGTACCCCTGCACAAAGGATACTTCGGGATGTTTTGGTTTGTCCTTATCACTGCCGCGGGTTTCTCCTCCCTTTTCCAAATCCGGTTTACCAGGGGATGCGGCCCTGGGGAAGCTGATTAGGCAGCTTCCCCTGCCGCCCCAGCACCGGCAGGAGTGCCTGAAACAAAAAGCCTATCATCAGGATCTGCAGCGGCAGGTACAGGGCGTTTTTCACGGCACTGGTGGCCATATAATACAGGTATCCCTTGCTGTAGAGAATAGCGCTCCACAGAGAGCCCAGAAAAACATTTTGGATGTTGGTGAGGAGCTTTGCCAGGATGATGCGGCGCCAGGTGATCCGGGCCCGATAGAAAAACAGGGCATAGACTATGCAGCCCAAAACAGTGGTGAGCATATAGCCGGGAAAGTAGGGATAGCCCCCGGAGGAGAGAAAAAAGCTGAGAGTATCCTCCGCTGCACCGAACAGGATCACCATCACCGGGCCGCATACCAGGGAGCACAGGGCTCGGGCCAGGAAGGTGACGCTGATGGACAGCCCCTCCCCCACCCGGATGGTACAGTGGCTGAGGACGATGCAGGCGGCGATCATCAGTGCCGAAAACACTATAGAGCGGTAGTTTTTTACCTCCAGAGCTGCAGTGCGCCAGTAGGCGCCGGAAAATGGGGTCTTAAAAATGGGCATAAAAATCCTCCTCTGCATCATCGGCAGTCCGGTAATGCCGGATCAGCCGCACAGAGGAGCAGGGCAGCACAAAGCCGCCGGGCAGAGCGCTATGCGGCAGCGGGATGCGGAAAACGTAATGCAGGTGACCCGGTCGCCTTTCCTCCGACGGACAACTCCCCGTTCCGCCGGCACTTGAACATGCGTCTTCCTACTCTGCCTGATGTTGATGGGGATAGTATACGACTTTTGGCAGGTATTTGCAAGAGGATACAGCACAAGAAAGGCGGGGGCTATGGTCAGCCCGCCCCACGATGGGCAAGAGATACGATGGGATGGGACGACGTGGCCCATCGATCCTTATGGGTACGACGTCTTGAGGTGGTGGAGCGGGCGGCTGCGAGGGTCACCCCCACGGCTCGGATGATGGGTGCAAAAAAGCAGCCGTCCGGATAAACCGGACGGCCGCTTTGATGCGGGATTTATTCAGCCTTAGGAGCTTCCTCTGCAGGAGTTTCTGCTTTCGGAGCTTCTTCAACTACTGCAGCCCCGGTAGCTTCAGCTTTCTTAGCGCCTGAAGAACGACGACGACGGGTAGTTGTTTTCTTCACTTCCTGTTTAACTTCAGTATAAGTGGCATTGAAGTCTACCAATTCGATAATACAAGTCTCAGCGTTATCACCGATACGATTACCGGTACGCAGGATACGGGTATAACCTCCCGGACGGTTCACGATTTTCGGAGCAACTTCGCTAAACAATTCGGTAACGGCTTCTTTCTGTCCGAGGTAACTAAATACAACACGGCGAGAATTGGTGTTATCGTTTTTACTTTTAGTGATCAGAGGCTCAACATATATTTTGAGCGCTTTAGCCTTAGGCACTGTCGTGCTGATTCTCTTGTTGAGAATCAAAGAAGCGGCCATATTGGACAACATGGCTTTCCGATGTGCACTGGTCCGGCTCAGATGATTAAATTTCTTCTTATGGTTCATGATGTTATTCCTTATCTAATTTATACTTTGTAACATCCATACCGAATTCGAGGTTGTTATTTTCCAACAGAGCTTCCAGTTCGGTCAGCGACTTCTTACCGAAGTTGCGGAATTTCAACAGGTCGTTCTTATTGAAGCGGCACAATTCCCCGAGTGTTTCTACTTCGGCAGCTTTCAGGCAGTTCAATGCACGCACTGACAAGTCCATATCGACTAATTTAGTCTTCAACAGCTGACGCATATGAAGCACTTCTTCGTCGAATTCCTCATTACCGTACTTGTCTTCAGATTCCAAAGAAATCTTTTCATCCGAGAACAACATAAAGTGATGAATCAGAATTTTCGCAGCCTCTTTCAAAGCATCGGTAGGAGCGATAGAGCCATCGGTTTCAATTTCAAACAACAACTTTTCATAGTCGGTTTTACCTTCTACACGATAGTTCTCAATTTCATATTTTACATTCCGGATCGGAGTATAAATGGCATCAATAGGGATAAATCCCGCTTCGGCCTCTGCCGGCATATTTTCTGTACTAGGAACATAACCGCGCCCTTTCTGGATCGTAATTTCCATCTGGAAATTAACAGAAGGGTCCATATGACAGATGACGAGTTCAGTATTGAGCACCTCGAATCCTGTGAGGAATTTGTTGATATCCCCTGCCTTAAAAGCTTCCTGACCGTTGATCAGAACCGTCAGCTTCTCATCCTCTACATCTTCCACTTTTCTCTTGAACCGAACCTGCTTCAGATTCAGGATAATCTCGGTAACATCCTCGATCACCCCGGGGATGGTGGCAAACTCATGTTCTACACCATGTATTTTGATTCCGGTAATCGCGAAGCCTTCCAATGAAGACAGTAGGATTCTGCGTAACGGATTACCAATTGTGATTCCGTAACCTGGCTCTAACGGACGAAATTCGAATTTTCCGAATTTGTCTGTCGATTCGAGCATGATTACTTTGTCCGGTTTCTGGAAAGCTAATATTGCCATAAATATCTTTAATTTTTTTTACTTAGAATACAATTCTACGATTAACTGCTCTTTAATGTTTTCCGGAATATCGCTTCTTTCCGGCACGTTCAACAGTTTGCCACTCATAGAAGCTCCGTCCCATTCCAACCAGGAATATTTGCTGACACGGTTACTACGCAGGCTATCTGCTACCACTTCAAGAGCTTTGGATTTCTCACGTACTGCAACGACATCCCCAGCTTTAACAGCTGCTGAGGGAATGTTACAAACACCACCGTTCACCGTGATATGACGATGAGAAACCAATTGCCGTGCTGCAGCACGGGTAGGAGCAATACCTAAACGGTATACGACATTGTCCAGACGACATTCGAGCATCTGCAACAATACTTCACCGGTAACTCCTCCTGCACGTTCTGCTTTTTCAAACAGGATACGGAATTGTTTTTCCAGTAAACCATAGGTATATTTTGCTTTTTGTTTTTCTTTCAACTGAACACCATATTCAGAGATTTTTCTTCTGCGACGAGCCAAACCGTGCTGTCCTGACGGATAATTTCTCCGTTCCAGTGCCTTATCCGGTCCGTAAATAGGCTCACCGAACTTTCTTGCTATTTTAGACTTAGGTCCTGTATATCTAGCCATTTGTTTCTATTCTTTAAATTTACACAACATTCATAAGCTATAGGCTACAAGCTATAAGCTACAGGCTTTCGGCCTTTTCTTGCTTTTAGCATTTCGCTTTTAGCTTTTAGCTTTATTACACTCTTCTGCGTTTCGGAGGCCGGCAACCATTGTGTGGAAGCGGGGTAACATCGATGATTTCAGCTACTTCGATACCACTGGCGTGAATAGAACGAATGGCTGATTCACGGCCATTACCCGGACCGGAAACATATACTTTAGCTTTACGCATCCCCAGATCGAATGCGACCTTAGCGCAGCTGCCATCTGGGCTGCATACGGAGTGTTCTTTTTAGATCCTCTGAAACCCATCTTTCCGGCGGAAGACCATGAAATCACCTGACCAGTAGAATTGGTCAAAGAAATGATGATGTTGTTAAATGAGGAATGAACGTGTGCTTGTCCCACGGCTTCTACTTTAACCAGCCGCTTCTTGTTACTTGATGTAGACTTCTTTGCCATAATTCAACTCAATTATTTAGTTGCTTTTTTCTTGTTAGCAACAGTTTTCTTCTTACCCTTACGTGTACGGGCATTGTTCTTCGTGCTCTGTCCTCTTACGGGCAGTCCTAAACGGTGACGGATACCCCGGTAACAACCGATATCCATCAGTCGTTTGATGTTCATCTGAACGCTTGATCTCAACTCACCTTCGACTTTGTACTCTGTTCCAATGATTTTTCGTACAGCCCCGAGCTGGTCGTCGTTCCAGTCTTTCACCTTCAGGTCATAATCGATGCCGGCTTCACTCAGGATAGCACGTGCACTACTTCTACCTATACCATAGATATAGGTCAAGGCTATTTCTCCTCTTTTGTTTGAGGGTAAATCTACACCTACGATTCTTGCCATAAATCTTTTTTAATTTAACTAGATTAATGATTAACCCTGACGCATTTTAAACTTAGGGTTCTTTTTGTTAATGACGTACAAAACGCCTTTTCTTCTTACAATCTTGCAATCGTCATTACGTTTCTTGATTGACGCTCTTACCTTCATGGTCCTTTAATTTGAATTATTATGATTCATGATCTACGCATTACGATTTTCAATCAAAAGCCATACAGCTAAATCCGAAATCAAAAACCGTAAATCAAAAATTAAATTTTAGTTTTTGTATCTAAATGTAATTCTACCTTTTGTCAGGTCGTAAGGGGACATATCCACACGTACCCGGTCGCCAGGAAGTATCTTAATGTAATGCATACGCATCTTGCCGGAAATATGGGCTGTAATCACATGTCCATTTTCCAATTCTACCCGAAACATGGCATTCGACAATGCTTCTGTTATTACTCCATCCTGCTCTATTGACGGCTGTTTTGCCATAAACAATTAATTTATGATTTATGATTTACGATTTATGCAATACTTGCTCGACATATTCGAACGTAGACAAAATATCCGCACCATTCTTCCCTACGGCTACGGTATGCTCGAAATGAGCTGCCGGCTTTTTGTCCCTTGTCCGGATCGTCCATCCGTCGGCTTCCTGATAAATATGCCTTTTACCCAAATTGATCATCGGTTCGATAGCGATCACCATCCCTTCTTTCAGTTTTACCCCCTGCCCCTGACGGCCATAATTAGGCACCTGAGGCTCTTCGTGTAAATCGTGTCCTACTCCGTGTCCTACCATCTCCCTCACCACCGAATAACCTTCGGCCTCACAATGGGATTGCACTGCATGTCCTATATCTCCGATCCGCATACCCGCAACAGCTTTTCCGATTCCTTTATAAAGGCTTTCTTTCGTCACCCGCAATAACTTCCGGATTTCTTCATCCACTTCCCCAACCTCGAAGGTATAGGCACTATCACCGTAAAAACCGTTCTTCAAAGTGCCACAATCGATGGAAACAATATCCCCCTCTTGTAAAACACATTTTTCAGAGGGAATACCGTGCACGACAACGTCATTTACAGAAATACAAAGCGTATTCGGAAAACCACCGTAACCCAAAAATCCGGGCTCTGCACCGTGGTCACGAATAAACTCCTCTGCAATACGATCGAGCTCTAATGTAGAAATCCCCGGACGAATATGCTTTGCCATCTCGCCCAGAGTCATCCCTACCAATCGGTTGCTTTCTCTTAACAGTTCAATCTCTTCTCCGGTTTTTACAAAAATCATGCCGCAAAATTACAAAAAATATTTCAAGTTTCTAAGTTACTGAGTCACAAAGTTACTAAGTTTTTCTGAACTCAGTAACTTAGCAACTCATTCACTATTAATAGGCAGCCGGTCCTCCGGGAGTCTTCCCTTTAATTCGTCCTGTTTTCATCAATCCGTCGTAATGACGCATCAACAAATGCGACTCGATCTGTTGTAGAGTATCCAAAACAACTCCGACCAAAATCAACAGGGAAGTACCGCCATAGAACTGAGCAAACTGTTGGTTCACTCCGGCAATGGTTGCAAAAGCCGGTAATATGGCAACTATTCCCAGGAATATAGATCCCGGTAAAGTAATCCGTGACATAATGGTATCCAGGAACTCCATTGTTTTCCGTCCGGGTTTCACACCGGGAATAAATCCACCGTTCTTCTTCATATCCTCGGACATCTGCATCGGATTAACCGTAATCGCCGTATAAAAATACGTAAATGCCACAATCAGGATAAAGAAAGTGAAGTTATACCAAAAACCGGTGAAATTAGAAAAAGCAGTTGCAAAACCGGATAACGATTCAGAAGCTGCATAATTCACAAAAGAAATCGGTAACAACATAATTGCCTGAGCAAAAATGATCGGCATAACCCCTGCAGCATTAATCTTCAGAGGGATATACTGACGTACTCCACCATATTGTTTGTTTCCGACAATACGTTTTGCATACTGTACAGGCACCTTACGGGTTCCTTGTACCAGCAGGATCGTACCGCAGAATACGAAAAACAGCAGAATAATCTCGATCAGGAATGCCACCAATCCGCCACCTTGCTGACTAACACGCGAAGTCAGTTCGGCAAAGAATGCAAACGGCAGACGGGCGATAATACCAATCATGATAATGATAGAAACACCGTTTCCAATACCTTTATCTGTAATTTTTTCACCCAACCACAAAACGAACATAGAGCCCGCAGCCAGGATAATTACGGAATAGATTGTAAAGAAAGCCCCTTTTATCAGAAAGAATTCGGGCTGAATCTGTGCATGCAAGTTGGTAAGATACGCAGAACCTTGTAATATCAGAATGATAATGGTCAGATAACGGGTAATCTGGTTGATTTTACGCCGTCCACTTTCCCCTTCACGCTGCATACGCTGAAAATAAGGAACCGCAATTCCCAGTAACTGAACTACGATAGAAGCAGAGATATAGGGCATAATTCCCAAGGCAAAGATCGAAGCATTCGAAAATGCACCTCCCGAAAACATATCCAGCAATCCCAGCACACCACTCGAAGTCTGCTGTTTTAAAGCGGCTAATCCGGCAGGGTCGATACCCGGTAGTACCACCTCTGTTCCAAGTCTGTAAACGAGAATCAACCCGAGTGTTGTCAGAATCCGGGTTTTCAATTCCTCAATTTTCCAAATGTTCTTTAATGTATCAAATAACTTCATAAGTTCTTTTATTTATAAGTTTATAAAGTTTATAAAGTTTAAAAGTTACAAAGTTAAAATTACCTTATGAACTTATGAACTTTATGAACTTTATAAACTCGTTTTGTTTTACAAAACGACTACAGAGCCACCGGCAGCCTCGATCGCAGCAATCGCTGACTTAGAGAATGCATTTGCTGTAATTTCGAGTTTAGCACTGATTGAGCCGTCACCCAAAACTTTCAACAATTCATTCTTATTGAGCAATCCGGCTGCAATCAGAATATCCCGATCGATTTTCTCCAGATTATCTCTTTCAGCTAAAGCCTGCAACATGCTTACATTGATAGCTTTATAGGCTACACGATTGATATTCTTAAAGCCGAATTTCGGTACACGTCTCTGCAGAGGCATCTGACCACCTTCAAAACCAATCTTCGTATGGTAACCCGATCTTGATTTAGCTCCTTTATGTCCTCTTGTAGAAGTACCTCCTTTTCCGGAACCTTGTCCGCGACCAATTCTTTTTTCGTGATGAGTTGATCCGCAGGCCGGTTTTAAGCTACTTAAATCCATTTTATTTCGTTCTTAAAATGTTTATACTTATTTTACTTCTTCCACACGAACCAGATGGCTGATTTTTGCCACCATTCCCAGGATCTGCGGAGTAGCTTCTTTCTCAACACTGCTGTTGGTTTTCTTCAATCCCAAAGCCTGAATAGTGCCTACCTGAGTTTTATCGCTACCGATTTTACTTTTTACAAGTGTGATTTTAATCTTTGCCATGATCCTCAAATATTAACCGTTAAACACTTTATCCAGACTAATGCCTCTCTGAGCGGCAATCGTACGGGCATCACGCATTTCTTTCAATGCAGCTATCGTAGCTTTTACCAAATTGTGAGGGTTGGACGAACCTTTACTTTTAGCCAATACGTCGTGAATACCGGCACTTTCCAAAACAGCACGCATAGCACCTCCGGCTACCAGCCCGGTACCGGAAGAAGCGGGTTGCATATAAACCTCAGAACCGCTGAAACGAGCTACCTGCTCATGAGGAATAGTTCCTTTCAATACAGGTACTTTGATCAGGTTCTTTTTAGCAGCTTCGATTCCTTTAGAAATAGCTGTAGTCACCTCGTTTGCTTTTCCTAATCCCCAGCCTACGATTCCGTTTTCGTCACCTACCACAACGATAGCTGCGAAACTGAATGTACGACCTCCTTTTGTAACTTTGGTCACACGATTGATAGCTACCAATCTGTCCTTTAATTCCAAGTCAGTATTATTTACTTTTTGTTCCATTCCGCTAACTTATTAAAAATTAAGACCTCCGTTACGGGCAGCATCAGCTAATGCTTTTACTCTACCGTGATACAAATAACCGTTTCTGTCGAAAACAACAGCTTCGATACCGGCAGCTTTAGCTTTTTCTGCTACAGCAGCCCCTACGAAAGCAGCCTGTTCGGTCTTGTTGCCTTTCTTCTCAGCAATTTCCTTGCACAAAGATGAAACAGATAATAAAGTCTTACCTGCTTTATCGTCGATCAGCTGTACAGATATCTGCGCATTTGAACGATAAACGCTCATACGTGGACGTTCAGCTGTCCCGGAGACAATCTTCCGAATTCTCCGTTTTATTCTTAATCTTCTTTCTTCTTTCGTTAAAGCCATAACTTTTTACTTCCTTTAGTAATTAAACTTTAGCTGACTTACCTGCTTTCCGGCGAACCACTTCACCAACGAAGCGAATACCTTTACCCTTGTAAGGCTCAGGTTTACGGAAAGAACGGATTTTAGCAGCTACCTGACCGATCAACTGTTTGTCACAGCTTTCGAGCGTAATAATCGGGTTAGCACGTTTTTCAGTTACGGCTGTAACTTTCACCTCTGCCGGTAATTGCAAGAAGATAGAGTGAGAATATCCCAGTCCCAGTTCGAGAACCTGACCCTCAGCGTTAGCACGGAAACCAACACCTACTAATTCTTGTTTGATGGTATAACCTTCAGAAACACCTACAACCATATTATGAAGCAATGCACGGTACAGACCATGCTGTGCTTTGTGTTCTTTATCTTCTGTATGACGTGCTACATGCACTTCGTTCTCTTCAACGGTAACAGTCAGATCAGCACTTACCTGCTGAGAAAGTTGTCCTTTCGGACCTTTGACTGTGACGGTGTTATCAGGACTTACTGCTACAGTAACTCCTTGTGGTATATGAATCGGTAATTTCCCTATACGTGACATTTCTTCTTCACTTTAAAATTAATACACATAACACAATACTTCACCGCCTACATTCCGCTGGCGAGCTTCTTTGTCAGTCATCAATCCCATTGAGGTAGACAAAATGGCAATACCCAGTCCGTTCAATACACGTGGCATTTCTTCCACATTAGTGTACCGACGTAAACCCGGTTTTGACACACGTACCAGCGATTTGATGGCCGATACTTTCGTCTCGGGATGATATTTCAATGCAATTTTGATATTGCTTCTTGCACCTTCCTGTTCGAACTTATAATTCAGGATATATCCTTTTTCTTTCAGGATTTTGGTCATTTCGAGTTTAATTTTAGAACCCGGGATTTCAACCACTTTATGACCAACACTTACCGCATTCCGAATGCGGGTAAGGAAATCTGCTATTGGATCTGTCAT
>ERZ779869.4114-NODE-4114-length-10649-cov-2.064565_pt1 | contig 10649 bp, 5 predicted proteins | sample MGYA00511557_ERZ779869 | MGnify/ENA primary metagenome ERZ779869 (study PRJEB29588, sample SAMEA2154620) | human gut metagenome | biome: human gut; feature: human-associated habitat; material: faeces | place: Denmark | collected 2008/2010 ...
TTTGTCTGTCTCAAGAGATACCTCTCTATCTTCCGGATCAATCACATTAACAGTCGTTTCGATCGGATCATATCCTTTATACTTTCCTGTATCTTTAAAGGAGATCGTTACTTTCTGCTTTCCGGCAGCTTCCGCTGTCTTTGGTGAAAAAGTCACATCATCATCCGTTACATCAGTAAGCTCCTGTTGTCCATCATCGTCGTAATTGCTGGAAAACGTGAAATCATCGGCATGATAGGTATCCCCTTTTGTAAAATCTGTTTTTGCAACTGCACTGATACCTGTAACCTGGGCATCTTTGTAATCATCGTCTGCCTTTACCATCTGATCCTGTGCATAGGTCGTCTTTAAGCTTGTACAGCCATAGAACATCTTTCGGACATCTTCCACATTTGAAGTATTAAAACTGGAAAGATCTAATTCTTTTAATCCGGTACAGTTGGCAAACATTTCAGACATATCTGCGACTTTGGATGTATCAATGTTCTTAAAATTGATCTTTGTCAGACTCTTGCACCCTGAGAACATCTTACTGGAGATCGTGTTCATGTGAATGACCTGATCTGCTTTCTGGGAGGAAATATAATAATCATTTCCATCGTTCCATAAGACGATACTTCCGTCTTTGTCCTGTGAAACGTCTTTGGTATCTGTTTCATCCGGAGCATTTTCCCATGTAAATGTAATACTTTCTGCATCCTGGATCTCCTGATTCAATGCTTCTCCCGTTTCCAGTACATAGATCCCGCCGTTTGGAGAAGGTGTATTGTTTCCATGTGGTTCTTCCACATCCGGAACATCCTCCGTGTCTCTGATATCGTTCATCTTTCCAGGTTTTGTATCCCAGTTGATCACAACCTCATGTTCTTCTGTATCAATACAATATCCATTTGGACCGGATATCTCTTTCACATAATAAGTTCCCTGATAAAAGTCCGTGGTATCTTTTCCATCGTCTCCTTTTCTGGTAAATTGTACGGCTTTGTCTTTCAATGTCGTTTTCTGGTTGATCAGAGTCCCTGCTTTCCATACAAGGGTTCCATCATCTTTCTTGATATCCTCTTTGGCATACAGGCCATAAACAGCTCCGCTGATCTGGTCATTTTCATAAACAAAGCTGGCATCTTCAAATCCGCTTAACGTTTCACCTGTCTTTTTCAGTGAGATTGATCCATACACTGGTTCATCGGTATCTTCATAGGTGTAAGTACCATTTCCATCGCTGTCGTAGTCCACACTTTGAAGATCTAAGGTAAATTCTTTCGCTGTATCATTTTTATTGTATCCATCCGGAGATTTTGTTTCTTTGATCTTGTAATGGCCATAAGGCAGCTTGCATGTCGCATATCCGTCTTTCATCGTTCCGGAGGTCAATCTTGCGATTTCTTTTCCATCATCATCGTAAATGACATATTCTGCATCATTTAACAGCTTCTTTGTTTCTTTGGAACGTTTTACCAGAACAAAATCGATCTCCTTTTCCTGATCAACATAACTGTATTTGATCGTTTTTCCCTTATCTTTCTTGGTCAGCACGATGACCTGATCTTCTAAGAATGCATGTTTGTTCGAACCACTCTTCTGATGTAATGTGTACATTCCAAGAGCGATACCACTTGCTGTTGCGGTCCCATCTTCTCCTGTGGTCAGCGTTGTTACAACGTTTCCATCCTGATCGATTAGTTCAAAGACTGCTCCTGTTTCAGCTTCCGTTTTTGTATCGGATACTTTCTTTTCCTTTTTGATCTGGATCGATGCGGAATCGGAATATACATCTTTTGCAGTAAATTCATAAACTTTCATGCCATCGACTTCTTTTGGTTTATGATCTCTGGAATCATAAGCAGGTGCCAGATCATATCCTTCTGCCCCTTTTGTCTGGATCACAAGAAAATCATGGTCTGCTTTCAGATCTTCCAGTAAAAGACTTGCAGTTCCTTTGGCATCGGTTGTCAGTGTGCCGATCACGGCATCTTTTGACAGTGAATCGATATAAGCGGTACGGCTTTCTTCACTGCTCATATCTGCATCCTGATATCCACTTGCCTTTGATGCATCCAGTACAGCAAATTCCGCGGCTGCTTCTGCTTCTTCCACCTTATTTTTCTCGGTTGTTTTCTGGATCATCAGTTTCTTTCCATTCCACTTGTTTTCAAGGCTGTACATATGATTGGTTTTATCTCCGTCTTTTAATGTGACATCGAAATCTTTTACAAATGCATAATTATCTGATCCTTTGATCTGATGTACCGTGTAAGTCCCAGGATCCAACTGTCTGGATGAAGCATATCCATTTTCATCGGTTGTCAGTGTCTCAACGACTTTCTGATCTGATTTTCTGATGATCTCAAAGTTGGCTCCGGCTTCTGGTCTCTTTGTGTTTGTGGATGTCTGTGTATCCGTGATGACCTTTGTTTTTGAAATGGAGATCGCGGCAGCTTCTCTTGGGTTGTTCGCTTCGATCTGATAAGTTTTTATGGATCCATCGATCACTTTTATCATATCTGGGATCTTGGAGAATCCATCCGTTCCTTTGGTCTGATGTAAGCGGTAAGAACCATATGGAAGCTCTTTACTCGTTGCCATTCCATCACTTCCGGTTGTGATCGTATCGACCCGCTGATTTTTACTGTCATATATTTCAAATACCGCTCCGGATTCCGCCTTTTTATCATTATCATAGGTTTTGTGGATCTGCAGCTTTCCTTTAACTGGTGTTTCATATACAGTAATGAGCTGATCATTGTTCAGTGTGATATTTGTACTGTCTTTGTTCAGTTCAAATCCTTTCGGTGGATTCTTTTCTTTGACATAGTACTCTCCGACCGGCAGTTTCTTTGCACATCCATAACCCGTCGCATCGGTAATGATCGTTGCGACTTCACTGTCTTTTTTATATCTGACAGTTTTGTTATCGGATGCGAGAATATCAGATCTGGCATAAACTCCATATTCTGTATTTGCATAGGTTGCATCTGTCCCAAAGTCTTCCAGGATACTTCTTTTGTTCAGTTCCAGATCGATCGTTTTTTCTGTATCATACATACTTCCAAGATCGACCTTTGCCGTTTTTCCCGTTGCTTTTTTTGTTTTTGTTGTTGTGTTTTTATTATGCCTTGCATCTGCTTCGATCTCTTTTGCCGTCCACGTATGTGTCTTGGATCTCTTATCCTCAATGATCCCCTGCAGTAATTTGGCGACTTCTTCTTCCGCCGCAGCTTTGGCCTTGGCTTTGGAATCATAGTATCCTTTTTCCGTATACGATTCCTGATCATCTTTCGATAATTCTTTCCAGTTCTTAATTTTTTGGTTACCTTTTTTGTTCCAGAAGAAATCGTCTCATTATATGTAAGACTGGCAACACCTTTTTCATCTGTCACTGCTGTACCAACGGATTTTCCATCCCTGAAAAACTGGAACTTGACGCCGGACAATACAACAGCTGTTGCCTGATCACGTTTTGTGATCTTCACTTCCGTTTGATCACTTTCCGATGTACTGTCTGAATATGTATATGAACCGGTCTTCGCCGGAGTTACATCTTTCGTCATACGATATAACATCTGATGTTTATCATGCTTCTTTCCTTTTACACAGTGTGTCACTGTATAGTAATAGATCGTACCTTTTGGATCTGTTTTCTTGATCTTATCGCAGAAAGCCTTTGCATCACTGCTTGAAAACTTATCATTCAGATTTTTTCCTGCCTGATAAACCGTTGTCTTTTTGCTGACACCTGCTCCACATGCCCAGATATAGGCCTGTGTTAATGCAAATGCCTTTGTATTTTTGGAACTCTTCCAGTAATAATAGGTCAGAGCTTTTGCAACTCCCTGATTCTTATAAGTCACAGCGTTGTGTGTCTTATACTTTACGGTATCACCATTACACATGGATTTTCCGGAATTTAGGCAAAAGGTTCCTTTTCCATTTGCAGTGATCTTCCATAGTCCTTCACTTGCCGGCCGGTTTAACGCACTGATCTTATTACGATCCATGACCTGGCTCATCCCAACGGTCGCTGTTCCTTCTTTCGCCGCAACATTGACGACTGGTACTGGCATTCCGGCCATTCCTCCAAACAACGAAGAAAAAAGTGTTAACAAGGCCAGGAAGAACGTCCCGATCTTTTTCAGTTTTCTTTTCAACTTGTATTTCATAGTTCCCTCCTGATTCATTTGATCTTATCCATTTTTATCGTAACAGCAGAAAGAGGACTTCCTGCTGTTATCTTTATCGATACCGATCTGTAAAATATCCGGGAGCATCTGTCTTATCAATGTTTGCATATTCGGAGTCCGTATGAGCATGACTATATCCTGTTCCATTCTGCCCTTCGATCTCAATGTCTCCGGTAAACATGCCTTCATCATGGATGATGTTTGTTTTATTGATGCTTCCGTCATTCTTTTTCCATATCGCATACAGCTTGATGGTCTTTCCGGCATCTGTAAGATCAGAGACAGCTGCTCCATTCGTATAATCTGCCCTGACTGCATCCGGAGTCTTTGCCCATCCTACAAACGTATATCCTTTTCTGGTAAACAGACCGGATGGTATGGTATAAGATTCTCCTGTCTTTACCGGTATGATCTTTGCATCTGCCTGTGCTCCATTTGGCATGAAGCTGATCTTATACTGGCCATTTCCCCATATCGCATATAAGGTAAGGTCAGAAGCCGTCTGATATTTGATCGCTTCCTGATCTTCGTAAGCTGCAACATCTCCATCCTTTGTCTTACTCCATCCAAGGAACTGATAGCCGTTATTTGTAAATGTATTTTGGGGAAGTGTGAACGAACCATCATATGTCACGGTACTGTCATTCATTGTTCCGCTTCCACCATTGGAATTGTAATGGATCTTATACTGATTTGCTTTCCACTGGGCATATAAAGTTAATGCTTTCCCGCAGATCGTACTGTTTGTCGTATAAGACATCCCTGTACTGTTTGCCGTATCCTTCCATCCGGTAAGGGTGTATCCTGTTCGATTTGCCACTGGAAATGTCAGTTTACTTCCACAGGCAAAACTTTTTGTTGAATCTGCGGATGCGATCGTTCCATTGTTCCCTTTATAAGTCACTTTGTATTGTGTCTTATTTAGGTTGATCGTAACTTTACAATCATAGTATCTGTAATATTTCTGGTCACTTGGTTTTTTATACGGTGCAACACCGGTGTCATAAGCACTCAGTCCGATCGTAGTTTCAAAATCCGTTTGTTCTTTCGTGCTGTGATCGGGTGTTTTTGTCAGTTTATGCGACTGGCTGGATGGTGCATCATATGTCACATTGTTATATTTTTGATGAGCTGGAACCGTATATTTTACTTTTACGCTGATCCATGAATACGATCCAGAATTGGATTTTGTTGTTTTGACTGACGTTGTAGAAAGTTTCAAACCATATGGATTCGGATTGCTTGCAGAGATCTGTTTGATATTCAGTGTCCGGCTTGCATTATCGAATGAATAGTTTTTACAGGCTGATCCAGAATGGGTTACCTGTAGTTTTAATGTGGAAGTTCCCGATGGACCTTTTACTTCAACATAGGTATATTTATCATTGTTTGGGAATGATGTACTTCCCGCATTTTCTTTCGTCTTATAGGATGCCTGTACCAAATTGTTCCATGTAAGGACGGTAATAAAACTTATGGCAATCACAAGTGCCAATATCGCATATCCTTTTTTGCCTTTCATCTTATCCCTTTTTTTCATGTCCTTTTCCTCCTTTCCTTTTGTTTGATCTTATAAGTTCTATTCCCAAAAAAATCAAGATTCCTAACCCTGCATATCGGACGATCTTTTCTCTTTGGATATCCCATTCAGATGATTCAAAAAAAGTATCATCCATGGTACGGATCGTTTGTTTTGAAATCTTCTGTCCTTTATCTCTAACGCAGTAGACCACATATCGAAATTTACCATGACTTCGGTATGGATGACAGGTAAGAAGCGTTACCATATCTTTGCCTTTCTGAATCCGGATCTGATCGGAATCATCCGGTTTTATGATCTTGATCTTTTCGACCCGATAAGAAAGTTTTTCCCATGGGTTTTGAATGGTGACTTTGTCTCCTGCTTTCAGCTTCTCAATCTCCCTGAAATATGGGATCCCCTGATATCCACGATGTGCAGCGATCACACAGTTACTGTTCTTCGTGCCAAGCGGTAATGATGTCTCTCCCATGATCGCAGCACCTTTTCTCATGTTTTCTAAGGTTGCTCCAAGATACAGTGGAAGTTTGACATGCATCTTTTTGATCCTGATATATCCAAAGTTGCTCCTGCCATCTTTCAACCGGATCGGTGACGTGCGATAACTCCAGACATCCTTTAGATCTTTCTGGCCTTCTTTATAGATCTTTTGATCATACTGTAAGGCCTCCTGATAGAAAGGATCTTTTTCCTTCGGAATCTTCTTTTCCTTTTGAAAGGCTTTGATCTCCTGATCTGCATTTTTTTGTTGTCTATACGCAGAAAAATCGGGAGAAAGGAACAAAAAGGTTCCGATCCCCATTAAGATAATGCCTAATAAATTGATCAGATTCCTTTTCATTCCTCTCTCCCTTTCTTTCTGTTGATCTGTCTATGTTCCGTTTTCTTTCGATGAAGCTTTTGAAATACTTTTCCTAATAAGATCAGGGCTGTAACGATCATAAGCCCGATGGCGATCGCTTTTTTATAAGTTCTCATCCACTGGGAATCCTGATTTCTTAGCCGTATCGATGATCGTTGTTTCTTTACATATTTGGTTCTGACACCCCGTACCAGTAAACGATGGTCATTGACTCCATATGGGGTACATGTTACCAGTGTCACATAATCTTTTCCTTTGACGATCTGGAGTTTTCTTGTATCCTCTGGTCTTACCACAGAGATCTGATCCACTTTATAAGCTAAGGTTCGATCCAGTACATGAATAAAGAACAGATCCTCTTTTTTCATTTCCGTCAGATCTGTAAATAACTTTGCGGCACTAAGTCCGGTATGTCCAGTTAAAATGCTGTGCGTACTCTTTCCTCCGATTGGAAGAGAAGAAGCTGCCAGATGTCCAACACCTCGTTCCAGGATCTCTGCATCTGTTCCATGATAGATCGGCAGATTGACTGAGATACAGGGAATCTCTAAATATCCCATAACTCCGGATTGATCCAGATTCAGGATATTGTTATAGATTATCGTCTTTCCGTCACTCTTCTTTGCTTTAAACGGGTCAGTTAACTGGACAGCTGATCTGGTCAGATCCTGATTGTACTCTTTTGCTTCTTTCAGAGCTTTTTCTTTTTGCTTCTGATCGTAAGTTTTGGACTGTTTTTTGTAAGACTCGATCGTCGATCCCGCACTCTTTTCAAACATATAGTTGCTGATAAACGGATACGACAGCAGAGCAAATCCAAACAATACGATCAGGATTGGAATAATTTTTTGTCTCATAGTTTTTAGAGCACCCTGCCAGAAAACTGACAGGGTTTACAAATTTTACTGAACTTCTTTACGTTTCTGGTTTTTTCGAATGATGATAAATCCGCATCCAGCAACGACAACTCCTGCGATGATCAGTGCGTAACTTCCTGCTCCACCTGTCATTGGCAGTAAGAACTGTTTCTGGTTTGTTACCTGCATATCAACAAACGCATTTGTGGATTCTCCATTTGCACTCATGGTTGCTTTCTTATCGTCCACGGTTGCAGATGCGTTGATCGTCTGAACTGCTACATCATTTGCAAGTTCTTTACCATTCTTCACACCATCGTTTGCTGTAGAATCATTTCCATTCTTGGACTGGATTCCTGTGATGTTAGCTTCTGTTGGTGTGATATTGGCTTTTGTAGATGTGATATTTACAATGATCTCTTTCTTAAGCAGTGTGTATCCTGCATCAGAGTGCGTTTCTGTAAACGCATATTTATCAGCTTCGATACCATTGATCACGAGTTTTCCACCCGCATCTGGACTAAACTGAGTAGCAGCTTCTTCTGTTGCAGATTTTCCTGTGATCTGATATACACCGGCTCTGTCTGCTCTTGCTACTAAGTAGTAATTATCAGATTTGTTCTGGATCACGAATTTAACTTTTGTTGCATGACCTTTATGGTCAGGGAATGTCTTTGTGAAGTTGTAACCAAAGCTGTATACGATACATTTATCTTTTAAGATATCCCAGTAATCTGTAGATGTTCTCTTCCATGTCAGAGATACATCGTTAGGGTTACCCTTGTCACCAAGAACGACTGTATCATCTGTGTTTACATCTGCTGTGTAGTAAACAACGATATATTTGTCAGAGTATTTCTTGTTGATTTCATTTAATCCTGATTTTGTCATTTCTACTTTCATTGTAGAGTCTTCACCAGACTTGCCATAAGTTACGGCAAACTTAGGATCTGTGTCAGATGATTTCCATACTGCGATCGCACCACTTTTGTCAACGTTGTTAACGTTTGTTGTATCTGCTGCATCCTTGTTCTCATAGATCGCGATCACTGCATTTTTGTTGTATGTCATACCTTTTGCCATCTTATCGTCAAATGTATAAGTAGAAAGGTATGTTGTTCCTGATGTGATGTGTGGTAATTTTGAGATAAACTGATAATCAAGTTTCTCAGCTTTGGATGCTGTAACGGTACTCTGGTATTTGTATTCTTCTCTTGCATTTGTGAAATCTGCTAAAGCACTCTGTTCTGCTGTTGTTACATTATCCTGATCTGGATTGTTTCGAACTCTTTTATCAAGGGTTGGGATACCAGTTTCATTTTTTGGATAGCATACAACATCATAGAACCAGTCATCCCCTTCGGAATCAGTGGATGGTAACTGAACGAACCAAGGGTTTGTTGTATAAGTGACATCTTCTGGAACTTTTGTCTCTACGATCAGATAAAGACCAAGTGGCAACTTGTCTTTCTTTGTCACACCCTGTGCATCTGTAAGATCCATGGCAGTTCCGTTGTTTGTCTTCATGTAATCTTCCAGTTTGTCTTTGGATGCAGTGTTATCTTCTAATGCAGAAGCTAACTTGTCATTGATGATCTGGCTTGTAAAGTAATCTTTCCCACCTTCCGTTTTTGCTGCATCAGAATCTGCTAATCCTAAGATCTTCTGTAATGCATCTGGCAGTTCATAGATCATCTGAACTTTACCAGCTTCACTCTGCTGCTCTACATCACCGACACGCAGATAGCTGAATTCAACACCTTTGATCGGATACTTCTTTAAAGCTTCCTCTGCTTTTGCATCCTGTTTTCCTGTAGCTGTGAACTGACTTAAATCAACGCCACCTTTTTGTGCTGCTGTCATGTCGTATTTGTGGATAGTTAATGAAGCTGTTCTTGATGTATCGATCACATCACTCTGTGCTGCATGTACTGAACTTATTGTCTGTCCAACAGTTGCTGCAAACATTAACATACATAATGCTCCCGCTGTAATTTTTTTTATCCTTTTTTTAATATTCATAATGTTTTCCTCCTGAAATTTCCTATGAAGTAAAAAAAGCACAGAAAACTTTTACATTCTCTGTGCTTCTTATCTCTTACTATGTAATTTAAAATTATTCTGTTACACTTGTTTTATTAGGTTCAATCGTTACTGTATTCCAAAAAGAACCTTTGACTGCATCTGTCTTAATCTCAGATACTACTTGCTGAAAATCAACATCTATTGTAAGTTTCTTAGACACATCCATAACTGTAACTTTATCATTGATCGTTAAAGAGCTAACTGTGACAAACTGATCTTTATTGACCAAAGTTCCTTTCTTAAGCGGTACACTCAGATGATAGTTCTTCTGTAAGACTGCTTTGATCTCTGCATACATCTTAGATGTATCTTTAAATTCTTTCTTCGCCTGAATTGTCTTAGTCTTTGTATCGGTTGTCTTCTTTGCTTTCTTATCTTTAGAGTAAATCTCCCAGCAAGGTCCTCCTGCTGAAGCAGCTTTTGTCTGGGCTACTACATCTTTTAATAGATATTTATATTGTGTACGTTCTCTGCTTCCAACATCAGCTACTGTTACCTGATCATTGTTATCAATCGCTACAAGAACAATAAAATGTCCTTTCTTTGTAAAATAACCAGGTCCCATCAGTGCTACTACCGGATGTTTCTTCTTCAAGGCACTGCGTACTTTATTAATATCTGTTCCTAGTCCATTACATGAAAGTTTATACTGCTTTGCCAATGCCGGTACCATCTCATGACTTGCACCCGCACTTGTATAATATCCATGCTTATATGCCCAAACTGTCGTATCTACTGGTGTAACCCATTTACCAGTTAATGAACTGATGCAGACAGCCATTGCTGTTGGTCCGCATCCACTGCTATGAATCTGGTAACCATTATCATTCCATGCTGCATCTGCCTGATTAAAATAAATAAATCCTTGAATAGATTCTTTCTTTCCTTTCATCTCAATGCTATGGTCATTATAGACTTTTGGAATGATCGCTTTCTTATCTTTTTTGTCTTTCTTTTTATCTTTCTTCTTGTCTTTGGTATCTTTCTTTTTCTTCTTATGTTTCTTTATTGTATTACGCTCTGTCTTCTTAGTTGTTGCTTTCTTCTTATGACTTGTATTTGTCTTATCTTTCTTTTCTGTCGTTGGCTTAGCTTCTGTTTTCTTTTCTGTCGTTGCCTCAGTT
>ERZ779869.4118-NODE-4118-length-10633-cov-4.965400_pt1 | contig 10633 bp, 10 predicted proteins | sample MGYA00511557_ERZ779869 | MGnify/ENA primary metagenome ERZ779869 (study PRJEB29588, sample SAMEA2154620) | human gut metagenome | biome: human gut; feature: human-associated habitat; material: faeces | place: Denmark | collected 2008/2010 ...
AATAATAATACTTCCAATAAGAAGTATTGATATAACCATTAATATTATTTTATAAGATTTTCTCATAAACTTTTCCTCACTTTCTTATAGTATTACCAAAGTAAATAATTTTATTAATACACACGGCAAATTGTCATACACTATCATTAACATGATAGCTTTTTAATACAACAAAAGTGTTAAAAATTAACTAAATGGATATATAAAAAAGTCTATTCCCACTAAACATTAATAAAATAAAAATTAAAAAAGAACTCTTAAAATAAGAACTCTTAATTAGAAGTATTAGACTTCACTATTTAATAACTAGTCTCTTAAAGCCTTACGGGCTTCTTTATAATTAGGATATCTAATACTTACTTCATTCCAAAATCTATTAGAATGATTAGCTTCTTTAAAATGACTAAGTTCATGTACTATAACATAATCTAACAAAGTTATATCTTTCTTTATTAACTCACTATTTAAAGTTACTATATTATTACCTCTATTACATACACCCCACCTAGTAGTCATCCTTCTAATTCTAATACTAAATTTAGGTAGATAATCAAAAAACTGACTCCAGTACTCTACTCTCTCTTGATATATTCTTAGACATTCATCATGATAAAACTTTTCTAACATTTTTTCATTTTTAACAATAATTAAGTCATCTTCTAACTTATATTTTTTTATTGATTCATCATATAAAATAGTATATTTCTTACCTAGATAGTAATAAAAACTATCTTTTTCATTTTGTTCTAACTGATGATTATACATTCTTTCTAAAAATTTTCTATTCTTTTCTAAAATACTATTTATCTCACTTAAACTTACTCTTTTATTACAAGTTACATAGATATTTAAGTCTTCTTTAACTCTAATATATAAGTTTTTATTATTTTTATGTTCAATTATTACTGGTACTTCTTGATTATTTATTAATATGGTCATTTTAAAACCTCCTCAAGTATTATAGCATGTTTTAGTTAGTACTAGTTAATTTATATATTTCTTCATTTTATATTAATTTACATTTTCAACTGACTACAATTTGTAGTCATTTTTAGTCTTGATTTTAATACTTCTTTTAAAGATTTTTCCGGTGTTGGCATTTCTTCTGGCATCATTCCACCAATGTCCGCAATGGCTTTCCTAACTTTTTTTCCTACCTCATAATGTACATTTTTTGCTTCTTTATCATCTTGTACATTATCTTTTAAAAGCCTTTGCTTCGTTTGATTTATTCTAAATAGATTAGCAACTAATTCATCTTCATTCATATTATCTAGAATATCCCCACGATATCTTAATTTTTTTCTTTTAGCAATATCATTGGCCGTTTCACCATTATATAAACCTCTATATCCAGCATTATGGAACTTATCAAAATTTTTAACAACACAGCTTTTAGCAGTTTGATTTAAAGAATATAATTCCTGCTTTCTTGTTTGAATGGCAAAATAAGTTTTACATAATGATACACTTTCTTTATTAGAATCAGCATTTCGCACTATCATAACATATATATCTTGATAGTTTATAATCTTTAATAATCTTTTTTTTCCTTTACCGGTTTTTATTGGCTTGTTGACTTCAACAAGCCAATCTTCTTCGTTTGAAACACTATTATTTGTAGACAAAACTGCTTTATTTAATACCTTTAAGAAATTTCTCCAGTCTTTATATTCTAAAACTTTGGAAAGTTCCCTTGCATGCCAATATTCTTTAGCCTAAAATTTTTCAAACATTATATTTCAATATTTCCTAGTTTTTACCTAGCTTCATAACATTTTCCCCAAGCGGGGAAAATGTTTTACATTTGCTATACACACATAAAAAAGACAGCCCTTAAGCTGCCAACATAATTAAATCTAAAACAAACCTTATTTGATTAGATAACATAAATGTAATTAAAACACCCGTAATTAGAAAAGGTCCAAAAGGTATCTCTCTTTCTTGTTTCTTAACAACATAATAACTAGCGTAAGGCAAAGCCAAGAAAGAAGCAATAATTAAAGATACAAACGCTAACCTTAAACCAAGAGTACACCCAATAAAGAAAGCTAGCTTTATATCTCCCCCACCTAAAGACTCTCTTTTAAAAGCTTTATCTCCAAATAACTTAACTAAGTACATAAAGATAAACATTACTAACCCTGATATAATTAAATATAATCCCTTTATAGTCCCTAAGAATATAAAATTAGTAATAATACTTAGAGTAATTGCTATAATTAAAGGTTCATCATTAATAATTAAGTACTTAAAATCACTTACATAAATAATAATTAATAAAGAACTAATAATAATACTCATAAAAAATTCATAGTTAAAACCATATAAATAATAAGATAATGCAAACAAAGTACCAGATAATATTTCTATTAACATATAACTTATTGGTAACTTAGTATGACAATTCTTACATTTACCTCTTTGTATAATATAAGATACTATAGGTATTAATTCATACCAACTAAGAGTATGATTACATTTAGAACAATGACTTCTTGGTACTACTATTGATTCATTATTAGGTAATCTATCTCCTACTACCATATAGAAAGAGCCTAAAACGGCTCCTATTATAAACATATATACTATTATTATCATCCTGCAAGCTCCCCGTACATATCAAACATAGGCACAATAACTGCTAATATTATACCTCCTACAACTATTGCTAATCCTGCAATTAAAATAGGTTCAATCAACGCTTTTAAATTACTTACTATTGCTCTATGTTGTTCTTGATAATATTGACTTACTTTATCAAGCATTTGAGCAAGTTCACCAGTTGATTCACCAGTTACAATCATATAATAAGCAACACTTGGTACTGCCCAATGATCTTTAAAAGCTGTACTTATTTTATCACCTCTAGCTATATTATCAATAGTTGTAGCCATAATTTCTTTATAAATTTCATTATTAGTTATCTTACTTAAAATATCAATACTCTCGGTAATAAAGACATTATTCTTTAATAGCGATGCAAAAGTCTTTGTAAATACTGTAATCTCATTATATATTATTATGTCTTTAATTACAGGAGTCTTCATAAGTATTACTTGAACTGTTCTTCTAAAAGCTTTTATCTTCTTATAACAATAGATAAACGTACCTACTACAGCAATAATTCCTAGTAACATTACGGAATAGTTCTTCGTTAAGAAATTACTTAAATCAATAATAAACTTCGTTAACCCTGTTAATTTCATACCATTACTTTCATATATCTTCGTAAATTTTGGTACTACATAAAGAATGATAAAAACAACTACGCCAATGGCAAATATCGATACTATTATTGGGTATGTTAACGCACTTACCATTTGTTTATTAGTAGAATCTATTTCGGTATAATAGGATGCCATATCATCCAATGTTGCTTCTAAATCTCCAGTAGCTTCCGCAGCTTTTAACATATTAATTAATAATGGCGGAAATACTCCCGATTGCTTCTCTAACGCATTAGAAAAACTGTTACCTAGCGTTAGTTCATACGCTATTGCTTGCATAGTTTGTTTTTTAGATTTACTACCCATTTGATTCATTAAAATCTTAATAGAATCAGTTAAGGGAATACCTGATTTAATGTAAGTTGATAACTGCGTTAGCCAAAATATTAAATCTTTATTCTTCCACCTACTAGGCAACATAGCTGACTCCCCAAATATAAAGTCAATCCATTTATTATTTTCAATACTATATACTTCATATCCTTCATTTAAAAGGAAGGAGTTAACATCCATTTTTGAAAATCCCGTAAACTTACCATTAATAAATTTACCATTTTGATCTTTTACTTTAAATAGATACACTTTAGGTTTTGTTGCTTTAGCAGCATCAGGGCTGGCTAATTCAATTTGTAATTTTCTTCTTGTCTCTTCTAAACGCTCTAACTCTTTTTGATAAATACCTAAAGCAATTTTTATCTCCCTAGACATTTCATTTAAATCCATTTCAAAGAAACTCTTCTTCTTTGGTTTTAAAACTTTATTATTATCATCAAAACTCTCTTTAGAGAACGCATCTTTTTTCGCCGTTGGGTCGTCAACTTTAGGGTTAGCTAAACTAGGAAATAATGCTTTATAACAATAAACTATCCCATTAATACCCATAACAACTATTTGAATAAAACTAGCTAAAAGCTCAAAAATACCAACATAAACGCAGTAAAATATATCAGTTATAATATTACTATGCGGATCAAACGGTTCACGTGGTTTCTTTTCTTTCTTCTCTTTAACTTTCTTAGGAGGTTCAACTACTGGTTCGGGAATATTATTAATTGTTGGTAATATATCGTGATTCATTAGGTCCTCCTCTATTATCTAGATTATATCATAATTATTATTTTTGTTAAATCTTTTTACGTATTTTTTTCATATAATAATATAGGTGATTATTTATGTATGGAAGTAATTTAGGTGGTATCACTAATAATCTTAGTATATCCAAGGTAATTAAAGGTATATCAAAAACTCTAAATATTGCTAATCAAGTCATTCCCTTATATCAACAAGTTAAACCCATAATTAACAATGCATCATCAATTCTCTCCGTTTTTAAAGAATTTAATAGTAATGATGATAAGAATACTACATCAAATTCAAGTAACAATATTAAAACTACACCCAAAGTATTAACAAATACTCTCCCCGAAAAAAAAGAGTTAGTAGCAAATGGTCTACCAACATTCTTTCAATAATCTTTTTAAATCATGTTTTTCTTTAATTAACTCTAAGCGTTTACAAATATTTTTTTTCGGTATTTTTTGATAAATATCTTTATTAGTTTGAATTAAATACTCATAATATTCTTTTTTATCTGGTTTAGCAATACCATATTTCATAACCCTCAAGGGCCATTTACGTGGTGTTCTATTAAAGTAAGTTATGACATTATATATACCATGCTCTAATACTGTTACCTCATCTTGTAAGTAAAAACCCATACTTTCTACATAATCTCTTAATTCGTACAAGTTATTATTTGAACTTAGAACTAAGTTTTCTATTCTTTCTAAACATCCCGTATTTAATATATCAATAATGGTCTTAGTTCCCATACCACTTATAATTATGGTATCTAAATCATTTGTATTAACATTCTCTAATCCATTAGTTAAAATAGTTTTAATATCTAATTTAGCTTTAAGAATATTTTTTTTAGCTTGGTTTAAAGCACTTTCTTTAATATCCGTAAGAATAATACTTTTTACTAAGTTTTCTTTAACAAGATATATTCCTAGGTATCCATGGTCGCATCCAATATCAATAGCCTGAGCCCCTTTAGGTACAAAGGATGCTACAGCCTTAAGTCTCTTACTTAGCATTAGTCTTGTAAGAAGTCTTTTAACTTTTTAGCACGTGATGGATGTCTTAATTTTCTTAAAGCCTTGGCTTCAATTTGTCTAATACGTTCACGAGTAACGTTAAACTTCTTACCTACTTCTTCTAAGGTATGACTAGTTCCATCAACAAGCCCAAATCTTAATTCTAAAACTTCTTGCTCTCTTTCTTGTAATGTTAATAAAACGCTTTTAATTTCTTCTTTTAAAATTTCATTTGTTGCATATTCTTCTGGAGACATACTACGCTCATCTTTAATGAAATCCCCTAAATGTGAATCATCTTCTTCTCCAATTGGAGTTTCTAATGATACAGGATCTTGACTTATCTTCATAACTTCACGTACTTTATCTACACCTATACCCATTTTCTTAGCAATTTCTTCTTCACTTGGCTCTCTATTTAATTCCAAGGTTAATTGTCTTTGAACTCGAGCCATTTTATTTATAGTTTCAACCATATGAACTGGGACACGAATAGTTCTTGCTTGGTCAGCTAAGGCACGAGTAATAGCTTGTCTAATCCACCATGTAGCATAAGTTGAAAACTTAAATCCCTTATCATAGTCAAATTTTTCAACAGCTTTCATTAAACCAATATTACCCTCTTGAATTAAGTCTAAGAAAAGTAATCCACGACCAACATATCTTTTAGCAATCGAAACAACTAAACGAAGGTTAGATTCCGCAAGTATTCTTTTGGCATCTTCATCCCCTGAGGCTGCCGCAATTGAGTACTTCATTTCTTCATCAGATGATAATAGTGGAATCTTACCTATTTCTTTTAAATACATACGAACAGGATCATTAATATTAACATCCTTTGTTAACTCTTCATCACTTAAAACAACAGCTTCTTCCTTAGCCTTAGCACCCCCACTAGTCTCATTATCATCAGTAATAATATCAATATGATTCTCAATTAATAAATTATATAATTCATCTAATGAATCAGCATCAATATCTAACCCCTTTAAATGCTCCGCTAAAACCTCATAAGTAATATATCCTTGTTTCTTACCTACTTCTAATAATTCCTTTTCTCTATCCTTTAAACTTTTAATTTCTTCCATCTCACACACTTCCTTTTTTAATTTCTGTTATTCTTTTAGCAATATCTAATTGTTTAGCTTTATCTAGTTCTTGTTTTAATTCTATCCTTAATTTGTTGATTTGTTCTTCTTTGGTCTTTTTATTTATCGCTTTGATATAACCTTGTAATGATTCTTCACTTAAATCTTCTTCGGTACTGGCAATCCTTATAGCGTCCCCACTTACTTCCTCATTAGCTTCAATATAACTAATAAAGTCTGCAACGTTTATATTACCATGTTTTCCTGCATAATACACTATCTCATTTGCAATTGTTCTATATACCTTGTTTTCAAAAAATCCCAGTTGATACTGATAAATCTTTATATATTTTAAATCATTCATCATATAATACAAGACTTTTTCGCAAAATTTATCAAAATTTGTTCTTTTTTCTGGTATTTTAATCGGTTTTTGGAATATTTCTTTCGCTAATTCGTCCATTGGTTTAAGACTTTTTAGTTGTTCTCTTAAAACTTCAATATCTAAATTATATTCTTTGCTTAGTTTTCCTAAGGTTACTTCGACTAATATTTTATCTTTTGAATTACTTAATTCATGTAAGACATTATTAATATACCCCGATAATTCCTCGGTATTTAAGGTATTAACATTTTCTTTTAATTTTTTAATTTTATAGTCTAAGTAATCGGTTGGGTCTTCAATATTTTTTTGATAGCTTTCCGCCCCAAACTTTAAGATATATTCATCAGGGTCCTTAGCACCACTTAATCTTACTACTTGAGTTGTAATATTATTTTCTATTAATAACTCACCATTCTTTAAGGTGGCATTATCTCCCGCCTCATCATTATCTAGACATAAGATAACTTTTGCTCGTAAATTCTTTAAGAGTTCAATTTGTTCTTTAGTCATAGCCGTTCCCATTAACGCTACAACATTTTTTAAGCCCGTACTATAAACTCTTATCGCATCCATTTGACCTTCAACCACTATAATATAGCCTGACTTTTTAGCCATATCTTTAGCCCGGTGGTAATTAAATAAATTTTGTCCTTTTTTAAAAAGATATGTTTCTTTGGTATTAATATACTTTGCTTGGTCAGTCTCTCCTCGATATATTCTTGAAGAGTATCCAATTATATTTCCTTTATGGTCACATAAAGGGAATGTAATTCTTTTTGCAAAAGTATCATAGTATGTATTGTTACTAATATTAGTTAATCCTAAATTCTCCAACATACTAACATCATAATCTTTTTTCAGTAAGAATGTGGTTAAAGCATTATAATCATCCTTTGATACTCCAATCCCAAAGTCTTTAATAATATCTTCATTTAATCCACGTTCACCTAAATACTTCTTTGCTTCCAAACCAATTTGAGAATTTAAATTATTTTGATAGTACTTATTAACTAACTTAAATAAATCATATTCTTTTTGATACTTGGATACTACTTCAGTTTCAAAAGTATTATTAGTATGAAATCCTATCTTATCTGCTACTATCTTAACTGCTTCAATAAAACTTACATTTTCATAGTTTTGGACAAAAGTAAATACATTACCTGCTGCCCCACAAGCAAAGCACTTATAAATTTGTTTGGACACTGAAATACTCATACTAGGAGAATGGTCATCATGAAATGGACAAACACATTTATAATCTTTACCCTTTTGGGTTACCGGAATATAACTACCAATGATTTCTACGATATTACTATTACTACGTATTGCATTTATTTCTTCATTACTAATCCTTGCCATAAATTATCCCTCTAATAATATATATTACCGGTAACCCCCTGATTTTCTTTTTTTTTTTCACAAAAATTGCAAAAAAATGCAAAACTTGACACTTTTTTGCATTTTTTGTGTAAAATTTTAACTTATTTTTGCCGTTATGACGATTTGGCGGTCGAAATATTTTTTGCTACAAGTAACCAAAATTAAGTCACTTTCCAAGGTAAGTGGTTTGCTTTTAAATTTCAAGTATTTTTTTATAACTTGATATTTTTGATTGTTATAAATTATTTTATCATTTACTTCTAAGTTATCTAAGTCATTAAATAACGCTAACGAACCAGTCCCACTATGGCCTAAAATTACTACTGGGTCTTGATAGTATATTTCAAGACCATAGTTAAGACTATTATATTTACTATCTAAGTCATAGAAACGATAATAAAATCCTATTTTAGGGATAGCTAAGTAATTACTATCAACATCTATTTTAATCCTTTGATTTATCATAACTACTTCTTTTTTAGAAGGTATACCCTCATAGTTAATACTAAATATCAAACTTAGAAGAATAATTATCTTAAATATCATGTTTAATAATAATAAATAATATACTAATTACAGGATATATTAAGTACTGAAGATCAAAACTCATAGTATCTGGTACATATATCTCTTTTTCCTTGTTCTTAATATCTTCCTCAGGTTCTTTGATATCTATCTCTTCCTTAGAACTATTATTATCTTCCTTAGTATCTAATTCTTTATTTTTTGTATAATTAATTACTAACGTCAAATCATTATCTTCTAACGTAACATTAAAACTATTACTTTCTATCTTATAACCCTCTTTATTAGAAGAAATAACTGTATAATCTCCTAAAAGCATATCTTTAAATGTTATATTTCCCTTAGAGTTAGATATCTTACATGCTACTTCTTCATTATCACTATTATAAAGACATACTTTGGTATTACTTAAAGTATTACCTAAATCATCTTTTAAATTTACTTTAATATTCTTTCTAATAGCCTTATTTTTTAGATCAAGTATTAATGTATCTTCCCTAATCTTACTTAAATCAATAGTTCTATCTTCTACTAAAGTATAGTTCTTTAACCCCGATACTTGACTTAATTTATATTTACCTATACCCATAGTAATCTTAGCTTGCCCATTGACATCCGTAATAAGTTCCAAAGAAGTATTATCATCACTTAAAATAAATTTAGCATTCTCTTCTAGTTTATAACTATCTAACTCTCCATAACTTTTATTAATAATAATCTCTTTACTAGCTTCTTTTAAGGTTATATTTGCTATTGGATATTCATTATTATCATTTATTTCTACTTCATACTTAGTATTATCTTCTTTAGTATTACAAGCATGTGATATTTGTTTAATATAGTATTTACCATATCCTAAGTCTTTAGAAATAAATGTTAAATCATCAGCATTAATTTTCTCTAATAATTCTCCAGTCTCTCTATATAACCCATAGATATTCTTCGTCCTAGAACTACAATTGCTATAATATTTTAAATCCTTACTAAATTTAGTATTAATATTACCCCCAGTTACTTCAATATTCAATGTTTGTACATGAGAATAAATACTATTACTCTTAAAAGTCTTCTGACTATTATTTGCTAAATATAGTTCATTAGCATTATTACTTATTTTCCTAAATTCGTATTTACTACTAAACTTCTTACTAGTGTCTATCTTTATCATATTACCCATAATTGTTAGATGAGCATTACTATTAGGAACAAAATCTTCTCTATCAAAAGAATACTCTTCATTTAGATTTAACTTAATAGTTTTATTATTAAAACTTGATTCTTTAAGTCCATCCTTAGATAGTCTTTCTATTTCTTCTAAGTAACTATCATACTTATCAGTCTTGTTACCATTCAAGGTACTGGTAAAATAAATATCAGCTTTCGGATCAACTGTTCTCCATATTAATACTTGAGCAGCCGCATACCATATTGGATCTGTATGATCTTTATACATGTATCCATAATACCCATAGCTTTCTATTTTTTTCCAGGCCTCTTCACTTACACCGGCCCTTATGGCTGGTGAAGAAATAAAACGATTATACTTTGCATTAAAGTTTAATTCTTTAAAGGGTTCTAAACAGTAGACATAAGACCCACCACTACCAAGTTTTAAGAACCCCATTTGCATGTACCTTGTAGTACCTGCCTTGCTCTTATTAACATAAGCTGGGATATAGTCGCCTTGGACGATTTTCTCCACTGCATATACTTTTTTCGTTGTCATAAAAAGTACTAAAACAAAAGTTAAAATTTTTACTAGTTTTTTCATCAAAACCTCCGATTTTTCTAAGAGGGAAAAACTTACTCCCTCTACTACTCTTTATTACCGGAAAAGTGCCGATTTTCTTTTTTTTCTTTGCATTTTAGGCAAAGTTTTTTTTAAAGTGATAAAATTTGACACAAATTTGACACTTTTCAAGT
>ERZ779869.4120-NODE-4120-length-10627-cov-3.853954_pt1 | contig 10627 bp, 8 predicted proteins | sample MGYA00511557_ERZ779869 | MGnify/ENA primary metagenome ERZ779869 (study PRJEB29588, sample SAMEA2154620) | human gut metagenome | biome: human gut; feature: human-associated habitat; material: faeces | place: Denmark | collected 2008/2010 ...
CCGCCTGAAAAGCGCGTTCCTCGCGAACATGAGCCATGAAATCCGTACGCCGCTCAATGCGATCGTCGGTTTTTCGAAGCTGATTTCAAGCGCTGAAAACGCCGAAGAGGTTCAGCAGTATACCGATATCATAGACAGCAATTCCGATCTGCTGTTGCAATTGATCAACGATATCCTCGACCTGTCGAAGATCGAGGCCGGCACCCTCGAGTTCCATTTTGCAGACATGAGCCTCAACAGCCTGTGCCGTGAGGAGTATGAAATTCATAAAGGGCGTGTTCATGACGGAGTGGAACTGGTCTTCGACAGTCGCGACGAAGATGTCGAGATCAAGTGCGACCATAACCGCCTGGCCCAGGTGGTCACGAACCTGCTCAGCAACGCAATTAAATTTACGCACAACGGCGAAATCCGCTTTGGATACGATATGATGGGAGATACGATAGAGTTTTATGTTGCGGATACCGGCATCGGAATGTCCGCACAGGCTAAGGAGCGGATCTTCGACCGCTTTATCAAATTGAACAGCTTCGCTTCCGGTACCGGTTTGGGACTGGCTATTTCGAAGATGATCGTCGAGAAACTCGACGGTACGATCGGAGTGGATTCCGAACCCGGGAAGGGCACGCGATTCCATTTCTCAATCCCCGTCGTCCACCGGGACGGCGGCAAAGACGACGAGCAGCATTGCGCCGCCCCGGGCCGGGACGACGGCAAGTCGTGGGTACTGCTGGTCGCCGAGGATTCGGACACCAATTTCAGACTCATCGAAGCCGTCCTCAGCCGCCGCTTCAGCCTCGTGCGTGCCCATACGGGAGCCGAGGCCGTGGACATGTTCGGGACGGTGCAGCCCGATGCCGTGCTGATGGACATCCGCATGCCTGTGATGGACGGCCTGGAGGCTACGCGGCGTATCCGCAGCGTTTCGGCGGACGTCCCCATCATTGCCATGTCGGCCTATTCGTCCGGCAGCGAGATCGAGAGCGCCCGCAATGCGGGGTGCAACGAATTCCTCGTCAAACCCCTTTCGCAGTATTCGCTTCACCGGGCGCTGAATGCCGCCCTGGTGGAGCTCAAGGGTAAGGGTAAATCATAATCGGGTCGCCCCCGCAAACGGAACGTCCCGCAAGCCGTGCGCTGCGGGACGTTCCGTTTTATCGTGCGGCGGGTCTACCGGTACCGGTGCGAGATCAGGGTCATGAACTCTTCGCGCGTGCGGTGGTCGGAGAGGAAAATCCCGGTGAAGGCCGAGGTCGTCGTCGCCGACTGTTGCTTTTCGATGCCGCGCATCTGCATGCACATGTGGCTCGCTTCGATCACGACGGCTACGCCCATGGGGTTCAGCGCCTCCTGGATGCAGTCGCGGATCTGCACCGTCAGCCTTTCCTGTACCTGCAGGCGGCGGGCGAAGCACTCCACCACACGGGCTATTTTGGAAAGCCCCGTGATATGGCCGTTGGGGATGTAGGCGACATGCGCCTTGCCGTAGAACGGCAGCATATGATGCTCGCAGAGCGAATAAAGTTCGATGTCCTTCACCAGCACCATCTGCTTGTACTCTTCGCGGAACGTCGCCGAGCGGATGATCTCCAACGGGTTTTCGTCATATCCTTTCGTCAGGAACGACATTGCCTTGGCCACCCGTTCGGGGGTCTTCTGCAACCCTTCGCGTGCGGGATCCTCGCCCAGCAACCGCAGTATTTCGGTGTAGTGGTGCTTCAGCACTTCGATGGTTTTGGCGTCGAAACGCTCCTCCTTGTTGTAATTTCTCTCTTCCATAGGAACGGCAAAGATAGTGCAAGCCGAGGGCAAAAGCAAGTTTACTTGCATTTTGCCGAGGCGCCGCCTGTCTAAAACAGGGTTAAAGATAGTGCAAGCCGGGGCGATGCCGGATTTATTTGGAAATGCCCGGGCATCAAAAAAGCCCGTGTCGGGGACACGGGCCTTGAAGTAGCCGGGTGGAGGCTTATTTCTTACGCGTCAGCACGATGTCGGACACACCGAGGTAGTAACGTGCATAGGCTCCCTGCTTGGGATGCCACTGGAACAGCGACGGCGTCCAGGTTTTTCCGGAGATCACGGTCGACCCCACACGCAGTTCGTCGCCGGCGACCGTGACGGGAAGCTCGCATTCGCAATCGGAGAAGCTCTTGTCATCGGCACCGCCGAGCAGGTAAACCGGGCCGAGTTCATCGGTAGTGAACCAGCTCAGGACATTGAACTTGGTTGTAGCTTCGACAACGATCGAACCGTCCTCCAGGAGTTTGAGGAACCACTTGGGGCCGAAGCCTTCGAGCGCACGGGCTACGGAAAAGCCCTCTTCGATCAGCTGTTCGTAGGTTCGGGCACTGCCCTCTTTCTCGAAGTCCCCGAGGCCAAGGCAGACGAGATAGTTTTCTTTGCGGTATTTTCGCGAGCCGACCTGTGCCATGATTTCGACATCGAACGTCCACTCCTCGGTCGTGAAGAAAAACCCGCCCGTAGCAGGATCAAATCCCGTAGCGTATTTGACGCTCTGCTTGCCGACCCACTCACCGACGAGGGCGTCGAACTCGGCCGACTGGATCATTCCGGAAGTATCCTCTGCGAGCGTGGTCACCTTGATCTGGGCTGCATCGGATGCGGTGTACTTCGGGTCGGTGGAGAGCGCCTTGACGGTGACCGTATATTCCGTACCCGGATTCAGGCCGCTGAAACGGGCGGAAGTTTCGGACGTGGTCGCTTCAGTGCCGCCATTGAGCGAATAAGCATATACATTTGCATGCTCGACGGCCTGCCAGGTCACGGAGAAAGCGGTCTCCTCGACCGAACTCTGAGCGAGGACGGGTGCGGCGAGCTGCGTCCCGTTGTTATCCCCGTCGTCACCGGAATCGGAATCGCTGCAAGCGGCAAAACCCAGCAACAGGGAAGCACACATTAAAATTCTGCTGATCTTTTTCATTGTTGTTCGTATTTATCGGTTATGAAATTCTTACGTGATCTTTTATTCAGCCTTTTCGGTCTTCTGTGTCGCCTCGATCCAGAAATCGGAGCCGCTCTTACTGATGCCCAACACACAGACCGAATAGGAGGTTCCGGCTGCCAGCCCGGTCTTACGGATGGTCTGCGTCCCGGTATACTCGTCCTTGGTGGGCATCACCTCCTTCTTGAACGCCTCCAGTCCCCCGGCCATTAATACTTGCATGGGCAACGAAGAGGTCTTCAGGACATAGACATAATATTTCTCGATGGCGGCATCGGGCGTACAGACGACATCGAACCCGTCGGAAGCGACATTCTCGAACGTTACCGTCACTTCGCCCGACGCATCGGGAAGGGTCGTGGCAGGAGCCGATACGAGGACGGTCGTGAGCAGGTCGCCCGGAGCGTACCACCCTACTGCGTAGACGACATAGTCGGTTTCGGGTTTCAGCCCGGTGAACTCGAAGGGATGGTCGCCCTGTACGAGTTGTGTGGCCAGGTACTCCTCGAAACTAACGCCCGCAATCAGGGCCGAAGCGCTGAGTTTGCGGCGCACCGACCCGATAAATTCCTCCGTCGAAGCGTATTTGTCGAAGTCGGACTTCAGGGCATAACCACAGTAGTAGGTTCGCGTCTTGCTTTTGGGAGATACGGATACGGAAATGCTGTTCATCCCGGTCTCGGCAGCCGAAAGCGTAAAGGGATTCTGTTCCATGGCGGCGGCGACCGTCAGCTCGGCGAATTCGGAATCGAGGAACTGCACCTGTCCGGAAACGGCTTTCACACGCACGGTAGCCGGCATACCGGATTCCAGCCCGGTCACGACTGCCGACAGACCCGTAACGGTCAGCTCCTCGCCGCCATCGACCGTATATACATAGGATGCCGCATCGGGAACGGCTTCCCACACGACCGTCGCGGAATTCTCCGTGGCGTCGCCCGCCGAGAGGACAGGAGCCGCCAGTTGCGTGGCCGGCAGGGTTGTCAGGGTGATTTGGGCGAATTCCGAATCCAGGTACTGCTCCTGCCCCGCGACAGCCTTTACCTTGACAGTATAGCTGCGACCGGGCTCCAGTCCGTCGAAGCGCACCGAAGGCTGTGTTACGGTCGTCTCGGCGCCACCGTCGAGCGTACAGGCGTAAGACACGGCGTTCTCTACGGCGTCCCATGTCACGGCTACCGAAACCTGCGTCACGGCGCCTTCCGCCAGGACGGGGATCGCCAAAGCAACGGGATCCACGGGTTTTTCGTCATCCGAGCAACCTGCAAAAGCGGCCCCGAGGACAAAAAAAGCTGAGAAAAGTAGTTTTTTCTTCATAGCTGAAAATGTTTAGAAAAATTTGCTGCAAAAGTTCATTAACCTACTGATTCAAAGCCCATACAGCCCGAAAAAAGATTGCCAGGAAAGGCTGTAAAACGAACAAATCAGTTTTTGTAAATATCGCTACGAATCGTCCATAAAGTTCTCATACCACGCCAAAAAGGCGAATAAGGCCGATAATCGGGAAAAACAAGGCGATGAACGGGAATGACACAATGTGATATTTTTTTACTATTTTTGCCTGCAACGTCACCCCTTCTTCACACACACGAAAACACATGGGCTATCTCGAACAGGCTGTGCGTTCACGGTGGGCCGTCCCGATGACGGCTTTCCTGATCCAACTGAGCCAATACTGGAATACGCTGGTAACAGTCACCTGGTGGTCGAAACGGGCGACCGTATCGGTCGTCTGGTTCTGCGTCCTGTGGCTGGCGACCATCCTGCTGCTGGAAATATTCCTGAGCAGGCGGTTCCCCTTCCTGGTGCGGTGCCTGATGGGCACACTCGTCATCGCGGGAGTCATCCTCACGGCCATGCTGGTCATCACGCTGCAGTCCGAAAAACCGTGGCTCACGCTGGGCTACGACGAGGTCGGGTATCTGATCATCACCTATACGATATGCCTGCTGATCGGCAGCATCGTGCTGATGATCAATAAGGAGCACCGGCATGAAAAGGAAATCGAGATGCTCAGGATCGAGAATCTCAGCAGCCAGTACAACGCCATTGCGAACCAGATAAGCCCCCATTTCTTTTTCAATGCACTGAGCAACCTCTCGTCGCTCGTACGCGGCGACAAGAAACAGGAAAGCCTCGAATACATCGGCAACCTGTCGGGGATATTCCGGTACATCATCCGCTTCAAGGAATCGTCGCTGACGACCCTGGGCGAGGAGCTGAATTTCATAAATTCGTACAAGCAACTGATGGACGTGCGCTTCGCCAAAAGCTACACCTGCGAGGTCGACATCCCGCAGCAGGCGCTGAACATGCGCATGCCCAGCCTCTCACTGCTGCCGCTGTTCGAAAATATCGTCAAACACAATATCATCGACAGCGAACACCACATGCGGATCACGATCTCGTTCAACGATAACAATGAACTGGTGATCGCCAACCCGGTCTATCCGAAGCTCACGCCGCCCGAATCGAACGGCATAGGGCTGACCAACCTGAGCAACAGGTACAGGCTGCTGCTGGGTAAGGAAATACGCATCGAGAAAACCGAGGGAGGGGGTGACGGGATGTTCCGGGTGTTCCTGCCGATGGTCAAGATGAACATAAAGCATACGCGATGAGGGTACTGATCATAGAAGACGAAATGGGGGCCCTCGACGACCTGAGGAGCATCCTCGCGGAATCGGCCCCGGACATCCGGATAGCGGGCACGACGGAGAGTGTCATGCAAAGCGTCGCATGGCTGGAAAAGAACCCCGCCCCGGATCTGATTTTCATGGACATCCATCTGTCCGACGGTTCGGCTTTCGAGATATTCAAGCGGACGGCCGTCGAGGCGCCCGTGATCTTCACGACCGCCTACGACGAGTACGCCATCCATGCCTTCAGGGTCAACGCCGTGGACTATCTGCTCAAACCGCTCGCCATCGACGAGGTGAAACGCGCACTGGAAAAATACCGGAAGCTCAGCCGGCCGCAGGTACTCCCGGATATCGAGAAGTTGTATGAAATGATTTCCTGCCAGCGGACGAATTCCCGCAGGAACATCCTGGTGGCCTACAAGGACAAACTGCTGCCGATCCCGACGGAGAAAATCGCCTTTTTCTATTCGACCAAGGAGACGTCGAGGGTATACCTCGCCGATGGCAGCAACTATGCCTACAACAGGACGCTGGAGAGCATCTGCGACGACATGGATCCCCGGGCATTCTGCCGGGTCAACAAACAATACGTCGTCGCCAGGGAGCACATCACAAGCATCGTCGTATGGTCGAACAGCCGCCTGCTGGTTTCGATGGATACCGAGACGCCCGAGCCCGTATTCCTGAGCAAGAACCGGGCTGCGGAGTTCAAAAAATGGATCACGGGATAAGTTCCCGGAAAAACATTACAGGTGTGCGAGGTATCCGTAGCGCACCAGATCCTCCCCGCCGCGGACAAGGTGGGTCTGGCCGTCGGCCAGCACGTAGAGGCGGTCGGCGATATCCGTCACATGGCGGTGCATATGGTCGGTCAGGAGAATGCCTTTCGAAGATTTTTCCTGCCGGATCAGCGCCTTGAGCGTCGACACATGCAGCGGGGCAACCTGCGAAAAAGGTTCGTCGAGCATGACGAATTGCGTCGGACTGCGCAGGATCAGGTAGGATTCCAGAATACGCCGCTCACCGCCCGACAGGGCGCGGATCTTCGTACCGCGCAGTTTGCCGAACAACGGGAACCATGCCAGCAGGTCGTCCCACGGCAACCCGAAATCGCGCAGCACCCGGTCGACGGTCAGCCAGCCCGGGATAAAACCCTGCTGCGCGAGGTAACGCACCTCGTCGGCCCGGAAACGGTCATGCCATACCCCGTCGATGCGCATCGACCGGAAATCCGCCCGCAGCGAACCGCACAGTATCTTCATCAGGCAGCTCTTGCCGCACCCGTTACGGCCGAGCACCGCCGTAACACCGCCCGTTTCGACGGCGAGGTACACTCCCGAAAGGATGCGCCGGTCGCCGAACGACAACTCCACGGAGTCGATCTCGAGGATATGTTTCTCAGAGGGGTTCATAAAGGAAGGCGGCCGTCAGTTTCAATAACACATAACACAGGATAAAGTCCACGCCGCAACTCACGCCCAGCAGTTCGCGGCGCCGCACGCCGAGGTTGCGGTAGTAGAAAAACTCGTCACCGTAACGCTGGACGATCCAGACATAGAGATAAAGCGGATAGACCGCCGCCTTGCCCAACAGGCACCACGGGATGATTGTCGGGCCGTGGTTGGAGACCACCCATGCGAACCCGATACTCACGGCCATGCAAAAAAAGAACATGGCCGAATAATAAAAGCGGAGTATGAGCAGCAATTTCCGGATCATCGCCCAAATATACGAAAAAAAGCGGGTGGTTTTAAGACCACCCGTTTTAATTCCCCAATTATACTGCAAGTAGCGAACCGTGTCCTGACTGAACGAAGACAGAGACTTGTAACCTTCGTACTTGGGGAAAGCGTTCTGCCCAAAAGCAACATGTACCGAAAAGATTATCGACGAAAACAATATAATCCACCGCATATTAAACACCATAAAGATACCGTATACCAGAAGCAATAAAAGATCCGAGCGCCTCTTTATAACTATCCTTCCAGGGGACGATCGTCAGCCCGTCCCTTTTCAGGGTCGGGATATAAGGCTGCAAGTCCTCGTATAGCATCGAATATTTGTCGAGCTCCGACATCACACTGTATACTACAACGCTGTATTTACTTGAATACTCTCCGGATTCCTTCCATTCCTTATATGCTTTTTCATACGGTTGCAGCCAAAAACGAATATATCCGACCTCGGCCCTTCCGCCAGGAGTGGTGCAACGAATTTCGACATCACAAATTGGCAGTTCAAATACATCGAAAAAATCGGATAGCGGAACATCGTTATATACACCGACAACTTTAAGGCCCCAATTATATTGCAGGTAGCAAACAGTATCCTGATTGAACGTAGACCAAGAACGGTAACCGTCATATTCCTGCGGATAGGGATTCTGAGAATAGACACATGTGCCCGAAATAAGCATCAACGATAACAATAAAATCTTTTTCATAATTATTTACATTTATAGGTTATTACTTGTACCGGAAGCGATGTAATTTCTTTCCCCGCAACGGTTTTATGCTGATGAAAATAGGAGTCTGTCCCGGACTGGGAAAGTATGGCAATACCCGTATTGTGTTTTTCCAATAAATATGCAATGGCATAAAGTCTGGCGTTGTAATAATCATATCCCTGATCCAGCAAACACTTTTCCGCATCCTGATAAAGCCGCATGAACCCTAAAAACGCCCCCGAATTATAAAAATTATGGGCCCTCGTTTCATCATAAACATACAATACATATATATTTATTGCAGTTACAACATATACGCTCCGCAAAGAACTGTCATACTTTTCACGAAACTCAATCAGTTTGACTACATCCGTCGAAGAACAAGCTGTGCCCCGCGGGTGGTTGTGAATAAACACCACATTGGATGCATCTGGGTTCCAGGCGACCTGCACACTATTCGTTTGACCATCCGTATACGGCATCATCAGTTGCAGGGCCCCGTCTGCATCGCGGTACCCGGTAGTGCCGTGTTCGACGGAACTGCCGGCTACGGCATTCAGGAATTCGGAAAATTGCGCAAGTCCCGTAACTTCGTTATACAAAGAACTCGTCGCAACAGAATTATCACCCGCCAGGGGCGCCAGGTTTTCACAATCGACCTCCTTAATGCAGATACACGGATGTTTCCCGCAGACAGGACAGCGCAAATCGAGGAGTGGTTCCTGATCTGGCAACGGATTGACCAATCCCGGCAGCAGATCAGTACCACCGATATTCTGTTCGTCGTCTCCTCCCACCGGAATATCCGAACCCGAATTCCCCGAAGTGGCGGTATTGCCATTGATAGTCCCACCTGTCCCTCCGGAACCGCCCCCAGTATCTCCAGCTTCTCCGGTTCCTCCAGCATTACCGGAGTTGCCGGCATCATTATTTCCACCGCCGGGAAAACCGCCCCCCAAATGATTTACATCCTCGATACCATCGATACACGGGCCGCGCGTACCATCGACATCGACGGTGGCATATCCGACTCCGTCGATATAATCGACGTAATACAGCGTTCCCCGGGAGTCGTAGAAACAGGTTTTACCGCCAAAATCCCAATCGTCCGTCATACGGGTCGGGCCGACGATCCGCCGGTTGATATAGACGCCTGCCAACAGATTCCGCAGCCGCCAGGAGCGTTCGAATTCGGACATCCGGGTATCGCAGATAAAAACGGATGCGAGCAGTGTGCCCTCATAATAGCGGGCGGCAGCCACAACGGCGCCGTCAAGGGTGGTATACAGCTCCAATCCGCAGTAATCGCCGCGATCCTCGCAATTGGCAAACAGGTTGCTCAGATCGCCGTCATAGAACGTCGCATAAATCTCGTCGGGAACGAGATAACGCATATAAGTCGAGAGGGAATCCGTCTGCATGGATTTCACGACAAGGAGTTTACCGTAGGCGCGCACCCCGTAAAACGTCCCGTCGGCGCGGCGGCGTTTAATCAGGAATTCGCTTCCGGTCTGCGCAGGAACGTCGACACAGGCGATACGCTTGTTCGACGACTGTTCGGCACCCTCCCAGTCGGGAAGCACATTTTCCACGACAAAAGGGCCCGTCGGCACGGCATCCGACGCACGAGTGACATCCGACGGCAGTTTTTTTTCGAAAAAAGCCCGGGCTTCATCGACAGAAAGTCTGGATGCACGTTGCGGGGAGGAACCGGAAGAAGCCTCGTGCGGTTCCCGTACGCAAGCGAACAATCCGGCAGCAATGACACACACTAAAAAGTAACGGCAACTTTTTTGCATTCGGAGACGAGATTTCAAGGTTAACTAATTCAAGCAGAGAGCCGGATAACGGACGCAACAATCAGAGAACAAAGGATATAATCATAGGCGGGCGGGTTATGGATGGTGTTGTCTAATATACGATAAAAAATCAAGATTTCAAAATAAAAAGCGGAGCGATCGTTTTGTCGCTCCGCTTCATGATCCGAGGCCGGGACGTTACAGCGCCAGCGGCTCGCAGGGAATCCCCCAGGCTTCGGCAACGGGCCGGTAGACCACTTTGCCCTGCACGATGTTGAGCCCCAGTTCCAGTTCGCGGTTTTCCTTGCAGGCACGGCGCCAGCCCTTGTCGGCGAGCTGGACGACGTAGGGAAGCGTAGCGTTGGTGAGCGCAAGCGTCGAGGAATAAGGCACGGCGCCGGGAATATTGGCCACGCAGTAGTGCAGGATGCCATCGACATAGTAGACGGGGTCTTCGTGCGTCGTGGGACGCGAGGTTTCGAAGCAGCCGCCCTGGTCGATGGCCACGTCGACCATCACCGAGCCGGGCTCCATCTCCCGGAGCATGTCGCGTGTGACGAGCTTCGGAGCCTTGGCGCCGGGGATCAGCACCGAGCCGATCACCAGGTCGGCGTGTTTAAGCTCTTCGCGGATGTTGTATTCCGAAGACATGAGGGTCTTGACGTTCTTGGGCATCACGTCGGCCAGGTAGGTGAGCCGTTGCAGCGAAATGTCGCAGATCGTCACGTCGGCGCCCGTTCCGGCGGCCGTGCGGGCCGCGGCCGTACCGACCACGCCG
>ERZ779869.4124-NODE-4124-length-10617-cov-2.508332_pt1 | contig 10617 bp, 7 predicted proteins | sample MGYA00511557_ERZ779869 | MGnify/ENA primary metagenome ERZ779869 (study PRJEB29588, sample SAMEA2154620) | human gut metagenome | biome: human gut; feature: human-associated habitat; material: faeces | place: Denmark | collected 2008/2010 ...
CCCGACGAGAAGGAGTCGATTCTCAAGGAGGGGGATTGGAACACGCTGCGGCTGAAGGTCCAGGGCGACCGCGTGCAGACGTGGCTCAACGGCGAGGAGATGGTGGACATCACCGACGCGAAGATCGGCGCCGCGCAGGGACGCATCGCCTTGCAGATTCACGACGGAGGAGGCATCAAGGTCCTCTGGCGCAACATCCGGCTGACGACCCTGTAAACAAACGGCGGTTCCCATCCGACGGAACCGCTGTTTTCTCTACCTATTTTATTGACTGCATCCAAAAAAAAACACAACCTGAAATACTATGAGTAACCGCAGAGATTTTCTGAAAAAGGCAGGCGGGCTGGCGCTGCTGACCATCGTGCCGCGCAGCGTGCTCGGAGGCACCAAATTCGTCGCCCCGAGCGACCAGCTCACCAAGGGCATCATCGGCGTGGGCGGCATCGGCAAGAGCAGCTATCATTTCACCTCCAACGATGCATGCCGCCTGGTGGCGGTCTGCGACGTCGACCGCAAACACCTCGAAAGCGCCATCGCGCTGGGCCGCAAGAAGTTCGACAAGACCCTCGAAAGCTATCACGACTACCGGGATCTGATCACCGACCCCAACGTCGACATCGTACACATCGCCACCCCTCCCCACTGGCACGGCATCATGGCCGTCGAGGCTGCCAAGGCCGGCAAGGACATCTGGTGCGAGAAGCCGATGACGCGCACCATCGGCGAGGGCAAGCGCGTGGTGGAGGCCGTCCGGCAGAACGGACGCATCTTCCGCCTGAACACCTGGTTCCGCTTCAAGGACACCTTCTACGGACTGGGCACGACGGTCGAACCGCTCAAGAAACTCGTCGACAGCGGCCTGCTGGGATGGCCCCTCAAGGTGACCATCTCCGGAGCCACGGGATTCACCTGGAAATTCTTCTGGGTGGGGCAGGAGAACCTCAAGCCCCAATCCGTCCCGGAAGAGCTGGACTACGACATGTGGCTCGGCCCGGCGCCCTACAAACCCTACAACAAACACCGCGTGCACGCCACGTTCCGCGGCTACTGGGACTACGACGGCGGCGGACTCACGGATATGGGACAGCACTACATGGACCCCGTGCAGTACCTGCTGGGCAAGGACAATACCTCGCCCGTGAAGGTCGAGGTGGACGCCCCGCAGCAGCATCCCGACGCCATCGGCATCTGGCGCAGGATCGTCTATACCTACGAGGACGGCTGCCAGATCGTCCTCGAGGGCGAAGGCTTCGAGAGCGAGGGCAAAGTGCCCTACATCGAAGGTCCGAAAGGCAAAGTTTACAAGGGATTCGAATGCACGATTCCGGACGTGATGAACAAGCTCGCCGAGCTGCCCGATCCGGAGCCGCAGAACACCGATTTCATCAAGTGCATCCGCAACCGCGAACGCTTCGCGCTCGACGAAATCAAGGGCTACCACAGCGCGACGCTGGTGAACATGGCCCTCTGCGCGCTGCGGCTCAACCGCACGCTCCGTTTCGATTAACGGAAACTCGTAGAGATTACGCCAAATATCATTCCCCGTTCGCTTGGATAAAAGGGTCATACCTTGCCCATGTATATACAAATAATTAAAATAACGGGGTTTCACCACGGTCTTCCCATTTTTCACGGGTAATCGCTCCACGCGTCGGGCTGCCAATCCCAAACACTTCCCGTTTAGAGGACAACTCTCGCAATCCGGTGATTTGGGCACGCATTGCAACGCCCCGAATTCCATCATCGCTTGGTTAAACAAATCCGGACGACGTTCATCCAACAGGGATTGCGCCAATGCCGTAAAATACTTCTTCCCTTCTCCCCCGTCAATCGGTAAATCTATATCAAACAACCGGGCCAATACCCGGAATACATTCCCGTCCACGGTAGCATAAGGCAACCGGTAAGCAAAAGAACAAATAGCAGCTGCCGTGTAATCACCAATTCCTCTCAACGAAAGGACCTCTTCTCGTGTACGGGGGAAAACGCCGCCAAAATCATTCATAATCTGCCGGGCTGCTGCATGAAGATTTCTAGCCCGACTATAATACCCCAACCCCTGCCAATACTTCATCACCTCATCCTCATCTGCCCCGGCAAGAGCTGCCACATTGGGAAACCGTTCCGTGAATCGGTTAAAATACTCCAATCCTTGTATCACCCTGGTCTGTTGAAGTATGATCTCCGAAATCCAGATCAGGTAAGGATCCGAAGTTTTTCGCCACGGTAAATCCCGCTTGTTTCCCTCGTACCAATGAATCAATATGTCGCTAATCTCTCTATCTTCCATCTCGTGTAATTATTCGCCACGAAGATAGTAAAAACATCGGATCAAAAGGTTACTATACTCAAAACAAAAGGGATCACCATCACGGCAATCCCTTTCCATTCACTAATAACAAAAAAATCTATCCCTATTCCAAATGGGCCCGGATCATCCAAGTTACTTTTTCTTTCTTCTCAATCATATCTTCCAAGAAATTGGATGTCCCAAAGTCCTTTGACTCTTCTTTATCTATTGTTTCCAAATCTTCACGGATTTGACGGATTAACTCGGCATTGTCATCCAGCAAAGCGGTTAACATTCCCTTGGCATCAGGCAAGGCCTTTTCTTCATCCTGTTCTTTAATGCGATTATGCTCCAAGCATCCTTTCAGGGAACCGATAGGACGTTCGTCCAAATCACGAACACGCTCGGCAATGCTATCTATATCTTCAATCAAGCCGTTATAAAGATCTTCCAAAAAAGTGTGGTAAGACCTGAAACTCGGGCCCTTCATATTCCAGTGGTAATTCCAAGTTTTAGCAAGTAAAACAAAATGGTCTGCCAACAGGTTATTCAAAATGGTTTTGCTGGATTTAATCATTGCAGCATCTAAACCGATATTTCCTTTCATCATAACTATAAATATTTAAAAGTTCATTTCTATTTCGTTTTCAACACTTATAGAAACGAAAGGGACACTATAAAGTTTCAATTCATGGCTTAAAATTCAATATTTTTTCTCGCACCGGGATACATAAGTTCAGAAACTTTCCGTTATTTCAATCCTCTCTTATGCAACAAAGGATCCTCCGACGGTTCCTGACCACGGAATTTGATATACTGCTGCATCGGATCTGCATATCCGCCTTCTGACAGAACATATTTTCTAAACTTACCAGCCAACTCTTTATTATAAATATCCCCAGAAGACTTGAATGCTTGGAACGCGTCCGCATCCAACACTTCGGCCCAGAGATACACGTAATATCCCGCACTGTAACCTCCATCAAAAATATGAGAGAAATACGTGGAGCGATAGCGAGGTAATATCTCTTTAATCAAACCGTATTTATCCATCGAGGCTTTCTCGAAAGCATTCACGTCAAAATCCTTCACTTCTGTATTAGAGTACCAATCCATGTCGAGCAAAGCAGCTGCCACGTATTCCACCGTCGCGAATCCCTGGTTAAAATGTCCGCTCTCCTGAATCTTCTGGATTAACGCATCCGGCATCGTTTCGCCAGTCTGGTAATGTTTTGCATACATTTTCAACACGTCCGGTTCACTCGCCCAATTCTCCATCACCTGTGAAGGCAACTCTACCATATCGTGAGGAATAGTACCCGCAATCCGCTGGTAATCGCCACGAGTAAAGAATCCATGCAAGGCATGCCCGAACTCATGGAACATCGTTTCCGTGTCATCCCAGCTCAACAAAACGGGAGCATCCCCCACGGCCGGAGAGAAATTGTAAACCAGAGAAACCAACGGCATCTCTTCTTGTCCGTCCACTTTCGTGTAATGACGGAATTCGGTCATCCATGCTCCCGCCGACTTACTGGCACGCGTGTAATAATCCAAATACAAAATACCGAGAGAAGTCCCGTCAGCCTCTTTCACCTCGTAAGTTTCCACTTGCGGGTGATACAACGGAATATCCGTTCTCTTATGCATGGTGATTCCATACAATTTATTGGCAACCGCGAACATCCCGTCCCGCACGTTTTCCAATTTCAGATAAGGAGCCATCTCGGATTCGTCCAGATCATATTTCTGTTTCCGCAACTTCTCCGCGTAATACCACCAGTCCCAACTTTCCAGCTTAGACTTCATTCCTTCTTTTGCGGCGATGGCCTGCATTTCAGCTAATTCCTGTTTGGCAACTTTCAACGCCGGTTCCCACACACGCCCCATGAAATCATAGATAGCCTTCGGAGTTTTGGCCATGTTCACGTCTACCACGTAGGCTGCATACGTGTCAAATCCCAGCAACTTAGCCTTTTCCGTCCTCAAGTTCACCATTTTAGCTAGCACGGCCTTGTTGTCATTAGCATTATCATTATTCCCGCGCATGTAATATCCTTTGTACAACTTCTCCCGCAAATCACGATTTTGGGCATACGTCAGGAAAGGAATCATACTTGGTTTTTGAACCGTGAAAACCCACTTACCTTCCATTCCCCGGTCTTTAGCCTCGGCAGCAGCGGCAGCAATAGAAGTTTCCGGAAGTCCGGCCAAATCATTCTCGTTATCGACAACCAGCGTGAAAGCATTTGTCTCTTTCAACAGGTTATCCCCGTATTGCAAACTCAATTTAGCCAATTCACCATTAATCTGCATCATCTTAGCCTTATCGGCATCATTCAAATTCGCACCGCCGCGCACGAAATCATTGTAATACAATTCCAGCGTACGCAAAGCCAAAGGCTCCAATCCCAACGCCTCCCGCTTATCGTACAAAGCCTTGATCCGGGCAAACAATTTAGGATTCATGTTAATCTCATCCCCGTGGGCTGTTACAGCAGGACTGATTTCCAGAGCCAATTGCTGCATTTCGTCATTCTTCATCGCCTCATACAGATTGAAGAATATCGATGAGGTCTGATTCAACAACTCCCCGGCCCGATCAAGAGCCACGATCGTGTTCTCGAAAGTCGGTTCTTCCGGGTTATTCACGATAGCCTCGATTTCTGCCTTGTGTTGTTTCATGCCTTCCTCGAAAGCCGGCTTATAATCCGCCGGTTTTATCTTATCAAAAGGCGGAGTTTGAAACGGGGTTTCAAACTTCTGCATCAACGGATTGTTCACTTGCTTAGCACCATCCTTACAAGACGTTACTAACGCAGTAACACTCAAAAGTAATATAACGCTCTTTTTCATGAATAAAGTAATTTATATTTAAGTATATTTCTCCCCACGTCCACAAAAACAAGGTAAAGATATAGATTATCTGCTACAAAGCATTCGTTTGGCAGATAAAAGATTATTTTAGCGTGTGCAAAATTTTAATTAACTTCGCCATCAAAGTAAAAATACCAAAATCAATCAAATATGATAAAACATTCGTTCTTATGCATGGTCATCCTGCTTGTTTCCATCAGCACGACCGTGTTTGCACAAAAAGACGGACCTCGTTCCGGCTACAACTTTACAACCATCGTTGACTTGAAAACGACCCCGGTAAAGAATCAACAAAGCGTGGGAACATGCTGGGACTACGCGACCCTCTCCTTTCTGGAATCCGAATTACTGCGCAAAGGCAAACCGGTCTATGATCTGGCAGAGCTTTACGTGGCTAAAAACGCTTACTTCGAGAAAGGATTACGTTACGTTCAATTCCACGGGAAAACAAACTTCAGCGAGGGCGGACAAGCTCACGATGTAATAGACATGATCAAAAAGTACGGTATTGTCCCGGAAGAAGCATATACCGGATTGCAATACGGACGGGACTTCCACATTCATGCAGAAATGGTGGCTGCTTTGCAAGGAATCCTCGACGCCGTGAACAAAAACCCGAACCGGCAAATTACTCCCGTGTGGACCAAAGGTTTCATGAGATACATCGAGGCTTACCTGGGTGACACCCCGGAAACATTCACTTACGAGGGCAAAGAGTACACCCCGCAAAGTTTCGCGGCATCACTGGATCTAAATTTGAATGATTACGTGGAATTGACTTCTTACCAGATGTATCCTTTCTACGAAGAAGTGGAACTCACGATTCCCGACAACTGGATGCACGCCCGTTACTACAACCTACCGATTGACGAACTCATGGAGGTAATGAACAATGCCTTGAAAAACGGATACTCCGTATGTTGGGACGGTGACGTAAGCCACAACGGTTTCAGCCACCCGAGCGGATTGGCCATTCTCCCGACAAACAACCCGGAAGAGATGATCAATGCCGAGATCGACAAGTGGACCACCCTTAGCGCGAAAGATCGGGAACGTAAAATGCAGTCCTTCGAATCTCCCGTGCCGGAAATGAAAGTGGATGACAACAAACGTCAATTCACTTTTAACAACCGCCAGACAACAGACGATCACCTGATGCACATCACCGGCATGCTAAAGGATCAGAACGGCACGATCTACTATAAAACTAAAAACTCATGGGGAGAAGACCGCAACCCCTTCGGTGGTTATCTTTATATGTCCGAACCCTTCTGCCGCTTGCAAACCGTGGCAATCATGGTTCACAAAGATGCGATTCCGAAAGCAATACGTAAGAAATTAGGATTATAACGATAATAAAAAAACAGCATCAAAATGATGCTGTTTTTTTATTATCGTTAAAACGAATGATCATCCGCTATCGACATGAATTTCTTACGAATCCATTGAGAGATCTTCATCGTGATTTCCGGACCGGAATAAGGAATAAACTCTTCATACATATCCGCCTGCTCGAAATTATCAATTCCCACAGACAAAACCTCGATTCCTCTCTTCTTTCCTTCCCGCACGACTTCCCACACGTGTTCACGGGCATCCTCCCCGTCATATCCCGTGGCAGAAGGAGCCCCATCGGAAATCATAAAAAACAATTTATTCTTGGCATCAGACTTAAACTTGTCAAAACAATACAGCATGGCATACCCGTCGGCATTGGCATGTAACGCTTGTTGAAAAAACAATTTCCCCAGTTGCAGTTTTTCACCCCGGTCGTGGAAACGAATAATCTCGATGCCCTCATCCCCACAGCGATGCCCGTATATCGAATAATACACCGCGTTCGGGTACTTGTTGAAAGCCAAAGCCAACGCGGAAGAGATCACAATTTGCGTGGGAATCTTTTCCCCCGTACACATCGAACCGGATAAATCCAAAAGGATAACCACCTCCAGTATTGCCGAAGGAGCCATTACTTCTTCAAAAAATATATTCCGGTTATATCGGGATTGATACAATTCATCCTCATCCAACTCCCCGGAATCCTGCTCGTAGATCACCCGGGCACGATCCATCTTTCCGGAGAACATGGCCAGACTCAATTGTATTTTGGCAGCCAATTCCTTTGCCCGGTTCAATAAATCATCCGAAATTTCGGCTACATCAGCCTCAAACTCCTCGATACGGTCACAAACACCCAATGTTCCCTTCCACTCCAGCTTCGACCGCTCCGGGCTCACGTATAGCTGGGTCGAAAAAACAGGCTCTTGATTCAACGTTTTCCGTAAATCACGAATAACGGATTCTGCCATCTTAATCTGCTTATCCGTCTTAAAATCCTCAATCCCCTTCATCGCCTTTTTCATCTCCTGCAAAAAGAAATGATCCGGACACACCTCCTTCTCCTGAAACAAATCGGTCAACATTCCCGCGTACCAAACGACCTCCTTGTAAGTCAACTCCCCGTAATCCTTGATCGATTTCAAGATGGTATTCACCTGAAGTACCTTCCCATCATTACCGGGAAAAGACAACACTTCCCGCATGTAATTGCTCTCATCCAGCAGGTTCGGGTACAATATTTTAGAACAGATATAATCATACAAAGCCTCGGAACCATCCATTCCCCGATGTACCCCATCTTCACTCTGCCCGCCATAGAATCCCATATAATGCTCCACGGCATTCAACCCCATGGCCAATCCCAACTTGCGAGCTGCGTACAAATAATAGTGATAACCGGGAAAATCCTTTACGAGCTTCGATTCCACCCGCCGATCCTCTATAAAATGAATCATATCATAGTGCATCGGCGTGTAGCGCAACTCACCGTCACTCAACCCCGCAACATCTTGCCCCGTGTAAACCAGATGTGCCAGCTCGTGAACGAAATACCCGAAAAAGACAAATACCCTCGTCTCATCCGACACCCCCAACCGCAACAATTTCAAATTTAGGGCAATATGCTTGGGATTCATCGACAAACTAGGAACCCGGTTGGAAAGTACCATTTTAGGAATCTCCCCCGTGACATGAAAAGCGATCCTCGCACACACCGGAACCAATTTCAACAAATCCGTGGTTCCCAGATCCCGATCCAGTAAATTCCGGGCTGTGGGAAAATTTCCCCACCAATCCCGATCGATAAACTGCTCGTCATATATCTCTTCTATCCGTCGATAATCCATGACCACCCGTTCAAAGAGTTTGTATTAAGGAACGAGCCACCGTCTCTTCCCCCGTAATCACGTAGTTCGTGAGGATCACTCGCTCGATCACCTCATCCAACCGATACCCTAACGGAATATAAGCCGCCGCATCCAACACCTGACGAGTCGAAAGGGAAACGGATAACGTTTCTTTTTGCTCGGCCAAACGTAACACCTCGGCCACCTTCGCTAATTGAGTAGCTGCATCGCAAGACACTTTCGGAAAACGAGCCCGAATCAGTGCAGCCTCTTCCGCCGTGGTCAAGTAATTTAACCGAACTTTGATAAACCGATCTTCAAAAGCCGTATCCAAACGCTGCGTGGAAACATAAGCGAATCCCACGTTACCTGCTGCCACGAAAAGCACGTTTTCACCTTTATTGTAGCGTTTCCCGGAATCCTCGTCATAGATATACGATTGTTGACGATCCAAAATAGTCATCAGGAAATTGGCGGCCACCATCGGTGTACGCGTCAACTCATCCAAAAATATTAACGTAGGCTTAGTCGACACAAAAGCCTTGAAAAACTCCGAATGCACCGCTTTCGTCTTCCCGTCATCCCCGATAATCAATCCTCCCACGAACATCTTTTTCGGCTTAAAAGCCTGTCCCATATCAAAAGCGAAATACTCCATCCCCATAGCATCTGCCAACTCCTTGGCAATAGAAGACTTCCCACACCCTTTCGGGCCGAGCAAAAAAGGATACCGCTTCAAATAGAGCGTGTGACATAAAAATTCCCACGTCTGAACGGGAATACACAAACTATCCGAATGTTTCGGCGGGGTAAAAGGAAAAAGAGTAGCCTGCCCAGCTACATACACACGATTTGTCATATTATTCTTGTCTAACGAATTTATGGCTAAAGTTACACATCTTTCATTGAAAACCTCATAAAACATGAATTTGTTTATAGAAATGTTCAGCCCCGAAATGTACACTCCCGAAACAACCACCTCAATAGAACAAGATAGAATAAAAACAAATGGATTCCAAACGAGAAGTAGATATGAAAAAAGAAGAGGCTGAGTGAAAAATAAGTTTTCACATAGCCTCTTCTTACAGATTACAACTCAATCACATTGTTGGATCATCAACCCAATCTGTTGTTTCCGCATCAAATTCAATCGGTTTCAATATGGCATTTCCATCAGCATCGTAACCACCACCAAAAATCAGCGTGTAGATATAACGCTTGCCCGGCTCCCATGAAGCTCCGAATGGAACGTAGATTGTCGCGTAGTTTTCGGCTGAACCATGCAGATAAACTCCTGACTGCTGGATTTTGCAGAAAATTTCCAGATAAGACTGTTTGGCAGCATCGGCCTCTGCTTTAGTTTTCTTCGCACCTTTAACATCCCATGCTGTCAATGTCTGCGGAATCGTAAATATAGGAGTTGTACTGGAAATATCCGTTGCCTCTGTATTACTCTTCACTTCGATTGCGGCATTTCTTATTACAGTAGGACTATACAGCCCATCAGCAGACAGTTCCCAATTATCAGCAGCTGTAGGAGTTGTTTCGGCATCACTTGGAAGAGTAAATGTTCCGCCCATCTTTGCATTATAAATCTCTATGCCATTTATGACTACATTCATTGTGGCAAGTTCCGTTTTTGCCTTGAAAACCACTTGCGAAAGGATATGCTTGAATGTGAATTTCACTACTCCATTATTCATATCCTTCGTCCGATTTTTGGCTATGCCATACATAACATCATGATCAGCATGCTTGCCCTCACCCGTTCCATATTCATCCATGCATGAATAATGTATTTGCTGGCTATTATGATTAAAACTCCATGCATAATGTATCATATAATTAATCGAGTAGCTTCCCGGACTGATTGCATAAAAGTCCAAAGATTCTGTAGGCCAATAATGAACATCATTCTGATCTGCATAATCCCAATTTTCACCATTATGCTTTATTTTCACACCACTATGCCCCATAATTTCGTCAGCCTTTCCCATAAAAGCAGTACCATCTGCCGTATATGCGAACACATCAAAATCCGTTTCCGTCTCCAAATTACTCGGTGTAATAGGCGTCGCCCTAGTTTCTGCAGCATTCCCTACAACGTGAAAACCAATTGCATTTTGTGAAAGGTTATCCACGCTTGCGATTTCTTCGTTTGAACAACCAGTCAGCAATGCTCCAGAGATTGCTGCTAGCATTAAAAATGTTTGTTTCATAAAAAGAATAAATTAAAAAATAAAAATATAATTAGTATATTTAAAG
>ERZ779869.4127-NODE-4127-length-10611-cov-3.121353_pt1 | contig 10611 bp, 7 predicted proteins | sample MGYA00511557_ERZ779869 | MGnify/ENA primary metagenome ERZ779869 (study PRJEB29588, sample SAMEA2154620) | human gut metagenome | biome: human gut; feature: human-associated habitat; material: faeces | place: Denmark | collected 2008/2010 ...
ATGCAGAGAGCAAGAGCCAGGTGATGTGGTATGCTACTCAGGCGCGCGACTCCTATCCTTACTATCAGCATACCGCCATCGGCTATAACTATCGCATGAGTAATGTGTGTGCAGGTATCGGACGTGGACAGATGACGGTGCTCGAAGACCATATTGCTCACCACAAGCACGTGCAGCAACTCTACAAGGAACTGTTGAAAGGTGTGGAGGGCATCACGCTGCATGAGGCGCCTAATGCTGACTATGATTCTAACTTCTGGCTCTGCACCATCGTGCTGGATGATAACCTGAAAGTCAAGGGACAGGAGAATGCTTACAAGGAGGTGGTGAAGACTGCCGTGGGTGGTGCCGCTGGCGTGATTCATGTGGTGGATTCGCCTACTACCGACTGCCAGCCTAACGAGAACGTGGAGGCGATGCGTGTGTTCATGCTATCGAAGAAGATTGAGGCTCGCCCTGTGTGGAAACCGATGCACAAGCAGCCTGTATATCAGGATGCTCCTGCCTATGTGAATGGCGTGAGCGAGGCTATCTTCAAGATTGGTATGTGTCTGCCTGCCGGTCCTATGGTGAGCGATGATGATGTGCGCTATATTGTGGAGTGCATCAAGGAAGCTATTGAGTACTAAAAAAACGAGACTTAGAGAAACTCTTTATGAATTTTATTTCAAAACTGAGAGAATGGTATTTTACTAAAAATGCCCTTCCATACTGGTGTGTGCTTATCCTCGACTGTCTGATCCTTTTGTTTTCAGGTGTATTATGCTATTATTTGGATCATGGGGGCAGCGAACTGACAAATAACTTCTGGCCGCTTCTGGGTACGCTATGCGTCTATCTCATAGCCTATCTGATAGGCATCCGGCTGATGCACACTTACCAGGCTATCATCCGCTACTCTTCGTTTGTGGATTTGAGTCGTATCGCATCTGCCAATGCCATCGGCTTCGTTATCATTGTCATAGCCCGATATTACGTTCATGTGGATAGATGGTTGGAGCCTGTGCGTATACGTGAACTGTTCTTTACCTTCCTCATCGCTACCCTGATGATGACGGCTTTGCGTGTGGTTGTAAAAATGTTATACGACTCGATGCATACGGGCAAGGCGACACGTGTGTTTATTTATGGTACGCACAGTGGAGGCGTGGGGTTGGCGAAGATGATTCGCAGCACCAAACCTTCTCGATTTGTCCTGAAGGGATTCGTGAGTGATACTGTGAATGGAAAGGGCAAGTATATGATGGGCGTGGAGATATTCCGCAACGATGCGCATCTGGTGGATGAAATGAAGAAGGAGAATGCTGATGCTTTGCTGGTTTCTCCTTTGAAGAGTGAGGAACTGCGCAAGAATACGGAGATGATTAACAGCCTGGTAGATAACGACATCAAACTCTTCGTGTTGGCGGGTGCGCAGGAATGGGATGGCAAGAGCTATTTATCGCATTCACAAATCAAGGAAGTGGACATAGAGGACCTGTTGCCTCGTGAGAAGATTGAGGTGGATATGAAGGCTGTGGGTAATCTGCTGTCTGGTAAGCGTATCCTGATAACGGGTGCGGCTGGCAGCATCGGCAGCGAGATGGTGAGACAGATTGCCATCTATCAGCCGAATGAACTCATCTTAGTGGATCAGGCTGAGACTCCATTGCATGATGTGCGCCTGATGATGGCGAAGAATTTTCCGCATATCGAGGCGTTCACCTTGATGGCGAGCATACAGAACAAGCCTAGGATGGAGGAAATTTTCCGTGAACACAGGCCTGACTACGTGTTCCACGCCGCAGCCTACAAGCATGTGCCGATGATGGAGGACAACCCGAGCGAGAGCATCCAGAACAATGTGGATGGCACGAGGGTGATAGCTGACCTGAGCGTGAAGTATGGCGTAAAGAAATTTGTGATGATTTCTACCGACAAGGCTGTGAATCCTACCAACGTGATGGGGTGCTCGAAGCGTATCTGCGAAATCTATGTGCAGAGTCTGGACAAGGCTATCAAGGAGGGAAAGATTTATGCTGATGCTTGTCAGGATGACGCTGGTATGCCAATGAAGGCTGTGACGCAGTTTGTTACTACTCGTTTTGGTAACGTGTTGGGTAGTAATGGTTCGGTGATTCCGCTCTTCAAGGAGCAGATTAAAAACGGCGGTCCTGTGACGGTGACGCATCCCGACATCATCCGCTTCTTCATGTTGATACCTGAGGCGTGCAAGCTTGTGTTGGAGGCTGGTACGATGGGGCACGGCGGCGAGATATTCGTCTTCGACATGGGACAGCCTGTGAAGATTGTGGATTTGGCTAAGCGCATGATTAAGTTGAGCGGTGCTAAGGACGTGGAAATCAAGTTCACTGGTCTTCGTGATGGCGAGAAACTCTATGAAGAGGTGCTCAACGACAAGGAGGTGACGCTCCCTACCTTCCACAAGAAAATCAAGATTGCGAAGGTGCGTGAGTATGACTATGCCGATGTATGCAAGGAACTGGACGAACTGTCATGCATAGCCCAGACCTTCGACGACATGAAGATAGTGGGCAAGATGAAGCGAATCGTTCCTGAGTACAAGAGTCAGCATTCTAAATACCAGGCGCTGGATAAATAACGGAATACCAAGCTTCGGAAAGATAAGCTGGTAGATAGGAATAAGAAATCCCGGCTCGGAGATTCTATGGAATCTCTGGGTCGGGATTTTTGCGTTTGTGAAGGCGGTGGATGGGGGCGTGGCTGCATGGGGAAAGTTATATGATTGGAGAATGTGTAAAAATATATAAAAAGATAAGCCAAGAAGGGCATTTTTGAGTTTTATTGCTTAACTTTGCATTTGAACATTCATTATTATAGATATGCCTAAGGTAAGAATTAAAAATATAGGCCCAATTGTTGATACGGGAGACATCGCATTGTCTGCCGTAATGCTTATTGTGGGTAAACAGTCTTCGGGAAAAAGTACCTTTATGAAAATATTGTGCTTCTGTCGCTGGATAGAAAAGCGAATCATGCTTGATGGCGAGAATCTGCTTAAGAAATATACCCATTATGGCCGATTCCTGAAAGAGCTGAAGAAGTTTCATCGTTTCGATGATGCTTTCTTTGCTGCTGATTCTTATATCTTTTATGATGGTGATTGCCTTACCATCGAGATGGATGGCGTGAAGGCGAATGTGAAAATCAGAAAGAAAGCGAATTTCAAAACTGAGCGCTATAATGCAAAACTGAGTTTTATTCCTTCGGAACGCAATCTGGTTTCGGCTATTCAGAACATTGATAAGGTTTATCGCTCATCTGACTATGATTCGATATTTAATTATCTTCTGGAATATCAGGAGGCGAAGAAGGAATATGATATCAAGCATCCGCTGAGAATTCCATTTGATGATAATATGAAATATTATTATGATAAGGTTACGGATTCTGACAGAATCGTGCTTGAGAAGGTGGGTAGAACGATAGCGCCTGTTTATGCTTCAAGTGGTATACAGTCGGCGTTGCCTTTGGCTGTGCTTGTGGATTATGTTACCGGACAGGTGGGGAAGATTCCGAAGTCGAGCCTTACTGATTTAACGAGTTTGGTGGCAAAGATTATGCTGGATGATGAGAATAAAGAAATCAGTGCGGATGATGTGATTAAGGGAACTAAGATGTATAGATATAAATTCGCCCAGCTGTATATTGAGGAGCTGGAAGAAAATCTGTTTCCGAAGTCGCAGTTTGCGATGGTGAAGGAGATTGTGAAGAATATCAAGAAGGCCTATGAGCAGTCGGGGGCTAATAGCTATGTGGTTATGACCACCCATAGTCCGTATGTGCTGACTTCTCTGAATGTGCTGATGAAGGTGGCACTGGCTAAGGAAAAGAAGCTTGATGAGAAAATGAAAGAAATGCTGGAATATGCAATCCCGATTTCATGGTATTCGGCATACTGCATGACAGATGAAGGAAAAATGGAGAATATCGTGGATGATGAATACCATTTTATCATGGGTGATTATCTTGATTCTCTTTCTGATGAAATATCTGAATTATCTTCTGAACTTGATGAGATGATATATGGGAATGAAAAATAGTTTTTTGGCAGGTTATCTGGCTGAAAAGGAAGTTAGAAAATGTTCGAAAATCAGTCTGAAGGAGCGTTCGACAGTTTATTTGCTGAACTTCGTTCCTCCGATGGACTGTGTGGCTTATCAAGTAGATGGTAACATTATAAAAGGTGCTTAAAGTCTGGACAGCCTGACTTTTTGAGGCAAGAAAAACTGAAATAAATTTCATTAGACTGCGTTTGATTATGGCAAGAAAATTATATCCTATAGGAATTCAGACATTTGAACGGATCCGCAAGGAGGATATGTTCTATGTAGATAAGACGGAATACATCTATCGTATGACGCATACGGATGGAAAGTATTTCTTCCTGAGCCGACCACGCCGTTTCGGCAAGTCGCTGCTGGTTTCCACCTTCAAGAGTTATTTCGAGGGCAAGAAGGAACTCTTCGAGGGGCTTGCCATCGAGAAGCTGGAGAAGGAGTGGAATACTTATCCCGTGCTGCACTTCAGCCTGGCTGGAGGCAAACATATGGAGAAGGCACAGCTGGATCGATACCTCTTATATATATTAAAGGAAAATGAGGATAGGTTTGGAGTGGATTGTGATTCTCCAGATTCGAACGTTCGTTTGCTCAACTTGATAAAAACTGTTACAGCAAAGACTGGTAAGCAGGCGGTGGTGCTCATCGATGAATATGATGCACCGCTGCTGGATGTGGCTCACGAGAAGGAAAAACTCGATGTTTTGCGCAATACGATGCGCAATTTCTACAGTCCCTTGAAAGATTGTGAGCCAATGCTCCGTTTCGTCTTCCTGACGGGCATCACGAAATTCTCGCAGCTTAGTATCTTCAGCGAGCTGAACAATATCAAGAATGTGAGCATGGACGAGCCTTACGCCGGCATCTGCGGTATTACCAAGGAGGAAATGCTTACACAGATGAGCGATGACATCAACGAACTTGCCGAGCATCTGGAGCTGAGCAGGGAGGAGACCATCCAGGAACTCAAAGACCATTATGATGGTTATCACTTCTGCTGGCCATCGCCTGATGTCTTCAATCCTTACAGTCTGCTCAATTGCTTTGCTGATGGAGAAATTGATTCTTACTGGTTTGGAACCGGTACACCTACCTATCTCATCAATATGATGAGACAGTATGATTTCCTGCCTGCAGACCTCGGCGAGACCATAGAGGTGGATAAGAAGGACTTTGATGCCCCCACTGAAACGATGACCACCATCATACCTTTGCTTTATCAGAGTGGGTATGTCACCATCAAGGGTTATGATAAACCGACGAAATTATATCAGTTGGTATTGCCTAACCAGGAGATAAGGGTAGGGTTGTATGGTAGTCTCTTGCCTCATTATCTGACGGATAAGTCGGCGAAGGCTAACACGACCATCGCCAAGATGTCGGTATTGGTAAAGAAGGGGGATATGGATGCTGCTTTCTGCCTGCTGAACGATTTCCTGGAGACGGTGCCTTACTGCGACAATACCCACTACGAGGGGCATTGGCAGCAGACGCTCTACATCATGTTTGCCCTGCTCACCAACTATAGCATCCATGTGGAACCGCATACGGCAAAGGGCAGAATCGATATCACGATGGAAACGGCAGATACCATCTACGTGATGGAACTGAAGTTCAACAAGAGTGCCGAGGAGGCTCTCGCCCAGATTGAGGCAAAGCACTATGTCGACGCCTTCAAAATGAGCGGCAAGAAGGTGGTGAAGATAGGCTTGAACTTCTCGGTGAAGGACGAGGTGAACTGCCTGGAATGGAAGATAGGATGACAAGATCTTATAGTCCTGTATATTTCCTGATAGCCTTGATGAAGGTATCGCCATATTTATTGAGCTTGAATTCTCCGATACCACTGATCAGGCTCATGGCATTCTTGGTGGTAGGTTTCATCCTTGCAAGTTCATGAAGGCTCTTGTCGCTGAGTACGATATATGGAGGATAACCCTGTTCGTCGGCAAGGTTCTTGCGTATCTTTCTGAGGTGTTCAAAGAGCCCTTTGTCTTCCACGCCTTTCGAGTCTTCCTGGAAGATGACACGTTCGGCATGCACCTCAGGAATGAGATTTCCCGGCTGGGCGATGGCGCCCTTCCTGTTGCGTACCGTTTTCTGTGGGCGGGTGGCTTTATCATCTTCTTCGATATAGGCCAGCGAAACATGATGTTCTCCCTTCAGTACCTTCCAGCCTAAATCGGTAACCTTCATGTAGTTGTGGTTGTTGTAAGCAATCTCGAAGAATCCCATCTGCAGCATCTGCAGCAGATAAGCATTCCAGTCCTTAGATGTTGTATCCCTGCCCACACCGAAGGTTTTCATCTCGTTGTATTTGTTTTTCACAACTGCAGAAGAATGCATGCCTCTCAGAATCTCGATGCAGGTACCTACTGCAATATGCTCACCCGAACGGACCACGGCACTCAGGGCTTTCTGGGCTCTGATGGTGCCGTCGAAGGTGCGTGGAGGATTCTTGCAAACATCACAGTTGCCGCAGTTGCAGGATGATGTCTCGCCAAAATAATTCAGCAGAATGCGTCGTCGGCATACTCTCGATTCGGCATATTCCTCCATGCGGCGCAGTTTCTCCATGTTCACATCACGCTGTCCGCTTTCTTCACAGAAAGAACGGAGGGTGATGATGTCGGCCATCGAATAGAACAGCACGGTATCTGATGGTGCTCCATCTCTTCCGGCTCTACCTATTTCCTGATAGAAACTCTCTATGCTTTTAGGCATATTATAGTGGATTACCCAGCGCACATTACTCTTGTCGATGCCCATTCCGAAAGCGATGGTTGCACATACCACCTGAATCTGGTCCATCTTGAACCGCTCCTGTACTGATGCTCTGGTCTGGGCAGTCATTCCGGCGTGATAGGCTGCGGCATTGATCCCTAGATCGATAAGTTCCTGAGCTACCATTTCGGTGTTCTTGCGGGAGAGACAGTAGATGATGCCTGCTTCTTCCGGATGATTACTGATGAAGCGGGTGATGTATTGGAGCTTTGCCTTTTTGGTGCTCTCCTGTCTTACGGTGAGGGAGAGGTTGGGGCGGTCGAAACTGCTTACGAACGTCTGCCCATTGAGATGAAGCTGGCGTATGATATCTTCGCGCGTTATCTTGTCGGCTGTGGCTGTGAGCGCCATCACTGGGACATTGCGGAAATTCTCGTGCAGCATACCGAGTTGCGAATACTCCGGACGGAAATCGTGTCCCCACTGGCTGATGCAGTGGGCCTCGTCAACGGCAAAGAGCGAAATCTTGATGTTGCTGAATAAATAAGGTATCTCGCTGATGAGTTTTTCGGGCGAAACGTAAAGGAGTTTCAGTTCTCCCTTCTCGCATCGGCGGCGGATGATGAGTTCATCGGTCGTGTCGTTTCCGCTGTTCAGTGCCTCTGCCGGGATACCGTTTGCCTTGAGCGCCTCCACCTGGTCGTGCATCAGACTGATGAGCGGTGAAATGACCACAGCGGTACCTTCCATTGCTAATGCGGGAACCTGGTAGCACAGACTCTTACCACCACCAGTCGGCATGAGAACCAGACAGTCGTGTCCCTGCATTACCTCTCTGATAATCGCCTCCTGGTTGGGGCGGAAGGAATCGTATCCAAAATAGCTTTTTAATATCTCGTTTATCTGCATGATTGCCGTTTTATGATTTCTGCCTTTGCCGGCATGTTTTTGTTTTGTTTTTCATGCAAAGGTAATGAATAATCTGCATAAATAAAAGTTTTCTCCAAGAAAAAGTGCATATTTCAAGTAAAAAACTTTGCAAAGAGCGAAAAACAGGAGGAAAAGTTTGGTATGTGGAAAAAATGTATTACTTTTGCATGGTAAATACAGATAAAAATGGCAAAATGTAATGTAAACACTCAAGAGCGATTTGCCGATATCCAGATGCTCCGTTATGAGCTGAAGGGTTTCGAAAACCTGTCGCTCACACAGAAAATTTATATTTATTGCTTGTCGAAGGCAACCCTCTTGGGACGTGATATCACCTTCGACCAGCAGGGCAAATACAACCTGCGCATCCGTAAAACTCTGGAGGCTGTATACCGTCATTATGAGGGTAATCGCGAAAGCGAAGATTTCAAGGCTTTCGAAGTTTATCTGAAGCGTGTCTGGTTTGCCAGCGGCATCCATCATCACTATGGATGTGAAAAGTTTGTGCCAGGATTTTCAGAGGAATCTTTCTATGAGATGGTTGGGGCTGTAGCCGATGAATATCTGCCTCTTTCCAAGGGTCAGAGCAAGGAAGACCTGTTGGGCATTCTGGTGCCTGTCATCTTCAATCCGGAAGTCATGCCTAAGCGCGTGAATCAGACGGATGGCGAAGATCTGGTGCAGACTTCAGCCTGCAATTTCTATGAGAATGTTTCTCAGGCAGAAGTAGAACGTTTCTATGCCAGGATGAAGGAAGAGGGCAACGAACAGGCACCTTCGTATGGACTGAACTCTAAACTGACCAAGCGTAATGGTGAACTGGTGGAGCTGAAATGGACAGAAGACGGCCTCTATGGAGCAGCTATCAAGGAGATTGTTTCCTGGTTGCTCCGTGCTCAGAAATATGCAGAAAATGAGGAACAGAAACATCTCATCGATCTCCTGGTGAAGTATTACCGTACAGGCGATCTGAAGGATTTCGACCGTTACAGCATTGCTTGGGTGCAGCAGCACGAGGGAATGATTGATTTCATCAACGGATTTATCGAAGTGTATGGCGATCCGCTCGGACTGAAAGGTACTTGGGAAGGCATCGTAGAATATAAGGATCTTGAGGCTACGAAGCGCACCCAGACCATCAGTCAGAATGCCCAGTGGTTTGAGGACCATTCACCTGTAGACCCACGTTTCCGCAAGCCGGAGGTGAAGGGTGTTACAGCCAATGTCATCTGTGCGGCGATGTTGGGTGGCGAGGAATATCCAGCTTCTGCCATCGGCATCAATCTTCCGAATGCCAACTGGATCCGTCAGGAATATGGTTCTAAGAGTGTGACCATCGGTAACCTGACCGAGGCATATAACAAGGCAGCTCAAGGCAATGGTTTCCGCGATGAATTCGTTATCGACGAGGATACCATCAGTCTGATGAATCAGTACGAGGATATTACCGATGATCTGCATACCGACCTGCATGAGTGTCTGGGGCATGGTAGTGGACAGCTCTTGCCTGGTACCGACCCTGATGCACTGAAGGCGTATGGCAGTACGATAGAAGAGGCGAGAGCCGATCTTTTCGGACTCTATTATGTAGCCGACCATAAATTGGTAGAACTGGGGCTGACACCGAATGATGAGGCATACAAGGCTCAGTATTACGGTTATCTGATGAACGGTCTGCTCACCCAGACCATCCGCATCAAGGAAGGCGACAAGATAGAGGAAGCCCACATGCGCAACCGTGCGCTGATAGCCTGGTGGGTGATGGAGCATGCCGAGGGTGCTGTGGAACTGGTGAAGATGGATGTGAACTATGCTTCTGCCGAGGATGCTTTGAAGGACAGCGAGGGCAATATCATTACGACGAAGACTTATGTGAAGATTAATGATTATGCCAAGCTCCGCCATCTCTTCGGCGAGTTGCTTGCTGAAATTCAGCGCATCAAGAGTGAGGGCGATTTCGAGGCTGCCCGTCTGTTGGTTGAGAAGTATGCCGTGAATATTGATCCGGAATTGCATCGCGAGATACTGGCAAGATACAAGAAACTGAATCTCGCTCCATACAAGGGATTCATCAATCCGAAGATGACGCTGGAGATGGATGAAGAAGGCGAAATTACAGACGTAGTATTGGATTATGAGGAGAGCTATGTCGACCAGATGTTGCGCTACTCTGATGAATACGGAACGCTTTAGAAAGTTAATAGTTAAGAGTTGATAGTTTATAGGGCAATCTTGCTATACGGCGAAGCCGCTATAAACTGTTAACTATAAACTTTAAAAAATGATGATAGATAATAAGAACGAGGAATTTCCGATAGTAGATGAAATGGGCAACATCCTGGGCGCTGTTACCCGCGGTCATGCCCATGACGGAAGCAAGATATTGCATCCGGTTGTTCATCTGCATGTATTCAACAGCCGGGGTGACCTGTATCTGCAGCATCGTCCAGCCTGGAAGGATATCCAGCCGGATAAATGGGATACAGCCTGCGGCGGTCATGTTGATTTAGGCGAAAGTGTGAGTCAGGCATTGCATCGCGAGGTAAGGGAAGAATTGGGTATCACCGATTTTGAACCGGAATCTCTTGGGCATTATGTCTTTGAGAGTCAGCGGGAAAAGGAACTGGTTTATGTACATCGCTGTGTATATGATGGCGAGGTGAAACCTAGCCAAGAAGAATTGGCCGGTGGCAGATTCTGGACCAAGGATGACATCAGCGAAAACATCGGCAAGGGTGTTTTCACTCCGAACTTCGAAAACGAATACCAGAAGTATTTCATGTAATGACGAAATTAGCCATAAAAATACGTCCCGACGTAGCATTTGCTGCATCGGGACGTATTTTTATGTATGTCGGGACGCAGCAAATGCTAC
>ERZ779869.4128-NODE-4128-length-10610-cov-2.364567_pt1 | contig 10610 bp, 13 predicted proteins | sample MGYA00511557_ERZ779869 | MGnify/ENA primary metagenome ERZ779869 (study PRJEB29588, sample SAMEA2154620) | human gut metagenome | biome: human gut; feature: human-associated habitat; material: faeces | place: Denmark | collected 2008/2010 ...
AATCCGGTGGATATTTTGACGTATGTGGCATTGAAACTGAGTGGGCTGCCGGAGAAACGGGTGCTTGGTTCGGGGACGGTGCTTGACACGGCGCGGCTCAAATACGCGCTGGGCGAACACCTGGGCGTGGACAGCCGGAGTGTGCATTCTTTTATTATCGGCGAGCACGGGGACAGCGAGATCGCGGCGTGGAGCAGTACGAATGTATCGGGCATTCCGCTGAACGAGTTCTGCGAGATGCGCGGGCATTTTAACCACGATGCGGCGATGGACGCGATCGCGGAGAAGGTCAAAAACAGTGCTTACGAGATTATTTCGAAAAAACAGGCGACGTATTACGGAATTGCGATGTCGGTAAAACGTATCTGCGAGTGTATCGTACGCAATGAGCGCTCGATTCTGCCGGTGTCTGCGATGATGCACGGAGAGTACGGCATCGAAGATATCACGCTGAGTATGCCGGCGATCGTGGGAATCGGGGGTGTGGAGACGCATGTGCCGATTGCATTGAGTGAGGAAGAGGCGGAGAAGCTGGTGGAGTCTGCTAAGAAACTGAAAGAGGTAGCGAAAGGGCTGATAGAATGATGCCAGATGGGCTGCCGTACATTGGTACGGCAGCCCATCTGAACTAATCGGTTTTACTATAAAATTCTTTTCTATCAGTAAAGGCCATCTTTTAGGCAGCCGCCTGATTTTCTTTCTGGGTCAGTAAGGAGACAACGATCAGGGTAAGGAAAGAAACCGGAACTGCAACCAGGATGGTTGCCAGACCGAACGGATGTCCCATAACTTCCCAGGCAATCGTAGCAAAGGTTCCGACAAACATGGAAGCGATGCCTCCGCTTTTAGTTTTATTCCAATTGATTGTGATTATTATACTGCAAAGCACAGGACGCTGCCAGTGAATCCAATCGTGTAAAATGAATGTTTCAGTACATATAATAGGAAACGTCACATGAAATATGATAAGATAGTGAAAGCAATTTTCATAGAACGTCCCAATCGTTTTATTGCGCGGGTAAAGATTGATGGCTCGGAAGAGGTAGAATCGGTTCATGTAAAGAATACGGGACGTTGTCGTGAATTACTGCTGCGGGGGGCGGAAGTGATTTTGGAAGATTGCATAGAAAAGAATCCAAATCGAAAGACTTGCTATGATTTGATTGCAGTTAAGAAGAATAAAAAATGGGTTAACATTGATTCTCAGGCACCGAATAAAGTGGTAAAAGAATGGCTGATGACACAGGGGTATGATTGTATTAAACCAGAGTATACCTTTGGAAATAGCCGGATGGATTTCTATATGGAAAAAGGAAAGCAAAAATATCTAATGGAAGTCAAAGGCTGCACCCTTGAGATAGACGGAGTTGGATATTTTCCAGATGCCCCGACGGAAAGAGGAGTTAAGCATTTAAGGGAACTTGCAGCTGCGTGCGGACAAGGATATAAATGTTTGATAGCATTTGTGATTCAAATGGAAGGCATCAGTGAAGTCAGACCGAATACGGAAACGCATCCCGAATTTGGCGCTGCACTTCACGATGCAAAGGCAGCAGGTGTTGAGGCGCTTTTCCTGAAATGTCATGTTGGGATGGATAGGTTGGAAATCATAGGAGAAGATGAGTCTTGAGGGCAAAGTCCTAAAGGAGAGAGAAATCTATGATACGTGAAATTGAGAATAGAAGAAGTATAAGAAAATATAAGCCAGATGAGATCGAAAGGAAGTTAATTGACGAGATCATATACAGTGCTTCCCTTGCACCATCTGCTAAAAACAGTCAGCCTTGGAAATTTATTGTATATCAGGGGAAAGAAAAAGATAAACTGGTTGATGTCATGCGTCATGGTATAAATTCAGAAAAAATGACCCATGAACTTATGCCGGAATGGGCATTTGCCATACCGGATGCTGAGAATACCGTTAGAATCATGCAGGAGGTCCCATGCCTTATAGCAGTGCTTAATACCAACCAGCATACTCCATTTGCAAGCATTGAAAATGAAAAGCGAATTGTTGAAATATGTGATTCACTGTCCATAGGTGCGGCGATTGAAAATATGATTCTGACAGCAACGGGATATGGATTGGGCACCTTATGGATTGCCAATACTTGTTTTGCCTATAATGAGCTGATGGATTTTATCGGAACAGACAGCCAGTTGACAGGAATTGTTGCGGTTGGCTTTGCCGACGAAGCTCCGGCCAAAAGACCAAGGAAACCTTTCGAAGAAATTGTTGAGTACAGATAGGTAAATCGTAATGAGTTAATCGTGTTATAATCAGGTTGGATGGAGAATAATCGTTATGATTAGAAAGTTGCAGAAGGTAGATATAAACAGAGTCGCTGATATATGGTTGACAACTAATCTGAAAGCACATTTTTTTATTTCTGAACAATACTGGATAAGTAATTATGAATTCGTGAAGGAAATGCTGCCACAGGCGGAGGTTTATGTGTATGAAGATGATAAAATGATTCAAGGCTTTATAGGAATAAATGATGAATATATAGAAGGTATTTTTGTTTCTGATGAAATGCAGTCACGTGGCATAGGTAAAATATTGTTGGATTACATCAAGGATAAAAAAGACAGATTACAGTTAAAGGTATACCAGAAGAATGTCAGGGCAATGTCTTTTTATCAACGAGAAGGATTTACTATTCAGAGTGAAGGGATGGACGAATTCACAGGAGAAAAAGAATATGTGATGAATTGGGAATCGTTTGGAATTTGAATACCCATGGCAGGAGGGGATGAACCGCCTGTTTGTTTACAAGATGGAAGATGATTCCCATCGGATGTAGTATTTTGCAGCAAGAATACCGAAGAGATTCTTCACCAGAATAAAAATATCTGAAGGGAGGCTTTCGATATGAAAAATAGAAAATACAGTCTTGTTTTTATAATGCTTTTGTGTATGATAATGGCAGTTTCAGCATTTCCGATGACAGCCAATGCCGATATGGGACCAAAGGCCTCTGTTCGGATTCAGTTTGAGCATATGGGGGATGAGCTCTGTTATGGAACTTTGCTGTCGAAGGAGAAATCTACCGGTCCGGCAAGTGCCTGGGATGGAAGAACGGAGAGTGCCCAGAAAGAGTACATGGATCCTGATATCTGGGAGATCTTTGTGAATTACAAGGATCCGGATGGATACTATTTTCTGCAGCGGAGCTGGAAGGTAAGTGAAAGCAAAGAGCTTGCATGGACCTATTATCCGCCGGATGATTTTAAAATTCTTCTGTATTATCCGGAAACGGAAACCTTTGTATCCAGTGGAATTTATGCTCGTTATGCATTTGATACGTATTATACAGTGGATATGGATGGTGTGGATATCGGTTCGGTGGAATACAATGATGATTTGAGTACCAATGAGCGGATTGAGGCCTACCGTTCGTATAATTACCGGCAGGAGATGCTGGCTCTTGGGGCAAGGATCGTCCTTACTATTTTAATCGAAATGCTGGTGGCGCTGCTGTTTGGTTTCAGACAGAAAAAACAGCTGTTGATTCTGGCTGTTGTCAACATTATTACGCAAATTATCTTAAATGTGCTGCTCAATGTGATTAATTATAATTCCGGCCCTCTTGCATTTACATTTTTCTATGTACTTTTTGAGCTGATTGTATTTGCTCTGGAGGCAGTGTTGTATTGCACAATTCTTAAGAGGATATCAGAAAAGAAAAAGGAGGATGCATATTATACCCTGTATTCCTTTGTGGCCAATCTGATCTCATTTGGTGCTGGATTATTCCTGGCGGCGAAACTGCCGGGCATGTTTTGATATAGAGATAAGTTAAGGTAACTTCTCAACGTGTTCAAATAGAAATGGCTCAGAAGAAAGTTCATCCAAAGTGATAACATCTTTTTGAGCATAGAGGAATGGATATATATGAAAAAACTTCTAACTTTTATGATTGTGTGGACTTGTTTGCTTACCCTGGCTGGCTGTGGCAAGAAGGACATGGATTATACGATGCAAAATGAGTCAAGTGTTGCAGAAAGTGTCCGGGAGACCGGTGAGGAGTCCGTATTGATTCAAAATGAGGAGGCAGGGGAAGGGGAAAATGCGGCTCCTGAAACTAAGTATATCACCATTGACTTATCCGGAGTTGGGGAGATTCATCCGAAGGGAGATGCAGTTTCACCGTTAACGTTAAAAATTGTGTCGGAAGAGGAAAATGGAATCGATTTTGCGAACGAATGGTATGAAAGCAAACAGTTATCCCTTCCTATGGTCGGAAAGGAATGGAATAATTTCTATGATGACGAATATCAGTATATCTGGTCCGGGGATGCGCTGTATATTTATGAAAATATTTCCGGAAATTGTCTGTATGTGCTGGAGTATCCAACGGATAAATGGTATATCAACGGCAATAATGCCTGCCTCCTGGATGATATCTTTTATGGCATCAGTGTGACAAATGGTTACGCACAGCCGGATAGCTGCTTTATGTTTGCCTATGATCTGGAAAATAACAAGCTTCTTTGGCGAAGTGGGGATCAGACCTGCAACACCATGAATTTTATTGTAAAAAAGGATGTTATTATCTGCGGGTATGGTTTTACCTCGGAAAAGGATTATCTTTATCAGCTCAACCTTCACACCGGCGAGGTTATTGCAAGCCTGGAGCTGAAAAAACAGCCGGATCTTCTGGTGCCTCAGGACAATATGCTTTATGTTCACACATACAGCTATAATTATACGATAGAAATGCAATAGGAAAGGAACAAGAACTGAATGGATTCATCTGCTTCAAAAAACTTTGAACTTACTGCAGCTGTCCTGCATATCATCGCCATGACGCTTATGCTGATGGATCACCTTTGGGCGACGCTTCTTCCTGCTAGGGAGTGGCTTACCTGTGCCGGAAGAGTGGCATTTCCTATCTTCGCTTTTATGGCGGTGGAGGGGTACTTCCACACCAGAAGCTTTAAAAAGTACATCCTTCGGATGCTGCTGTTTGCAGTGCTTTCAGAAATTCCCTTTGATTTGATGTACGGCGGTACCTGGTTTTATCCGGTTCACCAGAATGTCCTCTGGACATTCCTGTTGAGCCTTTTAGGTGTCTGGCTTATGGAACAGGTACGGAAAAAAGGAAAAACCTGGATGTATCTGCTGGTGTGCGTTTTGGTTGTGCCGGCAGGTCTGGTACTGGGAACTCTTTGCATGGTGGATTACTACGGGGTCGGTGTTCTGACGGTATTTGTGTTCTATTTCCTCCATGGGCGGAAATGGTGGTGCTTCTTGGGACAGCTGGCTGCCCTATACTGGCTGAATGTGGAACTGCTGGGCGGTCTGATGTATCCGGCCCAGCTCTTTGGCATGGAATTTGAACTGTGCCAGCAGGGGCTTGCGCTTCTGGCATTGATCCCCATCTGGCTGTACCGCGGCAGACAGGGCTACCACAGTAAACCATTCCAGTATCTCTGTTATGCATTTTATCCAGTTCATATGCTGCTGCTTGTGGTGGTACTGAATTTCATCAACCGATGATAAAATTTTACAATCCCCGCCATTCATGGTATCATAACAGGTAGTAAAATTGCCTGTGAATACCTTGAATGGCGGGGATTTCCGTCAGTCGGTTTACCGGGCTATCCGTCATGGCCTGATGCAGGCACATTCGATGCTTTTGGAGCCATTTTATGCATTTCATCTGACGATACCGGACAAGATGGTAGGACGTGCAATGACGGATCTGGAACGCCGGTTTGCGGTTTTTGAAGGACCGGTTCTGGAGGATGGACAGGCGATACTTACCGGCCGTGCACCGGTTTCATCCCTGGATGGATATCAGACAGAAGTAACGGCTCATACCAGTGGCTTAGGACAGCTTGTCTGTACCCTGGATGGATATGGAACCTGCCATAATGAGGAAGAGGTCATCGAAGCAGCCGGCTACGATCCGGATGCGGATTTGGCAAACCCAAGCGGCTCGGTCTTCTGTTCCCACGGAGCCGGTGTCTACGGTGAGACTGCCGTACACCGGAAAGAGTCAGCTGCCGGGGCCGCACAAAAAGGCGGAAGCAGCCAGGGAGAAGCGGACATAAGAATTATCTGCTGGATGGAGCATCGGAAGAACTGCTGAAGCAGATGAAAAAAAAGGAAGAATAGAGGCTCAAAGCATCTTCAGAGCTGAATTTGGAATACCCAGATTCAGCTCTGAAGATGCTTTTATTTTACATAGATACTTATGAATTTTACATAAATTAGATAGTTGCACTCTCTTAAATTTGTTATTCTGCTCTGGAAAGCTTCCCGGGGGAGCTTTCCGAGAGCAGGTATTGATTTGGGCGGGGTTACCTATTTGTTTCGTATCCCGCAGAAGGAATGCCGATGGCGTTCTTGAAATTTAAAAGGAGAGACAAGTTTGACATTTAAGGAAATATGTAAAAATGAAGAAATTAATGCCTATTTAAAGAAAGGTGATGAAAATCTGGGACAGCTTGGGTATACCGATCATTCCCAGGCTCACTGCGTACAGGTGGCGCGTCAGGCAGGAAAGATACTGGAGCGGTTCGGATATTCAGACCATGAGATAGAGCTGGTAAAGATAGCCGGATATATGCATGATATCGGCAATGCCATCAATCGCACCCATCATGCGGAGTACGGGGCCCTTCTGGCAAATTCTTTACTGAAGGAGATGGATATGCCGCTGGATGACCGGATTACGATTATATCGGCCATTGGCAACCATGATGAGTCCACCGGAGGTCCGGAGGATGTGATATCTGCGGCTTTGATTATCGCTGATAAGACGGATGTACGAAGAAGCCGTGTTCGTGAAAAAGAGAGAGCCGCTTTTGATATCCACGACCGTGTGAATTATGCGGTAACAGAGTCCAAACTTAAGATTGAAAAGGATCGTTCAGTTATTGCCCTGAATCTTCAGGTAGATGAAAAGATATGTTCCATGTATGATTATTTTGAGATTTTCCTGGGAAGAATGATGCTTTGCCGGAAGTCGGCGGAGATACTGGGAACGACCTTTAAGTTGACTGTAAATGGACGGAAGGTGCTGTAAAAAGTACCTCCCGTCCTTCTTTTCTGTTATCTTACTGATACGTCTCCGTCTTAATAAAGGAATCCATATATTTGATATACTCCTCTTTGGTAAAGATGGGCTGATAATTCTCTACAATTTCTTTTGCTTTCACAGCCCCGTCCCGAAGCAGGCGGTAAGCGGAGAGGGCAAAGATTTTTGCAGTGACCACATAGGCAAGTTCCTCATCCACGATATCGAAGTCAACGGAGTGGAGGCCGCTTACTTTACCGCCGGTGTTGAAGGTAAGGACCGGCTGCAGATGCTGTACATCCCCCACATCGGTGGAACCGCCGCTGTAGGCGTGGGTATCTTCCTGGACGATCTGGTAATCTTTTTCACTGGTTTGTGCGGCAATCTCAGCGGCTGCCAGGACTGATTCATCGGCCTTTTCACTCAGAGCCGGAAGGTATCCGGGCATAGTGGTGATTTCGCAGGCAGCACCGACGGCGATGGCACCGGCTTTGAAGGCACGGTCCGTTTTGGAAGTAGCATCTGCGATGGCATCCTTGTTGGCGGCACGTACCAGAGTTTCGATTACCACCTCATCCGGTACTACATTGACGAGATTACCGCCTTTTGTGATAATGGGATGAATCCGGACATGGTCATCGTCCCGGAAGGTTTCACGCTGGTAAGCCAGGGCGGAAAGTCCGAGGGAGGCTGCATTTAATGCATTGACTCCCAGATGCGGGGCACCGGCTGGCCAGCCAGTCCCTTATAACGAATGACCTTGGAGACGAAACCGTTGTTGGAGTGAGAACCCACACTGATATCCTTGTCTCCGGTGTGGTGGACGATATCCAGGTCGATGTCATCAAAAGCACCGATGCGGATGAGTTCACATTTTCCACCGCCGTATCTGATTTTTCCCTGTGCAGTCAGGGAGTTTTTAAATTCAATCTCACCATATTCCTCTGCCGGTACGGCGAAGAATACAACCTGTCCGTCCAGCTCTTTTTTTACATCTTCATTGGTCAGAGCCAGGGCTGCACCGATGACACCGGCCAGCTGGGCATGATGTCCGCAGCAGTGAGCTCCCTGAGTCTCCGGATTGGCATATTTATGTTCCGGGATGCGGAGCGCATCCAGTTCCCCGATGAGAGCCAGACTTACATTCGTTTTCTCTTCTTCATTTAAGTAGGCTTTGACACCGGTGACAGCCAGTCCTTCCTTTGTCTCAAGACCCAGATTTTTCATGAAAGAAGCAAATTTTTCTGCAGTTCTGTATTCTTTATAACCCAGCTCTGCATGGGTGTAGATATCTTTGGCGAATGCGATGATTTCGTTGCGGTGTGCGTCGATGATATCGACAATTTTCTGTTCGGTTTTATCTAAAATGAGAGCCATGTGAAATCCTCCTGTTTCCTGCTGGTGCCTTCCGATGCTGTTTCCTATTAGTTAAACAGTTCCTCCGGAACAAACCATAAACCATTGTTATTCTTGTCTAAATATTCTTTGAATTCATCGGAGTGGTAAGCAGCAACGATATCTTTTGCCCACTGAGCATCTTTATTTTCCTCTTTTACAACGACCTGCAGAATCAGATGCGGCAGAATGTCTTCCTGAAGAAGGGCAGTGGATGGATCGATTCCTGCATTGTATACAATGCTTCCGGTGATAACTGCATAATCAAAATCGTCTAAAACAGCTGGAATATTGGTGGAGTTCATTTCGGTAAATTCGATGTTGTACGGGTTTTCCGTGATATCTGCCTGGGTGACAGTGGAGAGATCCACATCCGGGTTTAAGGTGATCCATCCGGCTTTCTGTAAGAGAACATAAGCGCGAGCTGTGTTGGCGGCATCATCCGGAACGGCTACCTTGGCACCATCATGAATGGAGTCCAGAGAGGTTTCGGTGGCAGAGAAGATGGCAGCCGGAACGGTCGGAATCGGGGAAATCGGAACCAGGTCACCCTTCTGGGCTTCGTTGAAGTTTTCGGCATAAGCGGTATGCTGCTCTACATTGAAATCGATCTCGCCGTCATTTAAAGCAAGGTCATTCTGGAGAAGGTCAGAGAAATCAACCTCGGTGAGTGTATAGCCCTCTTTTTCCAGAATTGGTTTGATGGCATCCTCAAATAAGACAGTGTACGGACCGGCAGCTTTTCCGTATTTGAGTTCCTTCTTATTAGAATTGGAAGCATCGGCGGAAGCAGCAGATTCGGTGCCGGAAGAAGCAGCGGCAGTATCAGCAGCGGAGCTTCCAGCATCACTCTTTGAGCAGCCTCCCAGAACAGCAGCTGCGAGGATCAGACCGGCGGTCAGGGTGGTTCTTACATAGGCTTTTACGTTTTTCATAATGGGGTTCTCCTTTTTTCGTTTTGTTATTTTGTATATAAAATAATTTAATAGCTTTTATGATATGATTTGGTTTACTGATGTGTCCGTCTCTTCTGTGACAGCCGGTTTCCCAGACTCTGGATGATCCAGACAAATGCAATCAGGATGAAAACGGTCGCAAACATCAGCGGAAAGTTAAAGGTCTGATAGCCGTAGGTCAGGGCGATGTTTCCGATGCCGCCGCCTCCGATGTAGCCAGCCATCGCAGTTGCTCCGATGAGGGCGATGGTGCCGGTTGTCAGAGCTAGGATAACCGAAGCAAATGCTTCCGGAAGTACAAAATGAACGATAATCTGGAACGTGGTCGCTCCCATCGACTGGGCTGCCTCGATGATGCCGCCGCCGACTTCCAGAAGCGATGTCTCAAGAAGTCTTGCTAAAAATGGAGCGGTATAGATAACTAATGGCACGATAGCCGCCCTGGTACCGATCCGGGTGCCGACGATGATTTTCGTAAAGGGCATTACACATACCAGAAGGATGATAAACGGTGTGCTTCGGATGATGTTGATGAAACCGTTTAAAATCGTGTAAAGCAATGGATTTTCCTTGAGCCCACCTTTGCGGGTCAGCCATAAGACAATGGCGATGAAAAATCCGACGATGGAACCGATAATCAGGGAAAAACCGACCATATACAGGGTTTCCCAACCGGCCTTGATGAGTTTGTCCGGCGAAATGCCTAAATACTGCTGAATCATGGTAATACAACCTCCTTATATTCTTCGTTTGATTCGAGAATGTAGCGCTCGGCTTTTTTGATTTCCTCGTCGGATGCACTTTCCGACACACCCAGGACCTGATAGGGATCGTTCATTGAATATCCTCAACCTTCTCGGGTTTCTTTATCCCTTTCCGCGTTGTGCGGAAAGTTCCGTCTAAAACAGCCTTCCCCACCTGAAAAAGGCCTGTATAAAAAGTTCTCTCCAAAATGGCATTCCAAACACCGAAATCCCAAAGCTCAAAGGCCGTGGCGATCATGTGGATGGAGTGGTCCAGCGTTGCGACAAACTCTCGCCGGCTCTCCGGTGTCCATGCGCCGTCTGTGATGGCAAATCGCAGTGCCACGGGGTTATAGGCTCCCTCTGCGGCATCCTTTCTCAGGTCATCCGCGGCATCCACCAGATAAACCCAGCGCCCCAGATGGTAGAGAATTTGCTCCAGTACCCGGCGCCTGATCGGGGCATCTACCTCGGCTGCGGCGCTG
>ERZ779869.4142-NODE-4142-length-10573-cov-4.504183_pt1 | contig 10573 bp, 11 predicted proteins | sample MGYA00511557_ERZ779869 | MGnify/ENA primary metagenome ERZ779869 (study PRJEB29588, sample SAMEA2154620) | human gut metagenome | biome: human gut; feature: human-associated habitat; material: faeces | place: Denmark | collected 2008/2010 ...
TAATCTTAAATTTAAGATTATAGATAGATTGAGTAAAAATAATTGAAATGGGAGAAATTATATGGAAAATAATGAATTATCAATTGCTTATGCAGAAGTATATGAGATTTTATCTTTTATGGAACCAAAATATATAGATAAAATACCATTAAAATTAATGGAATTATTTAGAGAAGAAAAATTGAAAGACTATAAGCCTAATATAGAGCCAACTATACCACTAGATGAGCAAAAATTGCAGAAAAAAACTTTAATAATTTTAGCAATGTTAAATATTAATTATTGGTGTGAAGATGAAAATGAAAAGAAAGAGTTAATTAAACTTTATTCTGAAAATGATAAAAGAAAAGAAGAAGAATTGAGGGAAAGATATAATCCAGATAATTTATTTAAGAAAAAAGGACAAATAGTTGAAGATAATAAAATTAATCAAGAGTATACACAACTTATTGAATATAAAGAACAAAATATATTTAAGAAAATTCTAAGTAAGATTATGAAATTATTTAAAAAAAATAATTAAGGAGGGTGGAAAGAATGCAAGACAATAAAACAGCGCAAATGAGAGAATATTTAAAATTAAAACAAATTCAAGAAAATGATGAAAGTGATGAAATAATAGAAGAAGTATATAATAATGTTATTACAAAGGAAGATGCAGAAAGAGATGAAATGGAAGAAAAATAGTTTGAAAGAAATTTTAAATCTTTCATACCTAGCTATGTTTTTGAATGAAGTGAGAAAGGAAGAGAAATAGTATGACTAAAGAGGAAAAAATAGCAATACAAAAAAAAGAAATGACTAGTTTTATGAATTATTTTAGGGATAATCAATTAGATTTTAATGACACTGAATTACTACAGAAAATGCAAGATTCTATAACAAGAATATTTCAATTAGAAATTGAAGAACTGGGGTATAGTTACCAACCTAATAGAGATGATAGTCAAAATACATTTGGATTAAAATTTATAAATGATAGAAGTGAAACATTTTTGGGGGTATATCGAAAGAATACTAGGCCGCCTAGTATAACATATAATATTGCACACTTGTATAGAGGTTTACAAAGTCCAGATGTTGATAAAAGATTATTTACTTGTAAGACATTATATCAAACGGTATTTCATGAAATACAACATCATAGACAAGAATTGATGACAAAAACAAATGTTAGTAGTAAAGATGGATTGGAATATGCAAGGGATTATATATTAAATGGGTATCTTGAAAAGAGTTGGTATTCTAGAGATAGAAAAACAGGAAATTATGATGCATATTCAATAGAAAATAATGCAGATGAAGTTGGATATAGACAATATTTAGAAATAATGGGATATTCAGATAAAGAAATAACAGATTTAATGAATATTGAACAAGGAAAATTTAATATAGCACGATATAAAGCAAATGTAAATTCTTGGGATGGACAATCACATTATGAAAGTGATGGATTACAAGAAAGAGATGATGTTACAATTCCTATTTTGGATGATTTAATATGTGTTAGAGGTAGAACTGAAATATTAAATAGGTATCCGATATTACAAAAGGAATATAATTTAGATGGAACCAAAAAGAGTGCAATTGATTTAATTAAAAATATGCAAAAAGAAGAACAATATATATCACAAAATCAAGACTTATCAGATGATGATAAAGCAAAATTAATACGAGATGGACAAGAAATGTATTATGAATTGGTTTATAGGCAGGTTGAAAAAAGTACACCAGAGCAAATTGCTGAAATCGTAAAACAAATAGGAAAAGATGAAGCACAAAGAATATTTGAAGAAATGTCTCATTATTTTCAACGTGAATTAGAGGGGAGATTAGGAAAATCAGCACAGATGACTTCTGCACAAGAAAGAATAGGAAATTATGGATTTATAATGCCTTTTAATAATGGAACAATAGAAATAGAGCAAAATGGAAAAAGACAACAAGTATTATTTGAAGATTTTATAAAAACAATTGATCCACAATTATTACAAAAAAAGTTTATGATTCCATCTGGAAAAAATAAAGGAGAAATGTCAGCTGAACAATTTGTAGGACAATATTTCTTTAAATATTTGCCACAAAGTGGAAAAGTAAAATTAAAAGATGGAACAGAAATATCAGCAAAACAATATGTAGAACAATATGTTTTGGAAATGGGAGAATTAAAAGAAAATTATGCACCCAAAAATTTTATTATGAACACAATGCAGTCAGAAACCCCATGGGCTATCCATAAAGAAAGTCGCGAAAGATTAGAACAATACTATGAAGGAAAAAAACAGGTTTTAGCAGATATAGAACAAAAAGTATTAAGTTATGATCCTACAAAAGTAGATGAGCAACAACAAAAACATCAAAGAAAGATGCAATGGGTAAAAGATTTTATTAAAGACTATGAGGTAACAGAAGAAGAAACGGCATATGCATTAAGAGCAAATTGTGAAAATGAAAATATTAAAAGGGTTATAGATAGTATAAAAAGTGGAAAGTTTGTTGAAGATTTTGATAATAATGCTGTTAAGTATAAAAATGATCCAGAATTGTTTATGCAAAATTTAATACCAGCTATGGCTAGACTACTAAAAGAAGCTGATAACTTAACTATAGATGGAGGAGTAGACTATTTAGAAAAGTTTGTATCAATTCCGGAAGTAAATAAAATGTTGATTCAAATTCGAGATAATGAGCAATCAAAACAAATGCATAAAAAGGCAGAAAATAATAGAAAAACTGGCAATATTCCTAGACATCATAGAACTATAGCAGAAATTGATAAGCAATATGCACAAGATTATCTAAGAAGTGGAAATTTAAGTCAAGGTTCTGTTGAACAAGAAATAAATTATAGAAGAATACAGGCCTCAAAAAGTTTAATTAAAGTATCTAATGAAAAGAAAAAAGAGGATATCCCATTGGTAAGAAATCAACAGATTTCACTAACTAGAGTTCTTGCAAGACAAGAAGGAAAAACTCCAAGCGAGCCATTTTATGATGAAGAAAAAAAATGTTGGCGTTGCAGAATGGATACTCAAGAAGAACAAAAGGAAAGACCTATAATGACTTCTCCAACATATGATATTACACCGGAAACAATATCAAGAGATACTAAAGATGTTGAGCTTCAAGAAATAAATGATATGGTACAAATAATAAAACAAATGCAAATACATAAAACAAAGGATAATCAACAATTTTTAAGATAGTAAAATATTGTATAAAAAGGGGGCTTACAAAGTCCTCTTTTTATGATAAAATATATATGGAGTGAGAATATATGAAAATATTATTAGTAGAGGATAATGAGATATTAGCTAAAGGATTAATATACTCTTTAGAACAAAAGAAATATCAAGTAATACACACATTAAATGTAGAAAATACACTTAAAATATTAAAAACAGAAAAAATAGATTTAGCAATATTAGATGTATCATTACCAGATGGAAATGGATTTGATTTATATAGAGATAATATAAAAGAAAAGAATATATCTTCAATTTTTTTAACAGCAAAAGATGAAGAAGATAATATTGTAAAAGGGTTAGAATTAGGAGCAGAAGATTATATTACAAAACCATTTTCAATAAAAGAACTGATGGCGAGAATAAATAGAATAATATTAAGAAACAAGAAAAACACAATAATACAAGTCCAAAATATAAAATTTGATATGGACAAAATGGTTGTATATAGAGATAATGAAAATGTAGAACTTACAAACTTAGAGTTGAAAATATTGAATTTACTATTCTTAAATTTAAATAAAGTAGTAAAAAGAAGTGAAATAATAGACAAAATATGGGAATGGACAGGAAATGATGTAAATGATAATACAGTAACAGTTTATTTAAAAAGAATAAGAGAAAAAATAGATACTGACATTATTACAACAGTAAAAGGGATAGGATATAGAATTGATGAAGAATAAAATTGAATTGAGAAAAACTTTAATATGTATTTTGTGTGTTATAGCCCTAACGGTCGCTCTATTTGGGGCAATATATGTTTATCAATATAAAGTATATACAAATAATTTTAATAATAAAATTGCGATTATGATGACAAAATTAACTGAAGAATATCCAAATTTAAGTAAAAGTGAATTATTGGATATAATTAATAACCAAGGAAATATCAATGAAAAACTTTTTGATACATATGGGATAGACTTAAATAAAGATACTGTAATTATTGAAAATGAGAGGATGTTTAGCAGATTCTTAATTTGTAACATAATATTTATAGTGGTTGTTTGCATAATAATATTGATTTTATTCTTAAAATATAATAACTCAAAAGATAAAAAATTAAATGAAATAACCAAATATATAGAGGAAATAAACAATAAAAACTATAAATTAGATATTGATGATAATAGTGAAGATGAATTATCAATATTAAAAAATGAAATTTATAAAACAACTATAATGTTAAAGGAAATAGCGGAAAATTCAAAACAAGATAAGATCAAATTAAAAGATTCATTATCAGATATATCACACCAATTAAAAACACCATTAACCTCAATTACAATACTAATTGACAATATTATAGATAATCCAGAAATGGATAAGGAAACAAAGGCAGAATTTGCAAAAGATATAAAAAGAGAAGTAACAAATATTAATTTTTTGGTACAAGCATTATTAAAATTATCAAAACTAGATGCAAATTCGGTTAAGTTTATAAATGAGGATGTAACGGTTGAAAGCATTATAGAAGAAAGTGTGAAAAATATTGCAGTATTAAGCGATTTGAGAAATGTTAAAATCCAAGTTAATGGAGATAAAAACGCAAAAGTATATTGTGATTTTAAATGGCAAGTAGAAGCTATAACAAATATTTTAAAAAATGCAATAGAACACTCCAACACCAATGAAAACATACAAATAAACTATGAGGAAAATCAAGTTTATACAAAAATAGAAATTATTGATTATGGAGTAGGAATTGATAAAGAGGATTTACCGCACATATTTGAAAGGTTTTATAAAGGTAAAAACTCATATCCGGAAAGTGTAGGAATAGGTCTTGCTCTATCAAAATCAATAATTGAAAACAATAATGGATATATTAGTGTAGAAGCGGAACAAGGAACAAAGTTTATAATTAAATACTTGAAATAAAGAAAAATTTATAACTTTGGATAAAAAATATTTTAAATTGCTATTTTTTTCTTAAACTTTATGCTATATTAAATACGGATAGAGAAAAAAAGAAAGGGGAAATAAAATGAGCTTAATTTTAAAAAATGTATCAAAAACATTTGTAGGAAAAAAAGCTGTAGATAATGTTTCATTTAGTCTAGAAAAACCAGGCGTATATGGACTACTTGGAACTAATGGAGCAGGAAAAACAACAACAATAAGAATGTTATTAGGAATTATTAAAAAAGATAGTGGAGAAATTACATGGAAAGGAAAAGCAGTAGATAGGAAAAATGTAAATTTTGGCTATTTACCAGAAGAAAGAGGAGTATATCCAAAAACAAAGATATTTGACCAATTAATGTATTTTGCTGAATTAAAGGGAATGAAAAAAGATGAAGCAATAAATTCTATTAATAAATGGGCAAAAGAACTTAAGGTAGAAGAATATTTACAAATGCCAGCAGAAAAATTGTCAAAAGGAAATCAACAAAAAATACAATTTATGACAGCAATTATACATAATCCAGAGTTAGTTGTTTTAGATGAACCATTTAGTGGGCTAGATCCAGTAAATACAGAAATATTAAAAAATATTATAATCGATTTAGTAAAAAACGGAAAATATGTAATAATGTCAGCACACCAGATGGCAACAATAGAGGAATTTTGCAGTGAAATTTTAATATTAAATAAAGGAAAAACTGTATTACAAGGAAACTTAAAAGAAATAAAAGAAACTTACCCTGCCAACAGAGTAGAAATAGATGTAAACCAAGATATAAAAAATTATATTAAAGATTTTGAATTAGAAATAGAAAATGAGACAAACAATAATTATATTATAAAAATAACAGATGAAGAAAAGGCACATAATCTGTTAAATAAACTTATAACAGAAGGAATCAGGGTTGACAAATTTGAGATTAAAAAACCTACTTTAAACGACATTTTTATAGAAAAGGTTGGAGAATGTTAAAAGTATAAAAAAGGAGAGAAAATATGAGAGATATAATAACTGTAATGAAATTTACAATAAAAGAAATGGTAAAAAGAAAATCGTTTATAATATCAACATTAATTATTTTACTATTGATAGTAATTGGTTTTAATATACCAAATTTAATGAAAAAATTGAATGGAGACAATACAGGAGATAAACTTTTAATTGTAGACAATGAAAATGTATTTGAAGGAAATTTAGAATTATTAGAACAAATGGATTTGGGTTATGAATTTGAAATAACAAATCAAAATCTTAAATTTGAAGATATAAAACAAAAAATAGAAAATGGCGAAATATCAGATGCCATAGTAATAGAAAAACAAGCAGACAATATAAAAATAAGATATATAGTAGAAAGCACAACTATGATGGGAGAAGTACCAGAAAGTTTAGTCAATACATTTAACTCTCTATATACTAGTATGCAAATTGGTAAATTAGGACTAACAGAAGAGGAATTACAATCAATTATACCAAATTTTGAATTTTCTTTGGAACAAACAGATGATGAAGAAGCAAAAGGCAATGTTTTAGTAATGATGCTTATGTCAATTGTATTGTTCTATGCAATATATTTTTGCGCATACCAAGTATCAAGTTCAATAACAACAGAAAAAACATCAAAAATAATGGAAACACTTGTAACTTCTACTACTCCGAAAACAATAGTATTAGGAAAAACAATAGGAATTGGAATTGTAGGATTATTACAAATGATAGTTATTGTGGCAACTGCTTTAATAAGTGCTAAGGCATTTTTAGACCCAGAACTATTAAATAATGCATTAGATATGTCTAACATTACACCATATTTAGGAATAATTACTATTATTTATTTCATATTGGGTTATTTTACATATGCTTTATTATATGCGCTAACAGGTTCAACTGTAAGCAAACCAGAAGATATACAATCAGCAAATCAACCAGTAGCAATTTTAGCAGTAATAGGGTTTTACCTATCATATTTTACAATGATGAACCCAACAAGTAAATTAAATTTAATGGCATCTTTGTTACCAATATCATCACCATTTTGTATGCCATTTAGAATAATGATGGGATTATCAAATGGAACAGATGTAGCAATATCTATTGCAATTTTAATAATTACAATATTAGTTATATCAAAAGTAGCAATAAAAATATATTCAAATGCAATATTAAATTATGGCACAAAAATGAGTTTTAAAGATATAGTAAATATGTATAAAGAAAAACAAAATTAATTATTAAAATACCAAATGTCAAATAAATAGAAAAAGAATAGTTATTTATATAACTATTCTTTTTTTATAAAGGTAAAATAATTAGTTGATAATTATTTCCATTTATGATATTATCTAGTCAATGATTAAAATAGGAGATAAAAATATGGCAAATGTATTTGATTATATTAATTGGAGAGGAGATTTAAGTTTATCAAAAGATAAATTTAACGAAATAGATAATTTAATTTTAGCAAGATTTTCATATTTCCCTTTTGACGAATTAATAAAGAAAAATGAAGTTGTAACAATAAAAGAATTAAGTGAGAGGTTCTTAGAAAAAGATATAAATGAAATGCCAATTCTATGGGCAGATGATATAAATCTATTTCCAGCAATGGGGCTATCAAGAAGATTTGGAGAGATGAAGGTAACAAGATATGTGAATAAAATAAGCCCAGAACAAGAAAAACAGTTTTCAGCTATAACAATAATAATGCCAGATGATACAATATATGTATCATATAGAGGAACAGATAATACAGTAGTAGGCTGGAAAGAAGACTTGAACATGACATTTAAAAGCCATATACCATCTCAAATAGATGCGGTAAAATATTTAGAAGAAATAGCTAAGGAATTTCCAAATAAATTGAGAATAGGGGGGCACTCAAAAGGTGGTAACCTTGCGGTATATGCAGCAGTATTTGCAAATAAGGAAATAAAAAATAGAATAATAAACATCTATAATAATGATGGACCAGGTTTTAATGACGATATAATTGAAACTGAAGAGTATCAAGAAATGATTAAAAAAGTAAGTACTTATATACCACAGGATTCTATTTTTGGTAGGTTGTTAAACCATAAAGAAAAGTATACAGTTGTTAAGAGTACACAAAGAGGAGTGATGCAACACGATTTATATAGCTGGCAATTACTAGGAAATGAGTTTGTTTATTTAAAAGAAGTTACTAATGGAAGTAAATTCATAGACAAGTCAATCAAGGATTGGCTTGAACAAATAGATATGGACAAGAGAGAACAAGTAATAGACATTATATTTCAAATAATAAATACAACTAAAGTAGAAACTTTTTCAGACCTAAAAACTCATTGGTTCTCAAACGCAAAAATATGTCTAAGTTCATATAAACTTGTAGACCCAGAAAGTAAAAAAATGATTTTAGAAACTTTATCTGCTTTATTTAAAATTGTAAAAGACAATTTCTTTGAAGAACATACAAAGCAAAAGGCAAAAGAGAAAGTTTAATAAAAATAAGATGTTATATATTGTGAAGAAGGAGAGGAGATTATGAAAAAGAAATTACTTGGTAGGAGATAAATGATATGATTCCCGCTAAAATAGCATGAAAAGAGGAGTGTTATGAAAAATATATATTTTGATAATGCAGCAACAACAAAATTAGATGAAGAAGTACTTCAAGAAATGATGCCATATTTAACAGAAAATTATGGAAATGCTTCATCAATATATAAAATAGGGAGAGAATCAAGAAAGGCGGTTGAAACTGCAAGAGAGCAAATTGCTAAAGTGTTAAATTGTAAACCTAATGAAATTTACTTTACAGCCGGTGGAAGTGAAAGCGATAATACAGCAATAAAAGGAATAGCAAGGGCAAATAAAAATAAAGGAAATCATATAATAACTTCAAAAATAGAGCATCCAGCAGTACTAGAAACTTGCAAAGAGCTAGAAAAAGAAGGCTTTGAAGTAAGCTATATTTCAGCAGATGAAAATGGGATAATTAATTTAGAAGAACTAAAAAATGCTATAAAACCAACTACAATTCTAATAACTGTAATGTTTGCAAATAATGAGATTGGAACAATTCAACCAATAGAAGAAATAGGACAAATTGCAAAAGAAAACAACATATATTTTCATACAGATGCTGTACAAGCAGTTGGAAGTATAAAAATTGATGTTCAAAAATTAAATATAGATAGTTTATCTTTATCAGGACATAAGTTCTATGGACCAAAAGGAATTGGTGCTTTATATGTAAAAACAGGAGTGAGATTTGAAAAACTTATTGCTGGTGGGCACCAAGAAAGAAACAAAAGAGCAGGAACAGAAAACGTTGCAGGAATTGTAGGCATAGGAAAAGCTATTGAACTTGCTTATAGTAACTTAGATGAACATAATGAAAAAATAAGAAAATTAAGAGACTACTATGTAGAACAAGTTAAAGAAAAAATACCATATGTAAAAGTAAATGGAGATATGGAAAAAAGACTTCCAGGAAATAGTAATATTTCATTTAAATTTATAGAAGGTGAAGGATTATTATTAAATTTAGATTTAAAAGGAATTTACGCATCAAGTGGTAGTGCTTGTACTTCTGGTTCACTTGACCCATCTCATGTGCTACTAGCAATAGGATTACCACACGAAATAGCAAGTGGCTCTTTAAGAATAACAATAGGAAAATATAATACTAAAGAAGAAGTAGATTATTTAGTAGAAAACTTAGTAGAAATAGTTAATAGATTAAGAGAAATGTCTTCAGGTGGGAAATAAATTTTTTACAAATTTTTTTAAAAAAATTAGCACTCATCTATTGACTTTGCTAAAAATAGATGTATAATATATACATAAAAAGTAAAGAATACTTTTTATAAAGTGTATATGTGCTACCAGCAAAAATGATGTCAACACATAAAAAGAAAGGGAGTTGATTTATTATGATGATGATACCAAGAAGGAGAAATGATTTTGATTTGTGGGGTGAAATGTTTAGAGACCCATTCTTTACAGAAGGAGAGGCTAAATTAATGAAAACAGACATTAAAGAAAAGAAAGATAAATATTTAATTAACATTGATTTACCTGGTTACGAAAAAGAAAATATTAAAATAGAAATTGAAGATGGTTACTTAACAGTTCATGCTGCAACAGATTCACAAAAAGAAGAAAAAGAAGAAGGAAAATTTGTACGTAAAGAAAGATATGTTGGTGAATGTTCAAGAAGTTTCTATATAGGAGAAGACATTAAAGAGGAAGACATAAAAGCATCTTTAAGAAACGGAACATTACAACTAGAAATTCCAAAAAAAGAAAAACAAAAAGAATTACCAGAAAAGAAATATATTCCAATTGACGGAGAATAAAATGCAGCATAGTAAGAAGTAAACAAAAAAATAACACTTACCTAAAAAGGTAAGTGTTATTTTTATAATTTTTT
>ERZ779869.4144-NODE-4144-length-10570-cov-6.820922_pt1 | contig 10570 bp, 8 predicted proteins | sample MGYA00511557_ERZ779869 | MGnify/ENA primary metagenome ERZ779869 (study PRJEB29588, sample SAMEA2154620) | human gut metagenome | biome: human gut; feature: human-associated habitat; material: faeces | place: Denmark | collected 2008/2010 ...
ACCGCTCCATGCGGAGAGGTCCGCCTCGTGGTATCCGCTCCGCGCCAGTTCGGCGGGAAGATCTTCGAGCTTTCCGGTCGCACCGGTCCCGAAGATGAAATAGGTTTCCGCGCCGTCCTTGCCGCGGTTTACCGCCACCGCGGCCGGAGCCGGGGAGGGGGCCGGCGCGGAGGGGGAGGGGGATTGCGCAGCACATTCCGCCAGCACCAGCAACGGCGCAGCCAGATTCAGGAGCTTTTTGAACATTTGAATCTCTCTCCTTCGGATATCGTGTATTCCGGTTGCCAGCCCTGCTGGAACCGGTTTCCGCAATGTAACAGGGGTTGTTCGAATGATTCCGACAGACCGGTCCGAACAATTTCTTAATTTCTAACGTCTTACTCTGTTGGCGGGGAGGGGGAGGAAGTTTATGGGGACATTTCCCGATTACGGGCCACTACTCTATTTTCTCAAATGCGATTTTTGTTTCTGTCATTTGATATATTGGGTGACCGATTTCTTCGATATTGTACTTTTATTATTGATTATTAAATATTTACACCTCGTTTCCTCTAAACATCTTGCAATTGTTCCTGTTTGTCCGTATATACATATCTGTTTTCCCTTTTCAAACCATATAATTTCCCAATTACATATAGCATATAAAAGTACGTTTACAATAATGAAAAAGATTTTTTTATAAGTTCTACTGAATACATCATCTCAGATTGTATGCTTGAAAATCTCCATGATGAATACCCGGATCATTGACACAAGATATTCCATTTTACAGAAATGCTCTTGAAGCCTGATTGATTCCGTCCGGTTGCCGTACCGCCGCGACTGAGCGCCGGAACGCCAGCCGGATGGAATCCCAATACAACTCTTTCAACTTTTCTTCAAAGCATATCTTTCGATGCAATCCCGCAAATCGACGTCAAGGGCTTCTTAGTTCTCGGGCAGGGTCAGGATATGCGTTTGGATTTTCCGGGGCTTCGCGTGGCTTTGCGATAGATTTAAAACGTCGCATAATGAATCAGGCTATGTCAAGCTGCAGCGGTTATTTCCTTTTATTTCGTTTCAAGCTGCAGCTTGGCATAGTGGACATTATGCGGCCGCGGTCGTTTGATCCGGCCGCGGCGTAACGTTTGGTGAGGAAGAATGATTGGGGGCAGCTGTGGGGGTGGAACCCCCTCAAGCCGCAGAGCGCAAGTCTGGTTGTTTGCATGATAGGGATCGTATATTCTTTCAGTGTTTTTCTTGTACTGTTAACCCCTTTCAAAGCAATTTTATGTTTGTCTTGTCTCTCTCACGCGCGCGCGGGCACGCATTATGCGCGCGCTTGGTAATAACGCGAGATTACAGGCTGTTTTTAAATTTTCATTTTATATTCCGTAGAAAAGGGGTGTAATTTTTCTTTGGCAAGTATATCCTCTAAATAGGCAATGTAATCGTTATCTTTTTCTATTTTCCTGTCTTTATTCATCATGTTTTCGTATTCTTGGCGTACTTTATCAATTTCGGCTTCAAGTTGCTCTATTCTTGCCCGTTGCAATAAAGTTTCCGGGTTACTTTCCTTTTGCGCTCTCTCTTTCCTTCTTGCTATTTCTTTTGTGATTTCATTCATGCCGATGAAGGGTAAATCTTCGTAATAATATTTTGTAAGGCGCCCTGCATTGACCAACTTTTCAATGTATTGTCGGGTTGTTCCCAGCATTTTTGCAGCACTGGCGGGAGTCATTAAACTACCCGTTACTTTTTCGGTTTCGTTATACCATTCCCAAAAAGATTTTTCAGTCATAATATTTCCCTCCTTTTTTTTACTATACTTCTTTTTTCGGGGTTGACAAGTGTTATATTTTATGATATGGTTTGCATATGTAATCCTAAAGTAAGGTTATAAACGTAAACCCAAAAAGGAGAAAAAAAATGTTTAAGATGCCTGTTTTGGTGGTGATTGAATCGCTCAAATCGGCCAAGGATGAGAAAAGCAACAATTACGCCGACTTCCTCTTTACCGGCGGTTCTATCAGTATTCCGATTGATCGCACTGTTTTTGATCAGCTTAAGCCGCTGGAAGGATCAGAGGTAACGGTGCTTTTCCAAATGAAGCCGTTTCAGGTGGTGCGCTTCGGGCGGTCGGTTACGGTTTTTGAGCCGTCAAAGTTTCTTGAACTTGTCGAAAGATAAACGGGGTAGGGGGCTTGTATGGTCAAAAATGAAAGCGCCTTGCGGTCGGCGGGCACCGATTCGCAAGGCCATGGCTCAAGCCAAATAGACGGTGTTAATTTATTCCGTGAATCGAATAATGTCAAGTCGTCTCTTGCAAAAAAGAGCAAAGCGGAACTTGATCGGCAATATCTGATCAATACATTCACCCGATTTAAGCTCCAGCATTACGCACAAAACAAATTGCTCGAACGGGAAACAATTCGGGCAAACTCAAATTTTGCAAAATGCCATCGGGTTACATTCGGTTCTATTACTTCTCTTATGCGTAATCCGGAAAGTTCTCGCGCATATTATAACGGCGTGGTTACCTGCGCTAATGCTTTCCTTTGTCCGGTCTGTTCTCCGCGAATTATGGGAGTCCGGGGAGGGGAGATAGGCAAAGCGGTTAGACAATGGCTCGCCAGGGATTCGCGCAATACATGCTATATGCTGACATTTACTTTCTCTCACTCGATTTCTGATAGCCTTTCTGAGCTTCTGACGGCTTTTAAAAATGCTCTTGTGAAATTCTGGTCTCAATGGACTATTAAACATCTCCTTGACGCATCTGGCAGGGTAGGGCGCATTACTGCAACAGAGATTCAATTTTCACGGAAAAACGGCTGGCATCCGCATCAGCATGTTTTGCTTTTTTGCAGGGGTACGGATTTTGACCAAGAAAAGCTGGCCGACTTTTGGCTGAATGCTTTGGAGAAGTCGGGACTTTCGGGATTGTCTGAAGTTGCTTTCGATCTTATTGAAGCTCGGAGTTGTGAAACATACCTAACTAAGATCTCTTCCGAAATGGCGCTTGGCAACTTGAAACAGGGTAGGGGATCCGGTCACTTTTCGCCGATGCAGCTTCTATCTGAAGCCGCCGACGGGGGCGATTGGGCCGCCGATCGCTTTTGCGAACTTTTCCGGGCAACTCGTGGGATCCACTCACTTTGCTGGTCGCGCGGTCTGAAAGCACATTTCGGGATCGGGGATGTTTCTGATCTTGCCATTACGGAAGGTGCGGCGCAGCCGGAACTGAAAAAGTTCATGGATATTGTTGCCGAAGGGTTCCGCAAACTTTCTGCGGCGGAAAAAGCATTACTGCGAAATTATGCCGCAGTTGGGGACTACGAAAGAGCGTCCGGGCTATTGACCCGTCTGGATATTCCATTTTACAGAAATGCTCTTGAAGCCTGATTGATTCCGTCCGGTTGCCGTACCGCCGCGACTGAGCGCCGGAACGCCAGCCGGATGGAATCCCAATACAACTCTTTCAACTTTTCTTCAAAGCATATCTTTCGATGCAATCCCGCAAATCGACGTCAAGGGCTTCTTAGTTCTCGGGCAGGGTCAGGATATGCGTTTGGATTTTCCGGGGCTTCGCGTGGCTTTGCGATAGATTTAAAACGTCGCATAATGTATGTTATGTTAATTTTTAAATCATGAAATCTGAAAAAAATTATTTCATATCATATTATCTATAAAATAGATATAAATATTCACAATTTGCCTGTTAATAACTTGTTTGTAAAATGATTGCCTTTGAATGGAATCGGAGTTACGGGAGGAAATCATTTGGATTTTCCCTGGAAGTCGAGTCATTTTTTCAAGAAGGATTTGATTCCTGTCGAATCCGGTCTTATTTTATATAAATGTCAATCTCATTCGGAACGTTACCATGAAATATTACGATGTAGCTGTGATCGGCGCCGGACACGCCGGATGCGAAGCCGCTTTGGCAGCTGCAAGAATCGGCGCAAGTGTGGCTCTCGTCACCCTCAATCTCGATCATATTGCTCAAATGAGCTGCAATCCCGCAGTCGGAGGCATTGCCAAAGGTCAGGTCGTCCGCGAAATCGACGCCATGGGAGGCGCAATGGGGATTGTTACGGATGCGGCTTCCATCCAGTTCCGCTTGTTGAACCGAACCAAAGGCCCCGCGGTCTGGTCGCCTCGTTCCCAATGCGACAAGGCAATTTACTCGCGCGCTATGAAACTCTATCTGGAGGAAACGCCAAACCTCGACCTTCTTCAGGCGGAAGTCTCCGGATTTCTGATCGAAAATGGCCGAATTTCCGCCATAGAAACCCGTTTCGGCGACCGAATTCCCTGTGGAGCCGTTGTCGTGACAACCGGAACATTCCTCCACGGGAAATTGCATTACGGACTCCGGAATTTTTCCGGTGGACGTGCCGGAGATTTCGCCTCAGACCTCCTCTCGGATGCCCTGCGCGATCAGCTCGGACTCCGGCTGGGCAGATTGAAAACCGGCACCCCTCCCCGCATCATGGCCAAAACCATCGATTTTTCCGCCATGTCGATTCAGCCGTCGGAGCCCGAATTCGAGGAGTTCTGCTTCTGGAGCAGGGAGCTGCGCCCCGCCCTCCCGGAAGCGATTCGTCACGATCTGCCCTGCCATCAGGTTTACTCCACCGCGGAGACAGCGGAAATCATTCGGAACAACCTGCAATATTCCCCTATGTATCAAGGAGTTATTAAGGGAATCGGAACCCGGTACTGCCCTTCCTTTGAAGATAAAATTGTACGTTTTCCGCAGCACCCGCGCCACCTGCTCTACCTTGAACCAGAAGGAGCACAGACTCGGGAATATTATATCAACGGAATCTCCACCAGCTTGCCGCCTGAAGTGCAGCGGCAGATGATCCATTCGATTCCCGGCATGGAACACGCGGTGATCTCCCGGTACGCATACGCGATCGAATACGATTTTCTCTTTCCCGATCAGCTGGAACGCTCCCTGCGGGTCAAAAGCTGGCCGAATCTTTTCACCGCCGGACAGATCAACGGAACCAGCGGCTATGAAGAAGCTGCCGGACAGGGGCTCATCGCAGGACTCAACGCCGGTCGTACCGCGGCAGGAATGGACAACGTCGAAATCGGACGGGATCAAAGTTACATTGGTGTCATGATCGATGACCTTGTGACGAAAGAGATCGTGGAACCCTACCGCCTTTTTACCAGCCGCGCTGAATACCGGCTCCATCTGCGACAGGACAACGCCGATCTCAGGCTCGCGGAATTCGCCCACTCTCTCGGACTCCTGCCCGAAGCGAAATTCCGGGAATTCCACGCCTATCGGCAGGAACTGCGCCGGGTACTCGAACAGTGCAGAAATGTGCGCCATGCCGGGAAGCCGCTGCTGATCCATCTAAAAGAAATTCCAGACGGTCTTTCCTGTGAAGACGCCCTCCCCCGCCTCCCCTTCCCCGCGGAACTTCTGCCGCAACTGCCCGGCGGCAGGACCGGTCAGCGTATCTGGCGCCAGCTGCTGGTCGAGGCGCGTTACGACGGCTATCTCCAGCGGGAGGAAGTTGAAATCGCCCGCTTGAAAAAATGGGAACAGCTGCCGATCCCCGAAGAGATCGACTATTCCACCATCCGAGGACTCGGCAACGAATCGCGGGCAAAACTCCAGAAAGTGCGGCCGACCACGCTGGCTCAGGCGGGAAGAATCGACGGCGTCACACCTTCCGATCTCGCTCTGCTCCAGGTCTGGCTCAACCGCCGGCAACGGGAATCCGGTTTCCGGGGGAGTTCGCAGTGAGCAACAAGCGCGCCTGGAAAAAACTTTGCAGAAGTCCGATTGCGATGCTTTCTCTCGCCGTCGTTCTGCTCTACCTCGCCGCCGCAGTCGGAACCGAGCTTTATGCCGTCTACTGTGATCACTGCCGGATTACTCCGATTTACCAGATCGCTGACGACAACGCCCGTTACGCCCCCCCCTCCCCTGAGCACTGGCTGGGAACCGATTATCAGGGACGGGACGTCTTCTGGCGTGCCCTCGCCGGCAGCGCAACCGCCGTCAAAGTCGGAATCATCGCCAGTCTGATCTCCGCCGTGATCGGGGTCGCCCTCGGCGCAGTGGCCGGTTTTTACGGAGGTAAGTTCGATGACTGGGTCGTGTGGCTCTACAGCACTTTCGCGTCGATGCCGACGCTGCTCTTCATCCTGGCATTCGCGCTGCTCGTCTCACGCAACTTCCTGTCCCCAGGAATGATGCGCTGTGCGGAAGCGGTCGGTACGGTGCTGAGGGCGGAGCCTGGTATGCTGGCCGTCTATCTCGCAATCGGATTGACCGGCTGGGTCACCCTGTGCCGGGTCGTGCGCGGCGAAACCATGCGGCTGCGTACCATGCCGTACATCGCCGCGGCACGCGTGGCGGGAGTCAGTTCTCCGGTCATCATCTGGAGGCACATCCTGCCCAACGTCTTTCACCTCGTCATCATCTATTTCACCCTCTCCTTCGCCGGAGCGATCATGCTCGAGGTCATTGTCAGCTACCTCGGGTTCGGGGTGCAGGCCGCACCAAGCTGGGGAGTGATGATTTCAGACGGCCAGGAGCGACTCTGGCGCGGCATCTGGTGGGAAATTGCCGCGGCAACCGCCTTCATGTTCGGACTGGTCCTGGCTCTCAACGTCCTCGGAGACGCCCTCCGGGATGCGCTCGATCCGCGCCAGAACGGCTGATCCGGAAATCTGAATCCGGACCAGCCCCCTGCCCCGCGTCAGAAGCTCGACGGGTGCTGTCGCTTGCGGAAGAGGCCGCTCGTCCACTCGCGCAGCGTTTCGCGCTCCACCTCTTCAAATCCGATTTCACAGAAAGCCTTCGACAGGGAATCAAATTCCGTACTTAAAATTCCGGCCAGCGCCAGATAGCCGCCGTGACGCACCCAGCCGGCAATGTTGTGCCGGTACGCCTTCAGCAGGTGACCGAGAATGTTTGCACAGACCAGATCATACTGCTCCGGACGCCCCTGGTAAGTGGCGGCATCGGCGATCTCGGGTTCGACTCCGGAAATATGATTCCGTGCCAGATTCTCCGCCGCAATGTTCACCGCGTCGGGATCGTAATCGAATGCATCGACCGGATCGTAGCCGAGCAGCGCACCCGCTATCGCCAGAATCCCGGAACCGCAACCGGCATCCAGCAGACTTCGGACCTCCGGATCTGTCGACAGCTTGTCCACCATTTTCAGGCAGAAACTGGTGGTGGCGTGCTGACCGGTGCCGAAACTCATCCCCGGATCGATCTCCAACACCTTCTGTCCCGGCAAAGGATCGCATTTCAACCAGCTCGGCTTGATGATCAGCCGCTCCGAAATCGGAATCAGATCGAAATATTTCTTCCACACTTCCGCCCAATCTTCGCGGCGAATTTCAAATGGTTCAATCTCAACAATTTCAACGCCGTACTCGCGCCACTCCTCCACCGCTGCCCGAATCCGTTTCAGCGCTTCGGCCCCCGCAACGGGATCCTGCGTGTAAACCGTGTGAATCACCTGCCGGTTCTCCAGGTCCTCCCAGCTGCTGAACTCCAGATCGAGCGCCGCCAGCATCTCCGCGGCAAGATCAAAATGTTCCGAAGCATCGCGCAACTTTACACAATAGAGCAAATCATCCATCAATCTCAACTCCTGCAACTACTTAAGATATCTCGAAGACGCGATTCAAGCGCATCCGCCATCCGGCGGAAGCCGAGATCGTTCGGATGAACTCCGTCAACCAGGCTGTTGTCCCAGTCTTCTCCCGTCAGCCCCAAACCCTCAATCAGCCAGAGCCGCCGATCCCCCTCCCCCCGGAGACGTTCGACCAGATCCTTCTGAAACTCCAGCGCCTTCTGAATCCCGCCGGAACGACGTTTCATGTCCCCTTCGTTTTCCAGCAGCTCCCGCCCCCAGGGGATCTGCGTCAGCACCACAATCGGAACCGCAGCGTGACTCCGCCGCAACCGGCGAATCGCCGCCTCCAGGGTCGCACGAATGCCGTCAAAACCGGCATTCGCCTCATAATCCAGGATGAACATCACCGGATCCGGAATCCGGGCCAGGTATTCGATCACCGACGGTTCCCCCTTCCCGTTTCCGGAAAAACCGTAGTTCAGAAATTCAAAGCCGAGCCGGCGGCTCAGCGTGTTGACAAACGTCTGGCCCGGCCGTGAAGCACACGCCCCCTGCGTAATCGAACTGCCGTAGATCACCACCGGACGAGGATCGTCACGCTCCGGCGGCGGAGCCAGCGTCGCATCCGGATCAATGCCGATTTCCACCGACTCGACTCCGCTGTAAAGCGGATAGTTGAGCAACAGTTCCCGAGGGCGACGCGGAATCCCCTGCAGCAGGTCGACTTCGTAATCATCCTTGTCCAGAGAAATACGTGTCACCGCCAGAAACTTCCAGCCGAAATCCGTTTTCCAGTAGAGATCGAAACCGGCATCCCCGGTCGCCGGCATGTGATCGTGACGCGAACGGGAGTAAAGCTTCACCTTCAGCCGGAGCCGGCCGGTGTCGGTCACAAACCCCAGCGACAACCCGGACGTGTGCGCGGCAAGATGCCGCACCGCTTCCGGCAGCTCCGGATCGTCCGGCAGACGCCGCAGCAGGCCTCCCCGGGAACGGAACCGCACCCCGTCCAGACGGCAGCGGGGATCGTCGCTGCCAAACCAGAGATATTCTGAACCGTGCTCCGCTCCGGAGGCCGCCATCGCCGGATCGTACTCCCTCGTCCGCTGCTCCGTACTTCTGCTCATCGTCACCGCCCCTTCTAAAAATATTCGATTGTATCGCCGGACCGGGGACCGTTACCGGCTGCGGAGAACAACTTCCCTCCAGCGAAATGTTCATAACATAGTCTCAAAGATCGGAAAATTAAAGGGCCCCCTCTTTTAAAAACAGTTTTTTTGTGCTATATTATCCGCATAATTGAATCAAAACCTTATCACCCCCATGGAAGATCATGAGTGAAACAATCGTAGTGCTCGACTTCGGGTCGCAGTACAGTCAGCTGATCGCCAGGCGAATCCGAGAATGCCGGGTGTACAGCAAAATCCTGCCTTTTTCCACCAGTGCCGAAGAGATTCGGCGGGAGAATCCCCGCGGCATCATCCTCTCCGGCGGCCCCTCCAGCGTCTATGCCGAACACGCCCCAAAGTGTGATCCGGCCATCTTTGAACTCGGGATTCCGATCCTCGGAATCTGCTACGGACTCCAGTTGATGGTCCATACGCTCGGCGGCGAAATCGAACGCGGCAAAGCCCGCGAATACGGCAAGGCAACGCTGAGCATCATCGAGCGCGGAGAGCTCTTCGCAGACCTCCCCTACGAAATCCAGGTCTGGATGTCTCACGGCGACAAGGTGGTCCGCCTTCCCGAAGGCGATTTTCAGGTGCTCGGTTCCAGCGGGAATACCGAATACTGCGCCGTCCGGGTCGCAGGCAGGGAGTTCTACGGCCTTCAGTTTCACCCCGAGGTGGTCCATACCCCCCAGGGAAAGACCATCATCGCCAACTTCTGCCGCCGCATCTGCAAGTGCTCCGGCGACTGGACCATGGAGTCCTTCATTGAGCAGCAGGTCCGGGAAATCCGGGAAAAGGTCGGCGATTCCAACGTGATCCTCGGACTCTCCGGCGGCGTCGATTCCTCGGTCGCCGCCGCGTTGATTCACAAGGCGATCGGCCGTCAGCTCAACTGCATCTTCGTCAACAACGGACTGCTTCGGAAAAACGAGGCGGAACGGGTCCGGGAGCTCTTCGGCCGCAATTTCGCAATGAAGCTGATCTACATCGACGCTTCCGACCGCTTCCTCGACAAACTGGCCGGCGTCGACGAACCGGAGAAGAAACGCAAAATCATCGGAAGCGAATTCGTCAGCGTCTTCGACGACGCATCCGCCAAAATCGAAAACGCCGCTTTCCTCGCCCAGGGCACCACCTATCCGGACGTGATCGAGAGCGTTCCGATCGACGGAAATCCGGCCGCCATGATCAAAAGCCATCACAACGTCGGCGGACTGCCCAAGGAGATGAAATTCAAACTCCTCGAGCCTCTGAGCCGACTCTTCAAAGACGAAGTCCGGGAGGTCGGCCGCCAGCTCGGACTGCCCGAGGACGTGGTCATGCGTCAGCCCTTCCCCGGCCCCGGCCTCGCCGTCAGACACGTCGGAGCCATCAGCCGGCGCACGCTCGCCATCCTTCAGGATGCGGACGAAATTGTGGTCGACGAAATCAAAAAGGCCGGGCTCTATTATTCGATCTGGCAGACGTTCGCCGTCTTCCTGCCGGTCCGCAGCGTCGGCGTGATGGGGGATGAACGAACCTACGACTATACGATCGCTCTCCGCGCCGTCGACAGCACCGACGGCATGACCGCGGACTGGGTCCAGCTCCCCTACGAGCTGCTCGGCCGCATCTCCTCCCGCATCATCAACGAAGTCAACGGCGTCAACCGGGTGGTCTACGACATTACCAGCAAGCCGCCGGGGACCATCGAATGGGAATAAGTTCCGGTTCCGGAGGCGGTTGTTGAAACCGCCGCCCTCCCCGGATCCGCGCGGCCGCCGCCTCCCCTTTTTCCGGAGCCGGCGGCCG
>ERZ779869.4151-NODE-4151-length-10563-cov-3.122954_pt1 | contig 10563 bp, 8 predicted proteins | sample MGYA00511557_ERZ779869 | MGnify/ENA primary metagenome ERZ779869 (study PRJEB29588, sample SAMEA2154620) | human gut metagenome | biome: human gut; feature: human-associated habitat; material: faeces | place: Denmark | collected 2008/2010 ...
GGGGCTGACTGTCCTTGTCCTGTTTTGTTGTGCTTCTTTATTAACCATGAGCATTCCTCCATGCTGCTCCACAATATATTTGCATACATAAAGTCCCAATCCATTGCCCTCACTGCTTCTGGATTCATCCTCACGATAAAACTGTTCGAAAATTTTGTCCAGCTTATCTTCCGGCACTCCTACTCCGTTATCCGAAAAATCAAGTACCAGTTTTCCATCCTGCTTCTGCAGACTCAGTCTCATTTGCAGAGAATCCCCATTTAACATCGTTTCCCCTGCATTATTTTCTGCACTTTTGTCTGTATATTGCGCTGCAGACCTGCCGGCACATTTCCCCGCATACTTCCGCGCGTTCTCCACCAGATTATCAAGCACCCGAACCATCTGCTCCCTGTCGATATTGCAATATACTTCCTGTAACCCATTCACATCGGCACTGATTGCCATATCACCGTCATGGATTTCCAGCGCCTTATCCTCCACATAATCTGTCACGTACTCTGCCATATCTGTCTTTTTCATGTAAAACGGCATATTCCCGGTTTCCAGTTTCGAAAAATAGAAAAGTTTTGAGAGCAGTTTGTCCATGTCACATGCCTTCCGATATGCGATCTTTAAATATTCTCTTTGCTTTTCTTCCGTGTTTGCAATGCCATCTAGCATTCCCTTGATGTACCCTTTCACCGAAGTAAGCGGTGTCCGAAGATCATGTGAGATTCCGCTGACCATTTCTGTGCGCGCCAGTTCATACGCATGATTTTTTTCCATTTCCTGTTTCAAATGCTGCTGCATAAGATCAAAACTGTCACATGTATTTTTGAATTCATCCTCTGTATTATAACAGATCTGCGTACTTAAATCACCATCAATCACACGCCTTGCCGCCAAGTCTAATTCTTTTACCGGTTTTAAAATCTGTGCCGTCAGCCATTTTGTCAGGATCTGGCTCAATAGTAAAATGACCGCGATCGCTGCAACTCCAACCGCCAAAAGAACAAGCAGAAACATCTCAAACATTCCCCGATCCATTCCCATGATGGACACACCACTCGGGCAGGATACTGCATAAAAGTCATAGTACTGATCCTGCCTGGTATCCCGGTATGACAGGATGCTGGTGTTCTCAACAAAGTATCCGACCAGTTCTCCCGGTGTTTTTTCCTGTGTATACAGCGTCTCTGCACTCTCTTCCTCACTGTGCCTTGCATTTTGATAAACGGTTTTTCCTTTTTGATTCACAACAATTAATCTGTAATCATACTCTCCCAGATTTTCTGCAAGCTGTTCGAATGTATCTGTATTTTCAATCAATGCCGGCATTTCCATGTAAACCTGTGCATATTGATCCGATATCTTTGAATTATCACGATACCAGCCCAGAAATTCCTCTTTAAATAGCGAAACCATTCCTCCCACGATCAAAAGCAGTACCGTCAACGACAACAGCACCATCATGGAATTGGTCAAAAAAATTCGTCTTTTTACCGTCATGCCTCTTTCCCTCGCTCAATCTGTTGCTTTTTATGATGTTCTGCCACACATTTCTCCAGAAAATTTACAGCTATCTCCGCTAAGTAACTGATACAGATTCCTGAAACCGTCCCCGCGATCACATCGCTCGGATAATGAACGCCTACGTATAATCTCGAAAAACTGATCAGCACTGCCAGCAGCAGGACAGGTATGCCATACTTCTTCGGAAGTTTCCGAAACAGCAGGAATCCTGCTGCAAAGGAGCACGCTGTATGTCCGGATGGAAAAGAAAAATCCGTAGGTTTTGGAATCAGCGGCACAAGCTCCCCTATCACATCAAATGGTCTGCTTCGCGCAATAAAATGTTTTAGGAACAGATTGTTTATGACAAGTGATAAGCCTAACGCATAAAAACAGGTGATTCCTGTTCTGCGGTATTTTTTTATAATGCATAAAAGTATTGCAAGCACGATCCATATAAATCCCGCATTCCCCAATGTCGTAATAAACTTCATCACAGGTGTCAGCATATCATCCCTGACATAATCCTGAATCAATAATAAAATATTTTTGTCCATATCATAAATCCACTCGATCATGACATATTCCTCTTTCCGTATCATTTTCTTACAGTCCGCACAGTAACTGTTCAGATCTGTTGAATCCTTACCCTTTTTCTATATTATAAGAAGGAATCCTAAAAACGAAAGTGAAATATTCTAAACAAATTCTAAAGTTGTGACCACACAGATTTCTGTAAAGCAAAAAACGGGCCGCTATCCCCATAGCGACCCGCTCATCTGCAGTTCTTATTCTTCCGCAGCCATTGTTTCCTGATACTTTTCAAGGATCAGTTTCTGAATACGATCTCTTGTATTGGAATTGATTGGATGTGCGATATCACGGTATTCACCGTCTGCTGCCTTTCTGCTTGGCATCGCGATAAATAATCCCTTCTCTCCCTCAATGATCTTAATATCATGTACCACAAATTCTTCATCTATGGTAATAGAAACTACGGCTTTCATTTTTCCTTCTTTTTCAACTTTTCTAATTCTGACGTCTGTAATCTGCATGATGTCTCAGTCCCCCTTTTCGGTCTTCATCTAACGCAAGTTTTTGTCACCCTGTAAGTAACTCTGTGATTCTGGCTATAATACATATCTCTCATTGTTCTCAGATACGATCTTAATTCCATTCTCTCCACAATAGTATGTGTTGGCTTTCAATGTATCACGGCTCTCAACGATACAGTTTTCAATGTGTGTATTATCCCCAATATAAACATCGTTTAAAATAATGGAATTCTTGATCACACAATTTTTTCCGACAAATACCTTCTTAAATAAGATAGAATTTTCAACCTTGCTGTTGATAATACATCCGCTCGCGATCAGGCTGTTTTTCACGTCTGATCCTGCATTATATTTTGCCGGTGGAAGATCATCCACTTTTGAGAAAATTCCCGGTTCTTCTTTAAAGAAGTAATTTCTGACTTCCGGTTTTAAGAAGTCCATATTCGTCTGGTAATAAGAATCCACGGATGCAATATTGCTCCAGTATTCTTTCATCTTATAACCATAGATACGCTTCATATTCTTATAACGGATCAGAATATCCGTTACAAAATCCCATCTTCCCTCATCAGCACTCCGCTCTAACATCTCAATGAGCTGTCTTCTGCGGACAATGTAGATACCTGTAGAAATCGTATTGGACTGGGAAACCATTGGTTTCTCCTCAAACTCAACGATTCTGGAATCCTCATTCATGCGGACAACACCAAAACGGCTGACATCCACATTCGGATCCATATCTTTGCACACAACCGTGATATCTGCTTTCTTCTCGATATGGTAATCAAGGACTTTGTTAAAATCAAGTTTGTATACACAGTCACCACTGCTGATGATGACATATGGCTCATGACGTTTTTTCAGGAAACTGATATTCTGGTACATCGCATCTGCTGTGCCACGGTACCACCAGCTGTTATCCACTGTTACAGTTGGGTTGAATACATATAAACCACCCTGTTTACGTCCGAAATCCCACCATTTGGAAGAACTTAAATGTTCATTCAGGGATCTTGCACTGTACTGTGTCAGCACTGCCACTGTCTGTACATGAGAATTACTCATATTGCTCAGAGCGAAGTCGATGCTCCGGTAACTGCCTCCGATCGGCATTGCTGCAATTGCTCGTTTGTTCGATAATTCCTGCATGCGGCTGTTATTACCGCCAGCTAAAATAATTCCTACTGCCTTCATTCTGAGTCACCTGCCTTAATAATTACTTCACCGCTGTCAAGAATTCCTTCCGGATAATCTTCTTTTGTGGTCTTGCCGGAAATTGCAGTGTTCTTTCCGACTGAGACGTTCGATGGAACTTCGGAATCCTCTCCGATCGTCACAAGACCAAAGGAGTAAATCTTCTCATTGAACTTGTTCGGTTTTTCCTCTCCAACGCCTAATGTAACGTTATCACCAATGCTGCAGTTTTCAGCAATAATTGCTTTGTCTATGACGACATTCTCACCGATCTGGGTTCCCTTCATAATGATGGAATCCCGAACCACGCTGCCCTTGCCGACTGTGACACCGGCTCCGATGACAGAACTGTGAACCTCTCCGTATATCTCAGATCCTTCCCCGATGATACTCTTCTCCACGATGCTGTCTGCTGACAGATACTGTGGCTGGATAATATCACTCTTCGTATAGATCTTCCAATATTCCTCATATAGGTTGAATTCCGGAATCAGATCGATCAGTTCCATATTGGCTTCCCAATAAGATCCAAGCGTTCCTACATCTTTCCAGTATCCGTTATACTCGTAAGCAAACAGACGCTGTTTCTTCTCGTGGCAGTAAGGAATGATGTGCTTACCAAAGTCACAGTTGCTCTGATCTTTCATTGCAGTCAGAGCTTCCTTCAATACCTTCCAGCTAAATATGTAGATTCCCATTGAGGCTAGATTACTTCTTGGATGTTCCGGTTTCTCTTCAAAATCCTGAATTCGTTTATCTTCATCTGCGATCACAATACCAAAACGGCTTGCCTCCTCTAATGGAACAGGCATTGTGGCAATTGTAACATCTGCGTTATTTTCCTTATGGAAATCAAGCATGACTTCATAATCCATCTTGTAGATATGGTCACCAGATAAAATCAGTACATATTCCGGATTGTACTGCTCCATGTAATTCATATTCTGATAAATTGCATTGGCAGTTCCTGAATACCACTCACTGTTATTACTCTTCTCGTATGGTGGAAGTACTGTTACTCCTCCGTTATTACGGTCAAGATCCCACGGAATACCAATTCCGATATGGGTATTCAAACGTAATGGCTGATACTGTGTCAATACACCAACCGTATCAATTCCGGAGTTAATGCAGTTGCTCAATGGAAAATCGATAATACGATACTTGCCTCCAAATGCAACTGCCGGTTTTGCAACTTTTGATGTCAGGACACCTAAACGGCTTCCCTGACCTCCCGCTAATAGCATTGCTATCATTTCTTTTCGAATCACGTCAATCACCTCTCGTCACTTTCTAGTCAATCTAGTCCTCTTGATATTTCAAGTATATCACAACCATTTTTCAATGTACATCATTTTACACAATTTTTTCAGAAATTTTTTCTTTTTTTTGACAATTTATACAAATATATGTGTTTGTCCTGTTTTTTTCGTCAAAATAGCTAACATGGAATTGTCCGAAAAGAATTTGCAAATTCCTGATATATGGTTATAATGTAACTGTTTCAGGCGTTATACAACGCCTTGTTATAAAATGAGGAAGTTTTTCATAAACTTTTTCATCAACAATCAACGAAAAAACAGGCAGGTATCCATAATATGTATAAAATTAATTTTCAGGAACCAATACACATTCACTTTATCGGAATCGGTGGAATCAGCATGAGCGGTCTCGCTGAGATCCTTTTTGAGGAACATTTTACGATTTCCGGTTCTGACTCCAAAGAATCTGAACTCACCCGACATTTAGAGCATATGGGCATGCAGATTTTTTATGGTCAGAAAGCTTCCAATATTATAGAAGGTATCGATCTTGTCGTGTACACCGCAGCGATCCGTGAAGATAATCCGGAATTTGCCGCCGCAAAAGAAAAAGGCATTCCGATGTTAAGCCGTGCAGAACTGCTCGGTCAGATCATGGATAACTATCAGAATTCCATCGCAGTATCCGGCACCCATGGAAAAACAACCACAACTTCCATGATCTCCCAGATCCTGCTCGCTGCGAAAAAAGATCCAACCATCACAGTCGGCGGTATCTTAAAAGCGATCAACGGAAATCTCCGTGTCGGAAAATCTGACGTGTTTATCTCCGAGGCCTGTGAATATACAAACAGCTTTTTGAATTTCCGTCCAAAATACAGCATTATTTTGAATATAGAAGCGGAACATCTTGACTTCTTTAAAGATATTCATGATATCCGCAATTCTTTCCACTTATTTGCGAAAAATACAAAAGAAAATGGTGCCATTATCATCAACGGCGAAATTGAGAACTATCAGGAGATCGTAGAGGGACTCGCTCCACAGGTCATTACCTACGGCATGAGTGATGCCTGCGATTTTTATCCTGCTGACATTACCTTTAACGAAAAAGCATGTGCAGGCTTTGCTGCCATGTACCACGGCGAGAAAGTCATGGATGTCTCCCTGAATGTACCCGGACTGCACAATGTTTCCAACGCTCTCGCTGCCATTGCCCTTGCCCTTGATCTAAAGATCCCAAAAGAAGACATTCTTGCAGGGCTTTCTGCTTTCGGCGGTGCGGACAGACGTTTCCAGTATAAAGGATGCGTAGATGGCGTTACGGTCATTGATGATTATGCACATCATCCGACAGAGATCCGCGCTACGTTGACCGCTGCGGAAAAATATCCACACAAACGTCTGGTTCTTGTATTCCAGCCGCATACTTACTCCAGGACAAAAGCATTTTTAAATGATTTTGCAGACGTTCTCTCCATGGCAGATGTTGTGGTACTGGCTGATATTTATGCAGCCCGCGAAAAGAATACTTTCGGCATCAGTTCCAGAGATATCGAAGCAAAATTAAAAGAAAAAGGTACGGATGTCCATTATTTTCCTTCCTTTACAGAAATTGAAAACTTTTTATTAAAAAATTGTATAAACGGCGATCTGTTGATAACTATGGGCGCCGGAGACATTGTAAATGTTGGTGAATACCTGCTTGGCAGATAACTTATCCACATTATCCACATTCAATTGGGGAAAACTTCAACCTTTGAATGTGGATTTTTTTGTTTACATAAAGTTATCCACATTTTTATGCCAAAAAGCTGTAAGTCCTTATATTTCCACACTTTCATGCGTTTTTCACCAAATGGCGTTTTTGTGGAAACTTTTTTTATCCACATTATCCACATTTTTGAAAACCCTTGATTTTACTGGGTTTGTGAGCAATTTTGTACTTCTCTTTTTTTCATTCCTGTGCTATAATTTGGGACGGGCTGATGGACAGGATATTCCATCCGGCTTTGCATGAAAGGAAGGAACACAATGGCAAATATAACACTTCATAGTGACAGTCAGACCTCTGCCACCAGTGTATCGAATATTTTCATTGATGAATATATGTCTGATGCCAATGGAGAGTTTGTAAAAATATATCTTTATCTGTTACGGCAGTTAAATGCACCGGATGCAGCGTTTTCTATTTCTGCCATGGCAGATAAATTCGAGCACACCGAAAAGGACATTAAACGTGCTTTAAGTTACTGGGAGCGTATGCATCTGCTCCGTCTGGAATATGACTCCAGTGAGAATCTGACCGGTGTCTGTTTTTTGGACACAAAGCGCAGACCTTCTGAGAACGAAGACCCTGTGACAGTATCCACACAGGAAACAGCTTCTTCTGAATATTCCGCAGCCGTATCCCCGGAAGGATCTTCTTTGAAGCCAACTGTTCCGGAACCGAAAAACTACTCTGCTGAGGATATCTCCATGTTCCGCAGACAGGAATCCGTTGCAGAACTTTTATTTATTGCAGAGCGTTATCTGGGGCGTATTCTGACCCCAACAGATATGAACAGCATTTTATACTGGTACGATGGTCTTGGTTTTTCCACAGATCTCATTGAGTATCTGGTGGAGTACTGCGTGAGCAAAGGACACACCAGCATCCGCTACATAGAAAAAGTTGCCCTTGCCTGGGCTGATAATCGCATTACAACTGTAGAACAGGCAAAGCTGACTGCCGGTCTTCATAGCCAGCTTTATTTCTCCGTCATGAAGGCACTGGGGATCAACGGACGCTCCCTTGTCCCGGCGGAGACAGCCTATATTGATAAGTGGCGGTCGGAATACGGATTTTCATCTGAGGTCATCACGGCTGCCTGTGAGCGCACCATACAGGCGATACATCAGCCAAAGTTTGAATATATTGACTCTATTCTGACCAGCTGGAAGAAGAATCACGTAAGCACTTTAGAAGACATTGCAAGACTGGATGAAGTTCACCAGAAGAAGAAAAAAGCTGCAGTTGCAAACACTGCACCGGCAGCCCAGCCGAAAAACCGCTTTAATAATTTTGAACAGCGTTCCTACGATTACGATCAGCTGGAAAAAATGCTGCTCACAACTTCTGCACAACCAATACCTAGAACATAGATTATATTACTTTAGCATCAAGTACAATATTCATTGAATATTTACGCATAAAGTATTTGGAGAAAATTCAATGCCATTAAACAATTCGCAGTATGACGAAATTTTTCGTTCTTACGACGCAAAACAGTTAAAAGCACAGCATCAGTTAGAAGAGCGCACAAAAGCTGCCTATGAACGTTCCCCGGAACTGAAGGCATTAGATGCCTCTATCGCTGAGATTTCCGTGGCATCCGCAAGACGTCTCTTAGATGGGGACAGTTCTGCTCTCACCGAATTAAAAGCGGAACTGAAAAATCTCCGCGCAAGAAAGGAAGTTCTCATGAAGGAGCTCTCTCTCCCGGAAAACTATTTTGAGCCGGTCTATGAGTGTCCGGACTGTAAAGATACAGGTTATATTGGTGGGAAACCATGCCACTGCTTCAAACAGCAGGCGATCGATCTGATCTATACCCAGTCTAATATTAAAGACATTCTTACGAAAGAGAATTTCAGTACGTTGTCTCTGGATTATTATTCCGATTCCAACGTCAATCCCGCAACAGGACTTACATCCCTTGCCACTGCCAAAGCTGCAGTTGCCAGATGCCACGAATTTGTAGATCAGTTTGATAACACTTTCGCTAATCTTTACTTTTTTGGAGATACCGGAATCGGAAAGACATTTCTCTCAAACTGCATTGCAAAAGAATTATTAGATTCCGGACATTCCGTAATCTACTTTACGGCGTTCCAATTATTTGATATATTAAGCAAAGGTGTGTTTGAAAAAGATGCAGATGCCATCGCCACACACCAGAATATTTTTGACTGCGATCTGCTCATCATTGATGATCTCGGTACCGAACTTTCGAATTCGTTTACCACATCGCAATTATTCCTGTGTTTAAACGAACGTATCCTAAGACAGAAGTCCACGATCATTTCCACCAACCTGAATATGAACCAGGTTGCTGATATTTATTCAGAACGTGTGCTTTCACGTATAATGACCTATTATACTATTATTAAATTATTTGGTGAAGATATTCGTAGTAAAAAACGTATTCACTAGATGCCTTGAATATCCCCTTATTCAGCATCTATTGAAATAAATTGTTAATGTTTAATTTTTATGGAGGAAAACCACTCATGCCAAACGATGAAAGAATTCTAGAAACCATGCCAGACGGCGCCCTCGGCTTAATTCCCTTAAAGAGCTGTGAAGAATTAGGTGCCAGAGTTGACCAGTACTTAGTAGGCTGGAGAGAGAAAAGAGAACATGCACATAAGAATGAAGCTGCATTCAAAGGATACCACCGCGACTCTTACATCATCTCCACATCTGTACCTCGTTTCGGAACAGGTGAAGCCAAGGGTGTGATCAACGAATCTGTCCGTGGATATGATCTTTATCTGATGGTAGACGTAACCAACTACAGCCTCACTTACTCTGTATCCGGTCACGAAAACCATATGTCCCCAGATGACCATTACGCTGATCTCAAACGTATTATCGCTGCTGTCGGCGGTAAAGCAAGACGTATCACAGCCATCATTCCTTTCTTATATGAAAGCCGTCAGCACAAGCGTACTGCACGCGAATCCTTAGACTGCGCACTTGCATTACAGGAACTGACTGCTATGGGTGTTGACAATATCATCACTTTTGATGCCCATGATCCTCGTGTCCAGAATGCGATCCCTCTGAAAGGATTTGAGACTGTCCAGCCGGCTTACCAGTTCATCAAAGGTATCTTAAAGAGCTGTGATGACTTAAAACTCGACAATGACCATTTAATGATCATCTCCCCTGACGAAGGTGGTACAAACCGTGCTGTTTACCTTGCAAACGTACTTGGTGTCGATATGGGTATGTTCTACAAACGTCGTGATTACAGCAAGATCGTAGACGGACGTAACCCGATCGTTGCCCATGAGTTCTTAGGAACTTCTGTAGAAGGAAAAGATGTTATCATTATCGATGATATGATCTCCTCCGGTGAGAGTATGATTGATGTTGCAACAGAGTTAAAGAAGAGAAATGCAAACCGTATCTTCGTTGTTTCGACATTTGGTCTCTTCACCAACGGTCTTGAACGTTTCGACAAGGCAGTCGCAGAGGGTACTATTTACAAAGTAGTTACCACAAACCTCACTTACCAGACACCGGAACTTCTTTCCAGACCATACTACATTAACTGTGATATGAGTAAATACATCGCTTACATCATTGATACTTTAAATCATGATTCATCCATCAGCGATCTGTTAAACCCATATGACAGAATCCAGAAACTGGTATCCAAATACAAAAAAGAACATAAATAATATCGTTTCCAGAGGAACTGTTCCGTACAGTTTCTCCGAAACACACAAAAAAGGGCGTGTGAAAAAACGAGAGTTTTTTCATTCGTCCTTTTGCTTATAGTTATAAT
>ERZ779869.4157-NODE-4157-length-10551-cov-3.250000_pt1 | contig 10551 bp, 9 predicted proteins | sample MGYA00511557_ERZ779869 | MGnify/ENA primary metagenome ERZ779869 (study PRJEB29588, sample SAMEA2154620) | human gut metagenome | biome: human gut; feature: human-associated habitat; material: faeces | place: Denmark | collected 2008/2010 ...
CCGTCCTCTCAGGGCGGCATCGGCGACCTTTACAACTTCAAGCTCGCCCCCTCGCTGACACTGGGCTGCGGCTCATGGGGCGGAAACTCGGTTTCCGAAAACGTCGGCGTCAAGCACCTTATAAATATAAAAACCGTTGCAGAAAGAAGGGAAAATATGCTCTGGTTCCGCACACCCGAAAAGATCTACATCAAAAAAGGCTGCCTGCCGGTAGCACTTGACGAGCTTGGCACTGTGATGGGCAAAAAGAGAGCCTTTGTGGTGACCGACTCCTTCCTTTACAACAACGGCTACACCAAGCCCATCACCGACAAGCTGGAATCAATGGGCATCGCCCATGCCTCCTTCTTCAATGTTGCTCCCGACCCCACTCTTGCCTGCGCCAAGGAGGGTGCAGCTCAGATGACAGCCTTTGCCCCCGACGTTATCATAGCCCTCGGCGGCGGCTCGGCTATGGACGCCGCAAAGATTATGTGGGTGATGTACGAGCATCCGGAGGTTGACTTTGCCGATATGGCGATGCGCTTCATAGATATCCGCAAGCGCGTCTATACCTTCCCGAAGATGGGCGAAAAAGCATATTTCGTTGCCATTCCCACATCCGCCGGAACAGGCTCTGAAGTTACTCCCTTTGCCGTTATCACCGACGAGCAGACCGGCGTGAAATATCCGCTTGCCGACTATGAGCTGCTGCCCGACATGGCGATAATAGACACCGACTTCCATATGTCGGCTCCCCGCGGTCTTACCGCCGCCTCCGGGATCGACGCGGTATCCCATGCCCTGGAAGCCTACGCCTCTGTCATGGCGACCGATTACACCGACGGTCTGGCGCTTCAGGCTCTCAAGGTGATATTCAAATATCTCCCCCGCGCCTACGACAACGGTCAGACCGACGTCGAAGCGCGTGAGAAAATGGCAAACGCCGCCACAATGGCGGGCATGGCATTCGCCAACGCCTTCCTCGGCGTCTGCCACTCGATGGCTCACAAGCTGGGCGCCTTCCACCACCTGCCTCACGGAGTTGCAAATGCGCTGATGCTTGAGGAGGTGCTGCGCTTCAACGCCAGCGAAACCCCGGTCAAGATGGGCACCTTCTCACAGTACGACCACCCGCACGCACTTGCCCGCTATGCCGAAATCGCCGACGCGCTGGGTCTTGAGGGCAGGACCGATCCCGAAAAGCTCGAAAGCCTTATTGCCGCTGTCAATGCTCTCAAGGAGCGCGTGGGTATCAAGAAGACGATACGCGACTATGGCGTGGATGAGGCAGACTTCCTTGCCCGCCTTGACGATATGACCGAGCAGGCGTTTGACGACCAGTGCACCGGAGCGAACCCGCGTTATCCGCTCATGAGCGAGATAAAGCAGATGTATCTTAACGCCTACTACGGCAAGGAGCATTTTTCCGACCCCGAAATGCCCCGCCCCGCCGCCTCTCTCTCTGACAACGACGCTGACGCCGCAAAGACTGCCTTCCGGACGGTCGGCACAAGATCCGGTATATAAATTAATAAAGGAGAAAGGTCATGAAGCTTGACAGAATAATTGCGGTAAGAAATAACAAAACCGTCTACCGCGACGGCGACCTCTGCATGAAGGTATTCGACGAAAGCTATTCCAAGGCAGACGTACTCAACGAGGCGCTGAATCAGGCGCGCGTTGAGGAAACGGGGCTCAATATCCCCAAGATCCACGAGGTGACCGTCATCGGCGGAAAGTGGACCATCGTATCCGATTTCATAAAGGGCAAGACCCTTGCCGAGCTGATGCGTGAAAACCCGGATAAAAAAGAGGAATACCTCCGCTCCTTTGTCGCCCTGCAGCTTGAAATGCACGGAAAGGTCTGCCCTGAGCTTAACAAGCTCAAGGACAAGATGAACCGCAAGATAAGCCAGACGGACTTTGACGCCACGACAAGGTACGATCTTCACACCCGTCTTGACGCCATGCCCCGGCACTCAAAGCTCTGCCACGGCGATTTTAACCCCTCAAATATCATAATCTCCGAATCGGGTGCTCCCTATATCATCGACTGGTCACACGCCACTCAGGGCAACGCCTCGGCGGACGCCGCACGCACCTATCTGCTTTTCTGGCTGAAGGGTGATATCACCGGAGCTGACCGCTACCTCAGCCTGTTCTGCGAAATGAGCGGAACGGAAAAGCAGTACGTTCAGAAATGGATGCCCATCGTAGCCGCCTCTCAGTCGGTAAAGGGCAATGAAAAGGAACGCGAATTCCTGCATTCATGGGTCAATGTAGTTGACTACGACTGATAAAAAATAATATTCTGAAAGGCAAGGTTAAGATAATCATGAAAATTACCGTTTGTATAGGCTCCTCCTGCCACATCAAAGGCTCACGTCAGGTAGTTGAGCAGCTTCAGTATCTCATCAAAAAGAACGATCTCGGCGACAAGGTAGAGCTTGGCGGCACCTTCTGCATGGGTAAATGTCAGATGGGCGTCTGCGTGACCGTGGACGACGAATTTTATTCGGTAAGTCCCGAAACAGTGGATGAATTCTTCAACGACACAGTTATGCCGCGGCTTGCTTAAGGACAAATCTCAAAATGGTCATAGTTCAGATATGCGTCGGCAGCTCCTGCTACCTCAAAGGCTCGTCCGACATAGTAAAGCTTATGCAGGAAAACATCGCTTCGGAGAAGCTCGAGGACGATATAGCGCTGACCGGCAGCTTTTGCACCGGCAAGTGCAACCGGATCGGAGTCACGGTCACGGTCAATGATGAAATAGTCACCGGCGTCACCCGTGAAAATTTCCGTGAATTCTGGAACGACAAAATAATGAGCGCCGTGCGCGCCGACAGGGGGAATGCGTAATGTCAGTCTGCCTGACGCTGAAAAAATCCAACTGTAAGAACTGCTACAAGTGCATACGCCACTGCCCGGTAAAATCCATCCGCTTTTCGGGCAATCAGGCGCATATTATTCCCGAGGAATGCATCCTTTGCGGACAGTGCTTCGTCGTCTGCCCGCAGGGTGCCAAGGAGATAGTCAGTGACCTTGAAAAGGTCAAGGTCATGCTCCAGTCCGGTTCTCCGGTCTATGTAAGCCTTGCGCCCTCCTTTATCGCAAACTACGACGGCACGGGGATCGAAGCCATGCGCGACGCGCTGAAAAAGCTGGGCTTTGCCGATGTCGAGGAGACCGCGATCGGCGCGACGATAGTCAAGACGGAGTACGAAAGAATGCTTTCGGAGCAGAACCGGGATATCGTGATATCCTCCTGCTGTCACTCTATCAACCTGCTTATCCAGAAGTATTTCCCCGCCGAGCTGCCCTACCTTGCGGATGTACTTTCGCCTATGGCGGCTCACTGCGCCGATATCAAAAAGCGTCACCCGAATGCAAAAACCGTATTTATCGGTCCCTGCGTTGCCAAAAAAGACGAGGCAGACAAGAGCGGCGGCTTAGTTGACGCGGTGCTGACCTTTGAGGAGCTGACAAATTGGTTTAACGAGGCAAAGATCACTCCCGAACAGCGCACCGACTCCGACGATCACAGCCGCGCCCGCTTCTTCCCCACTGCGGGCGGCATACTCAAGACGATGAACCGGAAAATGACCGGATACACCTACCTTGCCGTTGACGGCACCGAAAACTGCATCGCCGCACTGCGCGACATTGAAAGCGGAAGCATTCACCGCTGCTTTATTGAAATGTCCGCCTGCGCCGGAAGCTGCATCGACGGTCCGGTAATGGAAAAGTATCACCGCACTCCAGTCAAGGGCTACATGTCGGTGGCAAACTACGCCGGCAGACAGCAGTTTATAGTCGATCAGCCCGACCCGCTTGAAATACACAAGGCGTTCCCGCCCCTTACCGGCACAGCGCCTATGCCGTCGGAGCATGAGATAGCCGAGATACTTAAGAAAATGGGCAAGAACCGCCCGGAGGATGAGCTTAACTGCGGCTCCTGCGGCTATAACACCTGCCGCGAAAAGGCAATAGCCATATATCAGGGCAAAGCGGAGATATCCATGTGCCTGCCCTATCTCAAGGATAAAGCCGAGAGCTTTTCGGACAGCATCGTCAGCAACACTCCGAACGGACTTATCGTGCTCAACGAAAGCCTTGAGGTCCAGCAGATAAACGCAGCCGCGCGCCGCATCATGAACATCCGCTCCGCCTCCGACGTACTGGGCGATCAGGTCGTGAGGATACTTGACCCTGATATATTCATGCGGGTGCTTTCCACAAAACGCGCCGTGCGCAATGAACGGACGTATCTTGCTGAGTACCAGAAGTACGTCGAGCAGACCGTAGTTTATGACCAGGCAAACAACCTGCTCATAGGCATCATGCGCGATGTTACCGACGAGGAGAACGAAAGAGAAAAGAAGGAAAGCATCAGCCGCCAGACCGTCGAGATAGCCGACAAGGTGGTGGATAAGCAGATGCGCATCGTTCAGGAGATCGCCTCCCTGCTCGGTGAAACGGCTGCCGAGACCAAGATAGCGCTGACAAAGCTGAAGGAGTCCATTACCGATGAATGATCTGTGCGCCGATATCGGGTATAAGAGCATAAACCACTTCGGCGAGCAGCTGTGCGGAGACCATGTTGACGTGGTGGAGGAAAACGAGCGTTCCTCCGTCATAGTGCTTGCCGACGGGCTGGGCAGCGGAGTCAAGGCAAGCATACTTTCCACACTCACCTCAAAGATAATCTCCACCATGATGGCGGAGGGGCTGTCTCTTGAGGACTGCGTGGAAACGATAGCCGCCACACTGCCCATCTGCTCGGTCAGAGGAGTGGCATATTCCACCTTCACAATAATCCATATAGTCAACAGCACCGACGCCGAAATAATACAGTACGACAATCCGCCTGTGATCCTTTTGCGTAACGGCAAAAACTTTGACTACCCCAGAACCGAAATGAATATCGGCGGCAAAAAGATATTCAGATCCACCATCCGGCTGTGCGAGAACGATATCTTTGTCGCAATGAGCGACGGCTGCCCGCACGCCGGAATGGGGCTTTCATATAATTTCGGGTGGAAGCGCGAAGAGATAATAGACTTCATGGAGACAATAGCGGACGTCGGCTATACGGCAAAGACTCTCTCCACCATACTCGTGGACGAATGCGAACGTCTTTACGGCGGAAAGCCCGGAGACGACGCCACCGCCGCTGTCATAAGAATACGTCGCCGCGTGCCGATGAACATTCTGTTCGGCCCTCCCTCAAACCGGGACGACTGTGACCGTATGATGTCGCTTTTCTTCTCAAAGGAAGGCAAGCACATCGTGTGCGGCGGAACGACCTCGTCCATCGCCGCGAAATACCTCGGCAAGCCGCTGAAGCCAAGCCTGAATTTTGAGGCTTCGGACGTTCCGCCCACCGCCGAGCTTGAGGGCGTTGACCTTGTTACCGAGGGCGTTATCACCGTAAACAAGGTGCTGAGCTATGCCCGCGATTACCTGAAGGACAACAAGAGCTATGAGGTCTGGAGTCTTAAACGGGACGGTGCATCCCAGATAAGCCGTCTGCTGTTTGAGGAGGCGACCGACATAAACTTCTTCGTAGGCAGGGCGGTAAACCCTGCGCATCAGAACCCCGACCTGCCTATCAATTTCAATATCAAGATGAATCTGGTCGAGGAGCTTTCAAAATGCCTCAGACTCATGGGCAAAAGGATCAAGGTCAGCTATTTTTGATTTGATAAAAGGTACAGAGAAAAATGAGAAAATTTGACACAAAGGTACAGCATCTTAAATACAAGGTACTGCGTGAAGTCGCGCGCGAGGCATGGGGGGACACACTGCTTGATTCCGTGCTTGATATACCGATGAAGATAGTCCCCGGCAACCCCCCCACCATGCGCTGCTGCGTCTATAAGGAGCGCGCCATTCTTGCGGAGCGCGTAAAGCTCGCTATGGGCGGAGACAAGGAAAATCCCAACGTCATAGAGGTTATAAAAATTGCCTGCGATGAGTGCCCGATGGGAGGCTATGAAGTTACAAACGCCTGCCGCGGATGCCTGGCTCACCGCTGCGAGGACGTCTGCCGTCGGGGAGCTATCTCCTTTGACCATCAGCACGTGGCTCACATAGACAAATCAAAGTGCGTCGGCTGCGGCGCCTGCGCCAAGGTCTGCCCCTATACTGCCATCGTCAGCCGCAAGCGTCCCTGTGAAAATGCCTGCAAGATCAAGGCTATATCAATGGGTGAGGACAAGGCGGCTCAGGTGGACAACTCCAAGTGCATCTCCTGCGGAGCCTGCGTTTACCAGTGCCCGTTCGGGGCGATCATGGATAAATCCTTTATCCTCAATGTTATCGACCTGATAAAGAAGAGCGAGAACAACAAGAAGTACAAGGTTTACGCAGTTGTCGCCCCCTCAATTTCAAGCCAGTTCACATATGCAAAGCTCGGTCAGGTAATAACCGGGATCAAGAAGCTCGGCTTCCACACCGTCATTGAGGCGGCGCTCGGAGCTGACATGGTAGCGGAGGCGGAATCCCGCGAGCTTGCCGAAAAAGGCTTTCTCACCAGCTCCTGCTGCCCTGCATTCGTCACGTATATTGAGAAGAACTTCCCAGATCTCGTTCCTTTTGTATCGCACAATCTCTCTCCGATGGCTACTATTTCAAAGTACATAAAGGAACATGAGGAAGGGGCAAAGATCGTCTTTATCGGTCCGTGCACCGCAAAAAAAGCCGAGGTACATCGCGAGGAGGTCAAGCCCTACGTTGACACGGTAATAACCTTTGAGGAGCTTCAGGCGCTCTTTGACAGCCGGGATATCGACATCACGACACTTGACGAGGGCGTGCTTGACAACGCCTCGTATTTCGGAAGAATATTCGCCCGCTGCGGCGGACTTGCCGACGCGGTCAAGGAAGGACTTAAAGAGCAGGGTCTTGAGAGCTTTGAGCTTAAGGCGTGCTCCTGCGACGGTATCGAGGAATGCCGAATAGCGCTTCTCAAAAAGAGCAAGAATTTGCTTGACGCCAACTTTGTCGAGGGCATGGCATGCATCGGCGGCTGCATCGGCGGCGCGGGGTGCCTGACCCACGGAGAGAAAAACAAAGCCGAGGTAGATAAGTACGGCATGGAGGCATACGAAAAGACCATCCAAGACGCCACCTCGGTGCTGAAATGATCCTCTCCCAAACAGATGAATATATAGCTTCGGGCTGGTGCGCGCCGCGCACCAGCCCGGAATTATTTATTCATCCACCATTATTCTTTTGGGAATCCGGACATGATATATACGGGTAAGTATTTTGCCGATTAAAACCGCGTTATGAAAGCAGTATTTTTTAACACGCGCCCTTTGCATTTATACACTTGACTTTTCCCTGCATATGCTGTACAATTATAATGTAGAATTCTGTCGGCTCTTATCGCCGCTCGTCCCTCAACCACGGAGGATTGATCTTGAGAACAATAACACGCAAACATATATGGCTCACCCTGCTGAAATGCGGTATTTTTCTGCTCGTGACGGCAGTGCTGCTTGCCGTTGCCGCGGGAGCGGCGCTTTTCGTAATTGCGCGCGGTCCTTCCGCCGATGCGTCGGCGCGACTTGCCGCCACGCTTTCGGAGGCTGGCTCACCTCTTGCCGGAATTCTTTTTTCCGACGCCGAGCTTGCCGAGGTATCATATTACGCCGCGCCGAAGAGCGCTGACGCCGACATCGCTTTTGAGGTAGACGAGAACGGCGAACGCACCTACTCCTATACCCCCACCGTGACCCGCGTTTCCTCCGGGGCGTGGGATGCCATAATTCTTGAGGGAATAGACGTCCGCACGCTTGAGCTTTTCAGTGGAAACTCCTCGGACACTGTAAAAAAGGAAGCCGGAAGCGGTGCTGTCGGTATCCTTTTTGCCGACGCCGACCTTTCTCTTATCGGTGAACGCTTCAATTACCGCGGCGACGGCAGCGGCTACAACGTCTGCGGAATTGACGGTGACGGGATCCTCCACGCCGGTCGCTTTACCGCCGCATCTGTTTTCAATTCCGGCTGGAAATTCGCCGTTTCCGCCGACCGCGTACTTATAAACGGCGGAATTCCCTGCACCGATCTCGGCGGCGGATACTCCGCGCGCGCCGCCATAGGGCAGAAGGCGGACGGCTCGATAATAATTGTACTGCTTATTCCACGCGGGATCTTCCCGCGCGGGGCTACATATGACGAGCTTGCCTCGATAATGTACGAATACGGCGCTCTTACCGCCGTCGCCCTTACCCCTTCCGGAGTCAGCATAGTGGACGGGAACAAGATCTTCTCAGCAGGCGGAGGATCACGCTATACCCTCCTGTTTAACGCTTCATTTTCACAAGCCAACGGTAACGAGGAATCAAAATGAACAATACCGATATGAAGGAGCTGCTTCGCACGCATTCAAAACGCAGGCATCCCAAGCGACACATTTTTCTCAAGGGTATGATCATTTACTCTGTGCTGATGCTGGTGATAATTGCGGTGCTTGCCTGCGTTGGTTGGAAGTACGCCTCACTGCGCGACGATATGTTGCCCGAGCGGGAAATTGAAAAAATTATCGAAAAAAATGACCTTTCGGGCTGGCGGCAGCTTTTGCTGACCGAGCTTCCTAAGACCTATCCCGCCTACGAGGACGGCGCGCGCCTTGCCCGCGAGGTACTTGCCGACCGCCTTGAGGTCGGTGAGGTCACCTACCTGAAATACGCCGCCACAGACCGGAAAAACCCCGTTTTTCTGCTTCTGAGCGACGGTATTCCGATGGCGGAGGTCACGCTGCGCTGTGATGATGAAAGATTTTTCGGCGTCGGAGAGTGGGATATTGCCGCAGTGAGCTTCCGGCAGTCGTTTTTTGAGTCTCTCGGCGTGGAATTCAGAACCGTCACGGTAGCCGCGTTTGAAGGCTCGATACTCAGCGTCAACGGCTGCACTATAGACCGCTCGTCGGCTGAGGAGGGCGGAAGATACCCTGCGCTGCTTCCCTGCGAGGAGGCGCGCTCATCAGAAGTGCCCTGCGATATTTACACGCTTGAGGGGATTTACTATGAGCCTGAGATCTCGGCGACGCTCAACGGGAGTACGCTTACCGTGCTGACCGCAGCGGACGGTACTCGCTATTTCTCACCCGGAGAGGGTATGACAAATTCCGTTTCGGTAACAGTGCCATCCGGCGTTACGGTAAGCCTTAACGGCGTAAACACCGACCAAAGCTGGGCACAGCATTCCTATACCGACGGAACTCTCGGCGCGCTTGATGAGGGCGGCGACGGCACACCTCAGCTGCTTGAGGTCTGGAGTGTGGACGGGCTGTTTTTCACCCCTGAGATAACGGCACAGTATTCAGGCAAACCCCTCAACCTGCTTTCCGAAGACAACGGACATTATGTTTTTGAAACACCCGACGAATGCCGTTTTACACTTGTCGTGCTTGCTCCGCGCGGAGCGGTGGTGACTGTGAACGGCAGAACGCTTGACTCCGCCTCCGCCGTTCCGGGCGGCGCGTCGCTTGCCGACCTTGAGGGTGGCATGACGCTTCCGGGGCTTTACGGTGTATCCGGCTTTGAGGCGAATTCGGTAGTTCCCGCATTCGATAAATACATTGTAAGCGGATTTTTAGCCCATCCCACGGTAACGGCATCCCTTGAAGGAGCGGAGCTAATGATCGCCAGCGATCGCACAGAGGGATATTTCATTACAGCCGAATTTGACATTCCCGCCGAGGACGTACCGTCCGACCCCACGCTTACGGTACTGCTTGAAGCCGCCACGGCATTTGCCGAAAACTATTTTGATTATATTTCCTGCGGCGGAAACATGGGAAATAACTACGCCGCCTTTGACGAAAGCTACGGAGTCATGCTCGGAACGCTTGAACGCGGAACACCCGCCTTCCTGCGGCTCATGGAATCATACGCCTCGGTCTACCGCTCCCCGTCTTATTCCTCGCACGAAGCCGAGCGAACGGCTCCGACTGCAATTACAAAATACTCGGAAAACTGTATAAGCGTTGAGATCGAATACTCCCTGCTGCTTAAAAACGGCACTGACGCGGACGCAGCCGCCGAGCCGGACAAGCACTTTGGCACACTTGAGGTGCTTATGGTAAATAAAAACGGGACATGGCGTGTGCTGAGCTATATTGACTCGCCCGACTCAGCCGCAGATGTTCAGACAGAGCCGGCTCCGTAGATCAGGTCAAGCAATTCACGCTCGCGCAACGCACCCACACGGCGATCGGCAAGCTCGCCGTCACGAAAAACGGCAAAGGTCGGCACAGACTGAATGCCGAATCGATGCGCAAGCCCTGCTTCCTCGTCGATGTTGACCTTTGCAACCTCAAAATTTTCCGTTTTCTCACCGCCAAGACGCTCGACGATAGGAGCGACGGCGCGACATGAGCCGCACCACGGTGCGTAAAAGTCAACAAGCACCGGAACCGGCGAGCTTGTTACCCTGTCAAAATTTTCTTCATTAAGGCTAATTACGGGCATCCTACAAACATACCTTTCAAACTGAATATGCCGCGCGCCGTTACGGCGCGCGGCATATTCAGTTTGTGCTTATTCAGGGCGGATT
>ERZ779869.4160-NODE-4160-length-10543-cov-2.173150_pt1 | contig 10543 bp, 6 predicted proteins | sample MGYA00511557_ERZ779869 | MGnify/ENA primary metagenome ERZ779869 (study PRJEB29588, sample SAMEA2154620) | human gut metagenome | biome: human gut; feature: human-associated habitat; material: faeces | place: Denmark | collected 2008/2010 ...
AACTGGCTGCTGGCCAACCCCGACAGTGACTATGACCTGCCGCAGGACGTCATCGACAAGACCATCGCCAAGTATGAGGAAGCCTACGAGATGCTGACCGGCAAGAAGCTGTAAGCACTTCCATAAATTCAACAGCTGCCGCCCGCTTTGTGGAAAACGAAGCGGGCGGTTTTTGTGCGGAAAAGTTTTTCCTCTTGAACGGCGCAGTGGGCAGTGTTACAATAACACAAGTAATGGGCAGAGAAACGGCCCTTTGTGTGAGAAGAGAGTGCCGCGCGGACGGCGAAAGGAAACAGTCAAATGGAGATCAGCACGCGGGAAAAGACCTTGCAGATCGTCAGCCGATACGTTATCATTACCCTGAGTATCAGCATCATGACCATCGGCGTATACTTCTTCAAATTCCCCAACAACTTCGTCTTCGGCGGCGTGACCGGCGGCGCGGCCCTTGTGGCAAAGCTCACGCCCCTGTCGGCCTCAGCTTTTTCGTCCTGCGCCAATATCCTCCTGCTCATTCTGGGCTGGATATTCCTCGGCAGGGATTTTGCCATCAGCACCGGCTGGGCTACCGTCGTCATGACGGCAGAGCTGGCCCTTTTTGAAAAATATGTCCCCCTCAGCGGCCCCCTGTCCGACCAGCCCATGCTGGACCTGGTCTTTGCCATCGCCCTGCCCGCCATTGCGTCGGCTCTGCTCTTCAACGTGGGCGCGTCTTCCGGCGGCACCGATGTCGTCGCCCTCATCCTGAAAAAATACGCCCATATGAAGAACACCGGCGAGGCGCTTTTTATCACCGACCTCGCCATGGTGCTGGCAGCCTGCTTCGTCTTCGACCTCTACACCGCTCTCTACTCTTTCGTGGGTCTGACGGTCAAGAGCCTCGTCGTCGATGCCGTCCTCGAGCAGATGAAGATGTGTAAGGCCATCCTCATTATCTGCGACGACAAAGACCCTATCTGTGACTTCGTCATGCGCAAGCTGGTGCGCGGCGCGACTTATACGCCCTGCTACGGTGCCTACACCGACCGGCCCCACTACATGATCTATACGACCCTCACCCACCGCGAGGCATTGCAGTTGCAGGCATTTATCCATAAGGAAAACCTCAACGCCTTTATCTCGATGCTCAGCACCACCGAGGTGTTCGGCAAGGGCTTCAATCACGCATAAAAAATAATCAGCAGCATCAGCAGCGCCCATCAGCGTGGGCATTGCGGCAGGGTTCAACCTTGCAGTCTCGATGATGCTGTAAAACGGTCTGTGTAAAGCTCATACGAAAGCCCTCCTGCAAAGGAGGGCTTTTTTGTTTGCGCTCAAATGTGCTATAATAAGAAAAATGTCGTTATTTGGTGAGGAGGCTGGAATCGAATGGACTTGAAGGAGCAAAAGTATGTCTGCACCCTTGCGGAATGCAAGAGCCTGACCCGCGCCTCGGAGCGGTTGTATATCTCACAGCCCGCACTGAGTCTGTACATCAATAATGTGGAAAAGATTTTGGGGGCACGGCTGTTCGAGCGGAATGGCCGGAAATTCGAGCTGACGTGGCTGGGCAAGCAGTATGTGGAAAAGGCTTCTCAGATGCTGGAGCTGGAGCGACAGTTCGAGGCGGTGAGGCGGCAGACGGAGCGGGAGAATGCCGGGCAGGTGCGGATCGGTATCGCACAGCGGCGCGGCATCTGGTTTCTGCCTGCGGTGCTGTCGGTGTACGAGCGGGAGTGGCCGCAGGTGGATGTGGTCATCCGGGAAGGAAATCTGGCCGATTTGACCATCATGCTGAAAAACCGGGAGCTTGACCTTGTGGTGCTGAGCCAGAGCGACGTAACGTCCGAGATGGAGGCTGTCCCGCTGGGCATGGAAGATTTTCTGCTGATACTGCCCGGAGACCACCCGCTGAACGAAAAGGCGGTCCCCGTCGAAGGCTCAAAGTTCGACTTCCTTGACCCGCACCTTCTGAGCGGTGAGACGATATTTCTGAACACCGAGATGCAGAGCGCCCGGCGGGTGGAAGAGAAGATCCTGAAAGATTACAAGGTCAAGCCGGGCCGCATCCGGGTAGTACGCAATATGGAGCTTGGCGCACAGCTGGTGGCCGAGGGTCTGGGCGTGGGCTTTATCCGGCAGGGCTATCAGAAGAACATCCACTATCCGAAGCCGGTGAAATACTACACCATCGACATTTCCAGGTACGGACAGGACGTTGTGGTGGCCTACCGCCGGGATGTGGAGCTGACCAAACCCATGCGAGCTATGATCATGCAGATGAAGGATGCGGCAGAGGAGTATTTGAAGCTCTGATAAACTGAACATAAGAATTCCAAAATGAAGATATAATTTTTTCAAAATGTACAAAGCACCTCCGATTTGGTAAACTGAAAGTACCAAAAAACGGAGGTGCTTATTATGTTGGAGGAAAAACTGGAGCGAAGCGTTGAGCAGAGCGCAGCTGCCCTGACTGCAATGGCAGACGACTTCTTCGACCACCCGGAAGTGGGTCTGCAGGAGTTTCATGCATTTGAGACCCTGACCGGCTGGCTGGAAAAAGAAGGCTTCACTGTGGAGCGCGGCATTGCTGGTATGGATACCGCGTTCCGAGCCGTCTGGAAGCACGGCGAGGGCGGCCCGAATATCGGCCTGCTCTGCGAGTACGATGCTCTGGCCGGTCTGGGCCACGCCTGTGGCCACCATATGCAGGGACCGGCCATTCTGGGCGCAGCCAAGGCTCTGAAAGATGCAGCCATCGACGCACCGTATACCATCACGGTCTACGGCACGCCTGCCGAAGAGAGCATCAGCGGCAAGGTCATGATGCTGGAAAACGGCTGTACTTTTGAGGAGCTGGATGTGGCGCTCATGATGCACGGCGGCCCGGCCACGCAGGTAGACGTCAAGTCGCTGGCGCTCAACAAGCTCAAGATCATCTACCACGGTGTCTGCTCTCACGCAGCGCTCAAGCCCGAAAAGGGCCGCAGCGCACTGATGGCCGCCTGCGCGGCCGCCATGATAATGCAGGGCATTCCGCGCAGCGGCGAAGGCACGACCCGCATTGCAGTAGGCCGGCTCAATGCCGGCGAAGGCCGCAATGTCACGCCCGTTCATGCCGATATGCAGCTCGAAGTGCGCGGCGAAACGGGTGAGATTAACCAGTACATGGTGAAGAACGTCGAGAACATCGTCGAAGGCGTCAAGCGCGCTTATGAAGTCGAAGCTGAAATCGTCAAAGCCGGCGAAGCCACAACGCTGCCCTCCTGCCCCGAAGTGCTCGATCTCATCGAATCGGTGGCCAAGACCGTTCCGGGCGTCGAGTCGATTGAACGCTTCAACAAGCCCTCGGGATCGGAAGACTGCACGCTGCTCATTGAGCGGGTGGTTCAGCACGGCGGCCGCGGCGCTTACTTCCTCTTCGGCTGCAACCATCATGGTCATCACCGTGCCGATTTCGAAATTCAGGACGAGACCAGCCTGCCGATGGCCTTCAACATGTTCAAAGGTCTGGCACTGCGCCTCAACGGCATTTGATCGGCTTCAAGCGTACCTCCTTTTGACACGTCAGCCTTTTGAACAGTACTGTGCTGCCGGTTTGAAGTGCGCTTGAAAACAAGCCATATCCCGCTGATTAACAAAGGATCGGCGGGATATTTTTTGTCCGTCAAAATCGCTTAGCCGGTCTGTAGAATCTTTGTTCATACCTATTCACGGCAGCGGCAGGAGAAGAATTCAAATGGCTACCAGACGGCAGTACGGCACCACATGGTGGGGCGCAGCGTGGCTCGCTGCACTTGAAAAAGTCGATGATGCCAACCGGCTGCCGCGCGGCAAGTCCTACGCCAATACGGGACGCGTTGAGCAGCTTTCGTTAGCCGCCGACCGCCCCGGCTGCATAGAGGCCTTTGTCTCAGGATCGGTCTACTATCCTTATGAAGTGACGGTCGGCATGAAGCCCATCTCGGCGCGGGATGCCAAACGACTGACCGCCTCCATTGCCGCCGATCCGGATTTGGTTGCCTCACTCATGGACGGCGAACTCCCGCACGGCATCGCCGATCTCTGCCGAGAGCTCGACATTGAGCTTTTTCCGCGAAGCTGGCGCTCCATGCAGCTTTCCTGCTCTTGCCCGGACTCTGCACGCGTGTGCAAGCATCTCGCCGCCGTGTTTTACGTGATGGCCGACCGTATCGACATCGACCCGTTCTTCATCTTCCGCTTCCGCGGGCTGGATCTGAAGGCCGAGATGCGTAAGTGCGGCATCGATGTGGACCGAGCTGTGAAGGTGAAGCCTCTCGATGCATCCGAAATTTTGTCCGTGAGCGCCGCGCTGATGAGCGAAAAAGAGAGCACTTATGCGGCTGAGAGCACCCCGTCGAATGAAAAAGCTCCCGTTCCTCTCCCCTCGGGATCCGCCGCCGATGCCGCACTGCAAAGACTCCGAAGTCTTCCCTACGCCGAGCTTGAACCTTTAGGCGAAACCATCCTCAAGCTGATCCCCAAGACCTCCGCTATCTCGAACAATCCAAACTGCACGGCCTTCACGCGCCAAGTCATGCGGCAAGCCGAACGAGAGGCCAGAAACGCCATTGCGGAGGCTTTTCTTTTAGAGAGCAGCCTCTCGCAAGGCATTGACGAGCGAATGGAGGCGGAAGCGGCCGACGAGGAGCAAAGCAGCGGAACTCCTCTCCTCACGCCCAAAGCCGCTTGGAGCGCTTTTGCAGATCCATTTTTTCATGCGGAGGGCTCCGGGCGCAAAGCCGCACAGCAGGCATGGGAGAAAGCTTCGGCAGAGATCAAAACACGCACGCTTCCAAAGCTCACGCTGGCCGCCAACAACCTCTCGTTTGTCATCGGGCTTGAACTGCCGGCAGCCTCAAGCCGGTCTCAGCCCAAATTTGTGCCGGTCGACTTAAGCGAATTCTTTTACGCGCTCTTCACCTCCCTTTCCCGCCGCGAAGCTCAGGCGCTCAGCCCGGAAATCGAATGCTGGCGTGAAACTGCAGCGGCCGCTGCGCATCTCCTTGAAAACGGCGCCCTCATCCCCGCTGCGGTTTCTACAGAAGCCCTCAAGGACCCTGCGCCTCGCATCTGGTGGATACCAGCGCTCAGAAGCAAACCCGTGCGCCAATTGGTCAATGCTTTGGCTCAAGGCATTGCTCCGTGGGCAGACCGTATGGTCGAGTGCGACGCAGCACTCGGTCCTGACGGCGAAATCGACCCCAAACGTGCTGCGGTACTGTTGCTTTCTGCGGCCTTTTCGGGCTTCATCAACCGAGGCGTACTCGGCTGGAAGGCATTCAAAGGACCGTCCGACATCTTTGAAGCAGCGGCTGCCTGCTGCTCGCTCGACCAACTCGACGGCAAAGTCATGCCGTCAGCAGGCGAAGCGCTGGCACGCATGCTCAAGCCCTTCGCTTTGGGCGACGCCTATCCTTGGCGGCCGGTTCTAACCGTACGCAGCGCCAAAAAAGACTGTTTTGCCGTCAATTTCGGTATTCTCGGACGTTGTGCCGATCTGCACAAAGCTGCTGAAAACGAACTCTCGCGTCCGCTCTCGGCTGAGGATCTGCCTGAAAACACTTCCCCCGAGGACATTCCCAACATTCCCAGCAGCCCCGACATGCCGCCGGCCGCCCCGGATTCGGAAGCACTTTTTCGCGAAGCGAATGCTGCTGCAGGCCGAGCCTCGTCTGACTCCTTAAGCGCCGGCTCAAAAGAACCTCAACTGCCGATGGATCGGCCGGTACTTCTGCGCACCTTGCTCAGCAATCCCGTCTGGGCAAACCACCGCTTTGCCGCACTCACCATTTTGAAGACTATTGCACAGGCCTTCCCGGTGCTCGACGGCATCCGCAAGCGCAAAGGCAAACCCGCATCGCTTCCCATGGAAGACTTGAAGGACTTTCTCTTTGACATTGCACCGCACCTCAGCATGCTCGGCATCACCCTGATGCTCCCGCAGGCCATGCGCAATCTTCTGCGGCCCAAGTTGGTGGGCGCAGCCGCCGCCAATATTGCCTTCATGAAGAGTCCGCTGGGACGGGACGCCTTGGCTGCCTTCGATTGGAACGCTGCTGTCGGCGGCCGTCTTTTGTCGAAGGACGAATTCCAGGCCCTTGCCGGCAAAGCCGGACAGATCGTCCAGATCGGCGATGATTTCGTCTATCTCGATCCTGATGAAATCAACCGCATCAAGAAAACGCTTGAGAACCCTCCGCCCATGACGGCGCTCGAACGAATGCGGGCCGTGATTACCGGCGAATTTGAGGGCGCCGAAATTGAAGTTCCAATGACGTGAAGGAAGGGTTAAAGCGGATTACCGAAGTCACCGATGTGAAGCCGCCCGAAGGCCTTCAGGCAACACTGCGTCCCTATCAGGCGCGCGGCTACTCGTGGCTCATGAAGAATACGAAGCTGGGCCTCGGCTCGCTGATTGCCGACGACATGGGGCTTGGCAAAACGCTTCAGGTTATCAGCGCCGTGCTTGAATTGAAGAATACGGGAGAGCTGAAAAAGAAAAAGGTCCTCGCCATTCTGCCCACTACGCTGATAGCCAACTGGACCCGAGAGCTCACAAAGTTTGCCCCGACAGTGACTTTCGGTGTATACCACGGCGCCGACAGGCTGCCGGCAGGAGCCGACATGCCCGACGTGCTGCTGACGAGCTACGGCACGCTGCGCAGAGACTATGACTTGCTCTCTGCCCTGAAGTGGCGCCTGCTCATCATCGATGAAGCCCAGGCGGTGAAAAATCCCGGCACGGCGCAGACTGCAGCCGTGCGCGGCATCAAGGCGCAGCAGGTGATTGCCATGACGGGCACGCCGGTGGAAAACCGTCTGATGGAATTCTGGTCCATCCTCTCGACGGTACAGCCCAAGCTCCTCGGCTCCATGAAGGAATTCGCGGACGTCTTTGCGCGTCCGATTGAAGCGGATCATGACGAACGCGCGGCAGAAGCTTTCCGCCGCCTCACGGCGCCCTTCATGCTCCGACGGGTGAAAACCGATAAGTCCATCATTGCCGATCTGCCCGAAAAGAACACCATCGATCATTTCGCTCAGATGCATCTCGAACAAGCTGTGCTTTATCAAGAAACGCTTGATCGAATGCTTAAGCAAATCATGGAGGCCGAAAAATCGCCGGAAAACAACACACCTGCCGGACGGATGGCGCGCCGAGGCCGTGTTCTTAAACTCATTACGAGCCTGAAGCAAATCTGCAACTCTCCGTCGCAGTTCCTGAAAACTTCATCTCTGACGCCCGATTCCGGCAAGGGCGATGCCCTCCTGGAAATCCTTTCGCAGTGCGCTGATACCGACCGCAAGGTGCTCATTTTTACGCAGTACCGCGAAATGGGCGAACGGCTTCAGGATTGGATTGCGCAAGCTCTCGGCGAGCGCCCCGACTTTCTGCACGGCGGCGTATCGGCAGAGGAGCGCATGAAAATGGTCGACCGCTTTCAGGCAGACCGCACCGTGCGAAGTTTCATTCTCTCCCTCAAGGCGGGCGGCACAGGGCTTAACCTTACCGCAGCGTCGGCCGTCATTCACTATGACCTCTGGTGGAATCCGGCCGTCGAAGCTCAGGCCACGGACCGGGCATTTCGCATCGGACAGCGCCGAGACGTGCTGGTGTACCGCTTCATTACCGCCGGTTCCTTTGAAGAGCGCATCAACGACATGCTGATGCAAAAACGCGACTTGGCCGACATGACAGTAGCCGCCGGTGAAAACTGGATCGGTGACCTTTCAACAAGCGAGCTGGCTGCTGTTTTTAAGCTTGGTTAACCCCAGCTCAATAGCTGTTCTGATGCACTCACGGCGATGCGGTTTAAGCCCGCAGCTCAATGCTGGCAGTGCGGGCACCAGAAAGTGGACCGCCCGCCCTGTTCAATACGGGCAATCGGCCGGCCGCAGATCGGACAAGGCTTCCCTTCGCGGCCGTAGACCGCACAAGCGAGCGGGAACCACCCGGTTTCGCCGCTCACGCCGTGAAAGTCATGGAGTGTAGAGCCGCCCGCCGCAATGGCGGTCTCCAAGGTTTTGCGAACAGACTCAAGGAGTCTGCCGGCACGCGCTTTCGAAATGGCATCCGCGGGCCGCGTCGGCCGAATGCCAGCCGCAAAGAGCGCTTCTGAGCAATAAATATTGCCGCAGCCGACGACGATCTTTCCTGAGAGCAATACTTCCTTGATCGATCGATGCGTCTTCTGAAGTTCCGTATAAAAACGATCAGCCGTGAGCGTCGGATCCCAAGGCTCACAGCCAAGTTTCGTCAAGGGAAGCGACTTTCTCGGGTCCGTCGTCATAAATAGAATGGATCCGAAACGTCTTGGATCCGTATAGCGAACCAGTACATCGCCAAAAACGATATCCGCATGATCATGCTTATGGGCGCTCGGTGCCGGAAGAGACCAGATGCGCCATGAGCCGCTCATGCCCATATGCGTGAGGAGCCAGCGCTTCTCTCCAGCAGCGCTGCGGAAAGTCCAGATCAAGTATTTCGCCCGGCGCTCGAGATGCTCCAGTGTGAGTCCCGGCAGCAGCGCCGCCAGATCTTGGAGCGGTTCACGAAGCTTGGGCGTGCGGACATTAACGGCTGTGACGCTGCGGCCGACAATGGCCGGCGCAAGGCCGCGGCGGGTGACTTCAACTTCTGGAAGTTCAGGCATGAATCAGGGAGCTGCAGGGAAATACGAATGCCTGGCATTTTATTGCCGGCCGCTTCTTCATGCCGCTTCCGCTTTGTCACTAAGAGAGCTCGCGCGTATAGAAATGCTTCAAAGCATCAAAAAGGGCTGGGAACATAACCGTTCCGTGCACCTCATCCGGAAAATCTTGTCGGCGCACCTGCATGCCTTGAGACTCAAGTTTGCCAATAAAGTCTGAGACCAATGGATCTGCTGACAAGCGAGCCCCCGCTGCCGGCCGCTCAGCACTGGCTGTGCGGTCCTTGCGCGGCTTAGTGGCAAAGCCGAGATAGAGCCGCCGTCCCGGGCCGGCAGCAGCCTTGTCGCCCAAGCCGTCTGCCGCCGCTTTTTGAATGAGTCTGCGCTGATCCCACCAAAAGCTCGGATCCGCCGCAATAAAGTCATCAAATGCATGGGGCTGAGTGAGCACTGCATTGACGGTAAAGAGCCCGCCGAAGGAGTGACCAATCAGCGTACGGCGAAGAATCCGCATGCCGTCAGGGAGCTGCGCTTCGACACTCTGACGAAGTTCACCGGTGATGAAATCCAGAAAACGCCCTGCTCCGCCGCCTTGCAGCGTAGCCGCCGGATCCAGACGGCCTTGCCGATCTGCCGCTGAAGCCGAGGGCGTCAGATCACGCGTACGATTCTCTTTGTTTACAATCCCCACCACCATCACCCCGCCAATGATGCCGAGACGGGATTGTTCAAGCCACTGTGCATAAGCAGCCGCCGCCGCGAAGAAAGTTTCGCCGTCGAGGAGGTAGAGCACGTGCACGCCCTTCAGTGCGGCCTTCTGCCGATCCGGCATGCGGATGCGCAGTGCCCGTATTTCTCCGAGCAAGGGTGAACGAATCTCTGCCTGAAAACCGGTTTCGAGTTTGTGTCCTCTTTTAAAAAACACCGGCTGCGGCACTGCTGACTGCGCTGAATTGGACGCGTCATGCACACCGATCGGACTCGGCGAAGCTGATGCAGGCAAGACATTGAAGCCGACAGCATCCAAGATGCCGAACAGAGCAGCTGCAGAGAGAACCTTGCGGCGAGATAATCGGATTGAAGACATGGCTTAATTTCAAATGGTTGGGATGCCGCAACTTTACTTCATGCGAATGATTCTTGTTGTCAACTGTCTTCTTATTTTCAGCAACGTTTTCACAAATTCTTAACAAATTAATAAAATTGTTCGGTTTTTCTTTACTTATCGAGAAATTTGCTAGACTCCTGCATTCATTAAACACTGCGGAAATACCCGCTCTTTTGAATCACATTCTCGTATGCTGACTACCCTTCCTCGCCGCCTGCGCGGTCTTCCGACACCGATGGCCGGACTTGCCCTTGGCGTTGCAAGTCTTGGCTGGTGCATGGAAAATGCTCTTCCGCTCAACGGCTGGGGACAGCTCATCGGTGCGTTTACCGCCTCAGCACTCCTTTTGCTGCTGGTTCTGCGCTTCGTACTGCACGCCGAAACGCTGTGGGAAGATTTGAAACACCCCGTCGTCGGCAGCATCGTCCCCACGTTTGCCATGTCGCTCATGGTGATCTCCCGCGCGCTGCTTCACGCTTTCCCGACATTTGCCGCCGGGCTCTGGTGCGTCGGCGTCACGCTTCACCTGGCTGCCCTTATTGCGTTCATTTGGTTTCGCCTGCGCGACCCTGTGCTGGAAAAAATGGTTCCCTCCTGGTTTATTCCGCCAGTGGGCATCATCGTCGCTGACGTCGCCTTCCCCGGCGTTCCGGCATTTTTGCCTTTTGCCCAGACGCTTTTTGTGATTGGTCTTGTCTCTTATGCGATCCTTCTGCCGACGATGCTCTATCGGCTCTTCTTCTTGCCGCAGGTCGCCAATGCTGCCAAGCCGACACTCGCC
>ERZ779869.4163-NODE-4163-length-10529-cov-3.968589_pt1 | contig 10529 bp, 11 predicted proteins | sample MGYA00511557_ERZ779869 | MGnify/ENA primary metagenome ERZ779869 (study PRJEB29588, sample SAMEA2154620) | human gut metagenome | biome: human gut; feature: human-associated habitat; material: faeces | place: Denmark | collected 2008/2010 ...
TCAAAGTGGTATCCTGATGAATTAAAACTATACTTATAATTAAAAATTTTTATATTAAGGAGTTAATTAATGGTGACAAATGAACTTAAAAAAGCTATTAAAAAGCGTGCACTTGGGTTTACATCGGTTGAAGAAACGGTTGAGTATGAGTTAATTAAGGCAAAAAAATATTTGTTTTGTAAGCGGTTTGGAAGGCTTTATTTTTCTGGCGGGTTTATAAATATCTCGGCAACAAAGCATATTAAGCCAATTAAAAAGTTTGTTGGTGTAAATTTAAACAGCGATAATTTTTGTGTTAAAGGTTAGGCAAATTGTTTTTGTAACAATTTATTAAGTATAACTTGATTTTAAAGGGACAAAAAGTTTTATTTGTGATATAGCGGAAAATATTTAAAACTATTTGAAATTTTGTTTTGCTAGAAAAATAGTAACTTTGCGTTGGCTGACCATTTTGCAACAAAGTTGCTGTTGGTAAATTGATATTATGCCTTTAATGTTTGAAAAAATTTTTTTTAGTTTTTGGCACTGCTTTTTGATTTTTTGTGTTTTGTGGTGTAGGCTTGTAAATGTATAAAGCAAAAGGCGGGGAGTGTTATGAAAGACAATAAAGGCGAAATTGAAATATGTGAGGGCGATTGTGAGTTTTGTGTGCCTTATGAAAGTAAATTTTGTGAGGGCGGAAAATTGTCGCCTGTTAAGAAAAAAATTGTGTCTAAGTATTATCCGCCGGAACTTACGGCAATTAAACTTTTGGTAGGCGAGCAAGTTGAAACCAGGGAAGAACTAAGTGGGCTTAGTGAAGAAGAACTTATTGAACTTAAAGAAAACATTGTTAAGTCTTTAACTAAACTTGAAAAAGAAAGAAGGAGGACGGTAAAATGACAATTATTGGGTTTATTTCTAGCATAGTTATTGCTATTTGTTTGGCTTTATAAGTTTTTGCTGGTTTTAATTTGCTATTGTTTACTTTGGTTTTAAATGCGTCAATTTTTTATTGGGGCTTTTATTGTTTTTGCAAAAAAAAATTTTAGGAGATGACTATTATATGAGTAGTAACGCAACTATTGATGAAAAAGAAATTGTTAGTGAAGTATTAAAAGATTTTAACGAAAGGCGAGAAAAGCGCCGTCCTTTTGAGCAATCTTGGTTACTTAATATTAATTTTTTAATTGGAAATCAGTACTCATACATTTCGCCTCGTGGTGAAGTTGTGGAAAAAGAACGGTTGTATCCATATGAATCTAGAGAGGTGTTTAACCACATTGCGCCAATTATTGAAAGCAGGCTTGCAAAACTGAACCGTGTTAGGCCGGCACTTGGAGTTAGGCCTTGTGGGCTTGAAGAAAGTGATATTCAAACGGCAAAACTGTGCAAGTCTATTTTAGATGGCGTTAGTAGTTCGCTTAACATAAGTGATATTGTGGGCAAGGCTACGCTTTGGAGTGAAGTTACTGGAACTTGTTTTTATAAAATTGTTTGGAATGAAAATGCTGGGAATATTATTGGCTATGAAAAGAACGGAAAAATTTATTCGGCCGTTGAAAACGATGGTGAACGTGTAGTTTTTTCTGGCGACAAAAATGAAGAACTTGTAGTTGAAGTGGATAACCAGAATAAATTGCCAGCTTCTGGCGAGAAAAAAATAAGTGTGGCAGATTCTGCTAATGGTGTTCAGGCTGAAACTAATAGTGAAGTTGATGTCAGTTTGACTTCCTGTGCAAAAGGGTCTACCTTTGGGCTTGGTAATTTTAAGCCGGTTTATGATGGTGATGTTTCAGTTACCATATGTTCGCCATTTGAAATATTTCCTGAAGATATGGGCGAAGGTGACCTTTCGTGTCAGGCAAGTATTATTCAGGCAAAGTCGGTTGATGCTTCGGTTATTGAAGAGCTTTATGGAATAACCGTTAAAGGTGAGACTATTGATGCGTTTACTTATGACTTTGTTGCGACCGACTTTTTAACAAGTGGGTCTAGTAATGTTATGAAAACGGTAGGCGGAAAAAAGGACAACCAGGTTCTGCTTATTGAACGCTGGCAAAAACCTAATTCGGTTTTGCCTAATGGCAGGCTTACTATTGTTGCTGGAAGCGAACTTGTTTATGATGGGGATATGCCATATTCAGTTTATCCGTTTGTTAAGCAAGTATCTAGTGACACAATTGGTTCATTTTGGGGAACTAGTATTATTGACCGATGTTTGCCTATTCAGCGCAGTTATAATGCAATTAAAAACCGAAAAATTGAACTATTAAGTAGGCTATCTTCTGGGGTGTTGTTGGTTGAAGAAGGTAGTGTTGATATTGATGACCTTGAAGAGGAAGGGTTGGCGCCTGGCAAAATTGTGGTATATAAGGCAGGAAGCAATATTCCTTCTATTATGAATTCTGGGTCGTTACCTTCGGTGTTTAGTGAAGAAGAGGACCGGCTTTATAACGAGCTTATTAATCTTACTGGTGTAAGTGAATTTATGCGTAACTCTACCTTGCCAAATTCGGTTACAAGTGGTACGGCGATTAATCTTTTAATTGAACAAGATGATACAAGGTTGTCGGTGCCAGCCGAAAATATACGAACTAGTGTGCTTAATATTTCTAAAATGGTTATTAAGCTTTATAAAGAAAAAGCAACAGCGCCAAAGCTTGCCAAAATTGTTGATGGCGATGGCGAACTTGAAATCTTTTATTGGAAGGGTAGTGATATTACTAGTGATGACATTGTGCTTGAAACCAGTAATGAACTTAATGAAACTATTGCTACTAAAAGAAATACTGTGCTTGAACTTTATAAACTTGGGTTGTTTTCTGGAAATGATGGGCAAATTTCTGAACGAAATAAGGCGAAAATTATTGAAATGCTTGGGTTTGGGAATTTTGAAAGTGGTCAAGATGAAGTTTCACTTCAGGTTAAGCGTGCTAAAAAGGAAAATATAACTAATAAACCTATTGTGGTGCTTGAAGTTGATGACCACCAAGTGCATATTGCCGAACATACTAAAAAGTTACTTGAACTTGGAGAAAAGGATGAAAAGCAAAAACGCAAACTTATTGAGCACATAAGAGCACACAAGCAATTTATTAAGATTGAAACAAAAAATAAGGTTTAAAAGGAAAGAAACTATGGAATTTGGAAAATTTAAAGATGCAACAAGTTTGCTTGAAGGCTATAACAATTTGGAAAAGGAATTTACTAAAAAGTGTCAGCAACTTGCGCTTTTAACAAAAGAGCTTGCAGAAAGGGAAACGGAGCTTAGTTGTCTTGGTGAAGGCAAGGAAAATTTGGGTGACAATACCGAAGGTGAGCTTATTAAAGTTGAAAATAACGCTGTTGCTGATGGGGCTAAAAGTGGTGATAGGGCTGATGTGCCTTTAACCATTTTAAAAACTGGTAATTTAACCGATTTGGCTAGCAAGGTTGTTACCGGTGAGCCTTGTGAAGAAAATTCTTGTGAAAACTCTAGGTTTTCTTCTGCCGAGTGGCGAAGAGAAGTGTCTAAGTTTTTTAAGGAAAACAGTGATATGGCTGACTATAAGGCTGATATTGCTAAAATTTTGCTTTTAAACAAAGATCTTAGGGAAGATAAAGATTGTTTGGCTAAGGCAATGAAAATTGTTAAAGAAAGCAAATCTGCATTACTTGATGGGGCAACAAGTTTGGGTGAAGACAAAGATAGTAATAATGAAACAAAAACTTGCCCTGTTAATGCTGAAAGCTCTGATTTTGCTGATGGGTCAAATTGTAATAGTGATGCAAAATTAACTATGTCTTCGCTTGGTTTACCGGCAAGCGAAAAAACTATTACGCATGGTAACGGCGAAAACAATTTAGGCTTTGAAGATTGTGAAGAAAAAGCAGAAAAGGCTTTTGGCTCGGACCTTGAAGAATATTTTTCTGGGTTAATTAAGCGCAAAAAGGAAAGTCCTAATTTTGTGCTTGGTGAAAGTAAAACTTTTTTAACTTCTAAAAATAAGGAGTTAAAGAGTTTGAAAGAAGCAAGTGAATATTTGCTTAAAAATTATTTTAATTAACTATTTATTTTTGAAAGGAGAATTTTTTATTATGATTAGTTTACAAACTGCGGACAACGCACTTAAAGATGTGTATTTAGGGGTGGTTTCTGACCAACTTAATACCGGAACAAACCCATTACTTGCTAAAATTAATCAAACTACTAGCGATGTTTGGGGAAACAATATTATTAAATGTGCACCATATGGTGTAAATGGTGGCATTGGTGCAGGAAGTGAAACGGGTGACCTTCCTGTTGCTGGTGGAAATAATTATGAAAAGTTTACGCTTGAACTTAAAAACCTTTATGGTAAAATTGAAATTTCTGACAAGGCTATTAGGGCATCTATGAATTCTGCGGGTGCTTTTGTTAATCTGCTTAATGCCGAAATGGAAGGTCTTATTAAGGCTTCTAGTTTTAATTTTGGCAGAATGCTTTTTGGTGATGGCAGTGGCAAAATTTGTAAAATTGTGGACAACGAAGTTTCGGCTTCTGGTTTAACTGTATTTACCGTAGACTCTGTTAAGGCACTTGCCGAAGGTATGATTGTTGACATTATTGATGGCAGTGGCAATATTAAAAGTAGTAAATCGGCCGTTAAAATTACTAATGTAGACCGTTTTAATTGCAAGGTTACCGTTTTAACAACTGGCTTTACTGCAAACGAACTTAAAGTTACTTCTAGCCAAACTACTCAGTATTATTTCTGCATTCAAGGTTCTTTTAATAAAGAATTAACTGGTCTTGGAGCAATTTTTGATACTAATTTATCTTCTCTTTATGGTTTAGACCGTGCATCTAATTCTTGGATGAACCCATATTCTTATTCAATTTCTTCTGACTCTACTATGCAGAGTATCAGTGATGTTAAAATGCAAACGGTAATTGATTATCTTGATGAAAATTATGGTTCAGCTGTTGACTTTATTGTTTGCTCTTCTGGTGTTAAAAGAAATTATCAGAACTATTTGTCTACTTATAGGTCTAATATTGATGTGCTTGACCTTGCTGGTGGTTATAAGGCTATTTCTTATAATGGTATTCCGGTTGTAAGTGACCGATTTGCACCAAGCAACACTATGTATATGCTTAATACTAAGGAGTTTAAACTTCATCAACTTTGTGATTGGAAGTGGTTAACTGGTGAAGATGGCAGAGTTATTAAGCAAAATGCGAACTCGCCTACTTATAGTGCTACTTTGGTTAAATATGCCGACCTTATTTGTGACAAGCCTTGTGGGCAAGCAAAAATTACTGGAATATTAGAGTCTTAATTTTTTTGTATTAGTAATGGCGAGATGTTTTTCTTGCCGTTACTAATACTTTCTTTTTATTTAATTATTAATTTTGTGTTTGCTTTATTGGCTTAAGTTTATTATAATATTACTATATAATACTTTTTGGTTAAGGGCAGACAATATGAAGAGAATTTATTATATTATTGGAAGAATTATTGAGAAGACACAATTAACCGAGTCGCTTTTAGGCGATGTTGTTAAATACTGTGAAATTTATAATGAATATGCACGGCATAAAACTGGCTTTAACAAAAAAGACTATGATAATGCGGTGTCTTCTGCCGAGTATTTAAAAACCAAAATGGAAACTATGACTCTTGGCAGTGTGGTGCATGTTATTTGGGAGACAAGGGCGTTTACTAGGGCGGAAATTGATGAACTTAAATTTATTTTGGAAAGGCGAAATTATTTTGTGCATGAATATTTTAAATACACTCCGTTTGATGAAATAAGCAAAAACGAAACTGAACTTGTTGAAGAGTATAATGCGCTTAAAGAGTATTATTTAAGGCTTGAAACTTTTTACAAAAAGGCGGAAATTTATTTAAAGTCTTATAAGCAAAAATGTGAACGAATTATTGTTAACTAATACCTTGAAAATGCGCAGGTTTGCTGTTATAATATGTTTTGCATTATATATTATTATTAACTATTTATGTAAGTAAAAGGGGCAAGTGCAAAATGGCAGGTGGCAAAAAGAGTGAGAAAAGTGATGGTGAGAAAATATTGGCAGAAGAATCTGGCAATATAACCAATCATATTAATAATGGTAATGATGGTTTAACCAATGCAAAGCAAAATGATGCGGTGCTAGCTTCTGCTAATAATAAAAAAGTTTTAACTAAAAGCAAAAAGAAAGGGGCTAATAGTGAAGAGGCTGTGGTAAGTGCTGTTGGTGAAAAGTTTAATAATGTGGTTAGTGAAGATTTGGCCAGCAACAATGGTGACCAAAGTTTGGCTGAAAATGTTAATGACGGCCGGAGTTTTATTGAAGACAAAAAGCTTAGTTCAGCTAGCAACAAAATGGCATTAAAATCGCTTAATAAGACCATTAAAGAAAAGCTTAAAGGGGCGTCTAAACTTAGCGCTAAAGAAAAAAAAGAAAAAAAAGAATCGGTTAGGTCTAAGTATAATAACGGCGAGTTTGTTGTTAGAGAGGAAGATGAAATTGCAAGTAATAGTGAAAATTGTGAACCACTTGGCTATGCGGTTGAAAATCATAACTCGGGCGTTGATGATTTTATGTTCACCGAAAAAGAAAGCGATTTTATGACAGTTATTAGGTATGGTATTGGTAAAGAATTTGGAAATAGGCTAGATGATTTTTGTCATACAACCGACTACTACCTAGAAAACTTTGGTGAAAAGGGTGCAAAAATAGCCGAAAAGAATTTTCACCCAGCAAGGTTTTTGGAGCCACACGGCAGGCCACCTAGAAAAAATAAGGTTATTAATATTCCTATAACTTTAGATGACAAGAACTGTCCGCTTTTTGGGTCTATTGTTGATAAGGAAATTGAGCTTAAAAGAATTGATATTCTACTTGAAGAAAAGAATCTTGATGAAAGCAAAAAAGAGGAGCTTAATGCCAAAATTTTGCCACTTTCTCAGCAGATTATTAATGATATTATTAATATGGAACCTGTTATTAGAAAGCAGTTTAAACTATACCTAGAAGAGTACTTAAATATGCCAGAAGGAAGCGAGCTTAAAGAGGCGTTTGGTAAGTTTGCCGCCGGAAAGCTTTATTTAATTACTAAGCCGGTAAGCAAAAGCAAGGTTATGGTTGGGCTTAAAGCCGAAACGGTTTATGCTCTGCTTGAAAAATATTATCCAACTTTTATGCGAAGTTTAAAGGTGTTTAACAGGCTTGTTAAGAACCTTACTGATGAGGACGGAGCGCCAATTAACGAAGTTGCCGAATATGCGCTTAAACAACTTGCTGATTACCCAACCGAAATGATGTATGAGGTTGCATCTAAGTTTAATGCGCTATCTGAAACCGAGCGGGAAAGATTTTATAGAATTGCGAATATGAACAAGGTTAAAGGCAAGGTTAAGCGTCAGGCGGTGGAAGACCTGTTGTATAAACTTGAAATTTTGGGTCCAAGTGAAGACTGGAGAAAGGTGCTTTCTTAATTAATTTACTAATGATTACTAAATATGAAGAGATTTAAAGAAACAGACAGATTTGTTTGTTTCTTTTTTATTGCGTTTTGGAGGTAAATATGAACGAATATTTAGAAATTATTGAGAACGATTTATTTAATATTGCAAGCAGGCTTAAAGAGATTGATAAAAACTATTTTTTGGTGAGAAACAAAAAACTTAATAGGTTTGAAGTGCACAACAGCAGAAACAAGGGCAACACGCTTTGTGTGGTGTGCCCCTTTGAGCAAGCAGACAACAGGCTTATTAGGTTGGTGAATAAAACGCGGGTTGAGAACAGTGTGGAACTGCTTGAAGAAATTGAGAATAATAACAAAAAAATTGATAGGTCGGTTAATGCAGAGATTATGGACAATGCTGTGCAACGAGCAAAAGAAATTTTAATTAAAGCAAAGTTTAATAAAACGAGTTAATTTAATTGGAGGTGTTTTTATTTATGAAGGCGATTAATTTAATTTATAACACTTGTATGTTCCTTGGCAAAATTGACCTTTGCACTGTCCTTAAGGAATATTTTGAAACAACTAAAAACAATGGTAGTTATACCTTTTATGATAAATATAAAAACGAACTTAGTGACTTTGTGCCAATTATTAATGAAATGACCGAAGATATTGCAACTAAGTATTTTGAATTTTTAACCGATGAGGAACTTGTTTGTGACAGTGATGGGCTTATTAAGTTTGAGCAATTTAGTAAGTCGCCAAACTTTATTAAGCGGGTTGAAAACGAAAATGGTATGCTTGAAAAGTTTATGGTGTTGCCATATTCAATTAAGTTGAATGGGGCAAACAAGACAAAAAAAGTTTATTATAGTTTTATTCCTGACAAAATTGAAACGGTTTATGATGAAGTTATGGTTCCGCCAATTTTTACTGAAAATGCTCTGACTTATTTACTTTGTTATCACTTTTTGCTTCATAAAAATCTTTATGATGAAGCCAAGGTCTTTGAAAATAAATTTTTAAGTTTGCAGTTTGGAAAGCGTTCCTATACAAAAAATCGCAGGCTAAGAAAATATAGTCTACTTTAAATTTAGTTATGGCAAAGGAGAGTAATTTATGAAGTTTAAAATTAACGATTTTAGGGTGGGCATTAACAGCAAATTAGAGTCTAACGTTGTGGGTTTTAGCAAAGGTAAGATGATATTTAATATGGACTATCTTGGTGGTGCACTTAAAGCTGATCTTCCATTTTCACATTATTTATTTACAAATAAAACAAATTTAGAGATGATTTCGCTTTATACTGCTACTGTTAAAACGCCAAGAACCCGCAAGGTCTTTTATTTTAAAAAGACTAATAAAACTACTGGGCTTATTGAAGACAAGCTGGTGCTTTTTAATAATTCTAATACTGCCTGTTATATTGACTATTGTAGCGAAACCAATGCATCTAAGTTTATTCCGCTTGATGTTACAATTGTTGGTGACCCTGTTTGCACAAACTACACTTTAAATGGTGAAGATGTGCTTATAATTTCTGGCAAGAACAGTAATATGTATATTTGGGACGGGGTAAATAGTCCGGTTTTGGTTGAAGATGCACCTAAAATTACTTCTATGTGCGTTCATGGCGAAAGGCTGTTTATTTCTACTGGTGACCAATATAACAGAGTTTGGTTTTCTGATGACCTTGACCCAACCAACTGGAAAGTTAGTTTGTTTGATGCTGGGTTTATTGATATGCAAGATGAAAGGGGAAAACCGCTTAAGGTTATTTCGTTTGGTGGGTACGTTTATATTTTTAGAGAATATGGCATAAGCAAACTTTTGGCAAATGGCTTGCAAGAAGATTTTTATTTAACGCATTTATTTGTGTCTGGTGGCAAAATTCTTCCTGAAACCATAGAGGTTGCTGGTGACCGCATTATTTTTATGGCAACAGATGGAATTTATGAATTTGATGGTGTCAGCACTAGGCGAATTTTAGATGAAGTGTTTAGTTCTATTAAAGTTGACACGCTTGCAACAAGTGCCTATGTTAATGGGAAATATTATCTTGCTTGCAACATTAATTATTCTGACAGTATTTTTATTAGTGGGAATGACTTTAATAACTCACTTTTGGTTATTGACCCATCTAGCAAGGACTATTTAATTTACCGAGGCTTAGATGTGTTTGGTATGTGTATGTTTTGCGAAAAGGGCGAAAGCAAACTTATGCTAGCTAGCAATGCCGATGAAACGTTGTTGCTTGTTAGTTCTAATTCAAACAAAATTTCTAGTTATGCTTGTTACTATTCTCCTATTTACGATTTTGGAGAGCCGACCAAACGCAAAACGGTTAGGCGTGTTTCTGCCTATGTTGAAAATGACAAGACTTCTGCAATTTGTTTGGTTAATGAGCGAGATCAAGAGGGTATGGACATTATTTTAAACAAAGGGCTTAATGATATTCCGGTTGTCTACTCTGGTGAAAAAATTGGGTTTCAGGTTAAAGCGGTTACCGGCTGTGTTATTTCTGACATAATTTTAGATGTATTTATTTAGTTTAGGTGTATAGTAAAAATTTGTAATAATTTTTTGTAAGATAATGATTTAATATGCAAAATTTGGTAATGTTTTTGGTATGATGTACCGCATAAAAAGGGCAAAATTTGACATAGTGGGCTAGTTATGTTATAATGATATAACAAATTTTATTATAAGGAGATTTGTTATAAATGGAAAAAGAAGAACTGAAAAGGTTCGCTGATTCTATTAAAAAAGAAATTGCTGAACTTACTTTGAAGGTAGATTCTTACCGAAAAGGTAAACAAAATGAAGGCGTTAATGCAAATTATGACAAGCAGTTGGACCTTAGGTGTTTAATGGTCTTAAATAGGCTGGGTCAACTTTATGCTGAGGTTGATGATGCGGTTGAAGAATTAAGAATTAATGGTGATATTTTGTTTTGTAATAAGGAACTTGAAAGCATTTATACTTTGGTAAATGATTTTAAGGAAAAATATACTTGTGATGGAAATTCTGAAAAAATAGCAAACATTGGTGATGAGTCGGTTGCAGACTTGTTTTAATAATTTAATTTGTTGACAATTTTGATTACTGGAT
>ERZ779869.4169-NODE-4169-length-10517-cov-5.486140_pt1 | contig 10517 bp, 10 predicted proteins | sample MGYA00511557_ERZ779869 | MGnify/ENA primary metagenome ERZ779869 (study PRJEB29588, sample SAMEA2154620) | human gut metagenome | biome: human gut; feature: human-associated habitat; material: faeces | place: Denmark | collected 2008/2010 ...
CACTTGCAAGATACGCAGAACTCGGACGTTTCGCAGGATGCACAGGTAAAGATGACAAAGAAGTATTTGAGAACTTTATCGCTAAACTTGAAGAACTCAAAGAGAAGATCGGAATCAAGAAGACAATCAAAGATTACGGCGTTGATGAGAAGTACTTCCTTGACACACTTGATGAAATGTCAGAGCAGGCATTCAACGATCAGTGTACAGGAGCTAACCCAAGATACCCACTCATCCAGGAGATCAAAGATCTGTACTTGAAATGCTACTACGGAAAATAAATCGCATTGCATAAGCAGGCATATGACCGTTAGAATCTAAAATATACGAAGAGAGACAGAATGATGTTGAAAAGCATTGTTCTGTCTCTTTTTTACGTGAGCAACGAGCCAAAGTCTGTGCTTGCACAAGACCTTGGCGACTGCCGCGATAACTTGGAAAATACAGTTTTTGAGTTTTCCAAGTATACGTGAGCAACGAGCTAAAGTTTATGATTGTTAATAAATAAACAATATATAAGAGACAAAAAATCTTGTTAAAAACTGCACAAACTTGCTCTAAAGGGGTTTTATTTCTAAAAATTGTGAGATATAATGACATCATCAAAACAAAGTAAGAGCCGTAAGGCAAAAGGAACAGCCCCGCAGAGCTGAGATAAAATAAGAGCAGACAAGAAGGAGCGTTCAAGATATAAGGAGGTCTATATTATGAAGTTAGAAGAAAAAAATCTCATCGTGAAACGTGCTTACAAATCAGTCTATAAATGTGATGATTGTATCGTGAAAGTTTTTAATGAAGGACATCCGAAGTCAGATGTATTTAATGAGGCTCTGAATACTGCAAGAGTAGAAGAGACAGGTCTGGACATTCCGAAGGTAAAAGAAGTAACTCAGATTGATGGAAAGTGGGCAATTGCTATTGAGTACAAAACAGGTAAGACACTTGAGGACATGATGGAATCTGATATGAAGAATCTAGAAAAATATATGGAAGACTTTGTTGATCTCCAGTTACAGGTTCAGAGTAAGAAATCACCGCTTCTGAAAGGAATGAAAGATAAATTAGCTCGTCAGATCAATGGATTGAAAGATCTTGATGCGACTACACGTTATGAACTTCTGACAAGACTTGAGAGTATGCCAAAGCATAATAAAGTATGTCACGGAGACTTTAATCCGAGTAATGTGATCGTAGGAAAGAATGGAAAGATGACTGTAGTTGACTGGGCTCATGCAACACAGGGAAATGCAAGTGCAGATGCAGCAATGACATATTTGCTTTTCGCACTGAAAGATCAGAAAGTAGCAGATCTCTATCTGAAATTGTTCTGCAAGAAGAGCGATACAGCAATGCAGTATGTACAGCAGTGGCTTCCGATTGTGGCAGCAGCACAGTTATCTAAAGAAAATGAACTTGAAAAAGATTTTCTGATGAGATGGATTGATGTTGTTGATTATCAGTAGAAAATATGATTGATTAGTTGTTTCTGAAAAAGCGTCGGAGAATGAGAATTTCAAATAATAGATTCTCATTCTTCGACGCTTTAATAATTTACGCGAGCAACGAGCCAAAGTCCGTGCTTGCACGAGACCTTGGCGACTGCCGCGATAACTTGAGAAACTCGCGGAGCGTGTTTCTCATAGTTACCAGCTAGTGAAGAAAACATTTCCACCGATGACAACACCAGTTCTATTTGTAGATGCTGCATATAAGAAATAATAGCAGTCAGATACGGAAGAATGTCGAGCACCGTTGATCGCATCTTGCGCTACCTGAATGGAAAGACTTCTTGGCCCTGCTTTTAAGACACGGTCTAAGGAACCTGTCCATACCGGAGCAAACTGTCCGCTTGCGTAAACAACACCTGAAATGCTGTTTGGGAAACGTCCGCTGTTCACGCGGTTCATAATAACTGTTGCAACTGCAAGCATAGATTCATAATCATAGCGAGCTTCACATTGTAGAATGGCTGCTAAGAGTGTAACATCATCTGAGGCAACGGTTGAGCCACCGGAAGAGTTTGAGCCACCGGAAGAACTTGAACTTCCGGAGGAACTGTTACTACTAGAACTAGAACTGTTCTGCTTGTTCGAACTGGCAGCAGCCTCAGCTTTTGCAGCTGCTTCGGCTTTCGCAGCGGCTTCCGCTTGTTTCCTGGCTTCTTCTGCCTGACGAGCGGCCTCTTCTTCTTTGGCTTTCTGCAGTTTTGCATTCACCTCATCTAAATTAGTAGAAGTTGCAGCAGCTTTTGCCTGTAATTGTGTCTGCTGTGTCTGCAATTGGTTCTGTAAATCTTTCATGGAAGCCTGCTGTGCTTCCAGGTCTGCTTTCTGATCGGCAATCTGCTGGTGAACATCTTTCAGATCGTTCAGAGCTTTGCGGTCGTAGTTACTTAAATTTTCAATAAAATCAGCTTTGTTTAGAAAATCTGACATATTTTCTGCTGAGAAAAGCATCTCAAGCATTGTAGCACTTCCGTGCTCATACATATATTTGATACGGCTTTTCATATCTTCATACTGCTGATCTTCGTTTTTCTGCGCTTTCTCAAGATCATCCTGTGTTTTGTCTATATCACTGTTGAGGAGCTCAACCTGCATCTCAGTATCAGATATCTTCTCACTCAGGGTGAGGATATCCTGGTTGATGCCTTTTAATTCGTTCTCAAGGGCAGAGGTCTGGTTTTGCAGATTGTCTATCGTGTCTGTAGCATAGACAGGAAGTGCAGAAAATACAATTGCAAGGGAACAAATGAGCGCGGTGCCCGTATGTAACTTGCTTTTTTTGTAAAATGCCATAATCTCAATATCCTTTCTTTAAATGACATTGCATAGTTGTTGAAAACCTATTATACTATAAAACAGAGAATTAATCAAATTGGCACGAAATATTTTATGATTGTTTTACAAAATAATTAAAAAGATATTGCTTTTTGTAACAATTGACAGATAGAAAATACAGAAGATAAGGAAAAAAGTATGAAAAAAAAGGAAATTAAGATTGTTGGATTAGATCTCGATGGAACACTTCTTACAGATAAGAAGGAACTTCTTCCTTATACGAAGAATGTGATCAGAGAGGCACTGCAGAATGGTACAGTTGTTCTTGTTGCAACCGGAAGACCATGGACAGGAGTTCCGGAAGAATTACGTGAGCTTCCGGGGATGGATTATGCACTGACTGCGAATGGGGCAAGGATTATCGAGACGAGAACCGGAAAGGTACTGGAAGAACATCTGTTATCCAAAGAAGTAGCAAAAAAAGCAATTGCAATCGGAAGAAAATATGATACTCTGTTGGAAGTTTATTTTGATGGGCAGGGATATGCTCAGAAAGATGAGATCGCGCAGGTGAGAAAGTATCATAAGAATCCGAACATGTGGGATTATTTTCTGAGAACACGAATAGCGGTAGACAGCCTGGAAGATCTGCTGGATGAAAAAGAAGGGAATCTTGATAAAGTACAGATGTTGTTTGCAGATATGGAAGAGAGAGAAGAGGCATGGAAAGAGTTGGAGCGAGAAGGCGTCTTTGAACTGGTTGGCTCTCTTCAATATAATATAGAAATCAATGCAGTTGGTGTAAATAAAGGAACCGGACTTGTGAATCTTGGCAAGATGCTTGGAATCAGGCGGGAAGAGATCATGGCGTGTGGGGATGGCGATAATGATATCGCAATGCTCAAGGAAGTTGGATTTGGGGTTGCCATGGCGAATGCCGAAGAAAAGGTCAAAGCTGTAGCTGATTATATTACGGAGAGCAACAATGATGAGGGGGCTGCAAAGGCCATCGAGAAGTTTGTTCTGAAACGAGGAGGGGAATCATGTTAGAAGTATTAAAGGTTATCATTTTAGGAATTGTGCAGGGAATCACAGAGTGGCTTCCAATCAGTAGTACAGGTCATCTGATTCTGGTAGAGCAGCTGATCCAACTGAAGCAGAGCGAGGCATTTACGAATATGTTCAATGTGGTGATTCAGTTTGGATCGATCCTGGCAGTTGTAGTAATTTATTTTCATAAGTTAAATCCGTTCTCACCGACGAAGACGGAAAAGCAGAAGAAGATGACAATTCAGTTATGGATTAAAGTAGTGATCGGAACAATTCCGGCACTGATCGGAGGAGTGTTGCTGAACAATCTGATTGAATCAAAACTGAGTAATGCATATGTTGTTGCATTGATGTTGATTGTTTATGGTATTTTATTCATTGTAATTGAAAAACGTAATGAGACAAGAGAACCGAAAGTAAAAAGAATCTCTCAGCTTTCTGTGAAGACAGTTCTTCTGATCGGAGTTTTCCAGATGATGGCGATGATCCCTGGGACGTCCAGATCCGGCGCAACGATTGTCGGAGCACTGGCACTTGGGGTTTCAAGAAGTGTTGCAGCAGAGTTTACATTTTTCCTTGCAATTCCGGTTATGTTTGGAGCAAGTGCACTGAAGTTGTTTAAGTTCGGTCTGGCATTTACCCCAATGCAGGTATTTCTGCTTCTTCTTGGAATGATCGTATCCTTTGCAGTATCTGTTATAGCAATCAAGTTCCTGATGAAATATATCAAGAACCATGACTTTAAGGCATTTGGATATTACAGAATCGTACTTGGAATCGTTGTATTTTTATTCTTCGGTATCCAGGCTTTATTCAAATAAGGTATGTATTATTGAATAGAGTGCAGTGTGTTTTACTGTTCACAGTTATTGTGAACAGTAAAATTTTGTATTTCCAAAAGAAATCGTGCATAATTACGTCTTGCATTTTATGAAAAGCATGTTATAATTATTAACATGTTTTGAATTTTTATGCAGAGAAAAGAGGAGGCGCTTAATATGAAGAAGTTTTTATCAGTATTTCTTACTGCAGCATTAGCAGTCAGCATGCTGGCAGGTTGTGGTAGTAAGAACGAAACAGTAACAGCAAAGGTAATCGATATTGACCTTACAAATGAAGAATATGCATTTGGTGTGGACAAGAATCAGCCGGAACTTCTTGAGAAGACAAATGAGTTTATTGCAAAGATCAAATCAGATGGAACACTTGATGAGATCTGCAAAAAGTATTTCTCAGACGGAGAGCCGGAAGCAGTAAAATCAGCAACACTTGATACATCTAAGGATCAGTTGGTTGTAGCTACAAATGCAGCATTCGAGCCATTTGAGTATACAAAGGGTGAAGATTATTATGGAATCGACATGGAGATTGCAAAGCTTCTTGCTGATGAACTTGGAAAAGAGCTTGTAATTGAGAACATGGATTTTGATGCAGTTTGTCTGTCTGTAAGCCAGCAGAAATGTGATATTGCTATGGCAGGACTTACAATCAATGAAGAGAGAGAAGAATATGTTACATTTACAGATTCTTACTATTCAGCATCCCAGCGTTTGATCGTTCCAAGCAATGTTACAACATTCGATGATTGCAAGACAGCAGATGACGTTGCAGCTAAGCTTGCTGAGACAAAATCATCTGACCAGATCGGTGTTCAGCAGGGAACAACAGGTCAGTACTATGTTGAAGGAAGCGAAGATTGGGACTTCCCGGGACTTCCGGCAAAATGTGTGACATACAAGAGCGGATCACTTGCAGTACAGGATATGCTCAATGGAAATATTCAGTATGTGATCATTGATGCAGCACCGGCAGCAGCAATCACAGAAGCAATCAACGCAGTTCAGTAAGAGTATTTACTAAGAATTTACAGGCAGTAAAATAACAGAATTTATTAACGAGGGAAATACAGGCAGAAGATGATGCATGCATTTTCCTCTTTTTGGAGAAAGGAAACAAATGGGGAATTTTAGTCAGAAAGTAGACAAATTTATTGATATATTTCTGAATCAGAATGGCTATGTGAAAGTAGTTCAGGGACTGCACAATACTTTGCTGATCGCAATCTGCGGTCTGATTATCGGTATTGTGATCGGTACTTTGATCGCTACAGTCCGTGTGATTCCGAAATATAAAACTCTTCCGAGAGTATTGAATCATATTTGCAGCTTTTACGTTGCATTATTCAGAGGAACTCCTATGGTAGTTCAGCTCCTTATCTTTTATTATGTACTCCTTCCGATTTTTGGGGTGAAGATTACCGGAGTACAGGTTTCTATGGTTGTATTTGGTCTGAATAGTGGTGCATATATTTCAGAGATCATGCGAAGCGGAATCCAGTCTGTCGATCCGGGACAGATGGAAGCCGGAAGAGCAGTCGGACTCAGTTTTGGAACAAGTATGATGAAGATTGTGATTCCGCAGGCTGTAAAGAACATTCTTCCGACACTTGGAAATGAGTTCATTTCTCTTATTAAAGAGACATCTGTAGTAAGCTTTGTTGGCGCAGCTGACCTTTATGTTGCATTTAACTATATCGGAAGTAACAGCTACGAATTCATGGTACCGTACCTTGTAATGGCGTTAATCTACATTGCACTTGTGCTTGTGATTACATTACTTGTTAAATTATTAGAAAGGAGCCTGAAGAAGAGTGATAGACGTAATTAATCTGCAAAAAAGCTTTGGGGACAAGGAGATTCTGAAGGGAATCAATGTTACGATCAATAAAGGCGATATCGTTGCGGTACTCGGACCATCCGGCTCCGGTAAAAGTACATTTTTACGATGCCTGAACTGTATGGAAGACCCGACAGGAGGAAGTATTATCTTCAATGGTGTTGATATCGCAGATATGAAGGTTGATATTAATCAGCATCGCCGCCATATGGGAATGGTTTTCCAGCATTTCAATCTTTATAATAATAAGACAGTTCTTCAGAATGTCATGATGGCACCTGCATATCTAAGATGTAAGGACATTGATAAGGCAAAGAAAAAGAATCGTATGATCAAATTTAAAAATATGTTCCGTGGAAGTGACAAGAAGGAAGAGCTGATTCCGATCACTGAGACAAAGGAGCAGATCAAGAAAGAAGTAAAGGAGCAGGCAATGGCTCTTTTGAAGAGAATCGGATTGGAAGATAAAGCGGATGTGTATCCGTCTACACTTTCCGGTGGACAGAAACAGCGTGTTGCGATTATCCGTTCCATGGCTATGAATCCTGATGTGATTCTTTTTGATGAGCCGACTTCAGCACTTGACCCGGAAATGGTAGGAGAAGTACTTGAACTGATGAAAGATCTGGCAAAAGAGGGAATGACAATGGTTGTTGTTACTCATGAGATGGGATTTGCCCGTGATGTGGCAGACAGAGTTATCTTCATGGCTGATGGATATGTAGTAGAAGAAGGAAAGCCAGAACGCATCTTTACAGCTCCGAAAGAGAGAAGAACACAGACCTTCCTGTCACGTATTCTTCCGGCAACTGCATAGAATACAGATTAGAAAATCAATAACAGAGACGCTTAACTAAATATTGATATACTATCCTTTTGAGGGGCAGGGTGACCTGCCCTTCTCGGTTTGTGTATAATAAAATTCTATATTGACAGAAAAAAATAGTTGTACTAACATCCAAGTAGTTGATGGTACAACTATTTTTGAGCGCGTTGTACTGGAGATCAAAGAAGTCTCGTATTAAAGAGTCGTGCAAGTCTCAGAGAAGAAGGCGAAGGGGATATCATGACCAAGGCAATTCTGGACGTGGATGACTGCGCAGAAGGAATGAGAAAGTTCACGATTTCGAAGGACAGGACGGTGATATCTATTTCACACAGAATGACTGCTTCGATGGGATGTACGATTTTTATATCATAGTATGCAATAGAACAGACAAACCAGACAAAAGAGAGGAATGCAGGGGAAAATGACAAAGGGGAAACCACAGACAACAAAAAACAATACGGCACAGGAGAATCTGACAGAGCGGTTGGAACGAAAAGAGACAGTGAGGGGAACTGCACTTACCATTACAGGAGGGTTCTTGTGGGGGATTGCCGGAGTATTCGGAAAATACACATTTGAATACAAAGGAGTGACTGCAACGTGGATCGTGAATGTACGTCTGATCATTGCAGGGATCATATTATTGACCAGAGCGTATATGGTGCAGAAGGACGGAATATTCCGTATCTGGAAAAATAAGCGGCATGTGCTCAGGATGCTGGTATATGGAGTGATTGGTATCGCCGGATGTCAGATGACGTATTATCTGGCAGTGGAAGATTCCAATGCGGGAATTGCAACTGTTCTGCAGTATACGGCGCCGGTAATGATTATGGTACTTCTTGCACTTAAGAACTGGAAACTTCCGGGAAAAAATGAAATCCTTGCCCTGATCCTTGCATTTGGCGGAACGGTATTGCTGGCAACACATGGTAATCTGACTCAGCTAAGTGTATCGAAAACGACATTGATATTCGGTCTTTCATCGGCAGTCGCAACGATATTCTATAATCTGGTTCCGGGGAATCTGATGGATATCTATGGAACATTTCCGATGGTTGGCTGGGGTATGCTGATCAGTGGAATCGGTCTGACACCATTTGTGCGGCCATGGACGCTGGTGGAAGATATTACCTGGGACTGGCAATGTATTGGCTGTATTGTAGTTGTGATTATTTTCGGTACAGTGATGTCTTTTAGCTGTTATATGGAAGGCGTACGGCTGATCGGTGGTTCCAAGGCAAGTCTGCTCGCATCGGTAGAGCCGTTAACAGCGACAGCAATGTCCGTGATTTTTATGCATGTGGCATTTTCTGGAATGGATCTGGCAGGATTTGTCGGAATCATTGCCGGTGTGATCATATTGTCACTTCCAAAGAAGAAATAAGAGAAAGATTGTTTAACGCAGTACTATGATGAAAGAAACTGTCTTTTAATTAACAAATATAAATGATGCATAAATGCATAAAAATAGAATAAAATGTATAAAATTGGGAGGAAAAACAAAAAACATTCGTCTATAATTGCATCTATTTATTGATTTTCATAAATAATTGTGATAAAATTAACGAATAATAAAGGAATACGGAGGGTATAATATGTTAAACGGTTTAAACAACATTGTAAACTTCCTGAATGGTTACATCTGGGGTGTAGGAATGTTGGTACTGATTGTAGGAAGCGGTTTATATTTTACAATCAGACTGCATGGTTTCCAGTTTGTACATTTTAAGGATATGTGGAGCAGAATTATTGACAAACAGGATTCTGACTCGGGAATTTCGGCATTCGGTTCGTTCTGTACGACTATGGCAATGCGTGTCGGTACAGGTAACGTAGCCGGAGTTGCGGTAGCAATTTACATGGGAGGTCCGGGAGCATTGTTCTGGATGATCCTTGCAGGTATGACGAACTCAGCAGTATGCTTCGCAGAGTGTACACTGGCAGTTCTGTATAAGACACGTATTGACGGCCAGTATCGTGGTGGTGGAGCTTATTGTGCAGAGAGAGGTCTTGGATGGAAGAAATATGGTACATTTATGGCCCTGATCCTTATGATCGGAACTTCTGTATTCATGCCGGCAGCAGCTACATATACAATCTGTGACGGATTCCATAATGCGATCAAGATTCCGATGTGGGTAAGTGCATTGATCATTGCATTGATTCTTGCAGTAGTAGTTATCGGTGGTGTAAAACGTATCAGTGCGATCGCATCTATGATCGTACCATTCATGGTAACGGTATATCTGATCGCAGCAGTTGTAATTATTGTTATGAACATTACAGCAGTACCGGCACTGATCAAAACAGTTGTAACAGCAGCATTTGCCAAGAATGCAGTATTTGGTGGAACAATCGGTGTGATCATCCAGCAGGGTGTTAAGAGAGGTACATTCTCAAGTGCATCTGGTATGGGTGAAGCATCTCCTACAGCAGCAGCGGCAGAGACAAGCCATCCGGTAAAACAGGGTATGGCCAATGCAGCAGGTGTATGGCTTGATACAGTTATCGTCTGTACTGCATCAGGACTTATGATTCTGTTAACAGACTGCTTTAATACAGCAGGCGGATATGTCGGAAGTGGCTCTACAGAACTTCCTGCACTCGCAGCAGCAGGAACGAACGGAGTTATCTTCGTACAGTTAGCATGTAAGACAGTTATGGGCAAGATCGCTCCTACATTTATTGCGATTATGTTAGCACTGTTCTCATTCACATGTCTGATCAGTTACTACTATGAAGCAGAGACAGCAGCTATGTATCTGTTCCAGGGTGAATCAAAAGCAAAAGTACGTAAAGTTGTTACATGGATCATGAGAATTGCAATGCCTGTTCTGATCTTCATCTGGGGTAACCTGGAATCAGATATCGCATGGAACTTATCAGATCTTGCACTTGGAAGTTGTACATGGGTAAATATGTTGATCGTGCTTCTGTTATCACCAAAGGTAATCGCACTTTATAAAGATTACGAAGAACAGATGAAAGCGAAGAAAGATCCATATTACAATCCGGATAAAATCTCATGGTCCGGAGTTGATAAAGAGATGTGGAAAGATATCAATAAGAAATATATTGAGAATGATAAATAAATCTTGAAAAAAAGGCCCCCGGGAGATTGGTATGCTCCCCGTCAAGAGGACAATAAAAAATAATAAATTTTTGTATCGTCAGCCATG
>ERZ779869.4172-NODE-4172-length-10512-cov-3.126422_pt1 | contig 10512 bp, 7 predicted proteins | sample MGYA00511557_ERZ779869 | MGnify/ENA primary metagenome ERZ779869 (study PRJEB29588, sample SAMEA2154620) | human gut metagenome | biome: human gut; feature: human-associated habitat; material: faeces | place: Denmark | collected 2008/2010 ...
AGGAACAATGTCCAGTGGTCTGGAACATGAGTTCATAATCAGTAGGTTCTGCAGGCTCCATCAAGAAAACCTCAATAAGCGCACCTGTTTCCTTGCGGAAGTGCAGACGCGCTTGTATCACCTTGGTATTGTTGAATATCATCAAGGCTCCTTGAGGGAGATATGTGGGAAGATGATGGAAAACATCATCGCTTACCTCGCCGTGCTTATAGACCAGCAGTTTGCTGTGGTCGCGCTGGGCGATAGGGAATTTTGCGATGCGCTCATCCGGTAAATCATAGTTATAATCACTAATCTTAATGTGTTTTGTATCCATTATTTATTTTACTTGTGAACTTTCTATTTTAAACTTTTATTTCTGTACTAAAGATGAGCCATCTGGCAGGTGGCATAAAACACAACCATGATAAGGGTAAATATCACTACGGTCATGATTTTATCTACATCATCATAGTCGTAACCCGTACTCGTATACTGGTTGGAAATATACTTAATCTTTGGGGAGATGCGGTAATACATCCTGATGTAGATAAGATAAACGACAACTCCCACCACAACTCCGATAGCCAGACCGCAAAGAATGTCGACCGGATAATGAACACCCAGGTAAAGACGGGTCCAACAGTTTACGAGCGACCATAATAACAGGGTCCACGTAACCAGTTTGCTGCGGATAAGCAACGAGAAGAAGATGGCTATAGAAAGCGTATTAGCCGCATGAGCCGAACAGAAGCTGAAACTCTTGAGGCGCATATTGTCAACCACCTGGACCGTATACTTGAACATCGGGTCGCTGGAAGGTCTGCATCTTTCAGCCAGCGGTTTGATGATTCCATCCACCAGTCCATCAGCCAGAAAGATGCAGAGCACCGCTCCTCCAACCACGAGCGCAATCTGGCCCATCATCTCGTTGTTTCTTATCACAACAACGAAGAGGACGATATAAAGCGGAATCCATGTCCAGCCCGACGTAAGCGCCATCGCCATCTGATCGAGCCACACATTCTCGCTGCCGTTAAACACATGCAACAGCTGCATGTCAAAATCTTGTATCCTACTAAAATCCATTCTCTTTATATTAGTCAGATTTTATCTTAATCAGATTTCCTCAATTGCCTTGGTTTCAATCCAGCCTTCTCTGCCGTCTCCAACCTTGATTCCACGCCAGCCTTTCATCGCCTTATCGGTAATATCAACGCGGGTTCCTTCATGCAGCAGGAAGAGGTCAGCACTCGTCTTGGCTGGAGTCTTCTTCACATTGACAGAAGGAGCGATGATGATGGCTCCCGTACGGTTAATGAGCATCTGCCGCTGCTGGTAAGCAAAGAGATTGCTCAGCAGGAAGACTGCCACGAAGAAGATTCCACCGAAGAAACCAATCTTGCGCAACACGATATGCGGACCGAAGAGATAAACCAAGACCAGAACCAGCGCCATGATGATGGCAATGATGCCTGTCTTAGCCCAACAGTCAACACTCGTAAAGTTAACCAGCGCCTTCCACCAGGTTACGAAGAACATCTCGCTTTCCGGAGTAATCTTATCGATGGTTTTGCTACGTGCAAACTGAAGGTTGAAGCTGATGTCTTCATCGCCTGGCGAGAGCAGATGGGCACGCTCATAATTGAGCACAGCCTTGGTAATATTGTCTGTACGGTAATAAGCATTGCCCAAGTTATAGTAAACTTCGGCAGAAACACCATAATTGTTCAATATTTCCTCATAGTCGCGTATGGCCTGCTGATAGTTACCTTTCTGATATTCCGTATCAGCATTGTTCTTGGTTACAGCGCCTGCAGAAACAGAGCAGCCCAACATTACCATGATCATCATGACGAACGAATATCCGGTTGCACTCTTCTTACGCTGCTTACGCGTTGCATTGATAGCATTTTCTATATCCATAATAGCAGTCATTGCTGATTCGAATGTACGGTTCATATTGCCGGCAGGGTCGCCCGGCGCATAGCGTTCAAACTCACATTCATCAAGCGCAGTTGTAAACTTCTCGATAGTTCTCTCCTCTACACAATGTTTTTCGAGCATAGCCTGGATGTTTTCACGTGAGAGCTTTTCGGCAGGCATGTTGAGCTTGTAGCTTACATAGCCCCACAAAGCACGGAGTACTTCATCGTAGAATTCTTCCTGCTTGCCACCGAGCATCAGCAGATGAGCCTTCTTCAGGCGCTTGGTTGCTATCTTGTTTGCCTTGTTGGAACGGACCTTTACAAGGTCGGCATTCTCGAGAGCACGGCGGCGGAAGACTATGAGCAGGGCAAAGAAGGCTGCCAATGGAACCAGCAGACTGGTCCAGTAGCCGAAGCTTCCGTAGAACATATCGTCAATATCATGGAGCTTAGACTTGCCCAGTTTCAGCGCATGAATGTCCTTATCCTTGTTGCTGAAATCTGATGTTTCATTATCTGAAGTTCCATCGCCCTTCTCCACGTTCAGCGTAAACGGCTGGGTCTTGATCGTCTTGTACTTGTTAGCCGAAGTATCATAATAGGTGAATTCTACCGCAGGAATGGTATAATTTCCCTGATTACGAGGCACAGCCAGGAAGTCATAAATCATATTGCCTTCTACGCCATTGGCTGTAAGGCGGGTCTTGTCTGTCACCTTCGCATCGTACTTGTCAAAATCCTTAGGGAAGGTAATGACAGGCTGCTTGAGCAGCTTCAGGTTTCCGATTCCTCCTATCACTACACGGATGGTGATTGGTTCACCAGCCTTTACTTCCTTCTTGTCGATGGAAGCAGTAATATTGAATTTACCCACACCGCCCGAGAAGTTGGCAGGGCGCTGAGGCAATGGATCAACCTGAATTTTCACACTAGGAGCTATAATATCTTTCTTTACTTCAACATAGCCGGAGCCACCATTGAAGAAAGCTTCCATCGGGTCAACATTTCTGTTCTGCTGAACTACGATTCCCTTGAAGGTAATGGCTGGAATGGTGAGGTTTCCCGTCATCTGCGGATACATAACATACTGGCTCCATGTAACGCATCGGTAAGGTCGGCCGTTTACGGTTTCAGTATGGAAAGTCTTCTGCTGAGGCAGCGGAACTTCCTGGTTGTGGAATCCCTTCAGGTCAGGCATCTTGCCTTCCAGCTGGGTAAGGTCTACCTGCGTGTAAACCTTATAAGTAAGGAGCACCGGTTCCTGTTCGTGAACACGTCGCTTGTTGGCTGTCACCTTGATGAAGAGGTCGCTGCCTGATATTCTTGATCCGGCTGTTCGCATGCGTGGTTCATTATAATCATTCTGTCCGTGCATGGAAGGTGCACCGTTGTTGCGTGCAGCATGGCCAGAAACCGTAATCTTAACCGGATGGGAAGAGAGTTTCTTACCATTTACGATGGCATGAGAGGCACCAATGCCAAAGGTTCCGTTCTTAGCTGCGTAGAGCGTATAGGTAATGGTTACAGACGATGAAGAGGAAGTATGGCCATTGATCATCTGATAACTGGACTGCGATGAGGTGTAAGGACCTGCGATTACCTCAAGTCCTTCTCCTACTCCGCCCAGACGGAATTCCTCTACATCACGTGTATTGATGGTATAGGCCACACGGAAGTTTTCGCCCGCCGCCACGTGTGTTGGTGCCGACACACTGATATGCTGGGCTTTCAGCTGCAAACTGAAGCCCAGAAGCATTGCCCATATAATAATAAACCAACCTATATGTTTCATGTTCAAATTTATTATGCTCGTTGTATTATTTTACTTTTTACCAGTTTTTCTCATATTGCTTTCTGCGAGGCTGACTCATCGCTTTCTGCATCTTGCGCTTCGTATCCTTCTCCTGCTGGATGGCAGCGTTCAAGAGTTGTTCAGCATTATCTTTGCTCATCTTGTCCTGATTGTTCTGATTCTGCTGATTGTTCTTATTCTGGTTGTTCTTGTTTTTGTCGTTCTTGTTCTTGCCTTTATTCTGATCTTTGTTCTGATTGTCTTTGTCCTTGTTTTTATCCTTTTTGTTCTTATTCTTATCGTTTTGCTTGTTCTGCTTCTGGTTTTTGAGCAGTTTCTTGCAGAGGGCAAGAACCTCCGCTTTTCGCTCTTCTGTTAATTTCATAATGACCTGCGGATTGCAGCGCAGGGCGTTCTCATAACATCCTATGGCCTGCGCATATTGCTGATGCTGCTGCATGACCACACCCATGTTGTGGTAACTTCTGGCGCGTCGCATCTTGTTCGTTTCCAGTTTCGAAGCATTCTCAAACTGTATCATCGCCATAGAATCCTTCTGCTGCATCATCAGGGCGCAACCCAGATTATAGACAGCCTGCGCATTCTTCTGGTTCTTGGAGATAGCCTTGCGATATTGCGTTTCGGCTGCAGCCCACTTCTGTTTATGATAGGCACGGTTTCCCTGGCGGATGAAGTTGCGATCGTTCTGCGCTCCCACCTTCGCCAAGCCCAGCACCATCAGGGCAAAAACCAATATATATCTTAAATATCTCATTCTTATTATATAATAATGTATAAACGTTTATCAGAAAGGCTTCTTGATGTCTTTCTTAAAAAACTTGATGTTTCGGAGCAGAGGATTCTTTACTTCAAGCAGACAGATTTCGATGATAAGCAACAGGATGACGAGAATACCTACAGCCTGGAACTGTTCATCATAAGCGCTGTAAACCACACTCGTCACATCGCCTTTCTGCAATTTGGCAATATCATCATTCAATGCTCTTTCCGCATCGCTGGTATTATCTACATGAATGTACTGACCCTTGCCTGCCTGGGCAAGTTCCTTGCACATCTGCTCATTCAGAGCGGTCATTACGGTGTTGCCCGCATTGTCCTTCAGATAAGAGCCGTCGCCCATAGGGATTGGCGCTCCCTTGGTGTTTCCTATGCCCAGGATAAAGACATTGATTCCTTTCTTGTTGGCAGCAGTCGCTGCTTCCTGTGCGCCAGGCTCATGGTTTTCGCCATCAGTAATTACGATGATGGCTCTGCCCACATTCTCCTGCTGGGTGAAACTCTTGGAAGCCAAATCAATGGCTGCTCCGATATTGGTTCCCTGTGTCTGGATAAGACCAGGGGTTATGTTCTGGAGAAACATCTTTGCCGAAACATAATCGGTGGTGATTGGCAACTGCACGAAAGCATCGCCTGCAAAGACGATGAGTCCAATCTTGTCGTTGTTAAAGTTGTCGACCAGATTTTCGACAAGCATCTTACTCTTGTCCAAACGGGATGGAACTACGTCTTGACAGAGCATGGAATTTGAAATATCGAGGCAGATGATGGTTTCAATACCATGTCGCTTATCGTGAGAAATCTTGCTGCCCATCTGCGGGCGAGCTACCATCACAATAAGAAGCGCCAAGGCTGCGAGCATCAGCACAAACTTCACTGTAGGGCGATATTTAGAGATGTTGGGCATGAGCTGTTTCAGAAGCTCCGGATCGCCGAGTTTCTTCAGTTTAGCCTTTCTTCTTCTCCATCCTATCAGCCTGATCAGAATCAGTACTGGTATAATCCACAACAGCCAGAGAAATATAGGATCTTCAAATCTTAACATTTTCTATTCTAATTATATCTTCTATTCGATTATCCGATAATCAGTAAAATATCTCCGATAACTGGTAAAATATCTCCGAAAGATAGCGGAATATCTCCGATAATCAGCAAAATATTTCAGTTTCCGGATTACGGAATTCTTCTGAACCAGGTGATGCGGAGCAGGATTTCTACCAGCAATACCAGGAGAGCTGCCAAGGCGAATGGCTGATAAGCTTCATAGCGCTTAGCGAAATGCTTGACATTAAACTTGGTTTTCTCCAGTTTATCAATGTCCCTGTAAATCTTCTTCAGCTCATTATTGTTCGTTGCGCGATAGAAGTTACCATCGGTTGTCTGAGCAATATCGCTCAGCGTCTTCGTATCTATCTCTACCGGAATATTGACGTACTGTACTCCTCCTGCCACAGGCATTGGATAAGGAGCCACCTTGTTGGTTCCTACACCGATGGTGTAAACACGGATTCCGTAGCTCTTGGCAATCTCTGCTGCGGTCATTGGCGAGATTTCACCCATGTTGTTACTGCCGTCGGTAAGAAGAATCACAACCTTCGATTTTGACTTAGAATCCTTCAGGCGGCTCACGGCATTGGTCAATCCCATTCCCACTGCGGTTCCATCGTCAATCAGTCCCCGGGCGGCAATATCCGTACGGGTTGCCTGCAAGAGGCGCAACAGACTGGCATGATCGGTTGTCATCGGGCACTGGGTGAAAGCTTCACCGGCAAAGATAGTCAGACCGATGTTGTCGTTCGGTCTTCCTGAGATGAATTCTGTAGCCACATCCTTAGCCGCTTCCATACGGTTCGGTCTCAAATCTTCGGCAAGCATAGAGGTGGAAACGTCCATCGCCAACATAATGTCAATGCCTTCTACCGTCTTGTTGTCCCAAGCCGTATGCGTCTGCGGACGAGCCATCGCACAGACGATGAGCACGAAGCAGATGCATCTCAGCACCATTGGCAGATGGATGAGACGCACACGCAGGCTCTTCGGAGCATATTGATACTTTTTCGTGTCGCTCATGCGCATGGTTGGCGCATTCTTCTTCCTGTAGAGGAAATACCATAATATATAAGGTATCAGCAACAGGAGCAACAGAAAATAGCCTTTACTTGCAAATTCCATTTCTTTATTTTTCTATTTATAGCCAGGCAAAGAGTTTCGGAATAAACCGCTTTGCCCGGCAAAACGTTTCATAAGTACACCCTGCCTTACATCAGCAGCATGGCTGACTGATAAATGATGTAACCCAACAGAGCCAGACCTACGATGGCTCCTATCCAGAGGAGCGACTTGATGAGGCGGCGCTGAGATTGCGTCTTCTGCTCTTCGTTGGTCAGCTGCGGAACCACCTTTTCTTCTGTAGGTTTCTCATCTGTCTTGGTCTGGTCGATGAAGTTGATGGCATTCACCAGGTTTGCGTCGTTCTCATTCACCAGAGTTTCATATTTGGCAAACTTCACGAGATCGGCAGTCTGGAAGAGTTCCTTCAGTTCATCTATCATCTTCTGGTCGCCTGCTTCGCGCAAACGTTCGATGATTTCGGCACTGGTCATCTCCATGGCATTGAATCCGAAACGGCTCACGATATATTCTCTCAGCGTATTGGTAAGCTGGGTGTAGTAAGCCTTCTGTGTTTCCTGATTCTCTACGTGCTGCTGCTTGATGACGTTGATTTGATTCAGCGCCTTTTCATGAGCCGGAACATGTTTTACGATGCGGATATGGGTGATGATTGGCTTGTTGTTCTTCAGTCTGTTACGCAGATAAAGCCATGCACCACAGATGATTAACAGCAATAGGCTCAACCAGAACAGCGCGCTCCATTCGCTCCAGGAGAAAGGATTATCCTGAACATCCTTGGGCGGATAGAACTGGTTGGGATGAACCGTATCTACGGGCACGGTGAGCACCTTCAGCGCAAGCTGGTTGCCATGACAGTTCTTGCCGTTTACCTTCACATTGAGCGCAGGAATCACGTACACCTTTTCATCAAATGAAGTCAGCGTATAGTCGCGACTCACCACCATGCGGTCGTCGCCTATGTGCGAAGTGTCGCCCTTACTCTGCTCTACCACTTCCACTCCCGGCGTAATTTGCTGCTGCGGTTTGAAAGATGGCAGTTGCACCTTATCGCCCTGCTTTACCGAAGCCTTCAGATGCAGCACGGTCTGCTGTCCTATCAGTATCTGGAGCGAGTCGATGCGTTGCTCTACCTGCTGGGCTTGAGCTAAGCCTGAGCATCCCAGGAGAGCGAGCGACAATATGATATTCTTTACTTTAAACATAGTTTCTTTACTTTGAGCTTTCGGTTTATCAGCCCCTCTGCTTGAAAAGCATCAGGAGCGCCTTCGAGAAGTCCTCGTTAGTGGCAATCGAAGTCCAGTCGACCTTGCTTTTGGCAAAGTCGGTTTTCAGATTCTCCTGCTGCATCAGCCATTGCTGGGTATGAGCCATTCGCAGTTTCTTCGAACGTGTATCAATATACATTTCGTGTCCGGTTTCTGCGTCCATCACCTTGAGCAGTCCTACATCAGGCAGCACCTTGGCACGCGGGTCGTAAACCTGGATGGCTACTACATCATGTTTCTGGTTGGCAATCTGCAGCTGATGCTGGAAATCCTTATGATCGTAGAAGTCGCTGATTACGAAAGCTGTGCAGTGGCGTTTTATCACGCGGGTGAAATATTCCAGGGCGCAGCCGATGTCGGTACGCTGGCTTTGCGGCTGGAAGTTGAGCATTTCCCTGATGATATAGAGAATATGCTTTCTTCCTTTCTTAGGCGGAATGTACTTCTCGATACGGTCAGAGAAGAAGATGACACCTATCTTGTCATTGTTCTGAATGGCACTGAAGGCGAGTGTGGCAGCAATCTCAGTAGCCAGATCGCGCTTCATCTGCTTCATCGTACCGAAATCGAGCGACCCGCTGACGTCTACGAGCAACATCACGGTAAGTTCCCTTTCCTCTTCAAACACCTTGACGTAAGGCTTATGAAAGCGGGCGGTCACGTTCCAGTCGATGTCTCTCACATCATCGCCGTACTGATATTCGCGCACCTCGGCAAAGGCCATTCCCCTACCCTTGAAGGCAGAATGATACTGACCAGCGAAGATGTTCTGACTCAGTCCGCGAGTCTTGATTTCTATCTTCCGAACCTTTTTTAAGATATCTTGTGTATCCAAAATCCTAAACTATTAACTATAAACTATTAACTGTTAACTATAAACTATTAACTATAAACTGTTAACGATCAAGGCACTTCCACCTTATTAATGATGCGGCTTACGATTTCCTCACTTGTCACATTGCTTGCCTCAGCCTCGTAAGAAAGACCGATACGATGGCGCATTACGTCATGAGCCACAGCTCTTACATCTTCAGGAATCACATAGCCGCGATGCTTGATAAACGCATAGGCTCTGGCTGCCTTGGCAAGAGAGATGCTGGCACGAGGACTGCCGCCGAAGGTAATCATATCTTTCAGTTCGCCCAGTCCGTAGCGCTCAGGATAACGTGAAGCGAAGACGATATCGGCAATATACTGTTCAATCTTCTCATCGAGATAAACCTCGTTTACAATCTTGCGAGCCTTCAGAATCTCCTCAGCTGATGTTACAGGAGTAACCTCAGGAAGTCCGCCCTGGATATTCTCGCGGATGATGAGCTTCTCCTCTTCCAGTGTAGGATAATCGATGATTACCTTCAGCAGGAAACGGTCTACCTGTGCTTCAGGCAACTGATAGGTTCCTTCCTGTTCGATAGGGTTCTGTGTAGCCATTACCAGGAACGGACTAGGCAGTTTGAAGGTTTCATCACCAATGGTAACCTGGTGTTCCTGCATTGCCTCGAGCAGCGCACTCTGCACCTTGGCTGGGGCACGGTTAATCTCATCTGCCAAAACGAAATTGGCGAAGACAGGACCGCGCTTTACATGGAAAGCCTCATCTTTCTGTGAATAAATCTGAGTTCCCACCACATCGGCAGGCAACAGATCAGGAGTAAACTGAATGCGGCTATAGTCGGAGCTGATAAGCTGTGACAATGTCTTGATTGCAAGTGTCTTCGCCAGTCCAGGTACACCTTCAAGCAGGATATGACCATCAGAGAGAAGACCGATAAGAAGGCAATCTACGAGGTGTTTCTGACCTACGATAACCTTATTCATGCCCATTACCAGATTGGTAACAAACTGACTTTGTTGTTCTATCCGGATATTCAATTCGCGGATATCAATAGCTTCTGCCATAATTCTATATTTTTACGTTTAATTTCTTAATTCAAACAATATATTTCCAAAACTGAACGCAAAAGTACTCAAATTAAGCCACAAAAGCGAAAAAAGCTATCTAAATAATATTAAAAATGTTTCATAAAAGCTATTTTTAGGTTCTTTTAAAGAATAGCTTTTATGAAACAAACGAGATTTCAAATATTTTATCTGTTTTTATGCTTCATGTACCATGGATGAACCAAGAAATTGTACACCAGTAACGATACGATTGTTGCAAGAAGTGCATAGTGCAACATCCCTGATCCAACCATATTATATACAGGATGATCTACGTCAAAATGCGCTCTCGCCGGAATATTATGGAACAGGAATCCGAGACCGAGTCCCAAGCTCAATCCCAATTCCCAAGCCAGGAAGAACGAATTCACGCTCGTGCCGCGCTGGCAATGTTTGGCAAGCTTGATATAGAAGAGCAGAAAACGGCTTCCGATAATTCCCAAGCTGAAACCCAACAAGGCTGGAACCAAGATTTCTACGGCAAACTCCTGACTTGCGAACGAAATCAGCTGAGCTGCTCCCAGTAGTACCAGGCCTACTATTATCTGGCTTTTCAGATCTGCATCAGCAAAGACAAACTTTTCTGCCAGAAACGCCAAGACCAATCCTCCGAAAATCATCAGAAAGATGCCAGTAGGATGAGGCACAGAAAAGTATAATCCCGCAGAAAAAGTAA
>ERZ779869.4175-NODE-4175-length-10510-cov-7.008226_pt1 | contig 10510 bp, 17 predicted proteins | sample MGYA00511557_ERZ779869 | MGnify/ENA primary metagenome ERZ779869 (study PRJEB29588, sample SAMEA2154620) | human gut metagenome | biome: human gut; feature: human-associated habitat; material: faeces | place: Denmark | collected 2008/2010 ...
TCATCGGATTCTTTAGAGGATTGTACAGTTTCATTATTATCAAATTTATTGTCATTCTCTTCTTTTGTATCTATAGGAATAAGAAAAGTATCAAATTTTTGATAATACTCTTTAAGATATAAAGCATCTTGAGATTTTTGAAGGAACATATTATTATCTTTTTTAGAATTTTCTATTTCTTCCACGCATTTATCATAAACCTCGTCTTCATTCCATTCATCATTTTTATCTATAATACTATTTAGTTCAAAATTAGTCGTTTGTCCTACTATTATCTCATTAAATTCTTCTTTACTTATTCCAGCGCTTCCTACACCATCATTGCTACTATTTAATAAGATTACTGTAAATATAATTAAAGCTAATATCAAAACAATTACTAACCAAAACCACCATTTTTTAATTAATTCTTTCATCGACTCCCTCCCTTGAGAATATTTTACATTATTCTACAAAATATCACAAGAAAAATGTGTCGCAATTTTCGACATTTTTCTACAAACGATGTTTAGAATTATTCATATTACTTGTTTTAGAAACTTCTGGTGTGTTTTTTATCACAAAATTAACTATTGGTTCTACATCTTCTAATTTCACAAGTCTCACCGCTTGTCTATATGTTAATGGTTCATCATAATTAGATGCTATAATTGAATATAAAATATGATTTGTCGCATACATTGATTTTGTATAACCATTTTTATCTTTATTACCTTGTGCATCTTTTTTTAATTGTTCAATTCCACCTTCATAATCTTCGATATATTCTAATAAAAGTGGTGTTACTTCTAAAATTAGTTTTTCTCCATTTTTTAATTCTATTTCCATATTTTTCTCCTATATTCTTATATTAAATAATTTTAGAAAAGGCTCTAAATCAATTTTAGAGCCTTGTTTTTTCTAAGTTCCTGGTGTAATTGCTGCAGCTAAATCCTCTTTAGTTAATATTGGTTTTGTAAAGAATTGTTCTTCTGTTAAACCTGTTGGGAAATTAGCTGTCTCGCTATCAACATAAACTTTCTTTTGATTATCTTTGTTGAAAGCAAATGCTCTTATAGTTATAGTATCGTTTTGTTCTGAGAAAGTATCTTCAGATGTTGCAATATCATCTGTATTTTCTACTAATTGGCATTTAGGATACCAAGCATATTGTACTCCTCCACCTACCTTTTTAACAACTTTGCCAAATGCAAAGAAAGGTCTTCTTGCAGGTGCTCCTGACAATATTAATCCTCCCGTGTCTGAAGTATCGTCTCCTCTCATTCTTGCCAATTCACTTGGGTCAAATGCAATAACTTCTACAGCCATATCAATACTTGATGTTTGGTTTACTACCTCATAATCAGAGCCACTTGCTCTAACCGTAGTTGCTTCAGAATTTTCTGTTGTTCCGATATTTTTTACTACATCACTTTTTGATGTTTCTTCATAAGTTGTTGGGTCAAATTCCCCTGTTTTTGTTGGTGTGTTAAATGCAGTATATAAAGAACCAACAGTTTCTTTTATCATAGGTTTTTTTATTTTCATTTAAATTCCTCCTATCAAATACTACCAAGTCTGTATTCCTAACTTAGTAAGCATTGTTTTATAATATTTTTCTTTGTTTTTATCCCATAAAGGATAAAGATGTGGTTGAGCATCCATTTTTTCAGTCCCATGTTCTACCATAGGTCCATAATATTTCCCCCAACCAGCTTCTATTTCATTTTTCTTATTTCTGTAAGAAAAACAATTAATTAAATGCGTATATCCCGCTTTTCTTATTTTTGAAATTGGTTTTGGTAACTTAAGTAAATCATCTACAAATTCTTTTGCTCCAGCCTCTAATCCTTCCATAAAATTATCAGCACTTTTAGCATATTTCTCTACAATGTCAGCTAAGTCTTGAAACCCTTCATATCCATAAACTTCGCTAGATATTTTCTAACACCTCTATTGAGAAAAATGAATGCCATCTTCTTGTTTTAACATCATATTCGTGTTGTATTATTGGATGGACATTTAATTTATCGAGTTTATGCTTTATAGATATTAGTTCTGTGCATCTTGGCATATCTGCTATAAAAGATACTTGATATGTAACTTTAGTATTATATTCTTGGCCACTAGCCGTTAAAGGTTCCCAAACATAATCCCAAAAGCATATTCTGACTGGTGCTTCGATTTGTGTGTCTTCTGGTGTCCCTTCATTAACTGGAACACCTAAAGAATTTAATAAATTTTCTAATTCAGTTTTTATCATAAATCTACCTCCAATTTCACTCTAGGATATTCTTCTAATGTTAAATCCGTTTGTTTAAAACCATCTTTATCTGTAAAATGATAAGCATTAAATACTTTATTGTATTCTTTGCCTATCTTTACTACATGTAAAGATGTTATTTCTTTTGTCTGAGGTATTCGAAGTTTATAGGTTATTTTCTTTTTTCTTTCTTCGGCATCAAATCGTAATCTATCTGAAATTGATAACTCTTCAAACCAAATATCTTTACCAGTATCTTTTAAATATTCTACTGGGTAAGTAGTTTTGGTTTGATGAATTTCAAAAAGCCTAAATTTTCCATCATTATACGTCGGTAGGTTTGTAATACTTTGCTTGTAATTCAGCATATTCCCCCGCATATAATTGCTTAAATTCTGCCAATCTCTTACTTCTTATATAAAATACATAATTTTTTAATAGGCTTCTTGCTTTTAAATCAACTTCATAATCAATTTTTGACCCTACTGCGTCATTAATATCAAATTCCGCTTCTTTTATATAACCTATAATTACTTCATCTTCTTCGAAAGGTGAAATATGTTGCTCTCCTCTTACCTCTTCAGTTAATTTATCAATTTGTGTATCATTCATAAATACACCTCTATTCTTCAGTTTCTTCTGAAACCACTTCGTCTTTATTTTCTTCTACTTGTTCTAATTCTTCAGCTTCTACTGAATTAGATTCTTCTATTTTTTCGATTAGAACTTTCCCTATTTTATTCTTGTTAGTTGTTAATTCTTTAATTCTTTTCTTTGTTGGCTCTAGACCTTCTCTAGGATATATATCCTTGTCTTTAATATATATATGATTATTATCTTCTAGGTCTTTGAAGCTATTAATAACTCTATATTTTTCCATTGCTTAAATCTCCTTTCATTGTTTTTAAAAGGAGCTTATTGCTAAGCCCCTGTAACCTCTGACTCTGTTTGAACAATTGGTTTTAATGCTTTTAGATTTGTTATGTCTAAAACGACTGCATCGTCATTTGATTTTAATCTTCCATTTCCATATGTTAAAACTGAATATGTTCTTAATTGTTCCAAGAATTTATAATGGTCACTAAAATCTATTCCCATTTTTGAAATTCCAGCGACATATTTCTTAGGTAATAAAGCTATTGCTTTATTAGCAGGAACCTCTGGGCTTGCAACATATTTGAAATTTTTGTAGTTGTCGGCTTTTATATAACCGTTAAATCCTAAAACGTGTGTTGCTTTATATATTTTTGTGTCTAATTCGTTTTGATTTGCTATAATAACTATTGTATTTACACTTCTTTTTCCATTTCTATTTAATGTTGGTAGAACTTTTCCGCCAAAGCTATCTGGTCCTAAATCTGTAATTTCAACAGCTTTTTTATCTGGATATACTCCTTCAACTACTGCTCCATTTAAATCTTTTAATAGTCCTATTGGAGCTTCTTTTCCGTTTCCAGCAATAATCCCTGCTTCTATTCCTTCTTCATTTACTTCTAATAAAACAGTTCTAACAAATCTATCTATCCATTTGTAACCCATGTTTATAATAGCTTTTGGAACAAACATAAATGCAGATAAAGAGTTTGTATCTAAATCTAGAGTTTTTACACCTGCTTCTATTTGGTCTATAATGGCTCTTGTTAATTTTCCCCATGTTGCTTTACCACTTCTTTCAGATAAGAACCATTTTTGAACTCCTGCTGGTGCCCAATCAATATATTGGAATAATGGATGAGCTGTTTTTAAATCTTCAAAAATATAGCTTACTGTTGTTTCTGGTAAATAATCGATTTCTTTACCTGTTAAACTAGAAGTATCTTCTTGTTTAATTGCTCTATCTATCCATTGTTTTTCTTTCTCTGTTAATGAACGTAATCCAAATTTTGCATCACTTTCTTTTGTTGCTGAATACTCTTCAAATTCTTTTTGGTATTGAGCTATTACTTCTGAGTATTGCTCATCTACTATACTTTGTATAGTCTCAATTATTTTTTCTGATTTTTGCTCTGCTGGAGCTTCATTTAATTCCTTTACTAAATCTTCAATTTTCTTTTCGTTAAATTTCATATTTTTTTACCTTCCTTTTTTAAAAAATTTTTTTATTAAAAAAAGACGTCCAAGCGTCTTCTTTAATCTTTTTTTGCTCTAAGTTTCCTACTGACCCGTGTGTTTCTCCTGTTGCTGAACCTTCTAAGTCTTCTTTTAGCTTTTTTTCTGTTGCTCTTTCAGCATATTCTGCAATAGATTTCTGTAATTCCTTATTCTTCATTACTAAATTATAAACAAAATCTGCTTCGAGTGATTGCATTGCATCGTTTTTACGTATTTGAGTAGTTGAAAATCCCCACTCATATGCTTCTTGTGATGTTATCCACTCTTCTCTATCCATTTTTTCTTTTATTTCTTTTTCTGATAAGTTTGTTTTTCTTACATAAATGTTTAGTGAAGGCTGTGTTATTTTTTCTAAATCTTCAGCAACTTTTTTCATTTTATTAGAATCTCCTCTTGCCTCTGTCCACGCATTATGTATCATGATTAAGCCATTTTCTGGTACAACTCTTTCTTTCCCTGCCATGAAAATAACAGATGCTGCACTGCAAGCAAATCCATCAACAATAGTTTTTAAATGACCTTTAAATTCTGACAACAAACTGTAAATTGCTAATCCTTCTGAAACATCACCTCCATAAGAGTTTATTCTCACAGTTAGGTTTGGAGTATCAACTTGCATTAATGCATCTTTCAATGTAAATGCATCAGTCTTTTCTTTTCCTGTACCTAACCAATCATCTATCCAGTTTTTTTTCTCTATATTTCCATATATGTATAATTCTGTTTCAGTTTCGCTTTTTTTCTTAAAATTTAGAAAATTGTTCTCCATACTATTGTGCACCTCCTTTCACATTTCCAAAATTTTTAGTTATATAATGTTCATCTGCCCAAGTTTCATCGATTCTTGGCAATCCTAATAACTTATTTATTTCATTTCTACTAAAGCCGTCTCCTCTTAGCTTGTCTATTCCATTTGCAGATTCTAAAATGTCTCTGTAATTTAAATTAGTTCTATTAAAACTTATATGTTCACCTTTTAGGTAATCTTTTTTTCCGACTAATGATATATTAAAACCATCTTCTAGTATTTCAAAATATGGGGCAACTGCAAAAGTAATAAAATCATTATTACTAGTCGACTTTTCTGTTTTGTTTCCATAGAAAACATCTAACGGTATATTCCACATTCTAGCTACTGTATTACTTATTTGTTCAACTTCATCTTTGTAATCAGATAAGTCTTTGTTGACATCTTTGTTTAAATTAACTAGTTCAAAAGCTTCTGATAACATTACAATTGCTTCTTCGTCGCTAAGTAATCCTTCCGTTATCTTTTTCTTGTATTCTTCATAACTTATAGGTTTTTTAGTTTCTATGTCTATCATTGTTGGTTGTCCACCTGGTTTTTTTAATCTCCATTTAGCAGTGTTTGATTTTATGAAGTTTTTAGATATTGTATTTAATATTTTAGAACTATTAGTTTTAAAATTATTTTTAGCAGTTATTAATTTACTATTTTTTAAAGAATAATAGATTGAATCTTCTGGTCCATATGTCTTATTTAAGTTTATAATGTTACCCTCATCATCTTTTAAAACTATGTCTGAGAAAGATTTTTCATACAATATCGTTTCACTTGATTTGAAATCATCTGCTACATATAAGAGTTTAGATTTATCCATGCCACGATTTATAATTACTAGTGCTTTTTTATCCGTTAGAAGTTTTGTTACTAATTTATATAAAAAAGTGGTTCCATTCTCATTAAAATTTGGCTGTATATTTAGCCTCCAATATGTATCATTCTTTACTTCTTCTATTTTTGCTTCTTTTTTCTCAAAAACTTGTATCTCGCATTTAGCAATTGTTTTAGCAATTAAATCTATTGCATGTGCTTCAGCTAACGTATATATATATTCTGATTTTTTATTACCTCCAAGCAATACTTCGAATATATATTCTCCGTTTTTCATTCTTTTTATCAAAAAACACTTTTTCACCCCCTAAACATATATAACCTCTTCATCTAATAGTTCTTGTACACTCATTGCTGCAACAAATGCCATGAATGGGTCATTTTTTCTCAATTTTGGTTCTATTTTTTCATATTTTTTATTGCCATCTTTTCCATCCTTCACACAAGTATTGTTTATCGCCCATCTCATTATTGCACTATTTCCAATATTTATTTTACCTTCTGCAAAAGCAACTTCTATTCTTGGTGCTACTATTGCTGCGATACTTGCTGGATATCTTATCATTCTAACTAAACCATACGGACTATTTTTAGTTTCAATGCTTATGCCTAACTCTTTAAATATTTGCTCTAGTAATTTATATCTATATGTATCTAATACAATCTTTTTCACATTATACTTAACCATTTCTGATAGGATCCATAAAATCATTTCTCTACCGTCAATGGAATCATTGTTTACTATTTCAAAATCTTCAAAACCTTCTTGTCCTATGTTGTCAAATGGAAATTTTATATCTCCAAAAAATTTACTTTTTGAACATATCCAAGTTCGTTGTCTCCAGATATATTCTCCATCTTTTTTAAATAAAAAACCTGCACTTGCAAAGTCATTTAATGAAGCAAAGTCAATTCCTACAATTGCTAATCTACCTGTAATTTCTCCTGTTGTTCTTGGTATTTCTTTTTCCATATCTTCGTATGATGCTCTTAAAATATTTTGCCAATCTGTTACCGCTTGTTCTTCATCTTGTTCTGGTAAATTCATTCTTTTAGCATAAAATTCAACCCTATAAGACTTTTGTTTCTGCATTTTTATATAGTCTCTAATAATTTCATTAAGTAGTGTAGGTCTATATCTTAAACTGGGGTTTGCTTGGCACCATACTGTTATATCTATATCTGCTTTATCCTTTGTTTTTAGAAACTTAGTCATTGGTATGTCTACTAATTTTTTATTGTTTATTTTATAAATAATAGGTAGCAGTCCTAAGAAATTTTCCTCGCCATTTAATACAGGTTTTGACAAAGCTATTTTTTCATCTAAAGGTCCATCTCTTACTGTTCCATTTGTCGTTATTGTTACAGTTCTTGAATGTATTATCTTGCCTAGTCCTGATGAGTAAACATTTAATTGTTTATAATCTTCATAGGCATGTAACTCGTTAAAAATTATCATACCTGTTTGTTTGCCATCTTTTGTTTTTGCATTTGCTGTATTGTATCTTAAAATAGAATGTGTTATTTTGTTTATAATTTCTGTTTTATTCCAATAAAAATATTTTCTCATTGTCATTTTGTTATCTTCTAACATTTGGTAAACAACATTAAAAGAATTTAATGCTTGTTCTTCAGATGTTGCTACAATATCTATGTGATAATTTTTAACTCCATAATAATGAGTTTGCATAAAGTTGGCCAATGGCATTATCATTCCATCTTTTCCGTTGCCTCTGCCCATTAGAATAAAAATATCTGGGAAAATTACAACATCCCTATTTTTATCTTCATACATGAAAACTAATGCGTAAATAAACTTTTGATATGGAAATAATTTATAATACCATTTTTCACAATATCTAATGCATTCGTAATATGTATCTTCATCAAAAAAGACATCATCTCTTGATAATGTCGGTTTTACTATATTTTTAATTAATAATTTAATTTCATCATCAGTTTCATTGGGATTTTCCTCAACAAATTTTATGTATTCGTCTATTTCTTTACAATAAATCATCTCCCTCACCTGCTTTTAGTCCTTCCTCAGGTGCTTTTAAATCTAAGTCTTGTAATATTTTTAACATTTGAGCATTTATATCTTTTAAATTTTTAACACTTTCATTAGGTTTTTCTGTTACATACCCATTGCCCGTTCTTACTTCATATCTTAGTCCTTTATCTCTTATATCATTTTGTAAATCTTCTTTTAATCTAACAAAGAATATGTAATCTTCAACTATGTCATCAAATTGTTTTCCAAACTTATTTTGCATGATTAATTGGTTTTTTAAGTCTTCTCTTATGCTGTCTACTTTTTCATCTATTTTCTTTTTTCTTTCTTTTTCAATTTTTGCTTGCTTTTGTTTTTTCTCGTCTATTTCTTTTATCTTATCCACAAATTTTTCTAAATTTTCTACTTGTTTTTCCATTGTTTTTTCTTTCTTTTTGATGTTTTGAGCTGTTTTTTTCTTCGTTGTCATGTTATATACCCCCTTTCACGTGAGAAATTGAAAAAACTTGAACAGTCTTAACCCACACACCCGCTCCCCTTTAGCTTATTTTGCTCTGAGATTTGACTGGGGGTGTTCCGCTTCTGCTTTTTATTCTTCATGTCTAATTTCATCTATACTTAAACATAATAGTCCATCTATTACTTCTATTTTGTAAGCATGTTCTAAGTGTTTTATTTGTTTTTCGTCTCTAAATGTATTATCAAACAATCCTAATTTTTCTAGTATCATGTTAGTTTCCTTTTGTGTTATATTTCCTAGCAACATTATTGTTTGTTGTATTACATTTAAAACTTTTATTACATGATTTATTTGAGCTTGTGGCTTATTATTCCTTGCCAGGCAATTAAAAAATATTTTCATAGCTATTACTATGTCTTCATTATCTAGTAAATAACTTGCAGATATTCCATCTGCAAATGTTATTACTCCAGCTTTTTTTTTATCACTCATATTTTTAACTTCTGTATCTATATTGTTTATTTTATATGCCTGTAATAAATGTTCTAATTTCATATTACCATTTCTCCTCTGTTATAGGTTTCTTTTTCTTTCTCCACGTCCATTTATGTCTATCTTCTATAATCTCATGTGCCTCAAAACTTAAACTTACCATATTATTAATATCTAAAGCTAAATCTGGTCTTTCTTTTATTGGTATTATATGATGCACTGTGTTTGCATTTACTAATTTAATTTTATCTGGAAAATGTGTTCCATCGTTCCATTTGCCTAAAAAAAATTGACATTTAAATTTATCTCTTGTCAATACTTTTTCTCTTGCTATTGCGAAATCTGTAGAATGATAGAATTTATCTGTATTTCCCTTTGCTATTTCCGCTTCCCAATTATAATATTTTCTTCTAGCTCTTCTTTTTATCATATCAATATTCCTGCGTCAACTTCATTACTTTTATCTGTATTTCTATCTTCACATATTTTTTCATACTGACATTCATAACATTGTTTGTCTTTACAATTTACACGCTTCTTTCTTTCATATACTTTTCTCATTCTATACTCTTGGTCTATATAATTTGCTATTTTGCTTCCTTTATTTCTCATGTATAGCACCTTCTTTTGTTTTATTTAATAAAAGAACATTATATGTTATTGCATAAAAAAAGAGCTCTTTATAGCTCTCGTAATTTTTCACAATACAATTATAACACGGTTTTTATTCAAAAAAAGGTCAAAATAAGGTCAAATTATTTTTTTAAATATTTTTTTGCATTATTACTAATCCATTCTGCTATTGATATGCCTTCTTCTTTTAATTTTGTTTTTAGCTCTAACCCTAACTCTTTATCTATATTCCCTCTAACTTCTTCATATTTATTTTTTTTCCATTCATTTTCTTTCTTATAATCTCTTGACATATTATCACTTCCCATTTATAATATTTTACAGAAGAGGGAATCGCCGTTCCCTCTCTGTTATGGCTTACCTTTGTGCTTGTCGTTCTTGATTTAATTTGTATAAGTACATTTCAGTTTGCCATTGGTCGACTTTCTTTATGAAGGTCGGCTCTTTTTGTTTTTTAAGTATTTTCTTTAGTATCATTTTCTCACCCCTTCCCTCTTGGTATGTATATATTTTACCATACTGTGCGTAGTATGTCAATACTTTTTCTAATTTTTTTTAAAAAAGCTTACAACCTTTATGGCTGTAAGTCTTATTCTATCTTATTTAATTCATTATGTACTGCATATATCAATTCTCTTTTCCTTCTTTTATATGTTTCCTCTGATTTATTTAGTTCATTAATAACATCCCATTTATATTTGCTTTCTCTAAATTCTTTTTCAAATATTAATCTGCTCTCTTCATTAACTAATTGTATTGCTTGTACTACTGCTTTATATTCTTTAATAGATTTTTGCAAATTTGGGTCTTCTTCTAATTGGATTACCTTATTTAGTGTAATATTGCCAACATTATATGGTGTTTTTGGTAATCCATCTATTGGTGCTATACTTAAACTTAATATATCACTTTGTATATTAA
>ERZ779869.4181-NODE-4181-length-10498-cov-3.998755_pt1 | contig 10498 bp, 10 predicted proteins | sample MGYA00511557_ERZ779869 | MGnify/ENA primary metagenome ERZ779869 (study PRJEB29588, sample SAMEA2154620) | human gut metagenome | biome: human gut; feature: human-associated habitat; material: faeces | place: Denmark | collected 2008/2010 ...
TAAAGTATTAGGTGCGAATATAGGTTTAATATTTAGTTATGTAAAGCAAAACGACCAATTATATGATATAACAGAAATACCTTCTTTTAAAATTAGAGTAAGTGGTTTGAAAGGAGATAGTAAGGTAAGATATTCATATATAAAAACAGAAAATGCAGTTTATCAAACTTTATTAGATTTGGACAATGGTATTCATGAATTACCTAAATCATTAGCTCCTACTAATTCAATTTCTAATAATTCTTGGATAGGATTTACAATAAGTCCTAGAATAGAAAATGAGACTAGTTTCGATTGTGATATTACTATTGAAATTCTTCCTGAATACGAGAACGGTCTGGTTTATGACGGAGTATCTGACTTTACTGATAATAAGAATATTCCTATATTTACAGATTTTACTGCTATTATAAAAAGAGTTGATTTAGATGCTAAGAATGATAATTCTACTGTAATGTTTAAAGGAAATAAAATCTATGAAAGTGGTATTGGAAATGGTTTTATTTTAGATTATTGTTATAATAGTAAGAATTATGTTTATAATTACGGTAAATTAAATCAGATAGAACGAGATGATTCTAAGATTATTTATTTAACTCCTGAAAGTTATAATGGTAATCCTATTATAAAAGGTGAAAATGAAGATAATCTAGGATTAGTACTTGGTAAATATTGGAAAGGAATAATCTATAAAACAATTCTATATTCCAAAACTATCTCGTTACTAGAAATTAACTTCCTAAAGAACTTAATGGAGAAAGATGAAATAATCGATATTAATCATCCTATATTTATTTCTAATACAGAAGATAAAAGTAACGCCTCACAAGATACTTAAATTAGTTTATATACTAATTGGTATATTTTTAGTATTAACATATACACTAAGTTTAATATTTAAAGATTTAAAGTTATGATTGATTACATTGTATTTCCTATTGCTGATATAGGTAAAGAAGAATCAGCTAAAATCGAAGAACTTAATTTAGTTCTACGTAAAAACAGAGATAATGATAAAGCACTTATGAAGTGTCAACATTTCCAAGAAGTATTTCCTAATAAGGTAGAAAGGATAGTAACTACTGATGAAGAAGGATATGAAAGTATCACTATTAAATATCCTTATGATACTTATTCTGATAAAGCTCTTTATGAATTGGTATCCGGTTCTGAATGGCAATTTGTATCTGAAAGTACTCTTGAAGAATCCCCCATAAAGGAGTGATTCCATTGTATCGTTAACTCTATAAAGCCCTGCTATAACAAGTAGGGCTTTTATTTTATTCACGAGATACTTAACTTTCTTCATAAAATTATTGTTTATAGCTAAAATAGATTAATGTCTGAACTTATAATAGTATTCTTTGTTATGAGTGTATAGTAGCTACTATAAGATATTCTTAATTTATTAATCTAAACCTTATTTATTATGCAAGTAATTGAAAAAGTTAAAGTTGTTCCTGAAGGCTATAATGGCGCAGGGATGGACGGTATGTACGGTCGCCGTGATGTTAACGGTAAAGCTAATGCAGGTCTTACGCTTGGTATTATCGGTACTGCTCTTGGAGCTTGGGCTTTATTTGGTAATCGTCGTTCTACTGGTGTTCTCGGAACTGGTGCAGGTCTTATGGGAGACGGTTCTACAAACATTAATGTAGTTGGCGTTGGTGGTGGAAATGGTACTGCTCCTACTGCTTTCCAAGCATGGGCTAAGTCTTGCGAAGATACTCTTGCTCTGCAAGGTGGTTTGTATCAGTAGGCTTTGAATCAACAGAACCAACGTTTCCAAGACCGTCAGGTAATAGACGGAGAAATGTTTGGTTTGTATAAGTCACAGATTGATGCCGACTTTAGCTTATATAAAGGACAGCGTGACAACTACGATGCTTTAAGAACTCAAATTGAAGAACTTAAAACTCAAGTTGCTGTTGGTGCTGCTATTCGTCCTTATCAGGATAAACTTATCCAGTGCGAAATCGAGAGAGCTTTCACCGCAGGTATCAATTATGTCGATAAAAAGACTTGTAATGTTATCTATGGTGTTACTTGTCTACCTAATGAGCCTACTACAACTGGTCTTGTTGGTAGAAATGCCAATGGTTGTCTACCGTATTGAAGGTATTGTTGATGAAGAGATTGAAATAATCAAATCTATTCCTAACTTTGATTTTAGTATCCCTGTTCTTGGTAATGGTAACATTTCTAATGGTAACATAACTATTTCTATTCCTTTTATTAATAAAGGAATTATGTTCAACCAGTCTGATTTGGAAACATTCAGACAATTATTAACTAAGTAATATTATGAGAGAAGTACCATACGAGACAGACCATGATGTTCGTGCTCGTTATCGAAGAGATAGAATGTACGAACGAATTAATGATTTCCTTGCTCGTGGCGGTCGTGGAAGAAGCGGTCGTGGCGGTAGTGGAAGAGGAATGATGAATCGTATTGGATATAGGACTTACGACAACTACGAAGGAGATGAACATAGAGGTTACGATGAACATCATAGAGGATATGATGATGATGAACGTATGCTTCTTATGCGAATGCTCGGAGTAGGTGAAGACGAACGTTATGAATATGGTGATGAACACTTCAATAAACAGGAAGCTAAGCAAACTGTTGATGAAATGTACCATGTCAAAGACGGTAAGAAATATATCGGTGAAAAATACGATATGCAAAAAGCTCACGAAGTTTGTAATAAATTCAAAGATAAACTAGAAGAAGATATAGAAGTTGCTGATGTATATGTAGCTATTAATGCTCAATATCACGACTACTGTAAGTTATTCGAGAAATGGTTCGGTAAAGGAAACTTTGACGATATGATATTCGAGAGTGCTATCGACTTTTGGTTTGATGACGTTGATTTTGGAGAAGATAAACTCTGGAAGTATTTCAACGAATTGAAGTAATACAAGTTCTGTTATATTCCTAAAGAGAGATTACTAAATAATAGTAGTCTCTCTTTTCTTTTTAAAATAAAGTTTTATATTTGTTGTGTAATATAAAACTTAATGCTTATGGGAATCTTAATGAAAGTGTTATTTGTTGCTGTAATAGCTATTACTATTATAGCGTTTGTATGGAAAGAAGCTACTAGTGTTCTTCCTGCAAAAGTTGTTACCTACATAAGAGTAGGAGGTGTGTTGTTAACTATTATTCTTGGTACTTTGTTATTCTTGCTGTAATATGGACTTCGGGAATATACTTAGTGAGATTCTACGTACTACGGCTACTAGTTTTGATTTTGCGTTTGTAATCTGTGTAAATGTGCTAGCGTATCTAGTAATTAAATTAGTTGACAAACTTAATGGAAACAAAGTAGTAAGTACTTGGAATAAAAGAGTAATAACTCTAGTATGTGCTTTAATAATGGGAGTAATATACTTCTCATTAAAGCTAGGAGATGTTAAGGTAGTACTTAATTCTATTATTCTTAGCTTCGTATTTTGGAGCTGGATTATGAAGCCAATATTGGCGCTCTTCAATATAGACTATCGAAAGTTTATAGAACTTGAAGATAATGAACCTAATCAATATCCAAAGTAAATACTATTAGTAAGATTAACAAGTGAGAGTCGACTAGAGATAGTCGGCTCTTTCAGTATACACGCTCCTTTATGGGGGAATAAAAAGTATGTCCCACCTTCCTACGCTTTCATAGAAGCTCACCATAGGACTTTAGTACCTTTCCTTAACTTACTATCATCCGACAGTATTGCGTGCTACCACGGGTCTTAAAATGTGTCACTTGTATAAAAATGTTTACAATGCGAATATCTGTAAGCTAGATAGCAAGCTAGATAGAAGTGCTGAATTAAAATTATTAGTAAAAGTCTTGTCGATACCAATATAATAACTATATTTGTTATAATACTAATTCAAAATAATAGTGATATGAGTTCGTTAAATCAAATTGTATCTGAAATAGCTCATGCTATTCATCAGCCGAATAACTTTACTACGAGACGTACTATTCGTAGTGCAATTATTCATACGTTCAATGAACAGATACGTCAGACTTATCAACGTCACGCCAATGTCGATAAGATATTAATGCAAAGATACAGGATAAGTTTAATTAATGTTCCTGACGGAGATATATTCCAAACTCTTGTTAGTACTAAGTATAAAGTTAAGAGAAGTAAGAATAGAGTTCCTAGACCAGTTCGTCTTGATAACAATTTACCATTTGTTAGTGTTCGTACTGTTGGATATGATAATATGGCTATTCCATTTATTAAGGAAGCAAATGCTCAATTTTATAAAGCTCTTCCAGGAATGTGTACCAGTTTAAGTTATGATTATATCAATGGTTATTTATATGTTAATAGTAATGGTAATCCACTTATTGAACCATTAGGTCATATTATCATTGAATCTCCATTTGAGATACCTGCTGAAATTCCAATTGAAACTAATGAAAAAATGGAATCAAGTATTGATAATGATGATGAATTTATTATTCCTGAAGATATGGTAGAACGTATTAAAGATGTAATCTATAAACGTAATCTACTTAATGTTGAGAGAGTAACTAATGAAGTTCCAGTTAAAGATAATATAAACCAACAACAGATAGAAGTATGAAAGTAAATGCAATAGATAGATATGACATACGTAATATGTATACACATTTTATAGAGACAAGTGAAGAGGAGTACGACCTTGTGTCTCACAATATAGTCAGATATAAATCTTTGCTTTATCGAATTAAATACTCTATTGAACAAAATAGAAATGCTGTTGAAGCCATATTTGATGTATGTGTATATAACTACTGGGAATGGAATACAGATGAGTTAGATACTAATCAAAAAATGGAGAAAGCCATAGATGAGAAGTATGTTAAGTTTACGGATGTAAAACAATTAAGATATGGCAATCTTTACCGTAATCTAAAGCAATACTTTAGAGTGCTTCGTAAGATAAAAGATTGTGAGATAAGACAAGATGTATTAAAGAAGCGTAAGTTAATTACAAGAGAACAATACAAAAAGTATTGTTACCTGTTCTTTGGAGAAATAGGAAGGCAAGTATTGAGAGGAAAGATTTATAAGTTTGAGAAGAAAATAGGTTGCCTTATTATAGAAAGAGTAAAAAGAACTGAATCACATATTACTGCTGACGGTAAAGTTATTAAGCATAGAAAACGTATTAACTTTGTAGAAACTAGAAGAAATAAAGAAGAACTTATTATTAAAGGACTTACGCCTTATAATAAAAAGAAACATCTTGAAGCTATTGCAAAAGGAGAGGAATATGACGGTGTTAAATATATATCTTATAATAATTCGGATTGGTCTTGTAGAGTTATTATGATTGACGGTGCAGTTAAGAATAGGACAGTATTTAAATTTTGTGGTATAAATAATCACATGAATGCTACAAATGCTGAACTACTTGCAAAATGTCATAGTGTAGAAGATATAATAAATCTTGATACTGATATTAACAATCGTGTCTCTCTTATTTCTAAGTTTGACCCAAGTTATACTAAAAAATATATTAGAAACAATGAACAAAAACCTATCTTCAGTAGAAACTATTATCGCAAGACTTGATAATGATTTCAATATTATGAGTAGTGATTATATACCTAGAGTTGGTGCTTGGTGTATAGATGCTATGAATGAAATGGGTATTCTTCAATATGAAGAAAAAGAAACTACTATTGAAGTTGTTGATAGAGTTGCTTATTTTCCATGTTGTATGAACGCATTTAAAGTGTATGCAGACGGATGTGAGGTTTCCCCCATAAAGAAAGGAAACTGTGGTTGCTCTTCCGGTACTACTGAATACTCCGCTCAAGACCGAGAGAAAGCTAGGGAGCAAGAAAGTAAACGTACTGTTGAAATAGATTCTGAAAACTATGAAGAACGTAATTACGTTTATCTTCGTGATGCTAATGCTATTCAATTAAACTTTGATACAGATGTTGTTAAAGTATCCTATCTTACAGTTAAGACTGTATATAGCGATACTTTTCATTGTAATATTCCTGTTATACCTGATAACGGAAAACTTATCGAAGCTCTTGAATGGTTTTGTATGTGGAAGTTACTAAGTAGAGGACTTAAACATCAAGTATATTCTCTACAAGGTGCTATGCCAGTTAATCCATATTTATTATGGAGAGATTCTCGTGACAGAGCAAGAGTTTCTGTTATTAATGAAAATCAAGATGCTAATGCCTATAAAGGTTGGGCGTCGTTCTTTTATAATGCAACATTTAGACCTAGAGACTAATGGAGATAGTTAAGGAGTTAAACAAAGACGGAGGTTATGAATCCATTAAGAATGGTTCAATGACCCATGCTGTTAATGCTATGGTTTCTCGTGACGGTAATTCTATTCAGAACGAACAGTCAATCGAGACAATTATAACATTAAGTGAAAATGAAGAGATAGTCGGTGTTATCTCTTGCTCTGATGAAATAGTCATCTTTACTAATAATAGTAAGATTAGAAGATATAAAGAATCTACTAAGGCTATTACGGAAGTTGCTACTAATTGGAATTATCAAGGCGGTAAAGTTATAGGTACATATACCTATAATGTGAATAATGAATTAATTGTTGCTATTACTGAACTTAATTCTGATGAAGAAGTTCCATTAAAGATAATTAATCTTAATAAACCTAATTACCTAGAAGGTGGAAGCGATATTAAATATACATTAGTTCCTAATATCCCTAAGACTAATCTTAATAACTCCAAGTTAGTATCAGGTAGTGCTATCTATAAAGGAATATATAATTTCTTTATTAGATATAAAGAAGGAAACGATTATACTGGTTGGTTTCCTATTGGAACTCCTGTATTAGTATGGGATAAAGGAAATCAAACTACTATCGAAGATAATAGTTTTGGTTATGACGACAGTAGCGGTAATCTCCCTGTTAACTATAAGATAGGAAACTTTACTTTTAAAGAAGATACTAATCTAAATACTGAAAAGGTAAACTTAAATATCGAACTAGGGTTACAAATAGATAATTCAGGTCTTAATTATACAGCTTATCAAATAGGTTATATAATTAATACTCAAAAGGGAGATACTAAAGTATATAATACTTCTGATATAGATATTAAAACTAGTAGAATCACGATAGACGATGTTTATAACGAAACATTTAGTCTAGATGATATTACTAGTTCTTTCTTTAATTTATATAATGTAAAAACCTTATGTAACTATAACAATAGATTGTATGTAGCTAACTATAAGGAAGAAAACATTAATAGTCTTGTAAGTTCTATTGATACTAGTAATATACAAGTTCGAGTTAAAGATTTTATCGGAAATAAATCTATAATGAGACGTAGTGTTACTAGAGCTGCAACTTCGTCAATAGTTAATAATCCTAGAACATTTGATATTAGCAAAGGATATGTAGTAACTATTAAAGGACGTGCTTATGGTGACGGTAGTGAATATAAAGAAGTTACTAGAAAGTTCTTCCTTACTCGTATTGGTAAGAATAGTTACGGTATTTATTGTTTAATGATTTCATCCCAAGACTTTATTAGAGCTTTCTATAAAGATAGTAATTATGATAGTCATACTACTCCGTTCTATGTTTCTTATCAAGATACAGATAATCTATATGAAGCTGCTACTGCCGTAGTTGTTAAACCTGATGATAAAGATTGGTATATACTAGAATTTAGTAGATACGGAAGTACTTACTATGATGAGATATATCCTAATAAATATTCTAGTATAGTAAGTTTAGGATTCGTAAGTCATCCTTACGTAAGATATGGACGTACTAATGATTTGTTTACTAGCACTCCTTATAGTGCTCCTAATATTCAAAGAGATTTTAGTAACGATTTTAAAGTAGTATCAATTGAAGAATTTGACTTAAATATAGATACTAGAGAAATTATCGAGCCTATGTGGTTTTACTTAGGAAATGTTACTATTGGAGAAGAAACATATAAATTAAAATACGACCGTTATAATCCTATTGACTTTTATTATAAAATATATGATATGTCTACTGGAAATCCTGTTGATAAAGGAATGAAATTTAGACGTTCTTTTCAAACAGCTTATGTGGACTATGGAGGAGTATTAGATATTATTAAAGCTAAATTTCCTAATTCAACTATATATACTATTGATGAATATGAAACAATTAATCCTACGGGAGCAATAAATGATGTTAAGACACAAGCTGAAGGAGGATTAACCGAAGGAGATAAACTTAGAATTGCATATGATGTATCTAAGAATAAGTTTATGTTTGCTACTAAATATAGTAGATTAGACGATAGTTATTGGCATCGTAGAGAAGATGCTATTTTAATTATTAATAGTGAAGGCGAAACTAGTAGACATACAATAGATGAATTATTTCCTAATCTATCTGTTAATTTCAACAATGAAAATAAATCTACACAAGATTTAATTAACGAAATTGAAGGAATACATGAAACAGTATATAAATGGAAAGTAGATAGAGAACCAACAGATGACGATTTCAATATTGATGAAAGTTATACTGTTGACTTTAATGTTATAAGTAGTCTTAGTGCAGATTTAAGTTCTACTAAAACATTTACTGACTTAAAGGCTTATCCTGTTGGTTATATTAAAGAAACAGTAGAAGAAGGGAATCAAACTATTATAACTGCCGAGAAAGAGTTCATGATAGTTATTCCATTTATAAATTATCTAAGGACTGTTTCTACTTATGATTACACAGGTAATGAAGATTATACTATTTATGATGGAGTAAGTGTTGAAAGTACTAAAGCCTATGAAGGAGTATTAGGTGACTTATATATTTGTTTCCAAAAGAATAAGAAGTTTAATCTTGACGGAATTAGTAATTATGACAGTTTACTTCTTGATATTCCTACTTTTGGTAAAGACAATGTATTAGCAATAAGCGAAGGTGGTATTCGTTCTAGTGGTAGCGAGTTTCTTGAATTACATAATAATGATAAGTATAAAGAACTTCGTGTTAGTGGTCCTGAAGGAGGTTATATTAGTTATGCTTTCGGATTTGCTTCTCCTAAGATATTGGATAGTGAAACTAAACCTGAAGATACAGAATTTTATTCAGATAGTGCTAAGTACGCAATTAATCAATGTGTATATAACTTCTTTGTACATTATGTATATCCTAATGGTAATATTACTGACGGTATTAATATTCCTAATACTATGAGTTATTCAGAGACTATTAGTTTAGGTACAGCTAATGAAGGTAATACAGCACTAACAATGGATATAAATGAAGACACTCTAATATCTGATATTAAGACTAAGTTCGATGCTTATAAAAGTCAATATGGTAATATTAATACTAATAATGCACATGATGTAGTTAATATATTTGATAGCATTAGTAATGTAAGATTCTGTAATATATTTCCTAAATATAATTCTAATGGTATTGCTCTTTATAAAAACAATAATGGCAATCGTATGTTTAGAGGAACTAGAAATCCTAGTTACAGAGGAATTCATCAGATAGAATTCTTATTTGACAACATACCTATGAGAAAAGAGTTCGTAGGATATTTTATATCTTATGAAAAGACAGAACCTATATTAGTTAGTGAAGGTGTTCCTGTACGTAGAGATGATGATTTTAATACTGCATTTAATGAACAAGTTAATAATATTCGTTTCTATTATCCTGAATTTGATATTATAAAGAAGTCAGGTGCTGGTAATATATTTATTACCGATAGTCGTTATACTATGGGTAATGCTTATAAAGGTCCTATGTTTACTGACTATTATAGTAGTGATACTGATTCTAATCAATCTAGTCCTTCAGAAGAATTTGGAGATATTAGAGCTGTTAAAAGCTCTACTATTATAATGGCTGATAGCAAAGATGATAATAATGCAGGTAGAGAAGCTGTTGTTAATCTTGTTTTGAATAAGTCATTAAAGTTAGGATTCTATACTGTAAATGGTAGAGGTTATGTAAATAGCTTATTACTTAATATAAGTGATAACTTATATATGTCGGAGAATAAAGACCTTATTCCACTTGGCTATATTAAGTATGTTGGTTCAACAGGAGATACTTATAATTATGGTTATGAAGATTATATCTATAATTATAATTATTACTTTATGACAGCATATGTTTATGCATTTAATCGTAATGGTGTATACTATGATACTACTGACCCAATACCTAAAAAAGCTACGGATAATACTAATCTTTATCCTAATTTCCCTAGAGTACATTGGGATAGTGAAAGAGTAGGTAATACTCCTATAAGTAGAATAATTCTTAATTATTATTCGCTATATCCATTATTTGCTAAAACTATTAAAACAGCTCCTGATGAAAGATACTATACTATTCATACTGATGGTAATTCTTTCGTTCAGAATGTTCGTATGATTCATCTATTACCTACTACTATCAATGATACATTTGAAATAAGTAGTATGTATCTTGATTATGCAGGTAAGAAATTCATTAATTATAATGAATTATTAT
>ERZ779869.4188-NODE-4188-length-10492-cov-9.816231_pt1 | contig 10492 bp, 6 predicted proteins | sample MGYA00511557_ERZ779869 | MGnify/ENA primary metagenome ERZ779869 (study PRJEB29588, sample SAMEA2154620) | human gut metagenome | biome: human gut; feature: human-associated habitat; material: faeces | place: Denmark | collected 2008/2010 ...
GGCAGCGAAGCGTCCCTGCCAGTAACTTCGCGCGTCCGCAGACGCGCCCCCAAGCTGCTCTTCCCCCAAGAGTCCGTGAAGAACCAAAAAACAGGCTGCCCGTGTGGGACAGCCCGTTGAAAGTTTACTCCTTGCAGTACCCGTTCATCAGCGTTTCAAGTTCATCCAGCACCTTTTCGGCGGCTGCCTGATTTTCGCCGCGCGCGAAGAGGTAGGCTTTCAGCTTCGGCTCCGTGCCGGAGGGGCGGACGATAATCTTGCTGCCATCCGCCAGCGCGAAGGACAGCACGTCGCTCTTGGGCAGACCCGTTTCATCGTTCTGGTAGTCGATGCGGGTCGCGGTCGGGAAATGCGCATCCTGAAAGGTATCCAGCGGAGCGCGGAGCTTGCGCATGATGTCCGCCATCTTCGCCGCGCCGGATTCGCCCTCGTACTGGAAAGTCAGCAGGCGCTGGGCATAGAAGCCGAACTCCTCGCGCAGCTGCTCCAGCTTGTCCAGCAGCGTCAAGCCCTGCGCCTTGTAATTCGCCGCCATTTCGCAAACCAGCACCGCCGCGTTGACGGCGTCCTTATCGCGCACGGACGTGCCGGACAGGTAGCCATAGCTTTCCTCGAAGCCGAAGATGTAGCGCTCGGTGTGGCCTTCCTTTTCCAGCAGCCCAATCTGCTCGCCGATGAACTTGAAGCCGGTGAGCACGTTGCGCAGCTCCACGCCGTACTTCTTGCAAATCGGCACAGCCATCTCGGTGGTCACGATGGTCTTGACGGCGACGGGCGGCAGCTCGCCCTTCTGCGCCTTGCGGTGGCTGCACACATAGTCCAGCAGCAGCACGCCCATGTCGTTGCCGGAAATCAGCGTGACGGTATCGCCCTGCCGCACGCCCGCGCCGATGCGGTCGCAGTCGGGGTCGGTGGCGACGCACATATCCGCCCCGGTGGCGATGGTCTTTTCAATCGCCAGCTTCATCGCCTCGCGGATTTCGGGGTTCGGGTACGGGCAGGTCGGGAAATGGCCGTCGGGCATTTCCTGCTCCGCGACGACATCCACGTCGATATTGCCCATGCGCTTCAGCATTTCGCGCACCGGCACATTGCCCGTGCCGTTGAGCGGGCTGTAGACGATGTGCAGGCGCTCGTCGGTGGGGGCGATGCGCAGGCCGTCAATCATCTGGTAATAGCTCTCGATGGTTTCGTCGTCGATGTAGCTGATCATGCCGTTATCAAGGTACTTCTGGAAGCTCGGCAGGGAGGGCTGGAGCGTCTGTTCGGCGCTGATGAAGGAATAGATGCGGTCGGCGGCTTCAATCGTAATCTGGCAGCCATCCGCGCCATAGACCTTATAGCCGTTGAATTTCGCAGGATTATGGCTCGCCGTCACCATCACGCCCGCGCTGGTGTGCAGGTGGCGCACCGCATAGGACAGCATGGGGGTCGGCATGAGCGTGCGGTAGAGGTAGACGCGGATGCCCATTTCCGCCAGCGTCGCGGCGGTCAGCTCGGCGAAATCGCGGCTATGGATGCGGCTGTCGCAGCTGACGGCGCAGGACGGCTTCTCGCACGTCTCCAGCAGGTAACGTCCCAGCCCGCGCGTCGCCTTGGACACGGTGTAGAGGTTCATGCGGTTTTCGCCCGCGCCTAAGACCCCGCGCAGACCGCCCGTGCCGAACGCCAGCGAACGATAGAAGCTGTCATTCAGTTCATCCGGCGACATGGCTTTGAGCTGATTGTGCAGCTCCTCGTTCATGCCGGGGCACTTCCGCCACGCCTGATACTTCTCCTGAATCGAACGTTCACCCATCTTTTTTTCCTCCTTATGCTGATTTGCTTGCGAATAAAAAAGCAGTATGCGCCGATTGAGCGCAGATTGGGTGCGCCGAAGCGAATACTGCTGATTTGCGGAATCTTGACACGCGCTTTTGCGCGAAACATCGGCTTACGTTACAAGCCTGCATCGGATGATGTGGATGATATGCCTTCATCCTATCTTCGATAAAAATCAAGTAACATGGGAGTGCGCTGCGAAGGGTTCAAAGGTGCGACCGCAGACGTTCGTCTGTTTTCATTGCCCCCTTGTCGCGCCCATCTGGCGCGACACAGCATAGATGTTGAAAAGAGCAGCTTGGGGCGCGTCTGAGGACGCGCGAAGTTACTGGCAGGGACGCTTCGCTGCCTGCGCCTTTTGTTGGACACGTTTGGCATACTGATCGCCCGCTGGGCAGTTGGGGCGTTGCCCCAAACCCCACCAGAGGCGCTGCCTCTGGACTCCGCAAGGGGCATTGCCCCTTGACCCTTTTTTTGTCGCCCGGCTTGAGCGCTTTTCCCTACGCTTTGGGTGAAGCGGCTTTTTTGCCCTTTACCCCACGTTTTCCTTCTGCGGAACCGTCGGCGCGGTCGTCTCCGGCGGTGCGTATGCCGGCGTAAATATCTGCGCCTTCGCCCAGTCCCACTCGAAACTATCCAGCTTCAATATCAAATTACTCTGCCGCAGCAGAATCGCCGTGTTTTCCAGCATAAAATACAATCCACGCGCCAGCTGCCCGCGGTGGCTGCCGAAATCACGCGCAATCATGTTCCCTAAATCCTCGCAGCGGAACATCGGATGCCCCGAAAAGCCGAACATGCTCGTGCTATGCGGCTTGGAATCCGCCTGAATCAGCAGCGGAACCGTGCCCATCCACCAGCCTTCGTGTTCAATCTGCACGGTCAGCTTTGCCGCCGTTCCCGGCACAAGATAGAAGAAATCGGTATCCAGCACCTCTTCCCGCTCGTTGAACGTGCGGAACATCAGCGTGTCGTCCTGATAGATGGTGATGCGGTAGGCGCGCGGGCCTGTCCAGCGGCGGTCGTGGGTCAGGTAGGCGTAGGCAAAAATGGGCATAGTACCCTCGTAATCGACCATATACATCCACCTTCCCCCCTTTACTTTGACGCAAAGCACACATATATTATCATAGTTGTTTTTCTTGTTTTCGTCAAGAGGTTTCCGCACTTTTCCGGTATTTTTCTGCAATTTTTTTCCGCAGGAAATTCATCCGGCGCATTCTTTTTGCGGAATCACCGGCATATTCTATATTGAAGGGAGGAATGCAGGTGGTTACGTTTCAGCGGCAGAGGGAACGGCAGGCAGAGGAGCTTCTGCTGACGCCGGGAGAAATGGCGGCGCGGTGCGATTGGCAGCAGGTGCGGCGGATGCGAGAGGAGATGCCCGACGACGTGTGCAGCACACATGCTTGGTATCAGAATTGCGATGCGCTTGACCGGGAACTGCGGGCGCAGTACCCGATGATTGGCGCACTGGAAACGGCGGTGCGGGCGTATGGGTACGCAATGGAGAACAGCACGCGTCCGCGCGTGCAGGAGACGATGCGCTGGCGGCTGACGCTCGACCAGTTCGGCATCTTGGCGCAGGTGCTGGCGCGGCACGGGCTGATTGCGGATGTTCGCGAGGCGCTGGAATACTTCGCGGAGGCGAAATGAGCGGGGGGACTGTCCGGGCGGGCAGTCCCCTTTTCGTCATTATCCGAAACTTTTTACGGATTTACTGTTGCAATGTACGGCATAATTCAGTATAATAATGTAGGATAGCTGAATTTCATGCGGAAAAATCAGGAGGATCATCATCATGCCGACGGATTTGGAGATTGCACAGGCGGCACAGCCGAAGCGGATTCAGGAGATTGCGGAAAAAGCGGGCATTCCCGAGGGCGCCATCAGCCCCTATGGGCAGTATATCGCGAAGGTTGACCCCATGCAGTTAGGCGTGGGCAGCGAGATGCGCGCCAAGCTCATTCTCGTCACCGCCATCAACCCGACCCCCGCGGGCGAGGGCAAAACGACCGTTTCCGTCGGCTTGGCGGACGGCATGACGAAAATCGGCAAAAAGGCGATGCTGGCGCTGCGCGAACCGTCGCTCGGCCCGGTGTTCGGCATGAAGGGCGGCGCCGCCGGCGGCGGCTACAGCCAGGTGCTGCCGATGGAAGCGATCAACCTGCACTTCACGGGTGACCTTCACGCCATCACGGCAGCCAACAATCTTCTGGCCGCGCTCTTAGACAATGCCCGTCATCAGGGTCAGGTGCAGCTGCGTGAAATCTACTGGCGCCGCGTCCTCGACGTGAACGACCGCATGCTGCGCAACATCATCACGGGTCTTGGCGGCCCGGCAAACGGCATTCCGACTGAAGCCGGTTTTGACATCACCGCAGCCTCTGAATTGATGGCCGTGCTTTGCCTCGCTAATGACCTTGAAGATCTTCGCAGCCGCATCGACCGCATCGTTCTGGGCCTGCGCCCGGACGGCACGGCCTACACCTGCGGCGAACTCGGCGCCACGGGCTCCCTGCTGGCTCTGCTTTTTGAAGCCTTCAAGCCCAACCTCGTGCAGTCGATTGAAGGCAACCTCGCCTTCGTCCACGGCGGTCCGTTTGCCAACATCGCCCATGGCTGCAATTCGGTTGCGGCCACGCGGGCGGCGATGAAGCTTGCCGACTACGCCATCACTGAAGCGGGCTTTGGTTCGGACCTCGGCGCAGAGAAGTTCTTTAATATCAAGTGCCGCGCCGCCGGCTTCGCACCTGCCGCGGTCGTCATCGTTACGAGCACCAAAGCGCTGAAGTGGCACGGCGGCGTGCCGCTTCCCGAAATCGGCGAGCCCAACCTTGAAGCGGTCAAGCGCGGCATCGTCAATCTTGATGCTCACATCGCCAACCTCAAGCAGTTCGGACCGAACATTGTTGTGGCACTCAACCACTTCCACACGGATACCGAAGCTGAAATCGAAGTGATCCGCGCCCGCTGCGCCGAACTCGGCGTCCGCTTTGCCGTCTCGGATGGTTTTGCTAAGGGCGGTGAAGGCGCCGAAGCGCTCGCTCGCGAAGTCGTTGCCGCGGCCGAAGATTTCCATCCCTTAGTGCACACATACGAGGCCGATGCGCCCATCGTTGACAAACTCAACGCTATTGTCACGAAGGTCTACGGCGGCGACGGCGTGAAGCTTGCTCCCGCTGCGCTCAAGGATCTCAAGCGCATTGAAGAGCTCGGCTTTGGCAAACTGCCGGTCTGCGTCGCCAAAACCCCGTTCTCACTTACAGCCGATCCGAAGGCGCTTGGCGCTCCGAAGGGCTTTACGCTTCCGATTGAGCGTCTGATTCTCAACGCCGGTTCGGGTTTCGTGGTGGCCATGTCGGGGTCCATCATGCGTATGCCGGGGCTCCCCAAGAAGCCTGCGGCCATGTCCATCGACGTGCAAAACGGCCGTATCACCGGTCTTGCGTGACAAATTTGCCGTCCCGTTCTTCACTTCTCATGAAGCCGAATTCAGGGCGGCATGACAGAGTGCATTGCGATGCATCCATCGTGATGCGGGCGGCGTTTAGAAGGTTTCTAAGCGCCGCTTTTTTATCAGCCTATGAAAGGCCGGCCTCGTCAGCCGCATCGGCGATCCTAGTCGCCTACCAGGGGCCGCCCCGGAAAAAGCTTATCCAAAGTGCGCGCCCAATAGCGGGAACTGCGCACGAACTTCACGTGCGGAGAAATCAGGTTGCGCGTCGGGTCAAAGCTCGCATTGGCCACTTTAACGCCCGACTCATAGAAGTCAAAAGCCACCGGATACTGTTTAACAAGAGCCGGGATGTAATACTGTTCCACGCCCCAGCGATACACCAGCGTCTGCCGGCAAACGTTCGGTGAAGTGGCCGGGGCGAGTTCCGTCACTTTGAAGCGTTTGCGCGCTAGCAGATCTTTCAGAAGCTTATGCAGCGCAGGGTCCGCAATCTGAGGCCGCACAAGGCATAAAGCATCATCCGCAGTACGCTCAGTACCATTGACCTGCACCACTGAGCAGCCCGAGATCATCAATAGTGCTGCGGCTGAAAGACCTGCAGATATGACAGCACTGAACTTGCCGCAGCCCGACCTGCTGAAAAACCGCATGAAAGATATTCCGAGTGAGTTGGTGTTGTGCGTCCCAAGCCTAACATGACTTTGAAGCACATCCTCTCGGAGACCCTTGACTGACGCTCAAATAAAACGGCGGTTCGGGAAAAGGAGAAAAACCCGAACCGCCGCTGAGGCTTTGCAGCTCCTCTCGGAGCCGGAACGTCTATTTCTCGAGCATGCCCTCGGAAACGCGTCCTATCCCGCACCGTTTTCAGCTTTCAGGAAAACCGTCGAAGTCTTCCTTCGGTTAGCGCATGCCGCAGGGACCAGCTGTGGCATGCGCACGATGCGCGATCAACCAAATTTTTCGCCTGCTGGGCAGACGGCGTTCGGATAAATCAACCAAACCACCAAACGTTGATCGAACCGTCCGAACACAGGTGAAAGTATAACTGCCGCCACATTGAATTCACAAGCCCTTTCGGAATTTAATTATTTCTATTTGTAATATCGTTTTTGCATATTATTCATACAGTTAACGCTAGTAGATTGCAAGAATACACCCATCGATTACCGCCGAAGGGATGTACTGAGGGAACTTCCCTATTGCACATTTCGAAAATCCAATTTTCATTTCTTGCGTCATACATTGAAAACTGGCATAAACATTCTGCAATAAAAAGGTGTATTGAAAATGCATCTTTTTCGCCGCAAGCGTGCTACTATGTCGCCAAGACATCAGGCGGCCCGTCTAATCAAGAGGACGAGAGCCACAAAATCCCCAGAATTTCAACATTATCCGTTCAATTAAGGAGAAGTTTTCATGTTGACCCCTCATCAGATCGAACGGGTCAAGGCCACCGTTCCCGTTCTGCAGGCCCACGGCGTCGATCTCACCAAGCATTTCTATGCGCGCATGCTTTCGAAGAACCCCGAACTGCGCAACGTCTTCAATCAGGCGCACCAGGCTCGCGGTGCGCAGCAGCAGGCGCTCGCCGCTGCCGTGCTTGCTTATGCTCAGAACATTGAGCATCCGGAAAACCTCCTCGGCGCCGTCAAGCAGATCGCTCAGCGCCACTGCTCGCTTGGCATTCGCGCTGAGCAGTATCAGATCGTCGGTCACCACCTCATTGAATCCATTAAGGAAGTGCTCGGTGCCGCCGCTACGCCGGAACTGATTGATGCCTGGACCGCTGCCTACGGCATGCTCGCCGACATCCTCATCAAGGCCGAACAGGACATCTACAACCAGCAGACCGCTGCTCAAGGCGGCTGGTCCGGCTGGCGTCCCTTTGAATGCGTCAACCGCGTTCAGGAATCCGAAGACGTCGTCTCCTTCTACTTCCGTCCGACCGACGGCGGCCCGGTTCCCAGCTATCTCCCGGGTCAGTACACGACCGTGCGCGTCTTCTCGAAGGCCATGCAGATCGCCCAGCCGCGTCAGTACACGCTGTCCCAGGCTGCCGGCAGCGGCATGCTGCGCATCTCCGTGAAGCTTGTCCTCGGCACGCAGGGTGCTCCTGACGGTCTCGTCTCCTCCATCCTTCACAACCGCGTGAAGGTGGGCGATGTGGTCGAACTCTCGGCTCCGACCGGCGGTTTTGCGCTTGAAGACGCCAAGTCTGAACACCCGCTCGTTCTCATCGCCGCCGGTATCGGCATTACCCCGATGGTCCCGATGCTCGAGACGCTCGCTGTTGAAAATCCGCTGCGCAAGGTGCACTTCCTCTACACCACGCAGAATCTGGCGCACTACCCGCTCAAGAAGGAAGTGGATGCCGCGATTAAGGGCATGCCCAACGCTGCCAAGGGGATTTTCTTCACCCAGCCGGGCCAGGCCGACCATCTCGGCGTTGACTACGATGCTGCCGGCCGTATTACGCCCGCCAACATCCGCAACTTCTGCCAGGATCCGGATGCCGACTTCTTCATCTGCGGCCCGATCGGCTTCATGCAGGATGTCTCCAAGGCCCTCAAGGACATCGGTGTTATCCCGGCTCGCATCCACACGGAAGTGTTCGGTACCGGCTCGGCCGATTAATTTTCCGAGTACACTCAGCGCTCAGGGGTGCGTCTGCTGACGCCCCCAGCGGTTCGACGCCGTTCCGGGCATTGCGTCCGAACGGCGTTGTTTTATTTTCTGCAAGCTCATTTCCTCCCATGCACATTACCCGTTTCACCGACTTGTCGCTTCGCGTGCTGATGTACCTCTGCGCACGCCCGTCGCAGGACCGTACGACGGTGACGGAAATTGCTGAGCGCATCGGCTGGACCCGCAATCATGTCGTTAAGGTCGTCCATCGTTTGAGTCAGGAAGGATGGCTCGCTACTCAGCGCGGCCGCACCGGCGGTCTGGGGCTCGACCCCCAAGCCAGAAAGCTCCGTCTGGGCAACGTAATTCGAACGCTCGAGGGTGACGACTGTCTGATCAACTGCAAGGATCCGCCCTGCAATTTCGGCCGCGGCTGTCCATTGATCAAGGTGCTTAACGATGCTCAGAACGTTTTTTATGAGGCGCTCAACGCCTATACCCTTGAAGACGTAGCGCAGCACAGTGTTCTGGCGCATCTCTTTGCCCCCAGCTCAACGGGCAAAGTTGTCCCGATCATCCCTGCCGGAGTCCTTCCCAATAAAGATCAGAGCCGCACCTCTGACGACGCCGGTCTGCTGAAGCTCGTTAACGAGGGCGGCATCTGAATCTAGGGCTTCTGACGCCTCTTTGCCGTTCATTTGCCGCAGCGTTCAAATGCCGCGGACGACCTCATTAGGCTCCGGCGTGCCCGAGGATGACGATGCTGCTCCCTCAGACGCTGCGCCGCCATCGGTTTTTCCTTCGTCGCCGCCAGGATCTTCAGCCGCCCCCAAATCGCTCTCAACGGGCTCTTCAGAGCGCCAATACGCTGCGTTGCGGCCCGCTCGGACCAACGCTGAATTGAGCGCCACATCGTCGGCGGGCTTTTGCAGAATCTGAGGCAGCACTTCCGGCATGCGGCCTGCCTTCCCCTTCTTTCGCGCCTGAGTCCAATCTGCCTCAATCAAATCACCGGCAACGGCGGTCAAGAGCACGGTCGGAACGTTCATCCCTAAGCGCGAAGAAAGTTCCGTTGAAGCCTCCAATCCCGTCAATTCACCGGCGCCGAGGTTGTAGTCGGTAAGCAATACCAGCCGGCCGGTTTTGCCGGCAGAGGCTTGCACGCGTTTGACAAAGTCTTCAGAGAATGCCGGCGCGGCGACAACATCTGTCCCCCAAAGCGAGAGCTTTGCGCTCAGCGCCTCGTTGACAAAAGGATTGTCTTCCAAAAGCGCTGTTGTGCCTCCTAGCCGGCTGTTGATAACAGCCGGGGCTCCCGGACGTTCGAGCATTTCAACCTGCTCGCCCTCCGTCAAATTCAGCACCAGCCGAAAAACACTTCCGCGGCCCAACTTTGAGCCCATAGAGAATTCAATGCCGAGCTGCCGGCAGATGCGCTTCACAATGGAGAGCCCTAAGCCAAAGCCTTCACTCGTGCTTTTTTTGCCGGCGCTGCCGCGATAGAAAGTTTCAAAGATCCGCGCCTTGTCTTCCGTCGTGAGCCCGGGGCCTGCGTCATAAACCCCGATCGAAACACGTGAACTGCCGAGCCGGCGAGCACCGACGACGACTTCCGCTCCCGGTTTGTCGGTATAACGAATGGCATTGGTAATCAGATTTTTAAGCGCGCGCTTGAGTAAGAGCGGATCCGTACACACCGCCGCCGGCACGGACTTCACGCGAAAGCTGAGTCCTTTTTCGGCAGCAATTGCTGTGAAGTCATGTGAGAGCTCTTCCATCAATTCCGGCAGCCAGATCACTTCCGGATGCAGTTCAAGACGGCCAAACTCCATGCGGGTGACTTCAAGCACCTGTTCGACCAAGGTAGAGATGGTGCTTGAGGTGCGTCCGAGCTGCTCGACGATAGGAAGCGTCTGCGGGGTTGACCGGCGCTTGAGCATCTCGAGGAAGATGCCCATTGCCTGCAGAGGCTGGCGCAAGTCGTGATTGGCAGCCGCAAAGAACTGTGCACGTCGCTCACTCTCGTGCTGAGTCTTCAAACGCGCTGCTTCCGTACGATTCACCTCAACCTTCAGACGCTGCACGAGGCGCTGATTTTCGTCGTCGTTCAAGATGGACGACAAAAGCATTTCGTTGAGGCGTCGGCCTGAATAGAGAATAAAGCCGGTCACGGTGATCAGCACCAGCGCCATGATCGCCTGACTGACGCCATACTGCGCCGCCACGGAAATCGTCATGGGGGTGAGCGACAAAAGCGTAAAAGCCGTGAGCGACGGCATCCAGCAGGAATAAACCGGCCAGCTGGCAAAGGTCACGGCGACGATTACGGCTACCAACTGCTGCACGCCCGCGAGCGGCACCATGATGACTGCACCAGCCGCTCCCCAGAGCAAACCGGCACATGAAGCCAGGATCGTCCAGCGTCGAATCCACAGACGGACACGCTCCACACGCCGTGCATCACGCCACAGGCTCCGAACAAAAGCGAGCGAAGCAATGAGCTGAGCAAAGCCAAAAAACGACCAAACGAGCAGCAGCTCAAACATCTCGGGCTTGGTTCTCATGACCGCATCAATGGCAGCC
>ERZ779869.4192-NODE-4192-length-10486-cov-5.409261_pt1 | contig 10486 bp, 8 predicted proteins | sample MGYA00511557_ERZ779869 | MGnify/ENA primary metagenome ERZ779869 (study PRJEB29588, sample SAMEA2154620) | human gut metagenome | biome: human gut; feature: human-associated habitat; material: faeces | place: Denmark | collected 2008/2010 ...
GCGCTCATAGCCGTGACCAGCGGGCCCATCTTGCGGCCGCCGAGGTAGAAATCGCTGCTGTCCTCGTTGGACTTGCTGTAGACAAAGCCAACCAGCAGCATTCCCACCAGATAGATCACAATGGTGGCAATGATGCAGATATTGATCATTTGATTACCCCTCTCTTTCTTCCCCTCAACGGGAACACATCTTAAATATTACCACAAAAACCTGCATTCCTGCAAGCTTTTCGGGCAATTCAAGAGCACAAACTGCTGTTTTTCCGGGTTTTGAACAGAAAAAGCAGCATTTCTGGTGCAAAATCCATCAGAAACACTGCCGTCGTAAATTGATATCCGCAGCCCGGCGTAAAGCCGTATCCGTATTGAACCAAAAAAGTACCCCCTGCCATGGCCTTGTAAGGGTCAGCAGCGGGTGCTCTTTTTGGTTTATGTCCGTACAAAGAAATCCGGGAACCGTTCCAATATCTTCTGGAAATTCTCGCGGTACATGCCAAGGTGATGCTCAAACAGGGCTTCTACGTCCACATCCAGCGGCAGGCCGTCCCGCAGGTAGCCAAAGATCTGCTCGTGCTCTTTCTGCACCGAGGCAATATTTCCCCGGCAAAGGGCCGAGTCCAGATACCGCACACGGTCCATATGGGAAGTAACGTTGTGCATGGCCTCCCAGATGCGGTCGTAGCCGGAATCGTGGTACAAAAGCCTGTGGAAGTCGTTATCCAGCGAGATGAAGAAGTCATCTGCTGCATCCTGATCCAGATAAAGGTCTTCGTTCTGCCGGTTCAGCAGTTCCTGAAATTCGTTCAGCTGTTCCCTTGTCAGCTTTCCGGCCAGCCCGCGCAGCAGCGCCGGTTCCAGAATGCGGCGCATGGCAAAGCCTTCGTTCAGGTATGGAACGCTGATCTTGGACACAATGCTGCCGCGCTGCGGCAGAACATCCACAAGCCACTCGCTTTTCAGCATCATCAGCGCTTCGTGTACCGGTGTGCGGCTCATGGCCAGCTGTTCGCACAGTTCGGCCTCGCTCAGCTGACAGCCCGGCTGCAGCTGCAAGGTCATAATATTTTTGCGCAGCATACGGTAGGCGTAAGCCCGGTTATTTTCGTCCATTCTGCGCACGTCCAGCAGCAGCGGCAATGCGCTGGCCTTTTCTTCTCTCATAGCAGTTCCCTTTTTTGCTTGCCGTAATTTTACCGCAGGGCGCACCGCCCCGCAGACATCTGAAATCATTCTTATTATAAAGCATCCCGCGGCACATGTCAAAAAGAAAAAGCACCAAGCATTGCTGCTTCGTGCTTTTTTGTGGTGCGCCTCGCGCACTCCTATCCGAACGGTGCGCCGCTGGTGGCCATCACCGGCCAAGTGGGCACCGACCGGCTGCACATCCCGGTGGTGAATACCATGATGGCAAAGGGCATCCTCCCTATGGACGACAAGTACAGCCTGTGGACCATCGGCATCCCCCAGAAGGACTATGTGAACCAGCTGTTCGACCGGGCCGATCCATATTCTGTACTTTTTTATTTGCTCTTTGTCATTTTTATTTTTGAACAAGTATTACTTCTTCCACTATTCTGCAATAAACTTTCCAAAATCAAGTCCAGAACACTATACTGTCACGCCCAGTTCATCCGGCCGTAGCGGGTGGTCAGCTGGCAGATCTCCTTTTGAAGCTTCTTTGTCAGCTGGGTCTTTTTCAGCCGCCAGCGCCAGTTCTGGCCCACGGTGGAGGGCTGATTGATGCGGGCGGAGTTGTCCAGCCCCAGCCAGTCCTGCATGGGGATGATGCAGGTCGCCGCTGCGCTGCGCAGGATCAGTGCGATCATGCTTTTATAGAGCTGCTCTTCCGGGGTGGCGTAGTCGTACAGATAGTCCCGCACCATGGCGCGCTCGGCATCGGTGACAGTCTGGTACCACGATACCAGCGTCTCGTTGTCGTGGGTGCCGGTATAGGCCACGCTGTTCACCGGGTAGTTGTGGGGCAGGTAGTCGCTGGCACTGCCGGTATCGCGGGAGTCAAAGGCAAATTCCAGCACCTTCATGCCGGGGAAACCGCTGTCCCGCACCAGCTGCCGGACAGTCTCGCTCATATAGCCCAGATCCTCGGCAATGATCTCCCGCTTGCCCAGTGCCTGCTCCACCGCACGGAACAGCTCGATGCCAGGGCCTTTTTCCCAGTGGCCGGGTGCCGCAGTTTCACTGCCGTAGGGAATGGAAAAATACTCGTCGAAACCGCGGAAGTGGTCGATGCGAACCACATCGTACAGTTCAAAGCAATACCACAAGCGGGTGATCCACCACTGATAGCCCGTTTCCCGGTGCTTTTCCCAGCGGTAGAGCGGATTGCCCCAGAGCTGACCGGTGGGCGAAAATCCATCCGGGGGAACGCCCGCCACCGCCGTGGGGATGTTGTCCTTGTCCAGCTGGAACAGCCCCGGGTTTGCCCATGCGTCCGCAGAATCCAGCGCCACATAGATGGGGATATCGCCGATGATCTGGATGCCCTTGCTGTTGGCGTAGGCTTTCAGCTTGCGCCACTGCTCGTCGAACTTGAACTGAAGATACTTGTGGTACTCCACCTCAAAGTACAACTCCCGGCGATAGTAGTCCATGGCGGGCTGCCAGCGCAGACGGATGTCCTCTGCCCACTCGATCCACGGCTTGCCCTCAAAGCGGCCTTTCACCGCCATAAACAGGGCAAAATCGTCCAGCCACCACTTGTTTTTCTCGCAGAATGCCGTAAACGCTTCGTTGTGGCCGATGTCGCTGCGGGAGTACGCCAACCGCAGCAGACGGCTGCGCTCGGTATACAGGCGGCTGTAATCAATGTCGTCTGCCTTGCGGCCGAAGTTTGCCTTTTTGCACTCGGCGGCGGTCAGCACGCCTTCCTCCACCAGTGCATCCAGACTGATGAAATAAGGGTTGCCCGCAAAGGCGGAAAAGCTCTGATACGGGCTGTCGCCGTAGCTGGTCACCCCCAGCGGCAAGATCTGCCAGTAGGTCTGTCCGGCTTCCTTGAGCCAATCCACAAAGTCGTATGCTTCCTGCGAAAAGCAGCCGATGCCGTAAGGGGACGGCAGACTGCTGATGGGCAGCAAAATGCCTGCACTTCTCTGCATCTTCTTTTACCTTCCTTTATAACTCGATCATAACACCGGCGTGGTCAGACACCTGCGGCTCCTGCAGGCCGCCAAACACCACCCGGCTGCTCTTGACAGCCACCGCCTTGGAACACCAGATCTGGGCGATGCGCTTTTTGGCCGCTGCATCCGGGGCATCCCGCCAGCCGTCAATGGCTTCCACCACCGTGTAGCCCGCGTCCCGCTGCTGCGCCAAGCGGTAGGTATCCTGCCAGCCGCTGCCCAGCACAAGGTCGTAGCCCTCGCCCCGCACGTCGGCTTCGCTGTTGAAGTCGCCCAGCAGAAAGGCGGTCTTTTTTGCGCCCGCCGCCTTTGAAAGCTTTTCCCACTGGGGAGCGAAAGGTTCTACTTCGTCCTTCCACCAGCCCAGATGCACCGTATAGTACCAGACATCTCCTGCACAGATGCCCAGCGTGCGGCGGGTCTTCCAGTTGTTGTAATCATTGATCTGGCTCAGCAGCAGGTTTTCGGCGGCGGTGATGGGCGCACGGCTGAACACCGCCGCGCCCTCATCGTAAATGTCGTAGCCCACCTTTGCCGGGAGCCAGCTCCAATCGTAGTGCACGCCCCGCGCTTCCAGCATTTTTGCCACGGCTGCGGCGTGGTTGTCCGCTTTCAGCAGCACCATATTGCCGGGGCAGGGATAGTACCCTGCCGGAGCGTCCCCCAGCAGCGGAGCGGCGGCGGTCTGGTTCACCTCCTGCAGGGCGAACACCTCCGGCTGCTCCTTTGCAATGAAGTCTACAAAAATCTCCCGCTTTGCCTCATGCTCCGGGATGATAAGGCTGTGGGTATTCAATGTCAGCAGTTTCATAGTTTTTTACAGAATATCGTTGATGTCAGATTTCAGAACGTCCGCCTTGGGGCCGTACACGGCCTGAATGCCGTCGCCCTTCACCAGCAGGCTCAGCGCACCCTCGGCCTTCCATGCGGCAAGGTCAGCCACCTTGGCAGGGTCCTTTACGGTAACGCGCAGACGGGTCATGCAGGCGTCCACCAGCACGATGTTCTCCCGGCCGCCCAGCAGGGCGATAATGCGCTCGGCCTGACCGTTATCAGCCTTTTTGTCGGCCTTCTTCTCGGTCTTTGCGGCGGCGGCAGAATCGTCTGCGTTGTCATCGGTGTAGTTGCCCAGACGACCCGGCGTTGCCAGCTGAAGCTTGCCGATCATGAAGTAGGCCACGAAGTAGCCAATGACAAAGAACGCGATCACGCAAATCACAAAGTTGATGATATCGCCGCCCAGACCTGCCTGCAGGGACATGGGGATGCGGGTGATGAACTCCAGATTGCCGAAGGAGTGCAGGCGCAGATGGATGATGCCCGCCATGGCGAAGGCGCAGCCCTGCAGCAGTGCGTACACGATGTACAGCGGCATGGCGCAGAACATGAACATGAATTCCAGCGGCTCGGTGACGCCGGTCAGGAACACTGCCAGCGCGGTGGAGATGAACATGGACTTATAGTTTGCACGCTTGTCGGCATCCACCCGACGGAACATAGCCAGTGCAATGCCCAGCAGCAGACCGGTTGCACCGATCATCTGACCCACCTTGAAGCGGGCGGGGGTGACGGTAGCCAGCAGATTGTTGTAAGCGGCCATGTCGCCGGCCTTTTTGAAGTTGATGAGGTCGTTTGCCCATGCCAGCCACAGCGGGTCCTGACCAAACACCTGACTGCCTGCGTTGACGCCGGTAGCGATGGTGTAGGTGCCGCCGAAGGAGGTGTAGTTCATGGGGATGGTCAGCATGTGGTGCAGACCAAAGGGCAGCAGCAGACGCTCCAGCGTACCATAGATGAACGGAGCCAGAATGGGAGAAGTCTCGGAAGAGTTGGCGATCCAGATGCCGAAGTTATTGATGCCGGTCTGCACCACAGGCCAGAACAGCGACAGCACGATGGAAATGACCACCGAGTAGGCAATGACCACCATGGGCACGAAGCGCTTGCCGTTGAAGAAAGCCAGCGCATCCGGCAGCTTGCGGAAGTTGTAGTATTTATTGTAAGCCACGCCGCCCACAAAACCGGCAATGATGCCCACGAACACGCCCATGTTCAGCGCAGGGGCGCCCAGCACAGAGGTGAAGTAGCCGTTGACGGCGATCTCCTGCCCGAACAGGGTGTGGGTCACGGCGTTGGGGTCTGCCAGCATGGCACTGGTGACGCCGAAGATGTTGCCGGTGATGACGTTGATGAGGGCAAATGCCAGCACCGCTGCAAAGGCACCGCCTGCGCGCTCCTTTGCCCAGCTGCCGCCGATGGCGACGGCGAACAGGATGTGCAGGTTGTTGATGACGGCCCAGCCGATGTTCTCCATGGTGGTGCCGATGGTCATGACGGCCGCAATGTCACCGCCGCCCATCTGCACCAGCTTGCCCAGACTGATCATCAGACCGGCAGCAGGCATGACGGCGATGACGGTCATCAGCACCTTGCCCAGCTTTTGCAAAAAGTCGAAGTTGATGAGCCCCTTTTTCCCCGGAGCTGCTTTTGTTGTTGCCATGATGTTCCTCCTTGTTCCTTTGATTGCGTGATTTCATGCAACTGTTGCGCACTAGTTGCACTGCTTTACGCAACAAGAATAATCCAACGACGCAGTTTTTACAAGAGTTTTTTGGGGCAAAACTATATTTTCTGTGTTTTGCACAATGAGCTGCTGCTTTCTTTGTGAAAATTGTCGAGAGCACGTCGGATGAATCTTGCGCAGTTTACGCAATCCATTGTGCAAACATTGACATTGTGTGCGCGCGGCTTTACAATAGAGGCAGATCATACAGGAGGAACAGACTATGGCAGTTACCATCAAAGATGTCGCAGCGGCAGCGGGGGTCTCGCCTTCCACCGTGTCCCGCACCTGCAAGGACAGCCCTTCCATCAGCCGGGAGACCAAAGAGCGGGTGCGCCGCATCATGGCACAGCTGGGCTATGAACCGAACGTTGAGGCCGAACCGGTGGAGGCGTTTTCCAAGACCATCGGCATCATTCTGCCCTCCTCGCAGCGGGACGTCTATGAGAACGCCTTTCATCTGGAGATCATCCGCGGCATCGGGCAGTTCTGCAACCAGCGGCGGTATGTGAACACGGTCATCACCGGGCAGGACGACGCCGAGGTGCTGGACGCCATCCAGAGCATGGTGGCCAACGCGCAGGCAGATGGGTTTATCCTGCTCTACTCCAAAAAGGACTGTCCGGTGGCGGCGTATCTGCGCAATGAAGGGCTGCTCCATGTCATTGTGGGCAAGGCGGCGCAGTCTGCCAACCAGACCATCTACATTGACAATGACAACGCCCTTGCCGGGGAGGAAGCCGCCGATTACCTTTACGAAATGGGACACCGCCGCATTGCGTATTTCGGGGTCAGCAACGCCATGCTGTTCTCCGCAGAGCGCAAACGGGGCTACCAGATGTCTCTGCTCAAGCACGACATCACCCCGCGGGAAGGGGACTGTGTGGAGATCGATACCCTGAATGATTCCTATGAACCCGCCCTGAAAGCGCTGCTTACCGCTCCTGACCGCCCTACAGCGGTTCTGGTCAGCGATGACATTCTTGCGGTGGTACTGGAACAGTTCTGCAGCAAGCTGGGCCTGCGCATCCCGAAAGATCTGTCCATCGTATCCTTTAACAACTCGCTGTTCTCCCGCATCACCAACCCGCCGCTGACGACCGTGGACGTCAATCCCTATCAGCTTGGCATTGAGGCGGCAAGCCAGACCATCAACCACATCGAGAACCCCAACCTGCTGGCCACCAAGATCATCGTGCCGCATCAGCTCATCGTACGGGAAAGCTGCTGCCCACCGCCGGAAAATCGCACGGCTGCCTTGCCCGGCGGGGCACTGTGACCCCGCAGTACACCGCGCTCCATTGTCCATGAACTGAAAGGAATGCCCTATGACCCTCCAGCCCGCTGGCACAAAAAGATGCCCTGACGCTGGAAGATCTTGCTCCTTATCCGCGCCTGTCCTACGATCATGGCGAACACAACTCGTTCTACTTTTCGGAGGAGATCCTCAGCACGCTGGACAGCAAAGCAGAGGGTGGTCTTGCCGGAGCTGGACGGGCCGACGATGGCCGTGGAGGTCTTTTCCGGGATGGTGAAGCTGACGTCGGAGAGGACGTCCGGCCCCGTCTCATAGCGGAACGAGACGTGGTCGAAGACGATATCGCCGTCCATCGGCTGGGGCGCAGCGCCGGGCTTATCCTGCTCGCACGGGGCGTCCAGCACCTCCGCGATGCGGGAGACCGACACGCCCATCTTGCTCATCTCCGAGATCACGCGGCCAAGACGACGGACCGGAGAGATGCTCATCGTGTTATAGATGGCGAAGGACACGAACTCGCCCTCCGTCATCTCGCCGCGCACGCACAGAAGACTTCCCAACACCACGACGAGCATGGTCTGGATGCAGGCCGTGGCGTCGCCGACGGCCCAGAAGTCCGAAAGCGTCCGGCAGAGCCGGACCCAGAGGGTGGTATAGTCCTCGTTCTGCGCTTCAAAGCGCTGGCGCTCATATTCCTCCCGGCCGAAGGCGCGCACGACGCGCACGCCGGTCAGATTCTCCTGCGCGATGGTCGACAGCACGCCCTCCGACTCGTCGCAGGCGGTGAAGCGCTCACGGATGGAGTTATGGAACAGCAGCGAATAGATGATGATCACCGGAAACAGAACTGCCGGGACCAGCGCCAGCTTCCAGTTCATCAGCGCCATGCACACGAGCGCGAATACGATCATGGCGAGCATCCGGAAGACGGAGACGAACTGCTCTTCAAAGAAGGTCTTGATGCGCTCGACGTCCGACGTGCAGCGCTGGATGATATCGCCCGTGGGGTTTTCCATGTGCCATTTCCACGGCAGGTGCTGGATGTGGTGGTACAGAAGATCCCGGCTCGTCTTGACGAGCGTCTCGCCCGCCTTGGCGCTGTAGAGGTTCACGCAGTAGCGCATCAGGGCAGACAGCAAACCGAAGCCGGCCATCATGGCTGCCGGGATCCACAGATTCTGCCGGAGGTCGTCCACCCCGCCCAGCGCCTGCACGACGGGCCGGGCCGCCGCGACCTTCACCGGGCCGGACCCGATCAGCGAGTCCACGCTCACGCGGATGATCTGCGGGATGACGAGCTCAAACGCCGTAAAGAGCAGGCTCGCGGCAATACAGGCGATAAAATACCGCCAGCTGCCGTGCAGCAGCTGCCCGAGCACACGCCTGTTCGCGCTGTTTTTCGTGTTTTTCAAGAGTTTTCGCCTCGCTTTCTAAAGACAGGCCAAGGGCGGAATTGGAACGCCCAATTCCGCCCGCAGAAGCGTCTTTGCGTTACGCGAGCCCAGTCAGGTCATAGCTGTCGAGCCACGCCTTGGCCGTCTCGCACACGCCGCGCAGGCAGGCTTCGCCGAACGGGCTTTCCAGCCCGGCGTTTTCGAGCAGCTTCGTAAAGACGCAGCTGCCGCCCTGCTTCGTGTAGGCCATATAGTGCTGCCACGCGTTGTCCTTGTCCTTCTGGAGCAGCGCCCAGAACTGGAGACTGACGGTCTGCGCGAGGCAGTAATCGATATAGTAGAACGGATTCACATAGATATGCAGCTGCCGCTGCCAGCCCTCGCCGTCGCCGTAGAACGGGATGCCGTCACCGAGCTTCACCCACGGCATATACACGCCCAGAAGCTCCTTCCAGACCGCGTGGCGCTCCGCCGGGGTCATCTCCGGCTTTTCGTAGACGATGTGCTGGAAATGATCGACCATCGTGCCGTAGGGGATGAAGGTCAGCGCGCCCGCCAGATGGCTGTAGCGGAACTTGCGGGTGTCTTCGCCAAAGAAGCCCTCGGCCCACGGCCAGGCGAAGAACTCCATGGACATCGAGTGCACCTCGCAGGCCTCCAGGCTCGGCCAGATATACGACTGCGGGATACGGTCGCGGTTGAGCCAGGCGGCGAAGGCGTGGCCGGCCTCATGCGTCACGACCTCGACGTCGTGCTGCGTGCCGTTGAAATTGGCGAAGATGAACGGCACATGGTAGTCGCCCAGGCTGGTGCAGTAGCCGCCCGCGCGCTTGCCCGGCGTCGAGAGCACGTCCAGCAGCTCGTTATCCAGCATGGTGTTGAAAAATTCGCCGGTCTCGGGCGACAGCTCCTCATAGAAGTGCTTGCCCTGCGCCAGGATCTCAGCCGGTGTGCCGCAGGGCTTGGGGTTGCCGCTGCGGAACATGAGGGCGTTGTCGGCGAAGTTCATGGGATAGGACTTGCCGAGGCGCGCGGCCTGCTCCCGGTAGATGGAGCTTGCGACCGGCACGACATATTTGACCACGGCAGCGCGGAACTTCTCGACGTCTTCCTTCGTGTAGCAGTTTCTGCCCATACGGTAGTAGCCGAGCTGGGTAAAGCCGTCGTAGCCGAGCTTGCGGCCCATCGCGTCGCGGAGCCTCACGAGCTTGTCATAGATCTCATCCAGCTCCGGCTGATGCGCCTTGTACCAGCCGCCCTCGGCCTTCCAGGCCGCCAGACGCACGGCGTCGTCCGGGCTGTTTTTGAACGGAGACAGCTGCGAGATGGTGTAGGTGCTGCCTTCAAAGTCGATCTGCGCGCCGGCGATGAGCTTCTGATAGTCCTGCACGAGCTGGTTTTCCTGCTTCAGCTCCTCGACGATCGCGGGGGAGAAGGCCTTGCGGCCGATCTCGGCGTTGACGAACATCAGATCGCCGTATTCCGCCGCAAAGTCCTTGCGGAACGGGCTTTCGAGCATTGCCGCGGTCCACGCGTCGTCATAGGCGCGCAGCTCCGGACCAGCCTCGTTCCAGAACTGCTCCTCGGCGTCATAGAACTTGTCGCGGGTGTCGATGGAGTTGCGGACGCTCGAGAGCGTGGCGAGGGTGTCGATGTGCGTCGACAGCTTCTGCTGGGCGAGGAAGGCCTCGTGCGCGGAAGCGTAATCCGGCGCGGACTTCAGCTGGTCGGTCAGCGCCTGCAGCTGCTGCTTCAATTCGTCCAGATCGGGCCGCGCATACGGCATTTCAGAAAATTTCATGGGGTTCTCCCTTCATCATTGTGTTGTAAGGTTTATTATAGCATATTCGTCCGGCTGCGCGCAACGCCTGTGTCTTGCGCTGGCGGGCAAATCGTGCTAGGATAAAGAAAAATGTTCACGCAGGAGGGATCTTATGGATCTGATCTTTGTGACGCCCGTGCAGGAGCTTCTGCCCGGCGCGTTCGGCGCGGCCTCTTATGGCATGACCGGCTGCTGGGACCCGGTAGTACCCGACACGCAGCGCTTTGCCCGCGACGTGCGCGGCACGGCGCTGACAGGCAGCTACGCCGATATCCTCGCGCAGCTCCCGGCAAGTGCGCCGCAGGCG